>Ga0272449_1000270_pt1 | contig 64308 bp, 75 predicted proteins | sample YNPCB0241_FD_198679 | JGI IMG/M metagenome (GOLD analysis project Ga0272449, IMG submission 198679) | Hot spring sediment microbial communities from Yellowstone National Park, WY, United States - YNP-CB-024-1 | ecosystem: Environmental > Aquatic > Thermal springs > Hot (42-90C) > Sediment...
ACTGGTATCGTCACGCCGTTGACAAAGGCTAGGGCCCCGGTATACGCGATCATGGCCCCGTTGTCCCCTGCATACTCTGCGGGGACGAAGCTAAAAACCCCGCCCCTGTCCTCGATCATCCGTCTTAGCTTTTCTACGAGTATCTTGCTCCTTGCTACTCCGCCCGTTAGGACTAGCTGGGACTTGCCTGTGTGGGCGAGAGCCCTTTCGGCGACCTCTACGAGCATGGAGTAGGCCGTCTCTACGAGGCTGTAGCATATATCCTCTAGGCTGTGTTTGCCGCTCCTGTAAAGCTGGAGTGCCTGTGTCAAGATGCCGGAGTACGAGACGTCCTGGCCCTTGACAGTGTATGGCAGTGCTATGTACCTCTTCCCCTTGGATGCTAGCTCCTCGACCTTTGGCACGCCTGGAAACCCTAGGCCGACCTCTCGGGCAAACGTGTCTAGGCAGTTGCCCAGCGGTATGTCTAGTGTCTCTCCAAAAACCCTGTAGCGTCCCTCATTAAAAGTAGTGATGATCGTGTTTCCCCCAGCCACATAGACAAACACGGGGTCCGAAAGCCCAGTTGTGAGCCTCGCAATCTCCAAGTGTGCAACCGAGTGGTTGACGGGGACTAGGGGTTTCCCGTATTTTAGTGCAAGATACCTTGCCAGGGTGGCACCGACCCTGAGGCATGGCCCCATCCCTGGACCCAGTGCAACTGCGACTGCGTCGACGTCTCTCATTCTTAGGCTGGCTCTCTTTAGGGCTTCAGCCAGGATTTCCGAGGCAACCTTGCTGTGGTGCTCGGCTGCTTCTGTTGGTTTTATGCCACCAGATTTGGGTACATAAGTGTGGTTTACATTGCTCAAAATGTTTCCGGTATGAGAAGCTATCCCGACACCAAAAGTATGGGCAGTAGACTCGATGCCTAGAACAATTGCCATTATCGTGCACTATACAAACTCCGTGTAGCCACACTTACCACAATGCCATCTCTCGACTGGCTTCATGTGGTGAGCCATTATGGAGCCGCACCTTGGGCACTTCTTGTTTTTTAGCTTGATTGTGCCGGCCTTATAGTCGTACTCGTATAACTCGTGAACCTTCGACATTTACTTATCCCTCTTTCTTCGCCTCCTCCTGTATTAGCCCGTTGCGCTTGAGGATGTATCTGGGCTCGAAGGCCTTAGCTACAATTTCGTTGTCATACACGTGTACAAGGACATCTGAAACTCTCTGACCATACCTTGTAGAGACCTTTCTCACTATTATAACTCCCTGCGTGCCGAGGACGCTTTGTAGCTGCGAGACAATGTCCTTCTTCGACGGGGTCCCTGTGGTTTCATGCGTGATGGTGAAGAGTAGCTCGCGTCGCCCAATCACCCTGTTGACCCGTTCATGTACAAGCTTTATGGAGCCTACACTCATCCGAGGCACCTTTTACCCTGAATCCCCAACATAAATTTAAGTTTTTCTTGAAAAATGTGCGACACTCCTAGTCACGCGCATGCTCTCTCAAAAAGACAACGCAGAGGCGCGCGATAAACTTAATAAGTCTCCAAAGAAAAATTATTCATAGCCGGGGTGGCCGAGTGGCCTAAGGCGTCGGGCTGCAGTGGTCAACTAGCCTTAGACACCCGATTTATCCCGGGTTCGAATCCCGGCCCCGGCTCTAGATTCTTATGGGCCCGATGTCTTTGTATAATTATTTTAAATGGAATGCTATGTGTTCCCTATAGGTGGTGGATGGTTTGAAGCGTAGGTTTGTGGTCTTGATGCCGTTTGATGTGTTTAGGAGTGACGTTTCCCAGGTTAAGAGGATAGTTGTTTCTGCGCTGTTTACGTCTCACGATATCCGTAGGGATGTTGTTCTCGTTTTCCTCCTGCATGACATAGATGTGAAGGTTACAGTTTTAGGCGAGAAGGCTAAGCATGTCCACGTTGACGAGGCCTCGTACATGGGTATTCACAGGAGGGTCCTATCTGCAGTCGAGGAAGTTAAGGCGAGCGGGCAGAAGAAGTTTCCACACTGGGGTTTTACTGTTGAAAAAGCGAAAGGTGATGCTAGGGACCTTCAGGGATACCTGGTCTCGACACGGGGAAGGGACATTTTGGAGGTGCTGAGAAGCGGAATAGAGGATATTACCCTTGTTTTTTCGGAAAAAGGGGACCTGCAGGGACTTGAAAGTGTAAGGATTTCCCGCGGCAAGAAGCCTGTGGATGTCTTGATTGCCCTTGCAAATATCTGGATAGATAACTATGCCTAAGTGGTTTTTGCCTCGCTCTGCTTTGACTTCCACATTTTTGGATATGTCCCGGGATCCATGACTACGTACTTTGGCTTTACAGCTTCGCCGCTGTGTGCTGACAACATTTTCTCTGAGGTCATCTGTGCGCTTCCCACTGCTACTAGCTCGTTTTTGAGCGTTAATATTGCGACTTCTGACCCCACCTTTATGCCGCTTTCAAGCTTTACTATGCCGGGTACGGCCAAGGGTGCTCCGTGACATATCGCGTCGACCGCAGAGTCCCTTATCCACACTTTTGGCAAGTGCTGTACCGCTCGCTCTACTGGGAGAAAGGTTTCGCGGAGGAAATTATCTATTCCTTCCTGCTTCCAGATGAAGTATGCATCTACCACGTCATGCAGTGTAGAGAGGTGATCCTCCTCGGTGAGTGAGCCCGACCTTATCCTCCTGAGCTCCTGCATGTGTGCTCCTACTCCCAGGACTTCTCCCATGTCGTGGCAGAGCTTCCGCATGTAGGTTCCAGCCTCGCACCAAACTTGGAGGAGGACCGTGCGGCCAGAGACCTCTAGGATTTTGATGTCGTATATTTGTCGAATCCTAAGGGCCCTCTTTACAGCGCTACGGAGTGGTGGACGCTGGTAAATCTTTCCCTTGAAAAGGTTAACAACTTCCTCGAGTCTTTCCTGTTCGACGTCTCCGTGGAGACGCATCACGCATACGTATTCCTTGTCTTCCTTTAGCAGAACCGGCAACACCCTGATAGCATTGCCTATCGTTATGGGCAGTATTCCAGAGACTTTGGGGTCAAGCGTGCCGGCATGGGCTATTTTCTCTATGCCGAGCTGTTTCTGGAGCCAGGCAACGACTTCGTGGCTGGACGGCCCAATGGGCTTGTCTAGATTTATGACAGAATATTTGAGCAGGACTTCTGGCGGGCGCTCTTCGGGTAGCCACCCATAAGAGAAATCTGTCTCCTCTTCTGACCTAATTAGTACTTCTCGTCTAGGCGGCGTCGCTAGGTATTTTGACGGCAATGTAAGGGCACCGGAACCTAGATGAATGTTGCTGTAAGCTCTGGCTTCACTTTCTCCTTCATGAAGTCTGTGAGCCCGGCTTTCTCTATGGCTGCCAATACCTCCTCGTCGCTTGCACCCTTGTTGATGCTTATCTTTTTGTCTAGGGGTTCTAGGTGCTTGATGTTGGCTCTTCTCCTCTTTACTCCTGTAAGGCTCTTGGGGCCAGTCACCAAGACGTAGTTGTCGTCAATAATGTCGACTATCACGCATTTTGAGCCGGCCTCTCTGCCACTTGTCTTCACGCATATTCTTCCAACATCGTAGAGCTTCATAGTGATAACCAAAGCATGAAACAAGGGGTATATATTAAAAATTTTGTGTAGGCTTCTTCCCAGCCATGCCTAGACACGTGAAAACAAAATAGATATATTGGTGGATAGAAAAAGCTGAAACTTGGTGAAAATTTATGGGCGAAGTTGTGCCCCAGATTAAGAACGCAATTGAACTTTTAAAACAAATAGCGGACGACAGGGGGGTTCCCAGGAATATTAGGCGTGTAGCTACAGAGTCGATAGAGGTCCTGATGAACCCCGAGATGACACCTGGTCTAAAAGCGGCCACGGTCATATCCAAGCTCGACGAGATATCAATGGATCCCAACACACCCCTATTTGCCAGGACAAAGATCTGGCAAATCGTCTCTCTCCTAGAACAAGTAAAGGACTAACGTGCAGTTAAATGCGTATAAAGCGTCTGCCTACAGGAAGCATAGTCTACGGAAAACTCCCCCGCGGATGCAGGCTCTGCCAGCAGGGCTTAAAAACCGTTATATTTCTGACGGGCCTCTGCCCATACAACTGTTTCTACTGCCCGCTAAGCGAGTACCGGAAACAGAGAGACGTCACAATAATCAACGAGACGGAAGTATCTTTTCCAGAAGAATATTTCAGGAAACTCGCAGGCGAAGTCCTAAAGTCTGGCTCTAGAGGAGCAAGCCTGACTGGGGGAGACCCACTAGTGAAACACAGGCTCTCCGTCGAGACGATCAGGTACCTAAAGGAAAACTTCGGAAAAAATTTCCACGTACACGTGTACACGACTGGCCTCCTGCTAGGAGACAATAGACTCCGAGAACTGGTAGACGCTGGCCTCGACGAGCTAAGGATACATTCACCACTAGAAAAGCTAGAAAACATATTGAAGCTAGCCCACGAATACAGAGACAAGCTGGCCATTGGGCTAGAATACCCATCCCTACCAGGAAGCAGAGAAAACCTCCTCAAACTCCTAGAACTAGCAGAAAAATACGAGCTAGAGTTCATCAACCTAAACCAGCTAGAATTCACCGAGACAAACTCCCTCTCCCTACAGTTACACGGCTACAAGCTTGCAAAAGACTACCGCGCGGCGGAGGGCAGCAAGGAAACAGCACTGGAACTGATAGACCACGCCGAGAAAAAAGCGTCGAACGTGACCATCCACTATTGCCCAGTAATAGTCAAAGACCACTACCAGACAGGTCTAAGATTCTACAGGACAGCCAACATAATGGCGGCCCCCCACCAAATGGTCACAGACTCGGGGACAACACTCGAAATAATATACGAGGAACTCGTAGAGAGCCAAAACGCGCCACGAGAACTTTACCCAGACAACAAGCTACACCCACTCCTCGTAGACTATGTTAAAAAAGGAAGAATTATCGAAAAGGCACCCTCAATGCCGTCACTAATCCTCGAAGAAACACCCATAGAAAAACATCCAAAACCCAAAAAGAACACATAGCCTTTTATAGAATGAAAAGCATTGAAGACAGCATGGAAACAGGCCTTTAAAAGAAACCAGCAAAACCTCTTAAAAATTTTAACCAATGTTATGCTTTCTATGGAAATTTGTTGAAGTTGTGGGGAACTTATCCCTCCCACAAAAAATATAAAACCCAGAACAAAACATAATGAAGCGAGCATTAGAGACTTCAATGCCGGGGTAGCTCAGCCTGGGAGAGCATCCGGCTGAAGAACCTCGCACAGGCACCGGAGGGTCCCGGGTTCAAGTCCCGGCCCCGGCACCATTCTTGGAAAGATGTTTCCAAGGTTATACTATCTAGTAGAGGCTTTGGATTCTGGCCGAGAATGCATGTTTTACCGTGTAGCTATGCTTGCTTTTTCGGCGAGGATTTTTCTGAGTACTTGTTGTATTATTTTGCATGCTTCTTGGAGTTCTGGGTATGCCAGGGAGTAGTAGATGTTTGTTCCTTTTCTCTCTGCCTTTACTACTCCTTTTTCTTTGAGGAAGAGTAGGTGTCTCGAGACGAGGGGCTGGGGCTCGCCTAGCGTGTTCACGATGTCTGTGACGTTTTTGGAACCGGTTGAGAGTATGCTGAGTATTTTGAGTCTAAGGGGGTGTGCAAGGGATTTGCAGAGTTCTGCCTGTGCTTCAACGAGTTTCTCGTCTATTTCACACATAATTTTTCACATATAGCATAAATATACTCATATATATCAATTTTTTACGTAAATCCACAAATAGGCCGCTGGCGACGGGTGGAGACTAAGGTATAAATACCTCATTTATGAGGGAGAAGCTGGGTAATATGTTGAGGGCGAGGATTCTTAGGAGTTTGGGGCTTTACATTGTCAATAAGGACCCAGAGGTTTTCTGGCTAGATGTAGATGTTGCCGGTTTGCAGAAGTTGAGGCACCCTGAGAAATACAAGGGCTATTTTCTTACCTTGAAGAGGTGGCTGTCAGAGTATAATCTCGTAGATCCTGACGAGGCTTTAGAGGAAGCCGTGTTTGTATATTCGCGTGGAGAGGGCGAGGGTAAGACTATCGTTTTGATGTTTTATTCTATGCATAGGGGCAAAGTGTACAAGGTCGTGTTGGCCCCCTTGAAGCCAGGCGTCCTGAAGACCTTGGATGGTTTACTTGAGAAGGCGGGCTGGAGGAGAAAGTTCTTGTTGGACATGAAGCCCGCTCGGCATCTTTCCTTGACAACGTGAGGGCGAGTTTTTGGAGAATGCGTGTTTTCTTGTTGCTCCATTGTTTATGAGATAATTTTGCCTGACGATGTGTGGTGCGGGGGCCGGGATTCGAACCCGGGCAGGCCAACGCCAGCGGATCTTGAGTCCGCCCCCTTTAACCTGGCTCGGGCACCCCCGCCTCTAGAAATCTAAATAGTCCGTGGGCTATAAGATTTTCGTCTCTATGTTTTGCTAAGGTTTGCGTGCTAAGACCACGTAGCCTGTGTGTACGACGCCTAGTGTTTCTGGGCGTAGCTCTTCTGGTATTGGCTTGTATTTTCTGAGCTGTATTTCTGTGGGTTCTATTTGTTTGAAGCCTGTTTTTCTAAGGGATACCACTGTTTTTTCGAGCTGTGGTATGGTGGGTATGAAGACTGCTATTGTTCCTCCGTGTGTCAACGCGTTTTTTGCATGTTCTGTCACGGTCCAGGGGTCGGGCATGTCCAGGACGACCGCGTCGACTTCTTCCTCGTCTATGCCGTTCCTTATGTCTTTGTTTTTTGCTTCTACGTGCTGGATTACCCCGAGGTGCTCTAGGTTTTTAAGGGCCTTCTCGTAGAAGTCTTTCCTGATCTCGTAGGTGTAGACTCTTCCGCTGGGTTTTACGTACCATGCGAGTATAGCTGTCATGTATCCTGTCCCGGTGCCTGCTTCTACGACTCGGGAGCCTGGGCCTATTCCTGCGGCTATGAGGATGTAGGCGGCGTCCTTTGGATAGATGACCTGGGTGTGCTTGGGAATTGTTTCGAGCCTGTCGACGAAGTTTGCTCTTGAGATTGTTAATTTTTCTCCTACGTTTGTTTCTACTTCGTCGCCGTACTTGAGGCCTATAAGGCTGGAGAGGTTAATGCTACCGTATGTCGTGTGGAACATTTTTCCCTCTTCCACCTTGACGACGTATCTATGTTTATCGCTGTGGTAGAGTATTATCCAGTCTCCCTGCTTAACGACGCTGGACACAGTCTTGTTCCCGGTTCCAGCCCTTTTTATTTTTTCTTTTCTGGGGACGTTTCTTTCCACGCAATCTTTAAATAAATAGAGTTAGGGTTGTGTTAGGATACATATGGTAGATGCACGGCTCGTACCAGCTAGACTATTAATAGAAGAGGTGGCCAAATACCTAAAAGAAAACGTCAGCGAGATTAAGCCCCCAGAGTGGAGCCTCTACGCAAAGACCGGGCCTACCCGCGAGAGGCCCCCTGACGATCCAGATTGGTGGTACAAGAGGTGTGCTGCTCTTCTAAGGAAAGTTTACCTCAATGGTCCAGTTGGCCTTGAAAGGCTTCGAACGGCGTATGGCGGGAGGACAAAAAACACTGTCAAGAGGAAACATTTCAAGAAGAGTGGAGGCTCCTCGATAAGGAAGGCTTTACAGCAACTTGAAAGCGCTGGATTGATAGCGAAGACGCCGAAAGGCCGCGTGGTCACCCCGAAGGGTAAGTCTCTGCTAGACAAGATCGCTCTAGAGACATTTAAAAAACTGGTTCAAGAGAGGCCTGAGCTCGAAAAGTACTTGGCGAAGCCGCAGGCGAGCCCTGCTCCCCAGTCACAATAGATAAGCTAGGCTTTTCAGAAACTTTAAAGTATACCTTGTCCTAAATGTTACATGGTGTTAGGCATGAGTTATGAAGACGAGGTTGACGAGTTAGAGGAGATTAAGAGAAGGAAACTGGCGGAGTACCAGCGTCGCCTTGAGGCTGAAAAGGAGGCGGCTGCCAGGAAGGCCGAAGAAGAAGCCTTGAGGCAGGAACTTTTACGCAGAATATTGACGCCTGAAGCCAGAGCCAGGCTGACAAACCTTAAGCTTGTAAAGCCTGAACTTGTCGAGACACTTGAGGTTCAACTTATACAATTGGCGCAGACGGGCAGGGTAAAGCTTCCCATAGATGACGAGACGCTGAAAGAGATACTTGCACAGCTTTCAAGCACTAGGAGGGATATCCGGGTAAAATTCAGCTTTTAGCTACACCTAAAATTTATAAATCCATTTTCCTAAATGTTGGCAGTAAGTGGTGGAAATGGCGCACTTTAAACCTCTAGGTAAAAAGCTCCGCCTAGCGGCCGCGACGCGTAGCAACCAGCAGATACCCATATGGATCATTGGCAAGACTCTAGGGAAGGTTCGCAGAAAGCCTAGAAGAAACTGGCGTAGAAGCAGGATGCAACTATAGGGGGTGGTAGCTCATGTCCAGCAAGTTGCCTGAGGGGGAGCATACACGTAGCTATGTGATAAATCTTAGAAGTGTTTACAGCGCTCCCAGGAAAAAGAGAAGTAAGGTCGCGATAAGGAAGATTAGGGAGTTCGTTGCCAGGCACCTTAGATACTCTGGAGCCATAAAAATTGACCCTAGGCTTAACGAGCTCCTATGGTCTAGGAGCATCGAGAAGCCGCCTAGAAAAGTCAAACTAGATGTGAAGTTTACTGTTGAAGATGGGGAAATCTCAGAGGTCACCGTTCTACCGCAGGGAATTGGAGAAGAAGAGGCCGAATAATGAATGGTTAATGTAGAAGCTCTTTCTCTTTTTGGCACCCCAAATATAGGTGTATATATTTTCGTCAATGATAATTTTTCCCTGATACCATCAGACGCGCCCGAAAAGCTTGACCACAAGATTCGCGAAAACCTGCAAGTAGACGTTTACAGGCTAACGATTGCTGGAACCAGGCTCCTCGGAATACTCGTAGCGGGAAACAACAATGGGATTCTCTTGCCAAGGATCATTACGGATACCGAACTCGAGTCGCTAAGGAAAAACGTAGACCTTAACCTAGCTGTCCTGGAGGACATCAGAGAGACTGGTATTGGAAACCTTGTCTTGGTCAACAACAATGGGTGTGTCGTGAGCAAGGTTCTCCCCAAACAGGCACTAGGAACCATACAGGATGTGCTAGGAGTAGAATGCATACAGATGAATATTGGGGATGTGCCCTTTGTGGGAAGCCTGGCTGTCGCTACCAATCGGGCTGTTGCTGTTCCGCCGCTGGCAACAGATGAAGAAATATCTACTATTGAGAATGTTCTAAAGGTAAAGGCCGGTATATTGACGATAAATAGGGGAAAGATGTTTCTGAAAACCGGTCTAGTAGCAAACGTAAAAGGCGCATTGGTGGGCGAAGACACTACTGGACACGAACTGATGCAACTGCAGAGGATCCTCTTCGCCTAAAATTGTTCTCCTTTTCGGAGTACATACTTATAGAATGGGTCTTTTTCGGCTTCTTCTAGTTTTCCAGCCTTAATCGACACGGCCAATCTGTTTCCAAAAATCTTTTTCATTGTTCCCAGCGACAGCTCTCTTGGGTTTATAGGTAGGGGGACACCTACAAGGGAGCGAGCCTTAGCGCCTATGACTAGACAGTCTACCTTTTCCCATTGTTTTAATGATGAGCTCTCTAGGAAGACTGTTATCGGATAGCTCCCCAGGGGCCTTGCTACAGATGGGTTTCCAACCCTTTCGACATAACAGTTTCTAATTATGGTTTTGCTTGGGTAGACCCTTCGGATCATTTCTTGGTCAAAATGTTCGCGAACCCACTTTTTGAATGCCTTTATGTATTTCTTGTTTTTCTCAGCTATCCTTGTTCCTATACTCCACATTGGGGTGCCAGGTAAAGGCAACACTTCTCTTATGTTTACTCTTCTAACGAGGAGGTTTTCTTCTAGGATTCTGAGAAGAAATTCCTTGTTTAGCCTAAATGTTTTTGCGGTCTCGCCTGGAAGCCCCAGGACAAAGTTTATGCCTGGCAATAGTTCTGGCGAGCCGTTCCATCCCCTATTCTTCCCAACCTCATTTACAAGTCTTACTGCCTCGATTACTCCATCGGCATCGTTGCCAAGGTTGTTTGCCTTTGCTACGTCTGGATCTGCACTTTCTAGGCCAAAAGCAGCGACATCCCCTGGGGTATGATATTTCACGATTTTTCTTAGGGCTTCCTTTGCCTTTTCCTTGTGCAGGTATATTGTTGCAGGGTTAACATTGTCTATGTGAAGCATCTCTGCGTCAGGCGCGGCGAGCCTTACCTGTCTCATGAGCTCTTCTATCTTCTCGGGGTCTGGCTCAGGAAACTCTACTTCGTTTACTCCTCGGCCCTTGTATGCAAGGAAATCTGCTTGCCGGCCCAGCCTGAAACCCTTTACGCCGAGCTCATACAGGGCCCTGACTTCTAGCGCTATATCGCGCGGCTCTCGGAAAACGACCCTGCCGAACCTCGGCTCAATACAAAAGCTACATCCACCCGTTACCCATCGCGGACAAGACCTATATGTCTCAATCTCTGCTGTAAGATTGTATCCCAGGTTCGGGTGCTGTAGAACGATTCTCGCCCCCCTCACCGCGAACTGGTTCACTAGGGTATAGTCCCTAGAAACAGCGTACTTGTCTACCTTTTCTAGGCTTTTTTCCCTCATGTAGTCATATATGACTAGCCAGGGGTCTCCGGGGGCTACAAGGTCATATGCGTCGAGGAACTCTTCACGTGGGACAGCCCTTTCTCCCCCAGACTTGCCGAAGCCAAAACGGACAAGCGGTCCTAGAAGTATCTTTTTGGGTCTTGTAACCTGTCGTGGTATACGGAGAATTTCCTCTAATGTTATAGGGGTGCCACCTAGGTATTTTCCAGGCACAGTGATGCCGCCGAAGACGACTAGCAGGTCGCTCTTCTCTACTGTGCTGAAGAATTTTTCCTTTAGGCGTCGGGCCTCGTCAATAATGAAATAGTGGATTGTCGCAGTTTTCTCGACGCTCCAGATTGCACCAGCGATGTAGCGAGGATATATATCTATATATGGTGGTACACCCAGCCCAGCAGGCTCATCGTTATAGCCGTCGAGAAGAACAACTTTAGTCATTCATCTCCCGTCAAAGTTATCTTCTTTTATCGTAACCCGCCCCGCCAACCCAGCCAATCCTTTTAATTTCTATCCCATCTCTGAAATAAACCCCGCGACCTTCTTCTACTTTCCCAATAACAGTAAATCCAAGCTTGGCGACAGTTGACTCTTCTTCGGCGGGTATGGTAAAAATAAAGTTGTATTCTTCGCCTGAATTGTAGAGAACCTCGTCCAGTATTCTCTCCTTTGGGACACATTCCTCGACAAGCGGGTGTAGAGGTATATGATCAATTATCAGTTTGACGCCTGAGGCTTCGGCCAGGTAGTGTAGTGACAAAGCCAAGCCGTCACTGTTATCTATGGCGGCATGCACATTTTCTTTTAGGGCTAGCCACTCTGCCGGCTTAGGCAATTGTCCCCAACCGTATTCCTCTAGCATTTCCCTTGTGATGCTACAACTGACACTGCTTTGTCTGTAATAATAGTGTAGTATTGCTGAGAGCCCCACTCTGCCCGAAACTGCCAGCAAGTCGCCCGGCTTTGCACCCCACCGGTTAGCAATTTTTCCCGCGGTGAAGCCAAAGACTACTATATCGGCTCTGAGGCTTCCAGTCTCAGCTATGTCTGTGTCTCCCCCAAGGATACGTAAGTCATACCTCTTAGCCACGTCGATTATTCCATTGTAGAATTCCCTGTAGGACTCAATAGACATTGTGGCTGGAGCCCTAATAGCTGTGAGGATCCCTCTGGGAACAGCTCCTTTCACCAAAACATCGCTTAGAGAACCAGTTGCAGCGCGTCTACCAGCTATCCGTAGAGGTACAAAGGGGTAAAGGTGAATAGTGTTCTCAAAAGAATCCACGTTGATAACTATTTTTATCCCGTCGTGCTCAAAAAAGGCGGCGTCGTTCTTTTTGATCCCCAGTTGGCTTGTAACCCAGTCTATGATGGTATCCTCGCGTAAAACATTCATTGCTGTTTTTCCCATTTCTTAAAGGTCTCGTACAGGATAAAAGCAACTGTCAAAAGGAAAAGGGTGTAGATCAGCCACATCATATATGATTGATATGCAGCTAATGCGTCTCCAGGCGGTTGCTCCCAGTTAAGTATGTATGCAAGGGTTTTATATGAAAAGTAAGAGACCACGATAATCGCTATTATTGTGAGTAGGCCAAGCAAAGCCTTGGGCACGGAATATTTTTCTTGCCTGCTCATTGCGCATCTCCACATCGAAGCAACCAGACAAGTTATTAAGCTTTATCAGATTGTTTCTAGTGAAACACTAAAAATGTATAGAGACTATAAGAAAAGAGAAGCAGAGATACTTGAGATAAAGAACTATATTCCATACAAGAGAACACGCAGTGGACAAATCCAGCTGGCATTAGCAGTAAAAGAGGCTTTCGAAGACAAAAAAATTCTCTTAGCCAGGTATCCGACTGGAATCGGTAAAACAGTCTCTGTAATTGCTGGTGCGCTGGCGGCAGGCGCTCCCAAGATAATCTACCTCGCCCGGTCCAAGTCACAGTTTCAGGCCCCGGTTCGAGAAGTTAAAAGGCTAGAAGCTAAAGGCGTCAATGTTCCCACAGTTGTATTAATGAATAAACAGAAGTACTGTCTCTTGAAGGGTGCTTCTAGGCTGGCTTATCAAGAGTTTCTCCATTTCTGCTGGTATAAGAGGAAGACGGGGGCATGCCCCTATTCTACAGACATAAAAACAAAGATGGAGTTGCCGGAAATTTTGACTCCTAAGACTTCCCGCGAGCTGGGACTTGAATCCGGTGTTTGCCCCTTCGAGGTTACTTGGAGCAATTTGAAAAACGCTAGACTCATTGTTGCTTCCTATCCGTATATTTTCAGCAATGATCTGAGGAAGCGTTTAGAGGAGGCTCTCGGGGGTAGCCTCGGAAACTCTATACTGATAATTGACGAGGCCCACAATCTTCCAGGCTTTATAGTTGATGCCGAGAGCTATCACCTCTCGGAGAATGATCTGAAGAGGGCTCTCTCGCTTGTTCGAAACTTTAAAGCGTCAGCAGAAATAATTAGTGAGCTTACCCATGCCCTGAATTATTTGAGACGGTACAGGCACAAGGTGGGATCCACTTCTAGCATTTCATTAGATGAAGTCTTGCAATATATGCCTTCCCCAGAATCCCTCTCCAGATACCTTTTTGGCTCCGACCAACCGGCTGAGACCTCAACATTTATTTGGCGTGTCTACACTTTCCTGCAGGCCCTGAGAGGCGCTTCACATGAATACATAGCTTCTGTTACAGCTGGCGATGAAGGTGTCTCTTTGAGTTTGACCCTGGTAAACCCGCGTAGGGTTGGTTCTCAGGTCTTCTCTTCGGTGAGAAGCGCAGTACTGATGTCGGGTACACTGCCCCCACGTGAATATCTCCAGGTAATGCTCGACATACCTAGCGACCGGATACTAGAGACCAGCTATCCAAACATTTGGGGGAGCAATGTCGAGGTAGTCATTGTGGAAGGACTCACGTCTAGATACACAGCTAGAACCGAGGAACTATACAGGAGGTATGCGAAGGCCATCGATTTGATTTTTAGCTATCCAGGCGTCAAAAAAACGGTTGCTGTCTTTCCCTCATATTCTTTTATGCTGAATATTGTCCCCTATATCCAGTCCAGGCCCCTCGTCTTCGAGCGCCGGGACACTTCCCTAAAATCCATGATCGAAAAGGTGCTTGAAAACGAGAAGATCCTAGTCTGCGTAGTTGCAAGGGGAAAGTTTGTCGAAGGGGTCGAATACACCGTCCGCGGAAAATCCCTTATTGACACGATAATTATAGCTGGTCTACCTGTACCCGAGCCAACACTTGAAAATGAAAAAATGTATGAACTGCTTTCGGAAAAGCTTGGAAGCAGAGACCTGGCGTGGAAATATGTGTACCTTTATCCAGCATATATGCAGGTTGTCCAGAGCATTGGTAGAGGAATAAGGAGCGAGAAAGACAGAGTCAAGGTCTACGTTTTGGATGAACGTATGAAGGGGGAGGGAGAAGCATACCTATCTAGCTTTGACTTTATGGTCAAAATGGGAAAGCTCCCACTCTAGCTATACGAACTCTACGTTTGCGTGCCTCTTCTTCATGTCTTCTTCTCCGACGCCAAGGATATTCATCAATGCATAGATTACACCGTCGAAGAATATCATCACGCTGTCTTCGAAGAGTGTTCCCAGTGGTGCCAGGGGCTCGTACATTCCTAGGACCTGCCTAGCGAAGTAATCTGTCTCCGTCGCGACCTTTGTTCTTCCGGGGATAACGACTACGTGGTCGCTTATTTTGCCTAGGGGCGACTCGGCAAAAGATGTTACAGCTACAACTTGTGCCTTTGCTCTTTTGGCGGCAGAGGCCACAGATAGAACGATTTGTGTGCTACCGGATCCGCTCACAGCTACCAGGACGTCTCCTTCAGAGATTGATGGCGTGATTGTCTCGCCGACGACGTAGACATTGAAGCCTAGATGCATAAGCCTCATCGCGAATGCCTTTCCTACAAGGCCGCTTCTACCTGCACCCACCACGAGGATTTTACGTTTATTTGCAAGCGCTGATGTGAGGATTTTCAGGAACCTTGTCACGGACTCTTTGTCTATCTCGTTTGAAACTTTCTCGACATACGACGCTATACTAACCATGGCCTTTACTACGTCTTCTGACACGTTTCAATGGGCTACTACAACAATAATAATGTTTCTGTAATACTTGAATGCGTTAATCCCCTAGTAGCTACTTGCAAAAAATGATGCTCATCTGGCGGGCCCGCCGGGATTTGAACCCGGGACCTGCGACTCCGGAGGCCGCCGCGCTTCCTGACTGCGCTACGGGCCCATTGATTATCAATAGGACACTGAACAAAAATATTTATTTGTTGTAAGCGTGGGCTGATAAAATGCTCTGACACCAGCGCCATGTTTAGGGTTTTCTCTCGCGGTTCAATAAAAAATTTTTTAAACCAGAACACTTGATTACATCATGGTGTTGAATATGTCCGAAAAGAGTGGTGAAATCAAGTTAGACCACATTGACAGAAAGATACTAGAAATATTACAGGACAACGCGAAAACTCCCTATGCACAGATTGCTAGCCAGCTAGGAATAAGCGAGGCAACGGTACACCTCCGCATAAAGAAGCTTTCATCTATAGGCGTAATCAAGAGGTTCCAAGCCATTGTTGACCCAGAAAAAGTTGGCAGAAAGGTTACGGCCATCATAGGCGTGGTGGCGTCTCCACAGAAGTACTCTCAAGTCTTAAAAGAACTCGAAAAAATGCCAGAAATTGTCGAGATATTCGATGTTGCCGGAGAATACTCTACGCTTCTCAAGGTCAGGGCAAAAAGCAAGGAAGACCTGGCACGCATCCTGGACGACATTGGCAAGATCGATGGAGTCGAAAGCACCAAGACAATGTATGTTTTAAGAGTTATAAAGGAAGACCCGAGAGTCCAAGTAGATTAGACAGCCTTCGCCGGAAATCAGGAGACGATTAAAACAATCTTTTTAAGTTTTTGAGTTTATCTAACCTCTGGGGCCGTAGTCCAGCCTGGAAGGATGCCTGGCACCAATAGATGCAGGAATCGGGATCTCTGGACGGGGTCCCAGGTGGTCCGGGGTTCAAATCCCCGCGGCCCCACCAACTTATTTTCCAAAAAACCTGAGAGAAAGAAAGATTTTTATTTGGGGTAATAAGGAGCATCTAGGTGTCTTGATGCCAACTTGGCGATACTCAGTGGAGCTTGACCCCGAGAAAACTGTTAAGGCGTCTTTGCGAGACGTGAGCATGTCCTATAAATTCACTGTGGAGACTCTGCGCTTGATTAAGGGGAAAAGTATTGGAGAAGCAAAAAAGATCCTAGAGGAAATAATCAACATGAAGAGGGCTGTTCCGCTTAGGCGCCATAAAAAGAAGGTAGGCCATAAGTCGACTGTTTCTGGTCCCGGGCGCTATCCAGTGAAAGTGGCTAAGAACCTGTTGAAGTTGCTTGATAACTTGGAGAACAATGCGGAGTTTAAGGGGCTAAATGTTGAAAATGTACGTATTGTTCATGCGGCTGCACATAAGGGAATGAAGATACGGAATTATCTCCCAAGGGCTTTTGGGCGTGCAACACCTTATTATGATCAGCTTGTTCATGTAGAAGTTATAGGTGAAGAAGTAAGCTAGGTGGTTAAATGTCCAGCCTTGCACGTAAATATGTAAATCAAGGCCTCCAATACATGATGCTTAACGAGTACCTGCAGCGCCAGCTTGCACGTGCAAACTATGTGCATGCACAGTTCTTTAAGACCCCGATAGGCACCAAGGTCATTGTATATGCCGGTATTCCTGGACTCGTTATCGGAAGAAGAGGAGCCAACATAAAGGCACTCTCTGACGTTCTAGAAAAAGAATATGGACTGGAGAACCCACAGATAGACGTCGTCGAGGTTCCCAATCAGGATCTCAATGCGAAGATAATGGCATACCGCGTTGCACGTGCACTTGTAAGAGGAGTCAGGTTCCGCAGAGCGGCGATGATAGCCCTAAACAGGATAATGGCGGCGGGCGCAAGGGGCGCCGAAATAATTATCAGCGGGAAGCTTACCAGCGAGCGGCACCGCACGGAAAGATTCACTAGGGGATACGTTCCAAAGAGCGGCGAGCCCGGCGAGGAACTCGTAGATGAGGCAGTTGTCCATGTCCTCTTGAAGCTTGGAATGTATGGTGTAAAAGTCAGGATCATGAAGCCTGCAAGGATGCCTGACATGATACTTGTACGTTCACAGGTACCTCAGGGTGGTGAGGCATGAGTAGTATAGAGAATATCCGTAAAATGACAAGGGAAGAACGCGAGAAAAGACTGCAGGAGCTTAGAGCTGAGCTTGCACGTCTAAAGGCGCAGGCCCATAGAGGTTCTCTTGAGAACCCTTCATCCATAAGGAAGATTAAACGCGAGATTGCACGCATATTGACTGTGATGAACGAGGAAAAGCTGGGGAAGAGTAAAAGCCAGGTAGCCGCTACAGCCGAGAAGCAATGAAAATAACTCCTAGAAACATTTTGAGGCACGAATTGATTGGTCTCGAAGCAGAAGTTATTGATTCTACTAATCCTTCCCAGGTTGGGATCAGAGGATTTATACTAGATGAGACCTACAAGACACTCGTTATCGGCTATCCAGGTAGGCGAAAGCGCCGAATTTTCAAGAGCCAAGTTAAGTTGCGTGTCTGGCTTCCAGACGGGCAAGTCGTGAAGATAGATGGTAGATACTTGTTGGGGCGGCCAGAGGAAAGATTAAAGAAGAAGGTATATGAGTGGTGATGTGTTCTCTATAAAAACGTTTTTATATAGCTGGTCATCCTTTTATCTCCGCGTCTGGTGATATCCTGATGGCAAAGAAGAAGGGCGTTGGAATCCCTGGAGTCCAGCCTCCTCAAAACAAGTGCGATGACCCACTGTGTCCATGGCATGGCCAGCTTCCAGTGAGGGGACAGGTTCTCAGGCTAAGAATTGAGAAGATGAGAATGCAGAATGTGGCTGTAGCTGTTCACGAATACCTGCACTACAACGAGAAGTATAAGAGGTATGAGGTTAGAAGGAAAAAGAAACATGTACGTGTGCCGCTCTGCATATCCGTTAAGCCTGGAGATGAAGTAATAGTCGCCGAGACCAGGCCCCTAGCAAAATCGGTTTCATTTGTCGTAATTGGTAAAGCTTAGAGGTGGTATAGGTGGCGAAAAGAGGGCCAAAGACTGTCGGTGTCTCGTATAGGCTCGGACTTACACCTGGAGTATTCATGGAAAGCCTCGTCAAGGTTGCAGACAACTCTGGAGCTACGCTCGCAAAGGTGATAGGAGTCCCACACTACAAGGCCGTTTGGCGCAGGATTCCGGGAGCTGCAGTCGGCGACATAGTTGTCGTGTCGATTAGGGCCGGTAAACCAGAGCTGAGAAAACAGGTTATGAGGGCAATCGTTATACGCCAGAGAAGACCATACAGGAGGCCCGACGGAACCTGGGTCGCCTTCGAAGACAACGCCGTCGTAATTATTACTCCAGAGGGAGAACCCAAAGGAACAGAAATCCGTGGACCCCTCGCCAAGGAGGCCGCCGAGCGCTGGCCAAAACTCAGCGCAATGGCCTCGATAATTGTCTAGCTAGGCGCCCCTTTTTGCTCGAAGTCAAAGTCGAATTTTTACTAAAGGAGCTGGCAAGAAAACTATTTCTAGACAAGAAAGTTTCTCTAGAAGACCTGGCTAGAACCACAGGCCTATCTGTGGAATTCATAAAGACAACCCTGGAAGGTCTAGGTGTAAGGACCGAGAACAACATTGTCACAGAGGAGCTACCATGGCTTATAATCAAGTCCTGGATGTCGAACTATGATATAGCTTCCCTAGCCCTGAGTTCTGGATGGAGTACTTTCGAGGAACTATGTTCACGTATAGCCGAGCTGAATGGCTTCCAGGTACATAGGAACTACCGTTTCTCACTTGGGGGTAAGAGACACGAGATAGATGTTCTCGCATACAGAGAAAACATGCTACTAGCTATAGACTGTAAGCTATGGAAAAGAGCACCCAGATCTGCCCTTAAAAGGGCTGCACAGGCACAACTCGCCCGCACCTCTTCACTAGCAAAAATCCTGTCCTCTGGAACGCCCTTCCCGTGGAGACTCGCCAACCCAACATATATTTTTCCGCTGGTGACCAACCTCTACGATACTGGAGCAATAATTGAGGAAGGAGTACTGATTGTCGGCCTCCGAGAATTCAAAAACATCCTCGATAATGCTAGCTACCTGGCACTTGTCGACATTGGATGCAAACCTCTAAGGATAGAGCCTCCAGGCCTATTATGAGAAAAAAATGGCGGGCCGGCCGGGATTCGAACCCGGGACCTACGGGTCTTTCTGCGCGAGCGCGCGCTTAAGAGCCTCGACCATTTTTATCGACCGCCGCTCTACCTAGCTGAGCTACCGGCCCATCGAGCTAGCATTCCATAGTATCAACAGTGGTAATAAATTTTTTTCTTTCCATGTCTAAGAAAATGTTGTTGACGTATGGAGGAGACTGATTGGAGCTTGTTAAGAATGAAGTCTACAAGTGAGTGTAGGAACATGCTCTCCTATTCATGGGGATACTTGTTTTACGAGGATCCCCCTCTGTCTGTGGATAGGGCCGTCGAGGCGATTAATGATTCACGTTTTGGCAAGAATATTATCTTGGTAGGAGACGTCGTTTCTGTCAACTTCTTTAGGAGGGGATGGGGCGACATATTCGTCGTGGATTCTAAGACTAGGAGAAACATTTCTATCCGCCAGGAAGACGCGTATGGAACAATTTTGAAGTGTAAGAATCCGGCCGGAACTATTTCTAGGGAATGTTTTGAAGTTTTCAAGACTGCTTTCAAGCTGTTAGAAGATAAAAAGACCCCCATTTTCGTTCAGGTTGATGGCGAAGAAGACCTACTTTCACTTGTAGCACTATACTTATGTCCTGCGGGAGCATCATGGATTATTTACGGACACTTTAAGGGCTTTATCTGCGCTATCCCCTGTACTCCATATTTTAAGAGCGTTGCTAAGAGGCTCATCGAGGGGTGCTTCGAGAAGCGCTAAACTAACATATTCAACGTTTTTTCTCAGAGACGATGAATACACACCTACGGCCCTGGCAAACTCCTCGATCGTTACGTCGCCTATTTGTTGCTTAAGCAACAAGTAGGCTAGCGCGGATACTACATTGCGTCTCGACCGTCCAAGAAACTGTAGACGAAGCATATTGACGTATTTCTCCAACAAGAGCCTGGTCTTCAACTCACCCACACCATAAACACGAACCAATCTACTGCTAATGTCTTCAATAACGCTTCCCCACGTCTCAGTTCTGTAATTTGACCTGTGCATCTCACTTAGAATCTTGAGAGCCCGCCCAACAGTTACACGTGAATTAGCTTCTCTAAATGCCTTTACCACTTTCAACAGAGAGATGGACCTATCATAGTCACGTAGTTTGAGGTACACGAGAACTACCAAAAGAGCGATTCTGTCTCTTTTTATACGCTTAGACAAGAAGACAAATTCTCTAAGTATATCGTTCCGCAGTTGTTCATTGATGTTTAGTATCAAAGAAACACTGGCGAGCTTTCTTCGAGCTCTGATAAACAATGATTCCTCTTTAGTGTAAAAGCTACGATAAGGAAACTTTTTTACATGCTTTATATTGATTCCTTGCTTCTCTTCGATAGCTACGCTTTCAACAACGTAGCCACACTCTGAACAAACATATTCTCCTGTCAGCGGGTTCAAGACCACGATTCCATTGCATATCGGGCATCTCATATGAGGCTTGGCTGTTAAATGCCTTAAGAATACTGTAGACATCAATGGCTGGGGGGAGGGGGTATGTGGTAACAAAAAGTGGTGCGGCCGCCGGGATTTGAACCCGGGTTCTGCGGCTTGGGAGGCCGCCATCCTACCAGACTAGACTACGGCCGCATCTCGCGCCGCCTCAACTCTATGATAAATGGGACAAATTAAAAAATCTTTCCAGCGCTCATGCCTTCCACGCTTCATCATTTAAATCAACCTTCAGACTGGTGTTCCAAGTCATCGCAAAGCTATAAATGTAGAAAGATTTTTTAGTATTTGCGGCGAAAAATATATTATGAGCGCGGAGCAATCTGCCGCAGTAGCTTATGTTCTGATAAATTGCGACATAGGCAAGGAGAAAGAAGTTCTAGAAGAGTTGAAGAAAATACCTGGCGTTATAGAGGCACACCTACTTTACGGCGTCTACGACATCATAGTTAAGGCATCGGGCAAAAATAACACAGAAATCAGAGAAATGATACTTACAAAAATAAGGAGAATACCAGGAGTAAAGCGCACCTTAACAATGCCCGTTGTCGAGTAACAGCCAAAGACAGCTATTTGTCCTGAAGCGGAACCAGGATAATTTTTCCTTCGTGAAATAATATCCCAACCTTGTCCTCGATCCTAAATATCCCTTCACTCTTTTTGACATCTACCTCGTATACCTTGTAGTCCTTATCCATAACGTATACTTTTTCATTTTCAACCGCAACAATTATGCCTCTCTGGATCTCTGAGGCTCTTGCAACTGTGGATGTCTGCGAAATGAAACTCTTTAGAAGCACTACACTCTCCACAACATAATTGTCAAGGTCTAACAGGAAGACTCTCTTTGAATCGATATCCTTTACCAGGTAATAACGATCCCTATACTTTATAACGTCGCCCTTGGTAAAGCCGGGAAGCAACAGTCTAAAGGTGACCTGGAACTTTTCTTGCCCACTAGAATCAACGCCTACCTTTTTCCCAGTTTCCAATGTATCAAAGTACATCTTATGCGACAAGTTATTTACAAACTCTTTAGCTGCACTTATAGTAGAAAAATAGAGGTCAAACCCTCCAGACTCTTCCTTCACTTGCCATGGAGACAAATCAGTCCCTTTACCTTTCATCGACGCTGTTTGCTCGAGAAGATCCAATAGCATGTTTTTTTCTCTCTGTGTTAATTCCCTGTTGCTTGCTCTAACTTGGACTATTGCTCTCTTGGCTTTTGAGACTCTTCCTAGACACGCGTTACAAATAGTGTATTCCATTTTTACAGGTATTTCGTATTCCTCTTGGTAGAATTGCTGTATCTCGGGATGCACCTTGCCAGTGACTGTGAGTTGCATAGAGCCTTGTCTCGGGTAAATCTTTATGTCAATGTCTCTTATTTCACCTCTAAACTTCACGATGTGTTTTAGATCCTTCCTTATTTGGTCTAGTAGTTCTTCCTCTGTATCACTCCATGAACCTTTATAACCTAGCCTGCCACACTTCTTGCAAATCTTTAGAGTCAACTCAGCCTTTTTTTGCTCCACCATCGGGTGATGTTTGACGTAGCAGTCTGGGCAAAGACCATCAATAAGCCTCTCAGTCCTCCGGCCGCATATAGGACACACAAGGACCCGCTCTGACATTTTCCCCTCATCCCTCACAGTATCTCCGACTTAAAGACCTGCACGTAGGGAATACCAGCAACAAATATTGCTGCTTGTCTCGCTAGTGGAAATATTTCCTCAACAATTTTTAAACTTACCTCACCTATAACGGTTACCGAGTCTGCCTCCGCGATGTATTTTTTCAGCAAAGGACTATCCGCATCAATAAGACTGCCCCCGAAAAATTCCTCAGTGACTTTGAACTTCACCTTGCCGTGCCGGAACTCTTTTCCTAGAAGCTCAACGTCGCAAATAGCAAGCATCCTGTATCCTCCGCTCGAATGAAGCTTATAGTAGACCTTTATGCGTTCCTTCCCCAGTGGTTCCACTTTTTATTCCTGTAGTCTTTCTACGCAAACAAAACACTTAAACCTCACGCTTCATACAAAAGATGAATGATGAAGGTTGGTATTTAGGAGCCTAAAGCAATGAACTGTGACATCAAGACTGACAGCCTTTGTTTATACTCTAAGGATAGTGTTCAGCTCGCCGCGGACAACAACCCCCTTCCCTCTAACGATGTCAAAGACAAATAATTGGGGCGGCACTGGTCTCCACCTCATTTTTCGAACATACAATGTCCTGTAGAATGTGTTCTTAATCCTCTCAATGCCAAGCACAAAGACTCCCGTAGCAAGGAACTCTTCTACACCATACCTACTAAGAGCGGTGCTACCGGTAGGTATCTCAGACACTATGAGCGTCGTAGCACCGATACGTTTCTCCAGGTTGATGATGAGGCTCTTGATGTATTCACGGGTCCATGCCACGTCGCCCTCATTGACAATTAGGGGTGCAACGGGGTCTATAACTAGTCGCTGCGCGCCTATCAACCTAGCCTCTCTAAGTATGCCGTCAACGATAGACATAACGACTGTATCGACCGGCTTATTCCTCATCTTCTCCACAAAGTCAGGCATCAATGTAAGTATTCTCAGCTTCCTAGCCTTGATGAATTGCTCAAAGTCCCATCCAAAATCGTAGACGCCATTCATGAAGTCGTCATACTCCTCGTCTACGAGGACATAAATGCCTGGCTCGTTAGACCGGAGACCCTCCATTAGAAAAGTCAAACTGAAAAGCGTCTTGCCGGTTCCGGTCTCGCCTGTAACCAAGTATGACCTTCCACGCAGAATACCATTTATCCGTTCGTCTAAGCCCTCGATGCCTAGCTTGGCAAGCTGGTATCCCCACTTCCTTGTTTCGTATTCCCGCGTCTTCACCTGTGGGGTTTCTTCGCTTACCTCTTCGGGGACTGGAATCTCCTCTGGAACTGGCGAAGGCAACTTGGCTCTAGGATTTTTCTTGACGCTACTCATAGCTACCCCAGCTGTATGGAACGTACACTCTAAAAAGTTTAGCGCGTAGGAATCCTTTTTAGCCACATTCTTTAAGGTGTCCACTCGATAACAACTAAAATCTATAAGCTAATACAGGTTCATAGTACCATGGACAGAATACCTGGAGAGGAAAATGTTGTACATAAAGTCCCCAGAAAAAACACTCTAAGAATTGGCGTTTTGTACCCATCCTTTCCACAAGTTGCATTAGACTCGCTTTCGTTCCAAATGCTTTACTACTGGCTAAACTCTCACGATGAAATCTACGCCGAACAAGTAATGCTTGATTTTGATGGAAATCCTATCCCCCGCACACTAGAAACCGAGACATCTCTAAAAAAGCTGGACTATATAGTTGTTACCGTACACTACGAGCTAGACCTTGTCAATATCCTGCGCATTCTCTTAGATGCGGGAGTCGAGCCTTACAGTTCAAGGCGGGAAAAACCCATAATAATAGCGGGAGGCCCCCCCATAATAGCTAACCCACTCCCTGTTTCCCCCTTCATAGACGTTTTGGTAGTCGGAGAAATAGAATCAACGCTTCCAACACTTATCAACCAGATATACACCTATGGAACAGAAAAGGAGAGACTTCTAGAATCTCTAGAGCCTTCAAAGGGCTTCTTTGTACCCTCTTTTTATACAGGAGAGAAAGTGGTTCTTAACTATGCACACAGCTTGCCCAGAGAATTCCACCCCTCAATACAGCTTCAACTCTCAGATACACGTGCAAAGTGGAAAAACAGGACAGCCGTCGAAGCTTCGAGGGGGTGTTTCAGGCTATGCGCTTTTTGCCTTGAGGGACACATTTTCTATGGCGTGCGGGAACGCCCGCTAGACCAAATAAGAGACATCATCACGGAGGGGCACGCATATAACCACTCGAGGCACGTTAAACTTGTAAGCCTCTCATTCTTTGACCACAAAGGGGCAGACTCTATTCTCGAATGGCTGATTTCTCATGGCTACAGCTTCTCCATTCCATCTATTCGAGCAGAGACACTCAACGAGAAGAGGCTAGAATACATCAAACAGGGGGGACAAAAAACATTAACCATAGCCCCCGAGACAGGGTCGCTCAAGCTCTCAGCATTAATAAGGAAAAGGCTAAGCATTGAACACGCAACAGAAATCTCGCTTACAGCCAAAAAGCTAGGTTTCACGGGTCTCAAAGTCTACTTAATGATAGGTCTCCCTGGCGAAACCGAGGATGACATAGACCAGACAGCTCTATACATCCAGAAACTTGCTGAAACCACGGGATTCAAGGGCGAAAGACAGCTAAAATTAACTATTAGCCCCTTTGTCCCCAAGCCCCACACATTCCTGCAATATGCACCATTTATTGGCATACAAGAGGCAAGAAGAAGAATAAATCTGCTTAGGAAAAAACTTGGAGGACTTGCAGATATAAGGACTTATGACCCGAGACTAGCCCAAATACAGACAATCATTTCTCGCGGAGACATAGACCTTTCAAGAACACTTATCGAGTGGGCTCTCAACGGCGGAGGACTCGGCGGATGGAGAAAAGCTGTGAGGCTGGCAAGGCTCGATGTAAACCGATACTTGGAGCCAGTTTACAAGGACCCCCCATGGAGTTTTATCGAGCTCCCAAATTTGCCACGCAGTTTGAAATTCTTTTCCAGTACTCGCGGATAACGTATACACGGGTAGGTGCATAGCCTTCAGATACTATGCTTCTAAGTAAAGTTTTACGGCTCGAAATGAGGGGGATCAGGTTCCCATCGTCTATAATGTATAGTTGACTGGGGTCTTTGAGTGGAGACACCTTTCCCTCGTAAACAAGTATGTATTGCTCTGGGACGCCACACTTGCTGGATAAATATTCTTCTAAGTCATGTTTCACTAGATGTTCGGATATTTCACTAGACGGCTCATCGTTTCCAGGTAGATACTCAAATATAAGCTTTGGAGGAATTCTCTCAATAAACTGCCTAGACAAATATCCTATTTTCTCATTGTTGCTCCTCATAGAATCTTTAAGCATCGAAAGCAAAGAAACATCGTCAAATAGGCACCAGGATAATTTATCTTTCAGTATTTCCTTCGGTGGGTCAACTAAACCTTCTTCTAGCATTACCTTGTAGATTCTCTGTAGGAGAGCCTCAAATCCACTTACAGTCTTATGATAATAGACCGTTTTAAATAACTGGAACCTTGAAATCAGTAAACTTTCCAGTGCCGTCTCGGAACCCCTAGCAAATGCCATTATCCACTTTGCCCGCCCGCGCTTAACAAGCCTGACCGAACGGATAACACGTCCCACGTCTATTTTCCCATACGCTACACCTGTATGTAACGCGTCACGCAACATGTAGTCGATCCTGTCCGAGTCAACCTCTGAACAAACAAGGGGGCTTAACTTGTCCTTTCCCCTCAAAATTTCTACAACTCTATCGGCGAAATCCCCAAGTTTCTCTTTCAAAAAATTCTCGATAAGAAAAACTGTGACCTCCTCGTGGTTAACTGACAAAGTATGAGAAAACGGCATATGTCCAATGTCATGTAGCAACGCAGCCAGCCTCAGTGCCTGTAGATCAGCCTCGTCTATTATACCTGCGTTGAGCGCCATAAGGGACGCCACATGCATGGTGCCGATTGAATGAGAAAACCTCGCGTGTGTTGCTCCGGGAAAAACTAGATCGGCGGGACCAAGTTGTTTTATTCTTCTTAGTCTCTGAAAAATACAGTCACTAATTGCGAGTAGCTCTATCGGTGTAACGTCTATAAAGCCGTGAACCTCGTCGTATATTTCCTTCTCGAATGTTAGAGGTGGAACCCGTCGTGTCATTGCCTAGCAATCTATTTATCGGAGTTCTGAATAATATTTTTGGTGACACCATTATGAGTTACGAGTTTGACGACTGGTTCAAGAGAATAAGGAAAATGATGGAAGAATTTGACAAAATGTTTGAAGAAATGCTACGCGAGCCGATGTTCTTCAGCGGAGAGGGGAAAAGCGGAAAAGTCATTGGACCCTACTATTACGGCTTCAGCGTAGAGATAGGGCCTGACGGCGTCCCAAAGGTAAGAGAATGGGGAAACATTAGACCCGGACACGTGAGGCCAGTAATCAGAGACACTATTGAGCCATTCACAGACGTGTTCGACGAGGGAGACCACTATAGGATAATTGTAGATGTGCCCGGAGTTGAAAAGGACAAAATAAACATCGAGGCCACCGAGCGGTCCCTCACCATAACTGCGAGCAATGACCGGAAATACTACAAGGAAGTATCGTTTGCTGAACCTGTGAACCCCGACACGGCAAAGGCACAGTACAGGAACGGAGTCCTAACAATCACAATCGAAAAGAAAGAGAAAACCAAGAAAGAAAGAGGAGTAAAGATAAAAGTCGAGTAGCTACAGAGCTATTTTCAGCTCTTCCCCGATTTTTGGAACATATGTTTCTTTTCCAAGCTTCCTACTGAGCTCTGCAAGTTTCAACGCTGACTCTTCTTCGCCGTGTACAAGCACCACTTTGGCGTCTTTCTTCGCCAAGCTCAGGGTTTTAACTAACTCGTCGTGCCCACAGTGAGCAGAAAAGTCAAACCACTCTATTCTAGCCTTCACGGGGCCCCGCTTGGTTGGAGACGCATATATCCCAGTCTCGATAACTTGGCGGGCAGGTGTCTCTGGTATTACGTAACTTACGAATATGACCGCATTCCGACTGTTTTCCATTATCTTCTCCATGTAGAATTCACTGGGACCCCCCTGCAACATTCCAGCTGGCGAGATGATGATCCCAGGCCCGGAGAGAATCTTTTTGCGGTGATCCCAGTCCCTAACTTTGATGGATTTCTCGAGAGCTTTCTGGAATAGCTTCGGCTCCCTTAAGAGGTCAAGGTTTTCCATTATTAAGTCGTTTGCCGCACGTGCCATGCCGTCTACATATATGGGCACATCTATGTCGTATTTTGCTAGGACGCAGAGTATCTCCTGTGCACGCCCAATAGCGAAGACCGGTACAAATGCGATGCCGCCGTTACCTACAACCTCAAGCACTGTATTGATGAATGCCTTTTCGGCCTCTTCCCTCGGAGGATGGTTATACTCTGCATACGTAGACTCCATGATTATTAGGTCTGCTTTGGATATGTCGTTTGGATTTGCGCCTCTAAGGAGACACGTGTCATGTAACGAGTAATCACCCGTATAGAGAATATTCAGCGACGGGGACTCTATCTGTATCATTGAGCTTCCGGGAATATGTCCAGCATCAATCATCTTGATACTTATATCATTTACCTCGAAGTATTCTCCATAGTTTAGAGAAACGAGATTATCAAGCATTTTTTCGACCTCAACAATCTCGTATGGAATGTAGTATTTGGACAGCTTCATGAAGTCCCGTATGAGGAGGTCGGACAAGGTTGCCGTGAGAGGCGTCGAGATGAATGGAATGCTTCTTGATACATATAGGAGCGGCACGGCGCCACTGTGATCCAGGTGTGCATGTGAAACTGCTACGGCGTCCAGCCTTTTTGGCGGGACTGGTAGCGGGAACTGGGGTTCTTCTCCCTCTATGCTTACCCCGTAATCAAGCAACAACTGTTTTTCTTCTATTCCTAGAAGTATAGCTGATCTACCAACTTCTCTGGCCCCACCGAGGAACTTCAGATTTACGTCAGCCATTTTTTTTAGCCCTAGACTTTCAGCCACTAATCTTTATTTTTATTTTTAACTTTAAGCCAAGAAACACGCGGAGCAAAACATTTTTTGCTATATTTTCGATGATAACAAATATGGCTTCGTTTGATAGCATTGCCTATAGCTTGTTCGGATGGGCTGGCGAAACAATAGTAAAAATGTTCCCCAACCTGAAAACGGACATAGCCACCGCTGACATGAAAATATATCCACAAGCATATGCGGCTAAAGTTGTGCTCTTCTCGCTACTAGCACTAGTCATCGGGTCTGTCTTCGACGTCCCAATAGCCCTCATTCTTTCGAGGGCCGGCGTGAATCTAGGAGGCCTCGTTGCAACGAGCATTTCTATTCCTCTGCTTCTGGCTGGAAGCGTTTTCGGGCTCGGACTCATCTATCCCAAAATAAAGCTGTCCAATAGAACCAGCAGGTTTGACTTAGAGGTTCCATACCTGTCTGTCTATATAACCGTCATGGCAACTGGAGGAATCTCGCCATACACGAGCTTTGAAAGGCTTGCAAAGGCGCCTCAAGTCCTCTTTGCAGAAATAAAGAAAGAGGCAATGAACTTCTTCCTCAAAGTCAAGGGCATGGGTCTAGACCCTTTGACAGCGATAGAGGAAAGCGCGAAAAATGTCCCACACAACGGCTACAAGCAGCTGATGCTAGGCTACGCTGCGACACTCAGGTCTGGTGGAGACGTTGTCCATTATCTTCAGCGCCAAACCGAGGTCATGCTTAGAGAGCGTGTCTCACAGATGAAGGCGGTTGGCGAAAGGATCGGCGCACTAATGGAGTCCTACATGGCCATTGTACTGCTAACCTCGATGACAATGTATGTTCTCTACGTTGTAAACATGGCACTTGCACAGGCCGGGATGGGACTTGCCGGCGGAGAAATGCAGTTCATAATGTTTTCTTATATATTGATGCCGATGCTCTCGGGAGTTTTCCTTTATCTAGCCGACCTTATGCAACCCAAATACCCAATCTATGACACGACCCCCTATCTAGTCTACTTTGCGGTCGGCCTCCCAATCACCGGCTTCCTATTCGTAGCCATGGTTTTACCCTTCGCCGTGTCACCACCTCTCTCCACGATGCTTGGAAACATTTTCTCGCCATTCGTGGCTGTCGTCCTGGGAGTCTCGAAGGCCCTTGGACTCAGCAAGGGATACGAGAGCGGCGTAGGCATGACTTTGGCACTTTCCCTGGGACTCCTGCCAGCAATGATTGTAGAGTCTCGGTCCTCGCTAAAGTTCGGCGGAATACAGTACGGAATGACAAGGTTTCTCAGAGACCTAGTAGAAGTAAGGAAGACCGGTATGGCTCCAGAAAGATGCATCATAAACTTGAAGGACAGAGACTATGGTAAATTTACACCATATCTCCAGGAAATGGCTAAACAGGTGGGCTGGGGAGTGTCACTACACAAAATATTTGAGAGGTTCTCAAGGGGCATGAAGAACTGGTTTGCACTTATTTCCATGTTCTTGCTTGTCGAAAGCATAGAGGTGGGCGGAGGTACACCGCAGACTCTTGAGGCACTTGCAAGCTATGCCGAGACTCTTGAACAGGTAGAGAAAGAGAAGAGGGCGGCCCTGCGTCCCCTAATGCTTATGCCGTACGTAGGTGCACTCATAATCACAGTGGTTGTCCTCATACTCGTAGAGTTCATGGGCTCAATGCTCAAGTTTGCTGGTACAGCTATCTCGACAATACAGCTCATTGGAATGTTCCTCCCGCCAGTAATCATAAACAGCTACCTCATGGGTCTAGTCGCCGGAAAGATCAGCGCTGAACGTGTAGGCGCAGGCTTTAAGCACGCATTCCTACTTCTCTTGGCAAACCTGGTCGCAATGATGATTGCGCCACAAATAACAGCAGGAATGATGCCGAAGCTGTAAATGGGGTGTTTTTTGTGGCTATACTCGTCACTGGAACTCCTGGTGTCGGTAAGACTACCGTCTCACTGGAGCTTGCAAGGAAGACAGGCAAAAACTACGTGGATATAGCTGACATTGTAAAAAGGGAAAAATTTTACAAGGGCTACGACGATGCGACTGACTCACTAATAGTTGACACGGCGAAGCTAAAGAAATACCTCCGAAATCTGTTGACATGCAACGAGGTAATCGACACACATGTCGTCGAGGCTGTGCCACAGGAAAAAGTAACACATGTCTTTGTCCTGAGGCTGGACCCAGTCCAGCTGATGAAGCGACTAGAGCAACGTGGATATAGGGCTTCCAAAATAAGGCAAAACGTTGAGGCCGAGATATTGGACAGTATACTTATAGATTCTGTCAGGCTTTTTGGGACAGAAAAAGTTTTCGAGATCAATACTACGGGTAAAGATGTTTCTGAAATTGTTCAAATAATATATAGTATTCTCCAAGGTAATGTTGAAGAATTTAAACCTAGAAACGTGAACTGGTTGCAAAAATATTATTTTCTTCTTGAACAACAATAGGGGTCAATTTTAAATAGTAATCACCCCAACAGATTATGCATAGAGATGGCGGGGAAAAATAGAGGGGTGGGAAGAGGCGGCGTAGGTCGCCACCTCATCGTAGAGATGTTCGAGTGCGATGGCAAGCTACTTGACAGTATTGAAGTAGTCAAAACTGCTCTTCTCGACGCAGCAGTAGCCTCAAACAGCACAGTCGTTGGATTCGACTTCTACAGGTTTAAGCCACACGGTGTAAGCGGCTACGTGCTCGTAGCAGAATCCCATATCTCTATCCATACGTGGCCAGAATATGGATACGCCGCGGTCGACGTTTTTACTTGCGGCGAGCACACAGACCCATGGAAGGGACTAGAAATACTCAAAGAAAGGCTAAAAGCGAAAAAAATGACTATACTTTCAATTGACAGGGGAGTCGGCATAGAGCAATATGCAGGCTACTGGACACCGCAACCAGAGCAAAAAGTGCTGGCGAAGACTCCGTGAGCCCTTCAACGCACCAAAAAGTATGCCGCATTAAAGAGCGAGTGTAAAATATGAACAACTTTTTCTGATTCTTCTTCTGAAATACGCCCAGGCACACAAATCTCGATCACTGGCTGACTTCCTGTCAAACACTCCGCTTCGCTTGGCTCATTCCTTAATCCCACACCGGATACTCCTAGTTGTTGAAGAAGTAGCTCCGCCAGGGTCCTGTGCTCCTGTGTGGCATCTCCTAGAAGCTTTATTCCCCAATTCTCACAGCACCGGAGAACAGCTGTAACCACTGGGTTGAGCGTGGATATTTCCTGGAAGAGTTCCTGTAAAAATGGGAAACAAAGCTGGTCTTTAATGCCGTCCTCACTGTAAAGGAAAACATCCACATTTTTGCCGGAGACCGCCATGACTACTTGGTTATAAAGTGGAAAACTTGTGGAAAGGTTTCTAAGCAGATCCTCTAGATCCCATCGAGTCAGCTCAACATTCGAAAACACAACTAGGAGATTACCGTAGAGGTAGACCTCGCACTGGCCGGCTGAATATATCTTTTGGCTTCTTTCCCGCAACTTCTCAATGCCTTCGGAAAGTGAAGAAAAATCTTCACCTAGAACCTTGGCTATAACGTGTTCGGTCCCTAGTACATTGCTGGGAACCCCAGATGGAACAAGCAGTATATGCGTGTCCCCGTCAAACCTGGCAAGAGCATCACTAATTATAGTGGTCGTTGACAAACATTGCCAGTCAACTCCGCCAACAAGAAAGACCACTGGCTTGTCTCTGTCTCCGTACTCGAAAACCAAGACTTTTTCTCCGAGCCAGTCCCAGTACTCCCTGAAAGTTTGGGCCTTCCTCGCTAGGACATCATACAAATGGCTGAGATTGCTCATAATCCACCACTGCAATTCTTCTAGCGTGGTCTTTATATTTTAGCGTATACCCGGGGCAAGAAAAGCCGCGCGATGAACAAAAAATTTAAACCCCTCAAGATAATTTTCTTTTAGCCTTAAAAGCCCGGTGGTGTAGCGGCCAAGCATGGCGGGCTCTGGCCCCGCAGATCCGGGGTTCGAATCCCCGCCGGGCTACCAGCCTCTTTCTATATTCTACCCGAAAAACGATACATCTATGATTTCTGTTTAGATAGTGGGAGAAAAGCCAGAAGATGGTAGTGCGGGGGCCGGGATTCGAACCCGGGCAGGCCAACGCCAGCGGAGCCTCAGTCCGCCCCCTTTGTCCTAGCTCGGGCACCCCCGCCAGTAAAAAACTAAACAACCCAGAAACCTATAAGATTTTCGCATGCCCACAGTTTTGGGCAAAAGGTAATATTATAGCTGTGTTATTAGATAATGGGTAAGATATGTCTAAGAAAAATGTATCTGGTAGGCTTCCAGTCCCATTTGACCAGTCCAAGATAGGCTTGCTCATAGGCAAGGACGGGACAAACAAGGCGAGGCTAGAGGAAGCATTCAATGTCAAGATTGAGGTTAAGCCAGAAGATGGCATAGTCTATGTGGAGCCACGTGAAGGCGCAACACTATACAACGTCTACGTGGCAGAAAAGGCCTTAAAGGCTCTTTCCATAGGCTTCAGCATTGACGACGTGTTGCTCTTGAAGGACGACGTCTATGACCTAGAAATCATAGACCTAGGAGAAGTAGCGAAAAACCGAGAAGACTTGATGCGCATAAAAGCCCGGGTGATAGGTGCCGGGGGACGCTTCAAGAAGGCCCTAGAGGACATGACTGGCGCAAAGATCGCTGTAGGCGAGAAGCAGATCGGAATAATTGGTGACTTTGAGCAAAACAAGCTCATCAAGGATGCTTTGACCAGGCTAATTGCTGGCCAGAGCCATCAAGCAGTGATGAAGTTTTTGGAGCGATACAGCTTTGAACTTAAGAGGAGGAGGATGGAGCTTTGGGAACGTATACAAGGGATGTAACTTGAGTTTTAAAGACTCGTCCGTTAGGGAAGTCCTAGAAGACGTTTTTGATCAGAAAACAGTTCTGGCTGTTGTTTATCTAATGAATAAGGGAATTCTTTCCAAGCTCTACGGCACCGTCTCAACAGGTAAAGAGGCCAGGGTCTACTGGGGAAAGGGCAGAAACGGTGAAGACCTCGCTGTCAAGATATACCTGATTGTGACTGCTGAATTTAGGCGTGGTAGACTGAAATACATAGTTGGAGACCCTAGGTTCCAGGGTGCAAGCCTCAGGGGTAGGGAACTTATTTATCAATGGGCTAGGAAGGAGTATAGAAACCTAAAGAGGGCAGTGAGCTTCGGCATCCCTTCTCCAAAGCCGATAGCCGTACATGAAAATATTCTTGTCATGGAGTTTATAGGCGAGGACGGGGTTCCCGCGCCACTCTTGAAGGATACAACACTGCGGGACCCCGAGAAAAGCTTCCGCGAACTTAAAGGGGTAATAGAAAAAATGGTCCTAGAGGCTGAAATTATACACGCAGACCTGAGCGAATACAATATACTTGTCAAAGAAAACGATGAATTAGTCATCATAGATTGGGGGTCGGCTGTACTTACGTCGCATCCAAATGCACGTGAATTTCTCCTCAACGACGTAAGAAATGTCTACAGGTTTTTTAGAGAAGAGCTTGGCGTAGAGACAGGCTCCCCGGAAGACTTCTATAACTACCTGGCTACACGTATTAAATGATTTCCAGCAAGTGTTTAATTTTGTCCCTGCTTATCAGGGCGCCGCCAGCCGCCGGGTGCCCGCCACCCTCGAAACCAATTTTCCTAGAAAGCTCCTGGAGCGTCCTTCCCACGTCGATGTCTTCCGTTAACCTGCGGAATGAAACCTTGTACTTGTCCTCCGAGAATGGGACTGCCACGCCGAGCATCTTCTTTGATTTTACTCTCTGCGACACAGCATAGGAAAGAATACTAGCCAGGGGACCCGAATACTTTGGCGTAGCCTCTTCAAGCACCACGAGCACAGTGTCCCTTCCTTGTAGAGATATCTCGTCGAACTTCTCGTGGGCTAGCGAAATAAGCTTTGCTAGCTCTTTCCTATAATTCTTCGCTATGTCTATGGCCCTTATCAAGTGGGTCCCCCTGTCTCCCAGGTTTATGGCTAGGGCTGTGCCATAAGCGTCGAGCCTTCCGAGTGCATTCAGCAACGAAGAGTACTCGCGTAGATCCCACAGCGGGCTTTCAGGCTTCTCAGTCAAAAGGTAGTAGTTGTAGCCACGGATCCTCTCCACAATCTCCTGTGCCTCTTTTGGGGAAACATCATGGTCCCACACTAAGTATTTGACAAGCCCGGTTACAAGTATTGATACCTCTTCGCCACTCAATGAGCCCACAGTTCTAAGGTTGTCACCGTTTTTCGGCTCTATACCGATGTTGCGCAAGAAATTGTAGCATGCGGTCTCGTTTCCTGTAAGACCCGGGATAAAGGGATCCATCGTGCTTGCAAGTGCCTGTACAAGTGGTCGACTTGATCCGCCGAAGAGTCTTAGGCCTATTTGAGCTTCGATTTTTCCCTCTCTAACAGCCTCGTCCAAGACCTCTCTATTTATGCCCTTGAAGGAGCGTTTTTCACCGTTGTCTAGCCTATCGCCGAGAGCCCCCACAATGGCAAGGTGAACTAGGCTTTTTACTTCCTTGTAGTCTCTGAGAAAATAATAGGTAAGGGTAGATGAGCTAGTTTCCTCTGACCCGTTTATGCCGGCTAGATAGGGATTTATCTCGACTATTTTGTCGGTGTCCTCGGGGGCGGAGGGTATATGGTGGTCTATGACGAGTACCTTGTGTTTGTCCCCGATTCTTTCCCTGATTAGGTTCTTGTATCCGCTACCAAGGTCGAGAAAAACAACGTAGGAATAGTTCTCAAACGGTAGCTGAGCAAGCGTCTCTGGATAGACCTGTTCAACAAATGTCGCGTGGAAAGGTACATCATTTTTCTTCAAAAAATATGCCATTAGTGAAAAAGAGCTTAGCCCGTCAGCGTCGTAATGTGAAATGATGAGCACTTGGTCATTCTCGCGTCTTACCTCTTCAACGAATGAACGGAAACGACTCTTTAGGCTTTCAAGCGATGCTTGCACACTCAACAATAACCCCGTTATAAAATAACGCGGAATTTTTTAGGTTTAGGTGTAGAGTGCTACCTTGGACGGGTCGTATTTCCAGTCTGGGGGGAGTATGCCCTCCCTCTTATAGTACTTTGCAAGTCTGTGTATCTTGCTTTCTATTAGCTGTAACCCCCTCTTTGAGTGATAGTCTTTTGGATGCTCGTCGAGGTGCTTCCTTACCCTTACAGCTCTTTTCATGAGGTTGAGGAGATCTTCAGGGATTTCTGGCACAAGTCCCCTTTCCCTAAGTATCTGCAGGACGCTTTTTCCGGTAACAGCTTTGACGAGGGGGATGCCGTATTGGTCGCGGAGGATAGTGCCGATCATTGATGGTGGATAACCCTTCCTGTGGAGGGAGACGACTAGCTCCTCTACCTCTTCTGGCCTCATTTTTATCCATTCTGGTTTTTCGAGGCGTGCGGGTCTAAGGGAGCCAGACCGGCCCTTCTCTTTACTCTTCCTCATTGTAATTCCAACTCTATTAACAAAAACTGTTTAAAAGAGTTTCGGTTTTGCATGGGGAGACATGCAAGACAAATATTAAATGTTTTTCAACCACAAATTATCGATGATACTATACGAATTCGAGATAAAAGAGATACTAGAGAGCATTGGTTTACCGGTAGAAAAATCATGCCTTCTATACGACCCCCTCGATGCGCGCGCTGAACGATGTCTAGAAGACTTGTCGCTGCCCTTTATTGTTAAAGCACAGGTACGAGGATGGGGCAGGGGCAAGGCTGGACTAGTAAAGACTGCGAACAGCATAGATGAAGCCTTGAAGATTTCGCGGGAATTTCTCTCGAGGGATTTCCGCGGAGAAAAGATACGATACGTTATGGTTTCAGAGAAGAAGGCAGTACAGAGAGAAATGTATCTATCATTCATGGTTTCCTCGCTACCCCCTGGCTATCTCCTGCTTGCCTCCAAGTACGGGGGCGTAGACGTAGAGGACCTCGCCAGAAATCCAGGAGGCCTCCTCAGGATCTTTGTTGACCCCTTTGAGGACCTAAGGGACTACATGGTGAGGAGAGTAGCCAGCTATCTGGAGCTACCCTACAATCATGTTGCAGACATGGTCTACTCGCTCTGGAAAGTATTCAGGGACTACAACTTCACGTTGCTTGAGATAAACCCATTAGCATTGACTGACCAGGGGATACTGGCCTTGGACAGGAAAGGAATAATTGATGACGACTCGTTAGGCGACAAAAAGCTTTCAGGCATAGCCCAGAGGTACTATTCAGAGCTCGATGCCCTTGGACGCACAGCTGTAGAGAGAGGGTTCGCGGCCGTCAAGCTGGATGGAAACATCGCCGTTATAGGGAACGGCGCTGGACTGACAATGGCCACGCTAGATGCTGTAAACGATGCTGGTGGGAAGCCAGGCTTCTTCCTGGATCTAGGCGGAGGCGCAGAGATGGAGAGAGTAAAAGAGGCTGTGAAACTTGTCTTGGGACAGAGCCACATAGACAGGGTCCTCGTAAATATCTTGGGAGGAATAACCAGATGCGACGAGGTAGCCCGAGGAGTTGTAGAGGCACTACGAGAGACAGGCAACAGAAACGTGAAGATCGTTGTGAGGCTCTCAGGCTTTATGGAGGAAGAGGGCAGAATAATCCTGTTGGACGCGGGGATCAAGCCCTATGATAGTCTCGAAGACGCAGTAGTAGAGGTGGTGAAGTAATGGCTATACTTGTAGATGAAAATACAAGAGTGCTCGTGCAGGGAATCACTGGGAAGCAGGGAATGCTTCACACATCACAGATGTTAAAGTATGGGACACGTATCGTTGCAGGCGTCTCTCCGGGAAAGGGGGGCACAGTCGTTGAGGGGGTCCCAGTATACAATTCCGTGGAAGAGGCCCTTGAAAAACACCCAGACATCAATACATCTATTATATTTGTCCCGGCACGCTTCGCGCCAGACGCCGTCTATGAGGCTGTCGACTCGGGAATCAAGACAATCGTGGTCATAACGGAACATATACCTGTCCACGAGACAATACGCTTCGTCAGATATGCCGCAACCAAGGGAGCTACAGTAATCGGTCCAAACACTCCAGGGGCAATCTCTCCAGGGAAGTCAAAGGTTGGGATAATGCCTGGAGACTATTTTAAACCTGGAAGGATAGGCCTGATCTCTAGAAGCGGCACGTTAACCTACGAGATCTCCTTGAAGCTTCTCAAGGCCGGCTTAGGAGTCTCGACAGCGGTGGGGATTGGCGGAGATCCCGTTACGGGGCTATCTTTCGAAGACGTCTACAAAATGTTCAAGGGCGATCCAGAGACAGACGCCGTTGTAATCGTGGGCGAGATAGGCGGGGGCAAAGAGGAAAAATTCGCACAATACTATGCAACTGATACTAGCAAGAAGCCCGTGGTAGCTTACATAGCAGGCAAAACAGCGCCGCCCGGCAAAAAGATGGGCCACGCTGGGGCAATAGTGTTTGGCTCAGAGGGGAGCTATCCAAGCAAGGTGGAGGCCCTGTCAAGGAGCGGCGTAAAGGTTGCCGGTAGCCTCGGCGAAATAGTACAGCTGGTCAGAGAAGCCGTGCAGAGGACACATTAGCCAAAGGTTATCCTTGTATACTTCTCTCTTTCTCCGCTTAGAACCCTGAAGATCCTATCTGGAGGATTACCGTTGAGAACATATGTGGCTATCCTGCCCCTCTCAATGATGTTAAGCGCATAAAGGTCTATTAGACGGTACTCGCCCGCACGTTGCTCCGACACAAATTTTCTCTTTAGCTCCCCGACAGATATCTCCTCGAGAAAACTTGCCTCCGGATGCTTTTTGGGGTCCTCCGTGTATATACCGTCAACGTCCGTAGCTATAATGAGCTCCGCGCCCAGCGACTCGGCCGCCAGGGCGGCAGTAGTAGTAGTTGACTGGCCGGGCTGGAGCCCACCCATAAAGATAATCTTCATCCCGAGATTCACTAGCTCGTGTAGCCTTCTCAGAGTGTCTGGAACCAGCGGCAACGTTCCATAGAAAGCTGTATGCATGAGTGAAGCGTTGAGCCTGCTCACTTGTATACCTATCTCGTCAAGCAGACTCTCGTTGACGGCAAGCCTCCTGCCGACCTCAATGTATCTCCTTGCAACCTTGCCCCCACCGACCACCACAACGATTTTTCTGTCCGATGCCTCGCTGTACTTCTTCAGCGATGCGAGAAAGCTCTTCACGTATTCTTCGCGGAGCTCTCCCCCCTCAGTGAACAATAGAGACCCGCCAAGCTTTATAACTGCTGGACGCATATTGCTCTCCATCTACGACGAGCACCACACACTCTTAAGAATATTTCTTGTGTCTCCCATGGAAGTGGTACAGGGGAAACATACATGGCAAACATACCTTTAAAAACCATTTACATGCTTTAAGAGTAGATACTTTAGGTGAGCGGAGACAATGAGAGAGGATGTAGAGAGATTCAAGCTGGAAAAGCTAGTTGAGGAGCTCAAAAAGAAGGAGGGAAGAGGGACAGAGCTCGTATCACTATACATACCAGCCGGCAGACCTATCAGCGAAGTCGTAAACACGCTCACCTACGAGTACGCCACGGCCTCAAACATAAAGGACCGGGTCACCAGGCACCACGTACTAGACGCATTGGCATCCATAATTAGCCGCCTAAAGATGTTTAAGGAGACGCCGCCAAACGGCTTGATAGTCTTCGCTGGCTACGTCGCTGGAGACGTGCCCGGCCGAGAAAAAATGGAGATTCACCTCATAGAGCCGCCTCAGAAGCTGAACGTCTGGCTCTACAGGTGCGACTCTAGATTCTACACAGAGATACTCGAAGACATGATAAGAGTGAAAGAGGCCTACGGGCTCATCCTCGTGGAGCGAGACGAGGCAGCAATAGCGATTCTCAGGGGCAAATCGCTAGAGGTGGTTGACGAGCTTACGGCTGGCATCCCGGGAAAGCATAGGAGCGGTGGACAATCGGCCAGGAGGTATGAAAGAGTAATTGAGCAACTTGTACACGAGTTCTATAAGAGGCTAGGCGAACACGCCAACAAGATATTTCTACCGATAAAGGACGAACTAAAAGGCATAATCGTTGGCGGCCCCGGCTTCTCGAAAAAAGAATTCGTAGAAGGCGACTACCTCCACTACGAGCTACGCCAAAAAGTAATCGGAGTATTTGACGTTGGGTACGGCGGGGTCTCGGGCCTCTACGAGCTACTCGACAAGGCGCGGGACCTAATAAGGGACATACAGTACATGAAGGAAAGAGAAACAGTAAACAAGTTCCTGTACCACTTGGCCCGAGACACAGGGCTAGCAATATACGGAGAAGAAGAGGTTCGACAGGCCCTACAGCTGAACGCTGTCGACACGCTCCTCGTATCAGAGGCAGTAAACAAAGTAAGGGTCCACGCTGTATGCAAGACATGCAAGCACGAGTTCCAGGCGACACTCAACAATGAGGAAGAGGCAAACAAGCTGACATGCCCCAAGTGCGGCGGCGAGGTCGAGGTACTAGAGAATAGACTGATAATTGAGGAGCTGGCCGAGCTGGCAGAGAACAGCGGCGCAGAAGTTGTACTGGTCTCGACGGAGTCAGCAGAGGGGAAAGAATTCTACAAGACATTTGGGGGCATAGCTGCCATACTGAGATACAAGCTACAGAAGTAAGAAAATGAAAAAGAAAGAGCTCGAGCGGATCCTAAATCTTGTCCCTAGGCACCCTTCTCCAAAGATACATTTTGAACAGTACTCTACTCCTGCAACCCTAGCGGCTACAATGCTCTGGATAGCCGAGGAGCACTACCACGACATATCCGGCAAAAGGGTTGTCGACCTCGGGAGCGGCACTGGGAGGCTTGGGCTGGGCGCCGCTGTCCTAGGCGGACAGACACTTCTTCTAGACATAGACTACGAGGCGTTGCAGGTTGCACGTAGCCAAGCTGTACAGCTAGGAATATACGATAGGGTGGATCTTGTTGCAACAGACGTTTTGCATCTCCCATTCAGGGAGAACATTGTATTCGACACGGTGATCCAGAACCCGCCCTTTGGGGTCCACAGGAAGGGGAGCGACATTGCCTTCCTAGAGAAGGCCCTGGCCCTAACAGAGACCATTTACAGCCTCCACAAGGCAAACACTATCAGCTACATTAGGAGCTTCCTCAGGAAACACCACCCTTCCCTCGTCATCGATGTGCTCCTCGAAGAAGAAATATGCATACCCCCCGAATACATGTTCCACAGGAAAAGGAGACACTGCTTCAAGGTCTCCCTTATCCGTGTATACAGGCCTAGACAGTAGCAGGCTCATAATAATATATATGGGTGCAAATTCACTTTTCAAAGTGGTGTATATGGAGACCCCAGACAAGAAGCAGATAGTCATACCTGGCGAGGAAATAGCGACGATCGAGGAGTATTCTCCGGGAAAAAACGTGTTCCAAGACGCCGGCGACGGGCTGATAAAGTCGAAAAAAGTCGGAAGGCTACGGCTCGACGTAAAGACCCACGTTGCAGAAGTCGAGAGCATGAAGACCCACAAAAATGTACTTACGAAAAACGAGGTTGTATACGCTGTGGTGGAGCGGTTCGAGGACCCAATCGCCGTCTTGAGGATCATATATTCAGAAAGCAAAAAGACCCCAATAGTCCCATCTGTGACTGGCATCCTGCATGTAGCAAATGCTAGCAACTCGAGGGTACGATACCTTTCAGACGTCTTCGGCTATGGAGACATAGTGAGGGCATACGTTGTAGAGGAGGGCGGCCCACCGTTCTACCTGTCGACCAGGGGGCGACAATTCGGAGTAATCGTGGCAAAGTGCCCTAAGTGTATGTCGCCCATGAGGAAACGCGGCATAGTGCTTTACTGCCCCCAGTGTGGCTACAAGACAAAGAACAAGAAGATAAGCCTGTACTATCTCTTAAAGTAGCAGGGCGCCTAGCGATGCGAGGCATTACCCTCACTCTGAACTTTGACACTCCCGAGGAGGCCATTTCCTTTTTGAAGATAATAACATCTAGGATAAAATACTCCGGGCTTTACGGCGAGATAAAGGGCAAAAAATTGAAGCTATTCATCCCAGAGAGCCAGAGAACCGAAGAAGTCGTAAACGAGGTAAAAACCCTATACAGGGAACTGCACGGCGCAAAAAACGCCTTCCAGAAAAAGAGATTTAAGATTCAAACGGTCCTCTCACTGGCAAAGCTCGAAACAGCCATACCGGTACCCGTCCTCGTAGACATTATCAAGCTACAGGGCAAACACGCGAGGCTAGCTGGGGAAACGATAGAGACAAGCCTTGAGCTCAACGAGCTTGTAAGACTCGCGGAACAAGTCTCATCAGCTTACCACTCAGCGATACATATGCCACTAACATCCTCTGCTAGGCGGCTCCTAGTTGTTGCCTCCCTGACGCTTGGAAAAAATCCCGAAGAAACGGTTAGCTTACTGCTCTCCAGAAACCTTTTGAGGGAAGAAGACGGTACGTTGAGCCTTTCCATGGACTATGAGCGGAGCCTTGAAAAGCTGAGAGAACTAGTAAAACAGTCTACATGATGTATGAAAAGTTCCTGTCAGAGACCCTTTTCTTTAGCTTTTCGTTTATCTTTACCTCGAATTCTTTCACGTACAGTATCCTGAGCATACGCTCAGAATTTGAGACCCTCACTTCGGCTGAGTAGCCTAAAGACACGGTCTTCTGGCCGTCGAGAATCATATTTGCCGGGTGTGCCAGTATCCTTACGCTTATGGTTCCGCCGTGGATCACTAGCGGGCGGAGCGCGGGCGACAACGCGCCTGGAAAAAGCACCTCTAAAAGCTTCTGGCCGACATCGAGAATCACCGGCCCGCCATAGGACAGGGCGTGCCCAGTGCTACCGCTGGGCGTAGCCACAATTATCCCATCCGACCTGCCGTGGTAAAGGCCCAAGCCATCCAGCGAGAACTCGAACTCTATCAGCTTGCCCGGGAGAGCCCAGATACACAGCTCGTTGAGAAAGACCCCCTTATCGTCTCCATAGGCGTACTCCCCCAGGGCAACATTCCTGGTGGAGTAATTCCCCTCGAGAACATTTTCCAGCACCTTTTCCGCATCGCGTATACTGTGGGGAAGCAGGTAGCCAAGGCTGTCGGCCGCAAAGCCCAGGATAGGCGGCAGGATACCGCCACTCTTCTGGACAATCCTGAGAAACGTCCCGTCCCCGCCGACAAGTATCCCTAGGTCGGCTTTTGTGGCCTCGTTCTCGCTTAGCTGTTCCACAGGTATCTCGTGGCCCAGGAACGGATCAACGTATACCTCGACACCCCTCGCCGCGAGGAAATCGTATATCTTCTTTGCCCAGCCGGCCGCCACCGGGTCGCCTGCCCTCGCCTTCAGCCAAACACTACGTATAGACATCTATAAGCTCCTAGAACTTATTAACACTCGATATTAAAAAATTTTAGATGTGCCTTGCTGCCAGCTCTTATCCTCGCCGCATCCTCTTGAGGTACTCGCTTAGGGGCTCCCTTATTACTATGCCCTTGCCAGAGACAATGTCAAAGATGTATTTGCTGGGCTTTACTGGCGCCCACCTAGCCTTCCTGATGTACATAACCCTCTCGACGTTTCCATATATCTCCTCGATACCCAGCACGATGATCCCAGAAGCCAGGAACTCCTCTACGCCGAACCTGCTCAGCTTCGTGCTACCAGTAGGTATCTCGCTGGTCATGATGGTTGTCAGCTCCCCGGTCTTCTCTATTGCGAAGACCATTTCTCTCAGGAACTCCCTTGCATAGAGAACATCCTCTTCTTTCCCGCCGTAAACAAGAGGCGCGATCGGGTCTATGACAAGCCTCTTCGCGTTTATCTTCTTTGCCGCTGCAAGTATCTGCTCGATAATGTACCTGGGCTCAATGTGCTTCCTCTCGTCCCTCATGTAGATCTTGCTGAAGTGGGTCCTCATGTCCACAAACATCAGCTTCCTAGAGGATATTAGGTCCCTCAGATCCCACCCAAATATCTGGAGGCCGCGGAGCAACTGGTTCGTCGGCTCGTCTATAGCTATGTATAGCCCCGGCTCGCCGTTAAGTGCGCCATGCAACAGGAACTGGATAGAGAGGATTGTTTTTCCACAGCCAGCCTCTCCCGCGACCAGGTACGTTTTCCCCCTCAGGAAGCCTCCCGCAAGAATCTCGTCAAGCCCTGGGACACCCGTCGGTGCAAACAGTGCCTTACGGGTTACCAGTGCCTGCTGGTAATTATAAGTGTACGGGTCGTCCTGGTATGGCAACTCGTCGACTGCCTGGGGGACAGCAGGGACACTGGGCACAGCGGGGGCTGGAGGCACCTCCTCTGGTATAGCCTCTGCGACCCGAGTATCGTAGCTCTCCTGGACCGGGACAGGCTGTGAAACAACCTGTGTAGACGCAGCCGGCTGTACGGCCTGGACCTGCGTGGGCACCCTGCACAGCGGATTATATGGATCGGGGACTTGCGTCTTAAGCTTGAGGCAGTACTGTCTAGACTTTATGTATAATGGACACCCAATACACGAAGACCTAGCAGATTTACCCATGTTCGCCAATTCGACCACTATTTCTGAATTTTAGAAATTGTTGCTTAAATATGTATCTTTTCAACGCCAAGAGAAAAAAATCAGACATCCTCGACCCTCTCAGCCGACAACACGGCCTCTAGAAGCCTGGCAAAAGTGTTAAAAGCGGCCCGCAGGCTAGAAACGTCCCCAGAAGTTATCTCTACAAGCATCTTTCCCTCCCCAGCAAGCCTAGCCACAGCCCTTGACCTGTACCTCGGAGCCGCCCCAGTCTCGGGCAAAAATGCACGGTAAATCCACTCCACGCGGTCAGGGTCGCCCTCGACCTCTAAGACAGCCCTGAAACGACCATTAGCGTCGTCCACACACATATTAAAGCATTTCCTTTACTGGCAGAAAAGCTTTTATGCATTATTGCCTGTGTCCCTAGCCCGGTAATAACGGATAGACTTGACCAGCATCCTTGGACCAATATAGGCGCCGTTCTCGTAGAACTTCAACACGAACAAGAAGTCCCTCCCCTTCACGGGCTCCACCAGGAGAGCCCTGCCCGACAGGCCTCCAAGCTCGTCCACCCCCACAACCCCCACATACGTCAAGTCAAACATAGAGGCAACGTCCAGCCCATACTCAGACTCCTCCCCAAGCGAGTACACATACACCTCCGACGAGGCCCTCGGGACACGCTTATCCCCCGAAAACACGACCCCGCGGAGATACAGAGTAGCCGGGATCCTCCTAGCCACTTCTCCCCCCATATCCCAGGCCACAATCCTCCCAGGGTTGCCCCCAAGCCCCCTATACACGACCACAAGCCTCCTAGCACCCATATACCTAGCCAAAGACAGCATCTCCCCAAGGCTCCTACCACCCCTATTAACCCTCCTCGCCCCCGGAAGACACATGGCAAGCTCACGCGCAAGCCTCCTCACATGCACAGTATCATGCCTACAAGTAGACACCACTACCCGCCACGCCATCCAGCAAAACAAAACACAACAAACTAAATACCTTTACCCCGACACCCCCAGCCCCGAGAAAAATATAAATAACAACAACCAACAAAAAACAAGAAAACCCTTGGGCCCGTAGCGCAGTCAGGAAGCGCGGCGGCCTTCTAGGCCGAAAAACCGCGAACAACAAAAAACACGAAGAAAGCCGCAGGTCCCGGGTTCAAATCCCGGCGGGCCCGCCACTTCGAACCTTAATGGAAAAAACACCTGGATAGATACTTTACAAAACAAGATAGTACAAGATTCTCACGAAACAGTTCATGAGGCCTTATGTATCTCTAGCCCTGTAGTCTACGGCGCGCTATCCAGAACACTCCCTCCACTTGGATGGAAAACTTTTTAGACCGTTCACCGCAGATCCCTGCAAGCAGGCGCGGCGACCTAACTTTAGGGTATGTGCGGCTCCTGTGGCCACTGCACTGGCAACTACTCGAGTGTCAACCTCTGCCTCAACGCTAGGGTTGTGAATAGCACTGCGTAGGCTACGGTAACCGCGGCTGACATTAGAAAGGGCACTTCTGTTGGCACCCCCACCAGGTGCTGGGCTACTAGCTTCAGGGCCACAGTGGGTATGAGCGCGCTCACCAGCTGGAGCTCGGGCGGAAGGATGGAGACCGGGTAGATGACCGGTGGCAATAGGATAAGGAGTAGGTTGAGGAGGCTCGCCACGCTGGAGACTCTCATGGGGTCTGCGAGCTTGCCGTACACGTAGAGACCGAAGGCTGTTCCAGCGAACCAGGCAAGTAGTATCGAGATAACGATTAGCGGCAACGAGGCCGGGCCTACGCCCACAGTCAAAGCCATGATGGCCAGCACAACTGTCGCTGGCGCAATGATGACCACTAGGTGAGCTAGCGCGGATGCGACTGCAAACTCTATCGGCTTAAGGGGACTTGCCACGAAGATGTCCATGAGCCTCCACACCCTGTATGTTGCCAGCTTCCTCGCCAATGCGAAACCACCTGAACTCCACGCGACAGCCACTAGGATCCCGAGAAGCGACTCCATACCTCTGCCAGTCCCCAGCTGCACGACCATGAAAATCACGAGAGGGATGATAAGATCGCTCACGAATGCCAGGGGCTCCTTCATGTAGCTCAGCGTCATGAACACTGCGGCACCAACTACCCTGCTAGCCCTCATACCCACTCACCCTCATGATGAAGAGATCCTCGAGAGAGGTAGCCCGCACGGAAAAGTTCAACCCCATCTTCGCGAGCTCGCTAACAATCTCGGACAACTCACCCTCACTCTCTGCGTAGATTATCTTCCCATCCTCAGACTCGACAACCCTAAAACCGAGGCTACCTGTGTCGGCGTTCCTGTCTAATACAACCCTATACTTGTGCCTCACCTTCCCAAGGAGATCTCTCGGGCCACCCATCTCTACAATCCTCCCCTTATTTATCATGATCACAAGATCGCTAAGACTCTCCGCCTCCTCCATGTAGTGAGTCGTGAGGAAGACAAGCGAGTTCTTGGCAACTTCTCTTAGCACTTTCCACACCTCTCTCCTCGCTATGGGGTCTAAGCCTACAGTGGGCTCGTCTAGGAAGTACACCTCTGCGGGTACAGCAAGAGCCGAGGCTATCAGAACTCTCTGTCTCGTACCCCCACTGAGCTTCGCACACACCCTGTTTCTGACCTCCCAGAGGCCAAGCGCCTCAAGAGCCTCCCTAGCCAGCTTATCCGCGACGCTCTTGGGCATCCCCCTACTCCTCAAGTACCAGTACACATGCTCGTACGGCGTAAGGTAGAGCTCCGGGCTAGCGTCTTGCGGTACCAGGGAAACCTTACTTCTGACCTCCTCGTAATCCCTTTCCACGTCGTACCCAAGCACCACCGCCTTACCTCTCGTTGGCCTAGTGAGCGTAGTTAGGATCTTTATCAGGGTGGTCTTTCCAGCACCGTTTGGGCCCACTAGACCCACAATGCCTTTCTCCTCGATCGAGAAGGAAACCCCGTCCAGGGCCACAATGTCTCTCTGATAAACCTTGACAAGCTCCTCAACAAGAATATACGGCTTATTCATAAGGACAACCCTATCCCTCTACCCTCCTTAAAACTGCGGGGGATCATCCTAAAAAAATTTTCTGCAACCGTATCCTGTTGAGCTGGCACAGATCCACATCAAAGACCAAAACCAGTAACCCATCCCGGCCGACAAAACAAACATCACCAGTGAAGAGGAAGCCTATAGATACATATCCCATGTCTTGAGCGAAAAAGGCTACAAAGTAAAAAGAATAATGAGCGGTAAGGGAAAACAATCCCCAGACGCGGACATTGAGCTAGAGAAAAACAATGAGAAGATAGCCGAGGTAAAATACTTCAAAGACACACCTAAATTCTACTTGGGACTGGATGAAGCGCTTGCGCTCCTTCTTCATGGCTATGACAAGGTCTACCTGTTGCACGTGTTCGACACAGCGCTAAGCGATAAATGTGAGAACCATGTCTCCAAAGCTCTAGCCATCATAAACTTAACGCCTATTAGTTACATGTTCATGATTAGCGCGCTACCCTCCAAGTGCACCTCGACTTCCGGCGAAGCCTCCCACTTCGTGATGAGCAACGCTGAGAAAACTGCTATGCCGAGCGCCCGCATGCCCCAGTGATCGCCACCTTTACCTTCTTCCCCTGAGAGCATCGAGAACCCTCCTAACCTCGAGGATAGCAATCGCCATGTCGTCGAGCGGAACCTCCTTCAGTTCAAGCTCCACGCCCAGCTTCCTGGGGACCTCCATCATGTTCACCACGCGTTGAAACTCAAGCCACGCCCTCTCGCTCCTCTCGTCCGGGTACGCCGCGGTGAACACGAGCACGCGCGCTTCGCCGACGGCAACGAGAAGCCCATCATCCCGGTAGTAACCTGAAAGGCGTGTTGCGTTGCCTCGCCGAGGCCCTCCCGAGGGCTCGGGGAGAGCGCGTGCACGATCCGTGGGACTTCGAGGCCGCGGAGAAGGAGGCGGGGATCGGGAGCTACTGCCTCATCTGCGGGATCTTCGGCGGCACGAGGCTCGCCAGCAAAGTGCGCGTTTACGACGCCTACCCAGACCGCGAAGCGCCCATGTTCGTGAAGACGAGGGTCGGCATCAACAGGAACTTCAGGGGGTTGCAGCCCGGCATCCTGTACACGGAGGAGCAGATGGCGCCCCTCGTCAGATGGTAGTTCATGATGGATATCGTAAACATCCGCGGCTTCTCTGAGCCGGGCGACGAGCGCGGCGAGGTTGCTGAGCCTCCTGGTCACGAAGTCCTCGTGGAAGCCGAGGCTGAACACGAAGGACCTGCCATGCACACCTGAACGGCGGAGAAAGCCTTAATCAAGTTAATTCCTGCCCTGAAAAAGGAACACGGCAGATCCTGCCTAGGGGGTGCTCGAACACAGGGCGCTGGAGCTAGGTTATCGCCTGTGAGCAAGCCCGGTAGCGCGCAACACTGTAACAAGCTCACGAGTCTTTCAATTCTCCCAGTTACTGCATGGAAAAGGTTCATCCAAACTTTCAAATTCTTTCCCACTTGCCTCGGGCAAGGAAGGAGCGGATTGGCACGGACTACTTCCTCTCGGAGCTCGGCTTTCAATTCTTTCTCAGTTGCTGCAGACCTCAGACAGAGGGCGCTCACAGCTATGACCAGCGCTTTCAATTCTTTCCCAGCTACTGCCGTGGGCTTTTGTCTCGTACCTGCTTATAAGCTTTTTCTCTTTTTCCCGTGTGAAGCTGGCAAAACTGCCTTGCACTTCTTCGCAACGCAATGGAGGCTTCTGACGCGCTCGAGGAGTGGATTCGTAAATCCCGGCTTGAGGCGGGAACTTTTCCCGTAATCTCTGTTGAAAATAACCTTCCCACGGGAAGCTTCTGGATAAAATAACTACGCGTTTCCGAGGGGGTTGGGAACTAGGCCTGGCGGTTTGAGGGGTGTCCGGCCCTTACCGCTCACCGCCCCTTGGTTGGACCTGCGCGCAGAGCTGAAACCCCAAGCAGGCTCGCTAGCTCTCGGTTTGCGCGTCAGAGGTTAGAAACCTTTATAGCTGTGGGTTGCGTTACCGGAGTGATGCTGAGGAGCCTCTGGGCGAGGAACTTACTGAGCCTGCGCGATGTGCGGGTCGAGCTGGGGAAGCTTAATGTGCTAGTGGGGCCGAACGCGAGCGGGAAAAGCAACGTTGCTAGAGCCCTCAAGCTACTTGCCGCTGACGCCCAGGGAGGGCCCGTGCTTGAGGGCTACGAGGAGGCGTGGCACCTCGTATTCGGCTTCGATAAAGCAGGTCGGGCTGAGGTAGGGCTGGAGGCGTATTTGCCTAGAGGTGAGCGCGCCAGCTTTGCAGTAAGGCTTGGCGCTAGGAGCTATGAGGAGGAGGCTTGGCTAAAGGATGTGCAGCTGCTCTACCACGAGGGCTCCAGGCCGGCTTTCAAGTACTTGGACGTGCACGGTGACATGAAAGAGGGAGTTGTTTCCGGGGAACTGGACTACTATAAAGCTGGTTACGTACGCAGGAGCGTCCTCTCCGAAATTCCCGAGGATGCACATCCAGCTCTAGCTGAGCTCGCAAGCCTGCTTAGGGGCATAGTGATTCTCTCCCCGTCGCCTAGCGGGGTGAGGAGGTCGGCTCTGCTTAGCGCTGAGGGCATGGGGTACGAGGGTGAGGGCTTGGCAACTCTTCTCTTGCGCATGTACCTGGAGGAGAGGGAAAAGTTCGAAAATATTGAAGAAGTGGTCAGCAACCTTATAGAGGGCGTTCAAGGGATAGTTCCCAGGATAGTAGCTGAGGGCGGCGAGTATCATGTCAAGCTACTAGTTGAAGAGAGGGGGCTCGGCCACGTGCCCTTGAGCAACGTGTCCGACGGGACCCTCAGAATAATTGCCTTGGTTACTGCGCTCTATGGCGGCGCACGCGTTGTCGTGCTAGAGGAGCCGGAGAACTGCGTGCACCCGAAGCTCCTCGAGGCGCTCGTGGACGTGATGAGGGAAGCACCAGCCCAAGTTATTACCACAACACACTCTCCCTACTTTCTCGACCACGTCAGGCCAGAGGAAATTTACGTTGTAAGCAGGGTAGGGCTCGAGACTAAGGTAAGGAAACTCTCCGAGACAAAGGATGTGGAGCTCGTGAAGAGGTTCCTAAAGGAGGGGGGAACTATGGGTGAAGCTTGGTACAGCGGCCTGTTAGGTGAAGCTACATGATATACGTCGTTGTGGAGGGTCCTAGCGATGAGGGTTTTATAAAAGGTATTGCGAAAAGAATAGGTGTAACAGAAGTTAAGATACACCGCATGCGGGGCAATAGACCGGATAAGCTGAGAAGCTTTGTTAATGCATTGTACACAGAGGGAAAGGTTATTGTCCTAAAGGATGAGCATTGGAATCCGAGTCTCGTGGATTCCGTGGAGCGTGAACTTAGGGGGCTCGCGAAAGTGATACGTGTTAGGTGCTCGGTAGAGTCCTGGATCTTGATAGGGCTGTGCGCCGAGCAGTCAGAGAGGTGCGAAAATCCGGTGAGAAGGCTGAAGGAGTTTTTGGAGGCGAGGCGCAGGCGCGTGGCTATAAAGAGCGAAGCACTCTATGAACGGTTAGCAGAGGAGATCGATATTGAGAAGCTTAAAAAGTATTCGAATGGCTTCCGTGAATTCTTAGAGGCTATAACTCATCTCAATGTCCGGGTTTAAAGCGGCCGTAGCCGAGCGAAGTCTTCGCGCCAATACCTCTCGAGAAGGCCCGGCCGATGAGCTCCTTGAGCTCTTCGAGGCTTGGCTCCCCCTTATACGAGAGAAGCCAGCGCCTTGCGGTGCAGACCACGATCCTGAACGCGACCCCCCTCGATACCACGAGGAAGCGCAGGGGCGTGGGGCTGCTCTCCGGCTCGCTTATCCTTCTATCCACTTCGCGGTAGTGGGGGTTGATGATGTCCACGCTCAGCAGGCTATCCCCGAACACCTCCACGGGGTACGCGTCCAGGAAGACTAGGGGGGATGCTTGTTGCTCGCCCTGCCGCGTTGCCGAGCTGGACTGGGAGGGTGATAGCAGCCTGTACCACTCGCTTTTCTTCAAATACGCTAGCGAGGCGACAGTCCCCTTCAGCGAGGAGCCCGGTATGTAGGGTAGGTTCATGTAGGGATCCCATGAGAACGCTATCTCCAGCGGCTCGGTGTACGGGTTCCGCAGGCCGATTGCGAGAGGGGAAAGGGTCAGATAGACCCCGTCCACCACGGTTTGGTAGCCCAGCTCCGCAAGGGCCCTCACCGACTCATCGACGTGCTTTTTCGCGGCACTCAGGAGGCTCGCTACGTTACTGCGGGAGTAGAGGTCGACAACCTCTTTAGATATATCGTACCTGAACTGGTTCAGCTGTCTGCTAAGCTCCTCTACCGCGCGGCTACCCCTACGCGGGCTTAGCTCCTCTGTGACTTTCTTGAGAAACCTGCACTTGAGGTAGCTTGAGACGTTCATATCTGTGGCCGGCAGAGCCTTCTCGAGGCAGCTCTTCACGGCCATATTAAGCTCACCTTAAAACCGCACTTCCCAGCATACTCCCAGAACTCATCGACAGCGGTAATCAAAGCCTCAGCCACATCCTTCTCGCCGATCGTGATTTGTTGCGTCGTGCTCCCACTCCAGCTGAGCTGGGCTGGCCAGTCCGCAGAGGCGAAGACGGAGAGGTACGCGACTCCCTCGCGGTCGAACTCGTGGACTGCGAGCAACAACGGCGAAGCCCTTCTGTCGACGGCTCTAGCGAGGATCCTGTAACCCGTCCCCCGTTGCTCTCTAGGCAGGCCGAGCACCCACGCCGCGAGCTTCTGCCTCAAAGCATCAGGCGAAGCCGGGCTCCCGAGCAATCTCCTCGCCCTTGTGCCCCTCAGGAAGAAGTTGTGCAACTCTTCGAGAAGGTGACTCGCATCGCCGCCCCTCACCTCTATCACCAGGAAAGGCCGCAGCTTGTGCCCCCTCACGGCGTAGCCGCCAACCAGGTCTCTCGCGCTGACTAGGGAGAGCGGCGGGAGCTCGCCAGCTCCACTTTCAACAGCTCTTACTTCAGTCACCCTCCTCGCCGCGTTTACTGCGCGCGTCACCTTATCGGCCATGCTTGCTCTTGGGTCGAAGAGGGCCGCGTACCTGCCCGTCGCTCTGACCACCCGGAAGCAGCCGAGACCCCTTCTGCCGCCCTTGCCGAAGCCGCTGAAGGTCAAAGCTAGGGCTAGCGCCGAGAGAGCCGCTTCGGCTCTCTCGGCGCTCACCGGCAACTGCTCCTCCACTCTTACCTTGAAACGCGCGCCGGGGGCCAAGTACTCGGCTTGCCAGCCCCTTTGCTGGCGGCTGCCTAAAGCGAGCAGGTTCGTCCTTTGCAGGTTCACCTGCCTGCCTAGGACCATAACCGACCCTCCCCGGTACACCCTCTTGAACCTGACAACATCGCCGATGGGTTCTACGATCAGTGAGTAGCTGGACGCCTTGCTAAGCCTACCGCGAGGGTCGGCGTAGCCCAGCCCCATCCTGAGGCCCACGATCTCCGCTATCCTACCCGCCTCCTCGGGCGTCAGAATCCTCAGTATACCCAGCTTTCCGGTCCCTTTGAGCTGACCGGCGTCGTAAAGGGTGCCAGCGACGAGTGCCCTCGCCCACCACCTCCAGACGCCCTTGATTTCGCTCGGCCTCAGGATCCACAGCTCGTCCAGCCTCAGGGGCTCGTAGCCCCCAGCGAAGAGCGGTGTCTCCAGCTGGAGCTCCAGCTCCACAAGGCTCATTCTCACTCAGCCTCGAACAAGCCCTCGGCCAGTCTCTTCAACCACTCGGCGAGCCTCAGCGCTTTCTCCTCGGCGATCGCGGCAGTAAGCGACCCGTTGAGGTTCGCCAGGACGTCCAGGAACGTTTTAGCGTTAGCGACCTCCGGAACCCCCATCCGCTTCAGCGAAGCCAAGAGGAAAGCTCCGTAAAGCGCGTAGGATGCGTCCTCCGCCTCCTTAACCTTGTCCTTTACCCACGAGGCGACGGACTCAGGTTTCGGGTCCGCGAGCGCCTGCTCGAAGGCCGCGTCGCCGGCTTTTGAGGCTGCGTAAGCCAGCATGTAGGCAAGCCCCGAGTAGTAGATTGATTCGATCAATTGCCTGCACCTCGTCCTAAACTTCCTCGGCACGTCGTTCTCAGCTCCGTATACCTTGTGCAGAGCGTTCACGCACTCTAGGGCGAGGTCCAGCGCGGGATCAGTAGTGCGCGCGCTCATGCCTACCACCTACGGGTACCAGAGCAACTTGGCTACTCCCTTGCCCACAGTCTCCTTACCACCTAGCACGGCCGAGTTCAGCTTGGAGAGTTTGTTTAAAATTTCATTAGCATCTAGGTAACCTAACTCCTTCAGTGCATCCTTCACAAGGGAGCTCACCTCTTCATTTTTACTCCTCTTCCTCGATGCTAGCCTCTCAGCAATCGCTTCAGGAGCCCGCCTAGGTTGCCTCGCCACAATTAAGGAAACTATTAATGTGCGCTGTGGCAAGTACTCCTCGTCCCACAAGCCACCTCTCGACACGGTTTTCCTCTCATAGTCCAGCCTGACGCGCGGCTGTACCACCAGGCTCTTCCTCACGAGCCTCCTAGCCGCGTCATCTGTGACGACCGCGATGCTCCTCTGCTCGATGCCGGTTGGCAGCAGGTTCCAGATCCCCGCCAACTCGCTCCTTACCTGGGCCGCGAACTCCTCCTCGTTGAGCACTATTACGGACCTCTGGTCGCTCCTAATCACACATCGCTCGTCGCTGACTAGCGCCGTCCGATCAGCATCTGCCCCCTTACTCTTGAATGCGCTCTCGGCAGCTTCTACGAGCTTTTTGATCCCTTCGAGGTTCGTCTCCAGTTGGGGAGCGTACTCGGAGGCCACTTCGAGGTAGACCCTGTAGTAGTTGAGCAGGTGCGGCGAAGTCAGGTAGCACCACACCCCCTTGAGGGAGCGGACCGGCATCATGAGCAGCCTAGCGTCCAGCACGGAGATCGCGGAGGAGTACTCGGATACCTCCAAGCTCGCTGGCTCCGGCCCGAAGACTGCCCTCACGAAGGTTTCATCAGCAACCTGTTTTGCCTCGTCCGTCTGGCTCCTCGCCCTCAGCTCGAAGCTCGACCTCAAAACACCCTTCAAGCTCGAGGACCAAATGGTGGGGAAGCCGAACTCGTCGCGTTGCACCGGAAGGTCGACAACCTCAGTGGCGCCGAACCTCCCAGCACCTGGATGCAGTGGGGTGAGAGCATGAATAAACAGCAGTTTAGCTGCGCTCACGCTGAAAAATAGGAAAAACCTTATAATTAATGTTTTCGCCATACTTTAACCGTGAGTGGCAGGGAGCTAAACGAGAGCGACAGGAAATTTTTCGGGGCGAAGGCATGGGCTCTTCTCCACGATCCACCCCACAAGATGTGGAGTCTGCGCAACGTAATGAGGATAGCTTCTGGCGGCCATGAGGCCGAGGCCAGGGAGATCTGGAGGAGGTTGGGGCTCGAAGAGGTCTTCGGCAACCATGAGGAATACCAAGAGCTCGTGCACGATGCCGACGACATGGCGTGCACCTCGGACAGGTGGCTCACGAACTTCACGTTTGCCAATGTGCAGGCGAGCTTCGAGTACAGCAAGCTTCACAACATCTTCAACCCGAGGTTCTCAGTCGAGATCAGAGACCTGAGGGGGCAGGAGCTGACGGACTTCATCAATGCCCTAGGAGGGAAGCTTGCCATGTACAGGAAGGATCCCCGTTCCACGTACCACGCCTTGTACTCGCTCTACGAGGTGGAGTGGGCTGCCAGGGGGTTACCACCCAGCCTGGCGGACACGAGAGCCCCCACCCACTCGCTCTTCGACCACGTTTACGCCACTGCTCTGACGCTGAACCTGCTGTGGCCCGATCGCAAGGTGGGGGGTTACGCGGCCATGGTGGACATACCCGGCATCCAGCAGATAGTCGGGTCCGCCAGGAAGACAGGGGACTTCTGGGCTGGCAGCTGGGTGATCTCGATGCTGACCTGGCTAACCCTGCTACCGCTCGTGTGGGAGCTCGGCGCGGACGTGCTACTGAAGCCATCCCCGCGCTTCAACCCGTACTACCACGCGCTTGTATGGGCGCAGCTGAGTGGAGGCGATGAGCTCGAGAAGGACTTCGCAAGGCTCTACGCATTCCTTTACCCTCAGCTACCCGCGACAGCTTTAAGCTTCAAGGAGCTACTCAGCTACCCGGTGATTCCCGGAACCGCGTGCTTGCTGGTACCCAAGAAGCTACCCGGAGGCGGCGAGGTCTCTGAGAGCTCCTTGGAGGATAGGCTGAAGAAGGACTACGAGAAGGCCTACGAGGTTGTAGGGAGACTGCTCCTGGGCGAGAGACGGAGTCTCGAGGAGCCTTACAAAACCTTCTTCCTCAATGTCTTAGAAGAAAGTGAAGGGGGGCCCACGGTCAAGCTGTACAGGCTTATTAGGCGCTCGGAGCCTAAAGCCTTCGAGAAATTGCTGAGACCGCGCATAGTCGTGGTTGACGTGGGCGCGCTGTACGCGAAATGGCTTAGGGTGGTTGAGGGAGAGGAGGGCTCCTGGTTAGAGGGCGAGACGGCTAGGATCCTCAGGGCGCTCGCCGCTGTGAAAAAGAAGCTTGCTGGGAGACTCAGGATCAGTGAGGAGGAGCTCGCAAAGAGGCTCACCTGGCAGGCCCTTTTCGCGTTACTCTACTATGAGCTCAGCCTGAGAGCTTCGCGGAAAATAGTGCCTCCGAAAGCCTGGTTCACCCTGGAGGAAAGCGAGCTCAAACCCATCGCGGAGTTCGAGAAGTTCTACGATAGCGGTGGTGTCGGTTACCTCACGTGCAGCCTTTGCGGCGGTGAGCCGGCGATACTGAGGCTGGGGAAGAGCGTGGCGGCTCCAGGTGCAGTCGAGTACTCTGAGAAAGCCCAGAAAATTGTGGAGCAGCTACTGAAGCTAGTGGGAGAGCCTAGCGTATCGAAAGAGCAGCTGAAGATTAGCGTTAAGCCTGGTGAGGCTCTAGGACCGCTCTGTCTCACCAAGCGGGCGCTCTACGAGTACTTGAAGGATAGCCTTGAGTTCAGATTCGACAGCACGGAGGACGTGGCATTCGACCTTCTCAAGCAAGAAGGTCTCGCAATGATAGCTGAGCACCTCAGAAAGCTGGGAGGGGAAGCAGAGAGGGTTGCAAAGTACATAGAGGGTAGCGTGATGAGCTTCGACATCGCTCTCGACATGAACGCGGAGAGGGCTAGAGCGATGTACGAGGTCTCTCTCAGGCGGGTGTTTCGCGAGCTGGCCACGAGCGATCCCAACGTGAGAGAGCTCGTGCAACGAGTAGTAAAAGGGGTTTCGAGCAAGCTAGGTCAGGTGTACAAGGTCACTGACCTCCAGCCCCCCGAGGACTTCTTCACCTCTTTCAGAAGCTACTACTTCATCCTCAGGGCCGACGCGGACAGCGTTGGTGAGCTCTCTAAGGGCAGGATCCCAGTAAAGAGCTATATTGAGTTCCTCGAGGGACTAGGGAAGGAAGCTGAGAAGAGAGGGGAGGAGAAGATCAGCAAGGCCTTCAGAAGTGCTAGAGAGTGCGTGAGGCTTCTGACCGAGGAGCTCCAGAGGGAGCTCTCGAGCGTACAGGAAGGTAGCGATGCTCGGCAGCGGGAGGAGAGAGCAAGCCTCCTGCTCCCGAGCCCCACGTACTCGCTAGCCCTCTCCACTGCCCTCATGGTGACAGCTTTAAAGGATGTTATGACAGTTCGCCATATGCTCAATGGAGCGCCTGTGTTCAGCGGTGGTGATGACGACCTAGCACTCCTCCCCATTGAGACGGGGCTTGCAGCCGTAGACATCCTGCGGGGCTTGTACCACGGGGAGAACGGCTTCCACAGGATCGGCGGCTACTTCATCCCGGCACCGGTTGTATATGGGAAGAGCTTCTCCCTTCGCGTCGCAAACATCCTGGACCTGATGTCCGACGAGATAGCTGAGAGCGCCAGGCTGCTCGACGAGGTGGCAAAGGAGACAGTCTGGTTCCACAGCGCTGGAGAGACCGAAAAGGACTCGCTCATACTCTCGGACTCCAGGAGCGGCGCCGTGGCCTTGTTGCCTTTAGGCGACGGTCGCAAAGCGCTCAAAGCCCTAGAGCTGATGTGGCTCTCCAGGCTCTGCGGCTCCCTATCCGCGAACCTCCCCGAGGACTTCGAGCGGCTCAGTGATGCTGTGGAGAGAGCGGCTGAGACGGGCAGCTGGGACGTGGCTCTCAAGCTCCTAGGGTACACCCTCGAGAGGAATGTGAGCAGGGATCTCCGCGGCAAGGATCTCCTCGACAAGCTGCAGAGGTTCCTCGAGGAGCTCGCGCAACAGGGGTGGAGGAGCCACAAGAAAAGGAGCCACGAGAATTTGAAGAAGAGCAGCGTCCTGTCCTGGCTTGTTGAGTCCTTCTGGGTGGTGAGGAGGTACCCATGAGGCTGGTTGTGAGGTTCGAGGTTATCGAGGCGCTGAGGTTCGCCAGGGGCCACACGGGAGGCGTTGAGGTCTACTCGAAGGAGCTCGTCTGGGCTACACCACCACTCTCCACAGCACTTGGAGCCGTAGGCGCGGCGCTAGGCGTCCAGCTGGGCCGGGATGTGTGCGGGAGGGAGTGCGCGGACCTCGAGGCGCTGGCCGAGAGGCTGGGCGGGAGGAAAGTGGATCTTCTCTCCGGAGGGTGCGAGGAACCACTCCTGTGGGGTCCCCTCGTCGAGGTGGGAGAGCACTACTACTTCACCGTGGGGAGTAGCCTCGTGAGCGTGGAAAGCAGAGGTGACTACGTGAGCACAGCTAGAAGGGGCGAGAAACTCACAGGGGCGTGGCACAGCCTCAAGCTCATCACTCGCGTGGGCCTCACGCTCCTGGAGGAAGAGAAAGTTGTGAAAACCGGCCTGACGTACAGGGTAAGCTTCTACGGCTACGCCCTCAAGCCCTACCCAGCTTCCCTTGTTTACGCCGTCGACCTGGCAGACGCCGCCCCGGGGCGCATGGGCGTGGTGAGGCTGGGCGGGGAGGGCAGAGTGGCCGGGCTCCTCTTCTTAGAACCACCCGAGAAGTTGCGGGAGCTGCTCTCGGAGGAGGGCGAGTACGCAGTCACGCTGTCACCCGTGCTCTTCCACGCGGAGAGCGAGGTCGAGCCAGGCTCGACGCCCGGTCTCGAGAATGTTGAGGAAATCGTGGGAATGCTGATCCCAGAGGGTGTCAAGCTGAGAGCTGAGACTGTGGGGCTCGGTTTCAGCGAGGTCTGCGGCCGGCGCAGACCCTTACTGCAGGCGCTACCCCCAGGCACCGTCCTGAAGCTGAGTAGTGGGAGCCTAAGAGCCGTCGGCTTGTTCAGCTGCCTAGGCTATGGTTCGCTACTCAAGGTGCGCACTTAAACAGCCTTAGCCCGTTTTGCCACCCCTCAAAAGTTTAAGTTTCTCATTCGGGAGAGAGCACGGAGGCATGCCTTTTATACCTCCTTAACTAGCTCTGCTCACATGGGGGCAGGGAAGAGTTCTCGCCGTTATCACGTGGGGTGATCCCAGCCGCTGGTCCTACGCTGAGTACATCTCTGGGGAGAAGGGCGAGAGGGCGGTCTCAACCTTGAGTATCCTCCGCGAAGTGTAGCGCCAAGCGAAGATCCTCGTAGTTGTGCTTGACACGCTGGCCGACCACGAGATGTTGAGGCAGGAAATTACGGGAAGAGCCTGGAGCACGTAGAGAGGTACGTTGGGCAATACATGTGCAGGGTTGAGGCCGAGGGCGCAGTCCTTTCCGAGGTTTACGAGCGACGCGAGAGCGACGAAAAGCGCCCGCTCTTTGAGTCCAGCCCCCCGCTCAGAGTTCCTCCTACTCCTCACGTACACTGTGCTCGAGAAAGCCTCGAAACCGACGCGTCAAGCATTGTGCTCGACGTTAGCTACGGAATGAACTTCATGCTAACTCTCGCATTGAGGGCCTGCGAGGAAGCAGTTACAGCCCTGGCCACGGCTAGAGTTAGTAGGGTGAGGCTGAGAGTGTACCAGTCTGACCCGTACCCCGCCTGAGTCTGTGCGCGCTCGAGGTCAAGCGAGGACATCTGTAAGCCCAAGCAGAAAGGCGAGCAACCAATCTTTAACTACAACCTCATCCTCGAGAGAGCCTTCGAACCGTGGGACCTGGCGCGCTACATCTCGTACGAGAGCCAGCAAGCTCTGAAGGTCTTGACCGATGTGAGGGGGTGCGAGCTCGGCGACGCGAGAAACCTCCTGGAAGGGCAGACCTTGCTCCTGCTCGGGGCCTTTAAGCTGAGCGCCCTGCTCCAGCTCGCCCTGTTGGCAAGGGTAGCCCCTATGGATGAGCTCAAGAGAATTCTCGAGGGGGCGGTTAATTGCTGGTAGTCCAAGAGAGGGTTCGGGAGGGGGCCCAGGTACCCTGAGGGTGTCAAGCAGCACGAGATTCGCCGCCGGCTTCTGGGTGCTCGTCCACGTATTCGCTGTGCTGGAGGGTGCAAGGAAGTTGCTTGAGCTTACTTAGGAGCCTACTCAGCTGGGGGAAGTGGCTGTTACGCTTGATGAGCTTGGGAGGTTGAAGAAGCTTGTGAAAGGTTCCAAGGTGATTAGCGCGCTTGTGAATCGAGAAATCTCCAAGCTCATGTACTTGGAGGGAGAATGGTTAAAATTCAGAAGCGGTAGCGGGTGGTTAAGGTGCGATGAGTTGCAACTGAAATGTGGGTCGGACGAAGGCAGAGTCGATGAGAGCATATTCAAGAGAGATTTCATAGCACACGCGGGCTTCCACACGGATGCACTTGAGATTCGTCTAGCAGAGAAAGAGCTGGAAAATTAGGATAAGGAGCGATCAGTGGGAACGCGTGAACAGGGTGCTTCGCGAGCTCACACAGTAGAGGACTGCGTGAAAAACCAGCTAGAACAGGCTTCGGTCCCTGGGGAGACTGTGGCAGAACACGTAACCACTCGTGACCAGGCTTCCTGAAGTAAACTGTGATTACCCGCGCCCGCCTAGCCCTGGAAACAGCCAGCTCTTTACATGGATCTTGAGCTTGCCGATACTTCCAATTCTTTCTGAGTTGCATCACAAATTCGCTTGGACCCGCTTCTTGAAGTACAAGCATGACTCTTTCAGCGCGCGCCTGTCAGACCACCACAAAAGCATTACCGCGCATAAGCACAAGATACACCGGTAGAACCCCTTACAAGACTAAAGCAACAATATTGAAGTCTTACGGGACCGGGAATCCAAAAGATGCTCTCTGCTGTTTATTCCAAAAGCACGCATACTATTTATTTTTACCTGGTTCTCTTTGTTTCCCGCCTCTTGGCCATGAAATACATATAGGCCCCAACGAGGTAGGCCTCCGTTAACGGGTCAAGAGACACTCATAGCTCCCTAAAGTACTCCTTACCCTTCTCCGTAACCAGGTACCCCTCCCTCCTCTTCTCAAGATACCCCTCCTCCACAAATCTCTCCAGAGACCTCTCCACATCGCCAATCCCGAGCCCAACAGGCCTATACTGCGAAGGGCCACCATAAATCAGCTCCAACAAGGCATTCACCACGCCCCACACAGTCCCAGCATCCACCACGCCATGCAAGCCCACCCTGACCAGATGAATAACAGCCCCAACAGTGCCATCAATCCGCATACCCACCAGCCACCCCACAATTTTCAACCCATTCTCTCCTGGAACCATCCCCTAGAACAAACCTCGCCACACCCACTCATTTGTTTTTTGTCCCGCTACACGTAACCCAAACAAGCTAGACCCAGAAAAGCGACTCAAGAACAAAACAACATAAGCCAAGAACCAAAAAGGCAAGAAACTCGTAAAAACAAAGTTATAACATAGCATAACATTGTTATCATTTATAATAACAATGTTATCACATGTATTTTAAACAGAGAAAAACAAAAATAACAAAGTTATACACAAACATAATAAAATTATCACAAGCAAATCCACAGACCTTAGAAAACAGCCCCGCGACATCCCCCACAATTCTTTCTTAGCTACATCTAGGGAGCTAAAAAATTTATCAAATTATCTTGAAATTAAAGCTTTCAATTCTTTCTGAGTTGCGTCCGAAAAAATATTTACACCTCCTATGGGGGGCCTTAAAAATTTACTTTCAATTCTTTCTGAGTTGCGTCTAAGACTTTTTCAAGCACATACACATACACAGTTATTTTCCACTTTCAATTCTTTCTGAGTTGCGTCTTATTTACGAGGTCTACGTGGGAGACTACGAGGAGCCTCTCTTTCAATTCTTTCTGAGTTGCGTCACAGCAAGCTGAGAGAAATACTGAAGACGCAGAAGAAAGAAGCTTTCAATTCTTTCTGAGTTGCGTCGCAGACACAGTAAGCCCAGAAGAAGCCTTCGACTTCTTGCTACTTTCAATTCTTTCTGAGTTGCGTCTAGAACACGGGGAGTATCCCATAGGACCCCTTCGGCTATATACTTTCAATTCTTTCTGAGTTGCGTCTGGTTCCTAAGATGCTTTTAAAGCAATCATCTATAACGTAACCTTCCTTTCAATTCTTTCTGAGTTGCGTCACGGTTAGCCTAGTAGCGCCCCCCGTCAACTCTTTGTTCAACTTTCAATTCTTTCTGAGTTGCGTCATTGTCTCCGAATTCCTCAGCTAAGTTTTGTATCAACAAATACTTTCAATTCTTTCTGAGTTGCGTCCGCCGAGCCTTGGTGCGATGACCCCAGCGTTCTCGATGCTTTCAATTCTTTCTGAGTTGCGTCGTGGCAAACTATGTTGACTTAGCTATTGCACGCATAAAGGAACTTTCAATTCTTTCTGAGTTGCGTCCACACGTCAAAGGTTATTATCGACGGAGAAGAAATTGAGCTCTTTCAATTCTTTCTGAGTTGCGTCTATGTATTACAAGCGGGGTTTAGGAGATTCACTATTTTTACCTTTCAATTCTTTCTGAGTTGCGTCGAGGTTGAGAACGCATACGGAGCAACCATAAAACAAGGATTAATTCTTTCAATTCTTTCTGAGTTGCGTCCGAAATTTTTTACTCGGGTGTGGTTTATATGTTTAACGTTTGTTTTTATCAAGAAGTCTGCAAAACTGCCCTAGCACTCAAATTTACACATTGGAAACTTCTGAAACTTCCCATACGGGAAGCTTCCCGAAACACCCCGTTTTGGGTCGGGACTTTTTCCCGTAATCTCTTTTTAAAATAGGCTTCCCAATGGGAAACTTCATAAATAACTTTTAGTTTGCACGTTGGGAAATAGTTGACAAAAACTTATCCAGGTAAACTTGGCGATGGTGGCAGTGTCACTGCAAGGACAATTAGGGGTCGCTAGTGCATGCTTGCCCGTTTTTCTCTGTTTTCTAGGCATGTATAGATCTCTGCTAGTGCCTCTAGTGTTTGCCTGGGTGTTTTGCCTGCTTTTTGCCTGAAGGCTTCGAATTCTTGGCGTGGCACGGCTTCGCCCTCGAGGATCCTGGGGACGACGTGTCTGTGTGGGAAGAGCTCGACGTATTGCTTCATGAGCTCTAGGGGGTCGGCGCCGTGGCGCCTAGCCGTGTCCTCGAACCTGAGGCACGGGTTAACGTTTGCGCTGCGGCTCCTGAACTCTGCAGGTATGTAGAGGCTCGCTATGACGGGCTGGAGCCCCCTCCTGACTACTAGTGCCTGGCCGTAGGCGAGCTTTCCGAGGAGGCCGGCGTCCCTCCAGCCCGTGACTGTGGCCAGTGTCTCGAGGTGTCTCGTATACCAGCTCGACCAGCACCTTCAGCTCAACCCTCCAGCCCGTGACTGTGGCCAGTGTCTCGAGGTTGTCTGGGTCGTTGGTCGCGAATACCATGAGTGTGCGCGCGGATAAAGGAGAACCTGGAGAGAGCCGAGGTGCGCGCGCCAGGCGCCTAAAACCAATTACACGGCGACAAGCACAAAGCAGTCTAGACACAAACGAGACATAAGGTAAATATAAATTTTAGGCGTGGAGGCTGTTTTCAGGGGCTCGCCTGTATCCTTACCCAGGCCTCACCAATGACGGATATCGCGACCATTCCTGGCTCATCGTCTGGGTATCTTCCCCCAATGAATCGTATTGAGCACTGAGACGTTTCTAGCCGGTATGGGAATGTGCACCGACACCTGTTGAAGTAGATCTTCGGCCTATCGTTACTCAACATGTCGCCATATGCATATGGCACCATGCCCCAGTCACAGTACCTCAGTACTTGGACTTTCTGTGTGGCGTTCCTGACTTCGACCGTTACGTGTGTGAGGTTCCATGGGACGTAGACCTGTAGAAACATGAGCGTGCCCTTTAGGTGTATCCAGCCGTCGCTTGTGGCCTCTATTGTCCCGTTGTTCCTTACGAGGGGCGTGGCGTACATCGTTACCGGCATTGCTGTGCCGTTCGTCACTATAGGGACCTGGTACCATCGGGGTGGGAGCTGTCTATAATACAGGGTTATGGTTGTGTCGCGTACGACGTTTATGGATATGGTGTTGTTTAGAGCTTCTGCCTTTACGTGGATGCCTGTCTCGACCACCACGTGGCTACACGCGGGGAAGGGCAGTTCTACTGGCAGGTCGTAGGAGTACCCGTTGACTATGGCCCTCGCGCCCGTGATGTTGGCCTTTATGGTCAAGGTGTACTGTGGCTTTGTGAAGAACGCCTCGATGGTGGTGTTGCCGGCGATGGTGAGATTCAGCCTTCTCCCTTTAAGTATCGTGTCGTTCACGAGCCAGTAGTCAAGCGCCATGCACCGCTCTGGCACTGCTTCAACAAGGAGCGTGAATGGCCTAGAGGAGTTCCATGTAGCAGTCTCTGTACCGTTTGCCTGAACCCTGCCACCCTGGCTCGCCTCAATCGTGGCAATGATTGTTGGTGGCTTGGTCTTTGGCTGTGCAACATTCTGGGCTGGCTGTGGCTGTGTCGTGTTTACGGCTGGCTGAATGGTTGGCTGGCTCGGCGCCTTGGGGTGGAACACGAAGAAAAAGGATGCCAATGCCAGAACTACAACTATTACTATTATTAATGCAACTAGTAGGGTTTTCCACTGCATGTGTGGAACGGTTTTCTAGAGCATAAAAGGCTAGCGCTACGAGAATCAAAGAACAAGGCAAATAGGACATACGTGCCATGCCTTAATGGGTTTTCCTGTATTCATGTCGCATTATTTCTCTTACTATGCTGTGCTCAGGCTCGAGCTCGCGGAAAACCCACCCCTCAGCCAAAAAGCCCAGAAAAAGGGCGTCCCCGCCCATTTGAACCACCGTCCTCGGGGTTATGACTCGGGCCCACGTCACAGGGCGCGGGTGCCCCGCGGGATGCCTCGCTTCCCCACCGCGCTGGAGAGGGAAGCCGAATACCCTGGTAGCGCGGGGTGGACTTTCAGGGCGGGGTGACGCCCCTATAGTAGTATTATAGTGGGTTTTTTAAAAGTTTTTTGTTATTGGAGTGGTGAGAGCACTGGTGTGGGTCCGAATGGTCCTAGGTCGATGTCTTGTCCTTCGTCTGCTGGGGCTAGGATGAGTCTTAGTCCTAGTGGTTTGTTTTTGGTTGTTTGTGTGTGGTGTAGGTCTGTGAGTATGTTGTGTATTATGTTGTCTTGTGTTGTGTCTGGT
>Ga0272449_1000272_pt1 | contig 64114 bp, 50 predicted proteins | sample YNPCB0241_FD_198679 | JGI IMG/M metagenome (GOLD analysis project Ga0272449, IMG submission 198679) | Hot spring sediment microbial communities from Yellowstone National Park, WY, United States - YNP-CB-024-1 | ecosystem: Environmental > Aquatic > Thermal springs > Hot (42-90C) > Sediment...
ATGTTACATTTTCAGCGTATCTGAAGTTTGGGAATGGTAACATTAAATTGAGTAGAGGGGATTTGTATGTAAACGGTGTTTACTTTGGTTTTCTGCGTGGCATAGATGTTTTTACTAATCGTATAGTCGTTAGCAATAATTATCTCAGTGGTACATTGGATTTTGCTAATCTTACAGGTAGTTTTAGATTAAGTGATATTTTTGTGGCTTCGCTGCTGAGGATTTTTAATGTTAATTTACCGTTTTCTCTTGATGGTTTTGTGGACCTTAAAGTTTTTAGTAATTATGTATCTATGAATCTTGATTTCAGCTCTTTAGCTGGTAATGTGGTGATTAAATCAAATGAGATAGAAGTTAATAATTTTAACTTTGTGTCCTATGGCTTAGTGCTGGACGGTAAAGGTAGCATCACAAACGGAGGGTTTGCCTTTGAGTTGTTGGCAAAGTTGAAAAGCAACGATAGAGTGGAAACTATTCCAGTCAATTTAAGTTTGGTTAGCAATAAGTTAAGGATACTAGGTAAAGACAAGATGTTTGTAGATGGTGATATTGAGAAAGAAATATTTGATGTGAGTTTGTATAACCTTTCTTTTGGAGGGGTTGAAGTAAGAAGTTTGAGTTTTGTTTCGTCTCTTAAGGATAGGAAAATTAAGGGTAAGGTTGATATGTCATTTCAAGGTTTTAACTTCAAAAGTAGTATTGGTGGTAAATTAGATGATATAAAGTTGGATGGGTACCTTTACTCCGAGAGTAGGAGTTTAAAGGTTTCAGGGGGGATTTCTCTTAGTGGTTCGGAAATTTTGGGTGATTTTAAGGTTGATAATTCTACTTTTGTTGTTTCTTTGGGGAAGGATAACAAGGTTTCAGTTAATGCTCAAATTAATAGATTGTATGTTCCTAACTTGCTTGGAATACCTACTAAGACAATATCGGGTAGTGTCTTTTTGGTGCTTTCTTTGACTGAAACAAATGTTATTGATTCAATAGTTTATGCTAGGGGGTATTTGGTTTCTTACTTGAATGGGTTATTTTATAAATCTGATTTTTCCTTTTCGGTTGACGATACTAAAGTGAGCGTTTTTGGTAACTTATACAATTACTTTAATGTGGTAAATGTAAAACTGAATTTGCCAAAAGTTAGTGGTGATGTTGTATTTTTAGCGCAGATTTTTCCTAGACTTAAGGTGAAAAGGCAATTCACTAATTATATAGGTTTTAATGGAGTCTTGAATAATGGTGAATTGAGTGGTAAGTTATTTACTAGGATAATTGACTTTTCGGGGCTTAATGAGGTCTGGGATAGAAATTTGAGATGGGTTGGCAAGAGCATAGAGCTTTTTGGTGACGGTGATGGGCTTAATGTTTCTTTCTCAGGTGATACTCTGAATTTGTCTTATGTGCGTGGTGGGAATGTTATTTACTCGGCTAGCGGAGTTAAAAACAAGGATTCTAGAGATTTTGAAGTTAGGTTGCAAGGGGTGATACCTCTTGAGTTCCTTTTGATTCCAGATTTTATAACGAAGGTTAAAGGATTGAGGCTTGTCTTGAATGATTTCAGAATTATCATTTCTGATAAAAACGATTTTAATGTTTTTGGTAAAGCTAAGGTTTTGGGTGACTCTCTAAAAATAGGGCTTTCAAAGGATGAATTTAGAGATATTAGTGGTAGTGTTGTAGCTAATGGTAAAGATATAGGATTTGATAATTTATCAACTAAGAGTGGTTCAAGTACAGTGTATTTGTTGGGAGTTTTGGACATAAATAATATTTCTAACCCATTTTTGAATCTTGTTATTACTAATAGAGGTTATATAAATGGTTTTCTTGACATGGGGTATTTGAAGATAGAGGGTAAAGCTAACTTTGTTGTAAAGTTATCAGGTTTTTCTGATAATCCATACATTTCAGGAGTAGTTAATTTTCTAGAAGGTTCAAAGGCTTATTACTTTTTCACTACATATTCACAACCAATTGTTGAGGATGAAGCGATTACTCCTAATTTTGCTCAGATGTTAAATTTTGATAATTTCTCTATAAATTTCGATAGAAATTTGTATTTTAAGTCTGAAATAATAGAAGGTTATACGAAGGCTCCTTACTCAGTTCAAATAAGGGGCTCTGTGTTTAAAAATACCCTTTCTCTTGTTGGAGATTTTTTACTTGAGGAAGGAACCTTAAATTATTTGGGTAGAATTTTTAACATATCTGAGGTTAAAATTGTATTCACAGGTAAAGAGATGGATTTCGTTCCTTATGTGATAGGAGAATTCTTTAGATACTCTTTTGATTCATCAAGAAATGAACAGGTGAAGATAGTAATGAGAACGTCAGGTAGAGCTACGAGCTTGAATCCTACTTTTTATTCAGAACCTGAATTACCAATAAGTGAGATAGCTAGGATTTTAGGATTTCCTATTACTTCTACAAATGTAGTAAGAGAGGGACTTGAGCTACTAGAGGCTATAGGGGTCTATGACTTTGTGTCTTACACCATGAAAAGCTATACTGGACTTGATATTTTTAGCATAAGGTCACCGTTTGTTTCTAGTTATTTGTTTAGTGTTATAGATAGGAATTACTCTTTATCGTATATTGATATGATAAGAGGTACAGAAATATCAATAGGTAAAAGTATTTTCCCTTGGCTTATGGTGGGGTATAGGCTAGGATTTGAGTATATAGGTAGTAATTCTACAGAAGGGCAATTTGTTCCTTTGCATAGCTTCTCATTAGGTTGGTCTTATAGAAATCTTCTTTTGGAATTTGAGTACAGTTCCTTTGCTTCGGAGAATAAAAAGATAGAGTACGAACCGAAAGTTGAATTGAAGTTCAATAGAAGATTCTAACATAGAGACATATGTCTATCCTATGTAAATGTGAAAAAGGTGTATTATTTCAACTAAAATAGTTGAAAGTGAAATCTATGAATATGAAGTTCATCAAGGTAGTTCACAGGTATTCGTTTTGGGTTCTTAGTGCTATTCTGCTTTACTTTTCTTTCCCTGACAAAGGAATACCATTTCTAGGACTTGTTTCTTTAGTGCCAGCAATCTACAGAACCTACAAAGATGGGTATATTTCAGTGCTAATGGGAACGCTAATCTTTAGTATTGTTTTTTGGGTACTTACCGTTGATTGGTTTACTTCGTTCCATCCTCTGGCACTATTTGGGATTTTGATACCTTTGTATCTCTACACAATGTTCCCTTTTGTAGTTTTAGCAATGATTTCTAAAGTCCACCCAAAGCCGATTTCCTTGATTACATTTCCATTTCTCTGGGCAGGAATAGAATTCTTGAGGGGGAGTGGTTTTTGGAGTCTGCCGCTTATATACCTAGCACACACTCAATACCACTTCATATTCTCAGATAACCTAATATTTAAACTGGTAAACGGTGCTATACCTTCATACGCAAACACAATAGGTGTTTTTGGTGTAAGTATACTAGTAGCACTTGTTAATACACTAGTGACAATCCAGATAGTTAAGCTTAAAGAGGGAATATCAATAAAAAGTTTCATACCCTCACTGGTGGTACTAGCCATAATTTTAGGTGGAGTAGTTAATTTTTACTCAATAATAGAGTGGTACAATAAAGAAGAATCAAAAGCAGAGAAAGTAAAATTTGGATTGATACAACCTAACTTCTCCCCGTGGGATAAACTTTTAGCAGGAGATTTTGAAAAGCTAAACGAAGTTAAAGAACTCTTTTCTAAAGCTTCAAAAGAAGCTGATGTGGTTGTGTCTTGCGAGTCAATTCTAAGAGACCCAGTAAATTATTATGTTTCCAGAGGTCGGAGGTTTGGCATAGAGGCTATGAGTATATCAAGGATAATTAAAAAACCCATAGTTCTCACATTCCCATACCTTGAGACTTATGTGACAAACACTTTTATAGATATAAAAGGGAAGAAAATACCAATAAGCCAAGAAATTTACAATTACTATAATGCTGCACTTCTTCTAGACGAAGAAGGTAAAGAGTTGGCTAGATACTTCAAAGTACATACTGTTCCTTTTGGTGAATGGACACCGTTTGCGGAGTATGTACCGTATTTGAGAGAAACAATAAACGCAATTGTTGGTGGTGATTTAGTACCTGGTAAAGAGTTTGTAATTTTCAGTATTCAGGTTAAAAGGGTAGGGGGACCTACAGTTATTATTAATGCTGCACCAATAATATGCTTTGAAGACCTATACCCATACATAACGAAAAGGTATTCACTGATGGGAGCACAGATTCTAATGAACATGACAAATGACGGCTGGGCGAATAGTATAAAGAGCCAAAAACAACATCTTGTTGCTTCAGCTTACAGAGTTCTTGAAACCGGAAGACCATTACTAAGAGCAACAAACACAGGAACAACAGCCATAATATACCCCAACATGAGCATAAAAGTAATTGATGACTTCAAAAAATCCTACCTTGTTGGTGAAGTGCCAATTATAAACAAGGAAATAACAACACCATTCATGAAATTCGGAGACACCATAATAAACATGCTTATAATGGTGTGTTTCGTGTTGTCAATATCAACTGTTTGTATCAATGTTCAAAGGCTAAGGTAGACTTTGTTTCTCTGTAAATTTAAGGTTAAAGTTCTTACTTTATATTAGTGAAGGCTTTAGCCTTCATTAAAGTGTTTCTATTATTACTTTTTCTAAAAGGATGTTTTTTATATTTGTTGAGTTCCTTATGTTTTTTTCAAGGAGTAGTGAGAGTTTAATAAGTTTTTTTAGAGTGGTTTCGTCTATGTCTTTTAGTAACTTTTTTATGTTTTTTACTTCAAAAGTTGATATTTCTAGTTGTTTTGCTATTTCTTCGTCAGTGGAAAACTTTTCAGAAAGTTTTTTTACATTTATTATTTTTTCTACTTGTCTGTATATTAGTAGCCCTAAAGCATATATGTTTTCTCCTTTTTCTATTATGTCGTTTAGTATGAGTAGAGCTCTGTGTTTTTCTTTCTTGATTATTGCTGATACTAGCATGAAGATGTCACCTTCGCCAGATTTTAGGAATAGTGCTTCCATCGCATCTTTTGCTTTTATCATCCCACTTGTTTGGAAATAGTTTTTCACGTAATTTATGTCTTCGTATAACCCGTTTGGGTCGTTTCCGTTCCTTTCGATCAGGAATTTTATTAGCTCTTCTGAAGGTTCTATTTGGTTCTTTAACAGTAAGTTTTTTACGTACTCTGGTAAGCTGCTTTCAAAGACTTTCCAGAATGTTTTTACTTCCCCGCCTTTATTTTCAATAGCTAAGGATATGTTTTTATCAAATTTGTAAGGTGATAGGTTTGAGGTTATTATAACTAATGTGTCTTCACCTACATTTGATATTCCGGAGATTATCATTTCTCTTTCTGCTTTAGTCAATGATTTATTGGCTTTAAGGATGACTATCTTTTTTTCTCCGAAGAGCGAGGAAGATGTACAGTGTTCTACAAAAGTTTTTAATCCTTTATCATCATCTGTTTCTAGGTCTATATTTATGATTTGAACGTTTTTGTCTTTACTAAAGTTAGAGATTAGTTTTTCTATGTATTCTTCTTTTTCAATTTCATTCTCCCCCAATAGTAGGTATATTTCTTTTTTTGGTTTTTGTTGTGTTTGTTTCATTGCTGCCTCCTAGTATTGTTCTAATGAAGTTTGTTGTTGTGTAGGCTCCGTAATTCTCTCTCCATCCCTTGTACATAAGTGATGAAGCATTCAAAGCAAATTCATCAATAATTTGGTACCTCACTTTGTCTAGAAACTCATCTCTTAAGAATGATTTGTATAGTATCTCTTGTGAGATGTTTGTTATTAATGTTTGTGTTAGTGAATAATTGGAGATTATAACTTCGTTGCTTATGGTTTCTAGTCTGATTGTACCTATTATGTCTACTCTGACGATTGATGTATTAGTGTTTGGAACTATTACTTCGCTCATTTTTTCTACTGATACGCTTGCTATGAGGTCATAGTTATCGCTTTCGGTTGGTATGAATTCCGTTGATGAGAGTATTTTTGAGTTAAGAGCATTCATAAGGTATACAAAATGTTTTGGTTCAACATTTCCGGCATTTGAAATATTTACTTTTATACTTTTTCTTGAAGTTTGGGCTTCCACATTCTGGGATTCAAACTTTATATTTCTCCCGCTACATGACAGGATTAAGAATAAAACCATTAATAATAGCACCGTTAATAATGGTATTGGTTTTTTCACAAAACTATGATAAAAAAATTTTTTTTACTCTTTCAAACCTAGAGTATTGTGCTAAATAGCACTAAGTGCTAAAGACACATTGTGCTAAGTAGCACTTGTGCTTAAAGCACTTCTCTTAGTATTACAGAGATTGAAGAGAGACGGAGTCTCTCTTCAAATAGTTAGGGCGGGTGGGTGGGACTACTCAAAGTAAGGTGCTAAATAGCACATTGTGCTAAGTAGCACTCGTGCTAAGTAGCACCTTGTGCTAAATAGCACTTGTGCTAAGTAGCACTTGTGCTTATTTTAACTTGAAAAATGTATTTAACATTTTAGACACTTTTAGAGGTATGGCTTTGAGGAAGGTATTTTATTTAGTTTTGCTTTTGTTTTCTGTTTTTGTGGTTTTCAGTTGTTCTAGAGGGAGTTCTCTAAGGAATGAGGAGACGATAGTTTTGACTTTGTCTCAGGAGCCTCAGACGCTTAATCCTGTTTCTTCGCTGGATGTTTACTCTTCAATAGTTATAAGTTTTGTTTATGACTCGCTTTTTGATGTTAATGAAAAGTTGGAGCTTGTGCCTAAAATTGTTGATTCTTTTGAGGTTTATCAAAATTCAACTCTCTTTAGGTTCAAGTTAAAGACTAATGTTTACTGGCATGATGGTGTTAACCTTACGGCTGATGATATAATTTACACTTATTCAATGATTACTAACCCTGTTTCTAAGGCTTTTAACAAGGTTGCACAGTATAAAAATGTTCTTTATGTAAAGAAGATAGATAAGTATACCTTTGAGGTTAAGTATAGAGAGCCTTATGCTCCGGCACTTGAGAGTTGGGCAATGACACCAATACCAAAACATATTTTTGAAAAAGAAGATTTCCAGAATTCCCAATACAATAGGTATCCAATTGGTAGTGGTCCTTATAGAGTAAGTAAGATAGTTGAGGGGCAGTACATAGTTTTGGAAAAGGTAACTAATTATTGGGATAAGGAGAATGAACCGAAGATATCGAAAATAGTTTTTAGAATAATAAAAGACCCAACTGTTGAGTTTAACGCTTTGAGGATAGGGGAGACTGATTTAGCAGGTATTAGACCTGTTGATTGGGTTAATAAGGTCAATGAGCCTTGGTTTAGAAACAAGTTTAACGCTTTTGCTTATTATACTCTCAATATCTCTCAGATTGCACTTAACCTTAGGGATGGAATCCTCTCTGATAAGAGAGTGAGGAAAGCATTAGCCCACTCATTGAATAAGAAGCAGATTTTAGAAAGTGTCTATTATAACTTGGCTGAGCCACTCACGGGACCTTTTCCCCCAAATAGCTGGGCTTTTAACCCTGAGGTGAAAGATTACGAATTTGACTTGATGAAAGCTTCTAAGCTTTTAGATAGTGCTGACTGGAAAGATGTTGATGGTGATGGTGTTAGAGAAAAGAATGGTAAAAAGTTAAAGTTGGAGTTGATTATACCTCAAGGTTCTGAAACAGGTGTCAAGATAGGGGAGATATTCAAGGAGGATTTAAAAAAGGTTGGTGTTGACTTAGAAATAAGAGTTCTTGATTGGTCGCTTGTTACCAAGAAGATAGATGATAGATCGTTCCAGATGGTAATGTTTGGCTGGAGTCTATCTATAGACCCTGACCCTTATGATATATGGCATTCTTCACAAATTACTAACGGTATAAACTACTCTAGCTATTCAAATCCAATAGTTGATAAGTTATGTGAGGAAGGTAGGAGAGTTTTTGATAGAGAGAAGAGGCAGAGGATTTACTTTGAGGTTCATAAAATAATAGCTGATGATTTACCTTACCTGTTCCTTTTCTCTAGGGCTTCGCTTGTTGGTGTGAGTAAAAGAGTAGAAGGTGTTAACCCTTCTGTTGCCGGTATTTACTACAACTTCAAGGATTGGCGGCTAGAAGCACCTAAGTAGATGGATGTAAAACTAGTAAGAGTTATAAAGACTTTTGGTGATTTTGCTTTAATAAACATAGAAGGTAGAGAGCTTAAAGCTAAGGTTGAAGGTAAAATACCTAGTAACCAATTCTTAGGTGAAATTTCCAACAAAGATGGTAAAGTAGTTATAAAAGTTGTTGATGGTGCTATCATTTCCAAGGGAAATGAGATATTAGCTAACCTTGGTTTAAGATCTACAAAGAGTAATGTTTTTGCTTTGGATGTTTTTAAAGGAATTCTTTTACCTATAAGGTATGATTTTTTTAGATTGATGGAAGTGTACTCTCTACCACCTTTGATTTTGGGGCTTTTGATCAAGGCTAAGAATGGAGAGGTTAGGAGGGAAGAGTTAGCCTTAGTTAGAGAAGTTTTTAATGAGTACAGAAAAGGTAATTTTACTGATGATGAGTTAGAAATTTTCCTTAATTCTTTATTTTTTGGTAGTATCAATGATAAAAGGTTTTTGGTGTTGGGGTTAGGTGAAGATGAAAAAGAAAAGTGGTTTGGGTATGTTGAGTATGAGGATCATAGTTTTAGAAAGTTGATTTTGACAACAGAGATTGACGGTATAGCTATTTACATAGTTTTTGAGCTTCTTTCGAATTCTTACAGGTTAGACATACATTTTTATGGTGACATAGCTGTGAATCCTTCTTCTTCGAGTTATCTTAAGGAAAAACTTGAGGAAATTGGTGTATCTCCGATTTTTGTTAATATAGCTGTGGAGGGAGATTATGAAGAAAGCGGTAGCTCTGAAGTATGATGCTCAAGAAATGTCAGCACCTCAGGTTATATCCAAGGGTGTTGGCTTACTTGCCGAGAAAATAATAAAAATAGCTGAAGAGCATAATATACCGATTGTTAAATCTGAGGTTGTTGATCCTTTGATGACTATAAGCTTGAGGTCGGAAATACCTCCAGAACTCTACGAGGCGATTGCTGAAATAATTGCTTATGTTTATAAACTAGTTAGAGAAAGTAAAGAGAAGAACTAATAAGGCTGAGCCCCCAGGGGGGACTGGGGACCGAGATGGGGGTGTGCTAAATATACTAAGTCCATTAATATAATAATAAAATTTTTTCAAATTTCCAAATTTTTTTAAATAGTCAAAAAGTTTTCAGGAATTTTAGATAAGGTATTTATTTTTTAGTAGAGAGGCGTAGCCTCTCTGAGGCATAGCCTCTCTGGTAGTGAAATTTTATTTCTATTCAGCAACTTCAGCTTCTTTTTTCTCAAGTTCTTCTAGCATGTCTTGAGTTATTCTCATTGAGCAGAAGCCGGGACCACACATTGAACAGAATCTTGCTCTTTTGTATGGGTCATCAGGTAATAATTCATCGTGGTACTTCCTTGCTGTTTCAGGATCAATTGCTAATTCAAATTGTCTTAGCCAATCAAACTTGAACCTTGCTTTTGATAGCTCTAAGTCCCATTCTTTTGCTCCCGGTATGCCTTTAGCGATGTCTGCAGCGTGTGCTGCTATCCTATAGGCTATTATTCCTTGCTTTACATCCTCAGGGTTTGGCAGTCCTAAGTGTTCTTTGGGTGTTATGTAACAAAGTAATGCTGCTCCGTACCATCCAGCTAGTGCTGCACCTATTGCTGAAGCTATGTGGTCATATCCTGGTGCTACATCTATTACTAGTGGTCCTAATACGTAGAATGGTGCTTCGTGACAAATTTCCTGCTGTATCATTATGTTAAATTGTATTTGATGGAGAGGAACATGTCCGGGTCCTTCTATCATTACCTGTACACCTTTTTCCCATGCTTTTTTAGTTAGTTCCCCTAGAGTTCTAAGTTCTGCTAGCTGTGCCGCATCTGTTGCATCCTCTATACATCCAGGTCTTAGTGCATCACCTAAACTTATAGTTACATCGTACTTTTTACAGATATCTAGAACTTTGTCAAAGTGTGTGTACAGTGGGTTTTGTTTACCTTTTATTGTCATCCACTCAGCCATTATTGAGCCACCTCTACTGACTATTCCGGTTACTCTGTTTTTCGTTAGTGGTATATATTCTCTTAGTATCCCAGCGTGTAAGGTCATGTAATCAACACCTTGTTGTGCTTGGAGTTCTATTATTGATAGAATGTCGTCTTCGGTTATATCTTCGACTTTTTTTCTTTCCTTTAGTACCTGGTATATTGGTACTGTTCCTAATGGCATTGTTGCTTCTTTTATTAGTGTTACTCTTATTTCGTCTAGATTGCCACCTGTTGATAAGTCCATTACAGTATCAGCACCGTATTTTTTGACATGATTTAGTTTCTCAATTTCTTCGTTCACATTTTGCGAATTTGCTGAGGTACCAATGTTAGCATTAATTTTAGTTTTGAAAAACTTACCTATGACAATTGGGCTTAGCGAGATGGATAGATGATTGATGTTTGCAGGTATTATTGCTCTGCCTCTTGCTACCTCTTTTCTCACGAACTCAGGTTCTACACCTTCTTTTTGTGCGGCAATGTACATTGCCTCTGTAATTGTGCCCTCACGGGCATAATCCATTTGTGTTTTATTATTTAACATACAAACCTCCCTACGCTAGTATTACCTAGATCAGGTTCAAAGGGTCTCCTGCGGGAAAGTTAGCAGGACTCTCAGCCCGGTTACCCCCGAGCTCCCCCGTTTTGTACCTAATCTTTACTATTAAGATAATAATTTCCCATCTTAAAAGTCAATTATTGTTGAGGGTGTTCCAAAATTATTTTTTGATAGTGATTAAATTTGGACGTGAAACCCCTTTCTTTGGAATTTCTACATGATTTTAACTTATATTTTGTTTGTTCTGATTGAATGTTTAATTTCAAAAAAGTTCTTTTGATTTTTGAAACACTCTCTCAAAATACTTGACTTTTTATATTACTTTATTGATAATTCCCTTCCTAGAAGGGAAGGAGGCGGGTTATGTATAGGAGAGTTTTGAGCTTTTTAATGGTTTTAGTTGTTTTGAGTGTTTTGATTTTCTTTTTTAGTTGCTCATTGTCGCCTAGACTTACAAAAGTACCTGATACAACTCCTCCTAGTGTTACTATTGCATTTCCAACGAATGGTCAAATACTTTTTACAAATGAGATAACTATTACTGGTACAGCTAGTGATGAAGGAAGTGGGGTGAAGGAAGTATGGTTGAATGTGAATGGTGGTAGTTTTGGTAAGGTTAATGGGACAGCGAATTGGAGTACGAATGTTACGGTTAATTATGGTAATAACACGATAAGGGTATATGCTGTTGATAACTCAAACAATGTGAGCACAACGAACGCTGTTAGTTTTGTGGTTGGTGATACGAATAAGCCTTCTGTGATTATAACAACTCCGACGAATGGTCAAGTGTTTTATGATAACAATATTACTGTTAGTATTACTGTTATTGGGACGGCTAGTGATGTGGGAAGTGGGGTGAAGGAAGTATGGTTGAGTGTGAATGGTGGTGGTTTTGGTAAGGTTAATGGAACGACTAGTTGGAGTACGAATGTTACGGTTAATTATGGTAATAACACGATAAGGGTATATGCTGTTGATAACTCAAACAATGTGAGTGCTACGAACACTGTTAGTTTTGTTGTTGGTGATACGAATAAGCCTTCTGTGAGTATAACGACTCCGACGGATGGTCAAGTGTTTTATGATACCAATATTACTGTTAGTATTACTGTTATTGGGACGGCTAGTGATGTGGGAAGTGGGGTGAAGGAAGTATGGTTGAGTGTGAATGGTGGTGTTTATGGTAAGGTTAATGGAACGACTAGTTGGAGTACGAATGTTACGGTTAATTATGGTAGTAACACGATAAGGGTATATGCTGTTGATAATTTAAACAATGTTAGCACAACGAACACTGTTAGTTTTGTTGTTGTTGTTGATACGAATAAGCCTTCTGTGAGTATAACAACTCCGACGAATGGTCAAGTGCTTTATGATAACAGAATTACTGTTAGTTGGACGGCTAGTGATGAAGGAAGTGGAGTGAAGGAAGTATGGTTAAGTGTGAATGGTAATAGTTTTGGTTTGCTTAGTGGGATAACGAGTTGGAGTATTTGGCTTAATTATGGTAGTAACACAATAAGTGTATATGCTGTTGACAACTCAGGTAATGTGAGCACAACGAACACTGTTAGTGTTTTTAGAGATTATGTAGTGTTTGTATCTACTAATGGAAGTGATGCTAATTCAGGTGGAATTAGTGACCCATTTAGGAGTATTAATGTTGCGATGGGTCATATAAGTGCTAACATTACTGATTTAAGTGTTACTGTAACGGTAAAGGTTGGTGCTGGGGTTTACACTCGTGGTAATGGATTAAGTAGTAGTGGTTCAGGTTTTGTAATAAATAGACCTAATGTAATAATAAGTGGTGGATGGAATAGTGATTTTAGTAGTGTGGTAGGTAAGAGTGAGTTAGATGGGAACTATAGTTTGCGTCATGTAGTGATGATAACAAATGTGACGAATGTGAGGCTTGAGAATTTGGTGATAAGAGGAGGGAATGCGAATGGTAGTTATCCTGATGATGGAGGTGGTGGGATATATGTTTCAAAGGTTAGTTATTTAGTGATAGAGAGCAATGTTGTGATTAGGAATAATCTTGCTACTTATGATGGAGGAGGAGTGAAGTTGGCAAATTCAACAAATACCACGATAAGTGGTAGTGTGTATAGTAATAGTGCTACTAATGGAGGAGGAGTGAAGTTGGCAAATTCAACAAATACCACGATAATTGGCAGTGTGTATGGTAATAGTGCTACTTATGGAGGAGGGTTGCTTTTGTATAATTCACAAAATACTACGATAAGTGGTAGTGTGTATAATAATAGTGCTAATCAGCATGGAGGCGGGTTGTATTTGAGTATTTCACCAAATACCACGATAAGTGGTAGTGTGTATAGTAATAGGGCTAGTTGGAATGGAGGCGGGTTGTATTTGGATTGTTCACCAAATACCACGATAAGTGGTAGTGTGTATAGTAATAGGGCTTATTTGGGAGGAGGGTTGTTTTTGTATAGTTCAGACTACTTCACCAATACAGGTTGGATAACAAATAATGCTGCTGTTAGTTCTGGTGGTGGTGTGTATACAAATGTTTCACATCCTAACTCGTACTTTGGTTATGTTATTAACAATACACCAAATAACTTTAATTGGTGATTATTTTGTGAATTTGATTAAATTTTCAAGGGGCGGTAGCCCCTTGTTAAAAAGATATATCTTCTCTTAACTCTTAAATGTTTCGTAACCGAGAGTGTTTCAAAATTATTTAATGTTCAATTCCGAAAGGAGTTTTTTGATTTTTGAAACACTCTCACTTATGCTTTCATTTTGTTGTTGGGAAGGTTTCAAAATCTTCTTGTTCTTAAAAGAAGTGAATAGGTGTTAAAACATATGATATGATTTTATTGAAAGTTTTTGTTGTTTCCTTGAAAATTTTTTTCAAGGAGGCGAATATGAGGAGATTTTTAGCTTTAGCTGTTAGTTTAGCGTTTCTTTTTTCGGCTGGCACATTGATAGCTCAGGAGTTGGATACTGGTTCAAAGAGTGTTAAATTGCTTTCTGTCAAGGGTAGAAAAGGTACACTTGAGTTCACCGTTAAGGTTAGTGATTTGAAGAAGTATGTTGATGAAATGTTAGAGACTGTGAAGAAGGAAGCACAAGATCCAAAACTAAAGGGTGAAAAGAAGAAGATGGCTGAGAGAAGGATAAACTTGTATCAGGAGAAAAAGGATAATCTAGAGAAGAAGCCAGTTTATGCCTTGGCTATTGGTGGTACTATGAACAGTTGGAATCCAGCCGAAAGCCTTATGAAGAAGGTTGATAGTGATACTTGGAAACTCAAACTTGAGGATGTTAGACTTGGTGACTTCATATATAAATTTGTTGTTTATCACAAAGACCCGCTAGCAAAGGACTTTGACCCCAAATCTGACATGACATGGATTGAAGACCCATTTAATCCTAACAGACAACCAGATGGTTTTGATGGATACAATAGTGTTCTTGATTTAAGCAAGTTTAAGAAAGAAGATTAACGAGGTTTTACCAGGGGGAGATATCCCCCTGCTAATCTTTTGTAACTACCTTAAGAAGTTCAGTAATGACAATCCCATCAATTTAGCACCTATTTGGAGTCCTGCTTGGTGTGTTAGTTCTAGCATCTTTAGCTCTGTAACGGCTTCAGGTATGTCAGTTGCCTGAACCTTTGATAGTATGTCTTTTAGGTACACTATGTCTGTGTTTAGTCTCAAGTTTATGGTTTTTAGTCTTTCAAATCTTGCACCTACTTCAGCACGATACCTTAGGAAGTTGTCGAGTCCGTTGTCTATAAGAGCCAAGTCTTCACCACCTAGGTTTTGTTGTTTTCCTGCTAACATGTCATCTCTTATTTTTATTAATACATCAAAAAGGTTCATTGTGAATACTTTTGCCTCGGGATGGTAGTTCATAGGTGGTTTAGCACCTTTCCTTACTATTCCTAATGTTTCCATGACATTGCCATCACCTATATCCTCAATTGTTACGTTATGTGGTATTGTGCTTTCTATTACTAAAAAGTTACTTCCTGTTGAGTTGTCAATGTAAGCTTTTACAGGTATGTTTAGGCTGTTTATTTTGTCAACTATGGTTTCCAGGTTATCGCCTTTGGCTACAAATACCTCAACTCCATCAATTTTGAATACTTGGTCTCTATCCGCTACGAATCCTGTTCCGGGTATTGTAGATTTTATTACTGTGTTTTCTGAAGCGAAAAGCCTATTACCACTTAGGTTTATCTGAACGAAGTCATTCATATCTGCTTGTCTCATTACAATTCCATCATTCCCCATGAATACCACTTTCTTGACTACTTCGTAGTCAAGGTCTTCAGATAAACCATACTCAACTTTGAATGGAGTGTCTGTCATATGTCCACCGTATAATGAAGATTGCTTGTAGTATGAGTTTGCAATGTTAACGAGTTCTCTTATCAGTTGGTCAACCTCTATAGCCATCTTTTTTGTGTCATCTTTTGTGTATGTCCCGTTTGCTGCTTGAACTGTCAATTCCCTTATTCTCTGGAGTATGTCTGTAGCACTCTGAAGGTTTGAATCCATTATATTTAGTCTTGCTTGCCCTTCTTCTATGTTGTTTATGTAGGTTTCTATTTCCTTGAGCCTGCTTTGAAAGCTCATTGATAGCGTTGTTCCTACGGGGTCATCCTCTGGAATTCTTATCTTGCTCATACTTGTTAAATCGGTTTGCTTTTTGTTCATCTCTTTCATCCTGTCTTTTAGGTAAAAAAGGAATTCATTTGATATTGAATTCTGTGTTACTCTACCAATCATAAAAGCCTCCTTGCTTTAAGGAAGAAACTCCTTTTACCTTATTTTCGGGATATCAGCAAAAAATTAAACAGGTTAAACCTGAACAGGTTAGACCTGAACTAGGTTAAACCTGACAGGTTAAACTTGATTTTACTTAGAGAGGCGAAGCACCTCTCTAAACTCTTCACTTAACCATAATAGGAAATGCTACTTATCACTAAGTGCTTTAAGCACTAAGTGCTTTAAGCACTTTGTGCTTTAAGCACTTTACTTCTGAAAGTATTTGAATAGAGTAGTGCTTTATGCACAAAATTTATTTATGAAAGTGAAAGTCTTTGAGCTTGGAGTTTCTACTAAGGGCAGAGGTGATATTATTGATATCACAAAGGATATTGAAAATTTTGTTAGAGAGAGTGGTGTTTCTAATGGAATTGTCAACGTTTTTGGTCCAGGGTCTACATGTGGTATAACAACAATGGAATATGAGCCGGGGCTGAAAAAGGATTTGAATATACTTTTTGAAAAAATAGCACCTTCGGAAACCTACTATTATCATCACGAGACTTGGGGAGATGATAACGGAGGTTCACATGTCCTTAGTTCACTAATTAAGCCTTTCTACGTGCTGCCTGTTGTCGGTGGTAGGCTCGTAAGAGGTACTTGGCAACAAGTCGTTTTCATAGAGTTTGATACAAGACCTAGGCAAAGAAGACTGGTAGTTCAGGTTTTAGGGGAGTAGATGAGGTTGAAACTCGGTTTTGTAAAGCTTTTTGTTTTGCTCTTTATATTTTTACCTTGCTATTACATTTATGGGGGTACAGGTGAGATTTTTGCTTATGTTAAGGCTGATGAATTTTTACATTTTGGTGTTGAGGGGGAATTAAGTTTTGGTAAGTTTTTATTTGGTGGGAATTTTGGGTATTCGGATTTCGGGGAATTCACGAATTACTTAGCGGTGAATGATGAATTTTACTATTTGCTTGAAACTACAAGAGTAAATAGGCTTTATGGTAATGTTAGGTTTGGGTATGACTTTGGAGAGATTTTATTAGCTTTGGAGGTTGGTGGAGAGTATTACAATGAGTTGGCTAGGGAGCTAATTTGGGAGTGTGGTTTTGAAGGTAACTTCAGGGTTTTTGACTTTTTGGATACCTTTCTTAAAGTCTATAATGACGATTTGATGTTTGGTGATTGGGGGTATAGGGTTGGCTTTAGTGTTAATACTTCTAGGTTGGGTTATGTTTTTGTTGACTCTCTTTCTTTCTACATTGATAAGAAGCTACTGTACAATTACTTGGTTTCAAATGTTTGGGTTTCGTTTAAGGTCTTTGATGTTGATAGCTTTAATTGGGTTTTAGATTTTTTGTATAGGTTTGCGTTTGGTTTTGAGGTTGTTGACCCTCTTCACCTAAGGATGAGTTTGAGAATGGGGAGTTTCGTTGTTAGGTACGAGATGATTCTACCTTTTTACTTTTGGGGTAATTATGTTTCAGTAGGGTGTGTTTTTTAAATTTTTAGAGATACTCATCGGTTCTTTATAATTCCTTTCATGAAAGAGTGTGCTGTTATTACCATTCCGAATATAGCACTAGAGAACTTTCTCACATTTGGTGAGGGTAGGAGTTATCACAGTCTGTATGTTGCTGGTAGGTTCAGAATCATAGATTTTCTGATTGGTAATCTTGAGAGGATAGGTATTGATACTTTTGTTATAATTACTAACAATGAGGAGATTTCCAATCATGTCATGATTGCTTGGAAAAATATTAGGTTTGTTGTTTTAGTTAAAAACGGTGAAAAGTTGGAGTTAAAATTTTCAAATTTTTCGGTGTCGAAATATGAAAAGTTAGTTTCTAGTGAGTCTGGTGAAACGTATTTTGATTTTTTACCTTTTCTTGAGGACAACTCCAGTAAAGTTTTTTGGGTTGTTGGTTATCCTGTCTGGTTTCCTATTGAGAGATATTTAGATGAAATAAAGAGTAGTTCTATAAAGTTGCTTTCTTCTAGAGTTGGGTCGTTACAACATTATCATACGGTTGTTCTTTCAAAGAGGTATTATTTGGAAATGTATGAATCCATGATGAGTGGTATGTTAGCTAGTTTTTTCAATAAGTACAGAGAGCATAATACTTTGGAGGTTGAGAGTTTTATATTCATGCCTTTTTTTAGTTTGAAAGAGTACTTTAAGATGAATTTATCTATACTGGATTGGAAGCTTTTAACCGAGTTTGAAGGAATTTTTGGCAAGTATCCGATAAGGTTGAATCCATCAATCACTGGGCAGGCGGTTATAGGTAGACACGGAAGTTTCAGAAATTCGCTTATAGGGGATGGGAGTTTTGTTGATGGTAATTTAGAGAACTGTATTATTTGCCCTGGAGTCAGAATAGAGAGGGGTACAAATGTTAGGAATGCTATAATTTATCCAGGTAATTGGATAGGGTATGATGTTGAGATTGCTAATGCTTTAATAGATGAAAGTAATCTTTCGTTTAAATTTCCTAATATAGGTGATGGGTCAATTATTGGGGGGAAGGGACTAGGTGCACCGAATACTAAGTATCCGTCAGTATTGAACTTTGATGCTTCAGTCATTGGTAAAAATGTTGTTGTGCCCAAGAAAACACAAGTGAGTCTTAATGCTTATATACCTTCGAATTTGGACTTGAGCAAGTTGAAGGTAGGGAAATATGTAAAGAGTAGTACAAGTTTTTAGGGGGTTTTATGCCATTGGTTATACCTGCGATAGATATTTTTGGTGGGAAGGTTGTAAGGTTGGTTAGAGGTGATTTTTCTCAGCAAACAGTTTACAATGATAACCCTTTGGATGTTGTCAGGTTTTTTGTTTCTAAAGGATTTAAAAGGGTACATATAGTTGACCTTGAGGGGGCTAAAACGGGGGAACTTGGGAGCCTTAATCTCATCAAGGAAATAAAGGATAGGTTCAAGAATAATGTTACAATTCAGTTTGGTGGTGGTATAAGGTCTTACGAAATAGCGAGGAAGGCTGTAGAGGCTGGAGCTGATTTTATAGTTGTGGGGACTATCTTTGTCAAGAAGCCTCAGGAATTTGAAAAGATTCTTAGTGAGTTTCGTGAGAAACTCATACTTTCACTTGATATAAATGTTGACAAGGTAGTTATACATGGGTGGCAGAGTGACGTAGATTTGTCTGTTGAGGAAGCTTTTGATAGAGCTGTTAAAATGGGGGTTAGGAGAATTCTCTCAACGGATGTTACTAGGGATGGAACTTTGTTAGGACCGGACTTGTCCCATATTGGTAAGCTTCTAGAAATTCTTAAAACTAAGTACACGGATTTGTTACTAAACAAATTGATGAATTTACCTGAAATTCAATCAGTGTTGGATGAGATTAAGAATGTCATAATAGAGGATGTGAATGAGTTCATGAGTGTTTTCAAAAATCCGTTTACTGGTAATTATGAACTTAGGAAGACTATAGAAAAACACGATGAGAGAATGAACGAGTATAAATCGATGGTTGTTTCTAAACTAGAAGAGAAGATGCTTGACATAGCTAAGGAATTCCCAAAACCTTATTTAATAGTTTCTGGGGGAATCTCAAGTGATAGTGATATAGAAGAAGTGTTTAGTTTGGATAATTCTTTATTAGAGGGTGTTATTGTGGGTAAGGCTATATACGAAGGGAAATTGTCAATGTTCAATAAGTAAGAGGGGATATGTTTGACCTTGATGTTTATTTTTCAAAGAGGATGGAGATAGTTAATGATATTTTTTCATTAGGTAAGATAGGCAAGGCTGCATTGTCTATAGGTGTTTTTGATGGTGTTCATATAGGACATAGGAAAATTCTTTCCAGTATGCAAGGAGAGGCAAAGTGTAAAGGTTTTAAGGTTGACGGATGTTATTTGTGTGTCCTTACGTTTAAAAACCATCCTAGGTGGCTTGGTAAGGAAGAGTTGTACCCGAAGTTGATTTCTCCGCCATATTACAAGTTAGAAGTTTTTGAGAAGGAGTACAACATTGATAAGGTTATTTATACGAAGTTTACGCATGAGTTTAGAGATATTGAGCCGGAGAGGTTCCTTGAAATATTAAAATCTCAGATAGATGAGCTTCATATATTTGTTGGGTACAACTTTAGGTTTGGGAAGGGAGCAAAGGGAGATACGGACTTTCTTATAAGGAATGCTTCTAAGTTTGGGTATGTACCGCACATAGCCGATGAGGTAATGTATAAGGGTATTAGGGTGAGTAGCACTGTGATAAGGTCTTTTGTAGCTCAGGGTGATATAGAGATAGCAAATGAGCTTTTGACTAGAAGATTTTTCTTGGAAAGTAAAGTTATAAAGGGAGCAGGTAGGGGAAAGGCAATAGGCTTCCCTACTGCTAACATAAGAAGTAGGATACAGGTTTATCCGCCACCGGGAATATATGGAACAATAACTGAGGTTGATGGGAAAAAATATAAAAGTGTCACTCATGTTGGTTCTTCACCTACTTTTGGTGGTAATCCGTTTGATGTTGAGACTCACATAATTAACTTTGAGGGTGACCTTTACAACAAGAGAATAAGAGTGTATTTTGATAGGTTCTTGGGTGATAGCAGGTTCACTCACGGCATAGATGAATTGAGGGAAGTTATTAAGCACTTCGTAGAGCTCTGGGAAAAAGAGGATGTCAAGCTATGATATTCAAGTATGTTGCTTTAACTGAGGATGGTGAAAAGGTTTCAGGAATCATAGAGGCTGAGTCTGAGAAGGAAGCTTTGGAAAGTTTGCGTGCATCATACAAGTTTGTTTTATCAATAACTAAACAAAGGTCAGTAAAGAAAAGGAAAATTAATAGAAGAGAGCTTATAGTTTTTACTAACTTGCTTAGTATATCAATAAATGCTGGGTTGCCTATGATAAAAGCTTTGGAAGTGTCATCAAAAAATATTTCTGATAGGTACCTTCTTGAGGTTATATCTTCGGTAATAAATAGCATTAAAGCTGGTAAACTCCTTTCGGAAGCGATGGCTATGCATTCAGATGTTTTTGACTCAATGTACATCGGAGTTGTAAAGTCAGGTGAGGCTTCTGGTAATTTGGGTGAGGCTCTCAATAATTTAGCAAGTTATTTACAGAAATCATACGAAATTTCATCAAAGGTGAAGTCTTCTCTAGTTTATCCTGCTATTGTTTTGTCTGTAGCCATAGGCGTCTTGATACTTTTTATGATCTCAATTGTTCCTAGGTTTGCTGAAATATACTCGTCTTATTCTACATCTCTACCTAAAATTACTGAAGTTGTAATATCACTAGGTAATTTCACCAAGAGCAACTGGCTAATTATTCTATTAGCTATTATCGTTCCTATTTACCTTTTTAAGTATCTCTATAATTCTTTTGAGAGTTTTAAGGTTTTTGTTCAGGATTTTGTTATAAAGGTTTTTCAGCCTTTGGGTAATTATTGGGTAAAAACGGATGTAGAGAAGTTTGCTAGGGTTATGGCTATAATGCTACAGAATGGCGTTATGATTACAAATTCGCTAGAGACGGCTGCTTCTATAATGTCCTTGGTAAGGCTGAGAAATTCTATCATGCTTTCTGTATCTGCGCTTGAGAGAGGGGAGAAGCTTTCGGATGCTCTTTCTATAGAGAAGCTCTTTCCTTCTTTGCTCATACAGATGATCAGTGTAGGGGAAGAAACAGGTGAATTACCAAAGACTTTTGAAAAGTTAGCTAACTTTTATTCACTTGAGCTTGATAGAGAATCGGAGATTATCACCTCTACTCTATCGCCTATTATGATACTTTTTGTTGGTGCTATTGTTGGGTTTCTTGTTTTGTCTCTGTTTTTGCCGATGTTTACTTTGCAGCAGGTGCTTATTAGATAATAGATGTAGCAGAGTCGTAGCCTCTGGTAGGAATTTATTAAATCTCTAATGGTGAATTTTCTTTGAGGTACTCTATCATTTTTTTTACTAGTTCGCTTTGGTTTTGGCTATACTTGGGGATTTCCCTTGATGATAGAAAATCTAAGATATCTTTAATCGTTATTATTGGTATTATTTTTATGCCAAATTCTTCCTGTAATTCTTGTATTGCTGTTTTTTTGCCTTTCCCTCTTTCCATTCTGTCTACTGATATCACCACTCCAAGTATTTGAGGGTTTCCATTACTTTTTAGGATTTCAATACTTTCGGAAATTGATATTCCTGAGGTTACAACATCTTCAACGATTACGACTTTATCTCTTTCTGAAGGTTTGTGTCCTACTATTATGCCGCCTTCACCGTGGTCTTTTGCTTCTTTTCTGTTGAATGCTATACTGAGGTTAACTTTGTATTTTTCAAACAACTTTAGGCTTACAGCTGATACTAGAGGTATTCCTTTGTAAGCTGGTCCAAAGAGCATAGTAGCATTTTTGAAATTCTCATTTATTGCTTCTGCGTAGAATTCTGATATTGCTGATAACCTTTGACCATTGTTGTAGTTACCTGTATTGATGAAATAAGGGGTTTTCCTACCGCTTTTTGTTATGAATTCACCGAAAGTTAGAATATCATGTTCTATTAGGAAGGTTATAAAGTCCTCTTTTGTTCGCATAAAAAAATTTTAAATGAATAGGGAATCACTATTCATTTTTTAGTAGCCATGTAAAAAGTACTGTTAAGTACCCTTGAGATTCTAAGGTAGGCTATGAGATAATAGAAACTTTAAAGATAAGTTTTTAAATGTTTATAATCATCTAAAAAAGAGGGGATAAGATGAAAGTTCTTATTGCTAATAGAGGTGAAATAGCTGTAAGAGTTATCAGAACTTGTAAAGAGTTAGGTTTTAAGACTGTAGCTGTTTATTCTGAGGCTGATGCTAATTCTTATCATAGGCAATTGGCTGATGAGGATATTTGTATAGGTGGTCCATACAGTAAGCAATCGTATTTGAATATACCTAACATAATAAGTGCTGCTCTTGTTACGAATGCTAAGGCTATACATCCGGGATATGGGTTTTTGTCTGAGAATGCTAAGTTCTCTCAGATATGTAAGGACCATGATTTAATTTTCTTAGGTCCTTCGCCTGAGGTTATAACTCTGTTTGGTGATAAGTCTACTGCTAAGAACACAATGAAGAAGTTGGGAGTTCCTACTGTTCCTGGTAGCGAGTCGATTATAAGTAGTGTTGATGAAGCTTTGGGGATTGCCAGGGAAATTGGCTATCCTGTGATAATAAAGGCTACTGCTGGTGGTGGTGGTAAGGGAATGAGGGTTTGTTTCTCAGATGAAGATTTGAAGAAGTTTTTACCGCTTGCTCAGGGTGAGGCTCAGGCTGCATTTGGTAACCCTGGGGTTTACATAGAGAAGTATATCCAGAATCCTAAACATATAGAGATACAGTTTTTAGGTGATAGGTTTGGTAACGCTATAACTCTTGGTGAGAGGGACTGCTCTATTCAGAGGAAACATCAAAAGTTGATAGAGGAAGCACCTGGTCCAACAATTACCCCTGAGCAAAGAGAGAAGATTTCTGAGGTTGTTAGAAAAGCTGTAAGTTCGGTAGGGTATGTCGGCGCTGGTACGATGGAGTTCATAATGGATGACAAGGGTAATTTCTATTTCATGGAGGTTAACACGAGGATTCAAGTTGAGCATCCTGTGACGGAGATGATAACAGGTATAGACATAATAAGAGAGCAGATATTAGTTTGCTTAGGTGAAAAGTTGTCCATAAGCCAAGAGGATGTTAAGTTGAACGGTCATGCAATAGAGTGTAGAATAAATGCAGAGGATCCGTTTAATGATTTTAGACCTTCGCCAGGAGTCATAAAAACTTTACATTTACCAGGAGGTTTTGGCGTTAGAGTTGATACTCATGTCTATCAAGGGTATGAGATACCTATGTTCTACGATTCAATGATTGCCAAGCTGATAGTTTGGGGTAAGGATAGAAATGAAGCTATCACGAGGATGAAAAGAGCACTTGACGAGTTTGTTGTTGAAGGAGTTCCCACGACTATACCATTCCACTCAAAAGTTATGAATCATCCTGTTTTCTTGGGAGGTACACATACCACAAGGTTCTTAGAGGAATTTGAATTATGATAAGAAGGAGGCATATTTCTAAGTTTCTCATAGAGCATTTTTGGGGAATATTAATATCGGTTATAAGTGTTCTGTCGGTGATTTTTGTGTTGCTGTTCGGAATTGGACCTTTTGTGTTGCTAGTTATGTTCGGCTTGTTGGGGTTTTTGATAGGTGATTCGATTGATAGGAAAGTTTCTATTATAGAATCCTTTAAGGATTTTATTAGGCTTCTAAAAAGGGTTTTAGTGGGATTGGTTGAAAGGAAAAGTGAGAATGAGAGAATCTGACAACCGAAGTATACTTATCATTGATACTTCATACTATAGTGGCTTTAGCGTTTCTGTTTTAAACAATTCAAACTTTACTTCTTTATCTTTTTTAGGTTCTGAACCTAATTTTACTCGTATTTGGGATTTGATAGATATTGCTTTAAATTCTTCTGGGGTTACTAAGGAGGATATAGGTGTTTTGGCTGTTTCGAGAGGACCGGGACCATTCTCTGCAGTTAGAACTGGTATTACGGTAGCTAAGACTCTTAGGGAAATCAAGAAAATTAATGTTATAACCTTTTCGGTTTTTGATGTTTTATCTAGCGAATTTGAGAATTCGTATTTTTTTGTTGATGGGAGAGCGAAGAAGTTTATCGTTGGCGATAATTCAGGACAGATTAAAATTTTGAGATTTAGCGAACTCGAAGAGTTCGTTAATATGGAAAAGGTTAACAATGTTATGAAAAGGTTTGTTTCGGTTGGGTGTCAAGGTGTACTTAAGGAACTTGTCAGTGAGGGTTCAATTTCTAGAACTGTGTATGATAGCTTTTCATTTTATGATATTTTGCCAGTCACCTGGGTAAGAGATTTCGTTTTAAGGAAATTTGAGTTAGGGGAGTTTGACAATAAGCTTGAGCCTATTTATGTTTCTTAGGTTCATTTTTTAAGCATTTAGGAGGCTAAGAACAGTAAAAAATTATTTCTCTTTTCCTATATTAGGTTTTGGAGATACTTTAGCCTCACTTAGAATTTTAGGGATGGGTGCCTAATGGAACTTTTCTTATAAATGCTTCGAAACAGTATAGAGGCGAAACTTCTTATATTAGGACTGAAGGGAGGTGAAAACTTTTAATTAGGTCCTGATTAGAACTTATTAAAGCAAGGTGCTAATTAGCAACTTCTTAAAGTACATTGTGCTCAGAAAGAACGTTATTATCTTATATATTGATGGATGGAGGCTAATTGTTTTATCATTGGTTTTGGAGGTTATATGAGGAGGTTGTTTTTTGTTTTGGTTTGTCTTTTGGTTTTTTCTGGGTTTTTGTTCTCTGACGAATGGTACAGAGAGGCTAGTTTTTATCAAATTTTCCCGAGAAGTTTTTATGACTCTGATGGGGATGGTATTGGTGATTTGAAAGGTATAATGATGAAATTGGATTATATATCTTCGCTGGGGGTTAAAGGTATATGGCTTAATCCTACTTTCCCTTCTCCATCGTACCATGGGTACGATATAACTGATTATTATGGCGTTAATCCTCAGTTTGGTACGCTTGATGATATGAAAATGCTAATCAAAGAAGCTGATAAGAGGGGTATAAAGATTCTTCTTGACTTAGTTATTAATCATACCTCTTCACAGATAGAGTGGTTTAAGAAATCTGAGCTAAGGGATACTTTCTTTGATAGTTGGTATGTTTGGACGAATGTTTTACCTAAGGTTGAGGGGAAATATGGCTGGGCTAAGCCGTGGATTAGAGGAAATTCACCTTGGGAAGTTTGGAGTTATTCATCCATGAGGAAAGAGTATTATTATTCTGCTTTTTGGAGTGGAATGCCAGACTTGAATTTAACAAATCCAGAGGTTACCAAGGAAATTTATAACATTGCTAGGTATTGGCTTGAGATGGGAGTAGGCGGCTTTAGGATGGATGCCGTGAGGTATTTGATTGAGACGGGACCAGGAGAGGGGCAAGCAGATACTGAAGAAACGAAAATGTGGCTTAGAAATTTCAAAGACTTCTGTAAAAAGGTTAAAAAAGATTCTTTTCTCATTGGTGAGGTTTGGGTTGCTAATAGTACTATACTCACATACGGAGATTCTCTTGATGGATACTTTGACTTTGAGCAGAGGGATGTCTTTGTTTCTACCGTTGGGTTTGGCCCCAGTGTAGGCAGATTCTATTCTTACATCAAGAACATGAAGGACATAACGAAAAGCATAGATACTTGGAAAAAATTGTATCCCTTTACTTCAAATCACGATGTAACTAGGGTTCACTCTCTTTTAGAGAGAAGACCAGATAGTATGGAGAGAATGAAGCTTTTTGTTACTCTAATGTTTACTTTTCCCGGAAATCCTTTTATATATCAAGGTGACGAGATAGGTATGTTAAATTCACCTTACTTGAGAGGGGACATGGCTTATAGGGACCCTATGGTTTGGAGTGATGCTAAGAACGTAAGTTTTACAACGGGTGCACCGTGGACTTATGTTAATCCTCATCCTGTTATAAACGTTATGGAGCAGGAGAGAAATAAAAATTCATTACTCAATCATTACAGAAGAATGTCAAAAATAAGGAACAGTGAGGAAGTTTTGAGGTGGGGAGATATAATAATCATATCTAATTCAGTTACAAATAGAGTTGTATCTTTTGCTAGAACTAATGCGAATGATTTCATCGCTGTTATTGTTTATCCGTATCCTAGCCCAACAAATTTTACACTTTACTTTGATGATGAAGTTTATAAGAACTTAAAAGGAAATAGATTTGTTGACCTTCTTACATCAAATACCATTTCTATAACATCTAATAGCATTGATTTCTACTTTGACAGTTACACAAACTTAGTTTTGAAGCTTATTAAGAATTGAGTGATTATTATCACTTCGTGCTTATTAGCACTCCGTGCTTAATAGCACTCTCTGCTCCATAGCACCTTATTAATTAGGTGCTTTAAGCACTTATGCTTTAAGCACCTGTGCCTAAGGCACCTGTGCTTTAAGCACTTGTGCCTAAGGCACTTTCTTATTTCAATTTCTAAGAACACTTATGCTAAATAGTACTTCTCTACTAGGGTTAAGGGAGGCATCCCTTAGAACATTAGGAGGTGGTACTACTAAGTAAATATATTTTCTCAAAAACTGTTGAAAATAATTTGTTTTTACTAAATAATTTTTTCTAGAGAAGTTGAGAAATATGAGAGCTTAGAACAGTTAGTAGTTTTAGTTTAGGAGGAAGATATGAGAAGGCTGTTAATTACAATACTCATACTTGTTTTATCTACACCTCTTTTTGGGTTTATTGGTGGAAATGTTAAGGAACTAAAGGAAGTAGGGTTATCTGCAGAGCTTTTGCCGAATGGTGATGTGAAAATAAAGAGTCCCAAGATAGAGATAGTTGTTTCTCCTAGGAATGGTGGTAGAGTGATGTCTGCTATTGATTTGACAACGAAGCAGCAGATGGTTGAGACATTCAATGAGAATGACCCAAAGACGGGTGGAGCGTTTTATGATATTTTGGATTTCCTTTGGCCAGGCTCTGCAGAGAGGCAGTATTCTTTGGAAAATTGGGGCATATCTACGAAAGATAAAACAGCTTTTGTAGAGGTTTCTTACACCGTAGGTGATGAATCCGATAAGGCTAAAGGGTTACGAGTAAGAAAACTTTTCAAAGTTAATGCAATAGACCCTAGGATAGAGGCAACTGTAACTGTTGAGAACGTTTCTTGGGTAGAGAAGAAATTTTCTTACTGGCATCAAACTAGGCCTATACTGGGTGATGTTAGCAATACGAACAAAACAATATACTTAGACATTCAGGGGGAAGCTAGTTCTATAAGCTTTGAGCCGGGGTCTGGTGGTAGAGGTGATATACTAACAGAGGGTAATTACTTTGGCTTTGTTTCAAAATTTGCATCAAACTCTCTGCTTATAGTTGTTGACCCTAATAGCGTAAGTAAGTTTTGGACTTGGCACGATGTGAAACTGCCTACCTTTGATATAATATTCAAGGAAGTTACTTTACCACAAGGTGCTAAGAGAACTTATTCTATAGATTGGGCAATTTTACCACAGTTACCGTTCATAAGCTATGCTGACAAGAATACAGGTTTGGTTGTAGGATTGGATGTTTATGATATTTCTGCCTCAAAAGCTACTGTAGATTTCTTTGTTTCGGCATACAAGAGTGAAATTCTTGAGAAGATGGAGAGAGTTTATGTAGTGTTTACTTTTGAGGATTCACTAGGTAAAGTTATATCAACTCTTTCTGAAACAAATGTATTTACGATTTTGCCGTATTCAATTGATAGGAAAACATTAAAAGTTAATTTACCTAGTGTTAGGGGAGGTTATTATTATGTAAGAGCTAGCGTTTTTGATAATTCAGGTAATTTGCTCTTTTCTACTAGGAAAGCATTGAAAATTGGAGAGATAGCAATACCGAAATTTGATAGAACTTTGAGAGTTGCTTTCATTTGGACTCTGCACCAGCCGCTATGGGATGACCCTAAACAAATCAAGCAAAATATTTCAAGTTTCCTACCTATATACTCAAAAATAGTTGAGCTTTACTCGAAGAGGAATACTCCAGTTAGCATTAATTTGACGGGTAGCTTACTTTATCAGCTTGCTTATTACTATCCAAAGCAACTGAGGGACTTTAAAGAGCTTTTCAAAAGAAATAATGTTGAACTGCTTCTGAGTTCGTTTTCTTACGCATTGCTTCCTTTCCTGAATGATGAGGAAATTTATAGAAATATAATGCTTGACAAGGAGTTTAAGGATAACTACCTTGGGGTGCAGAATATCCGAGGAGTTTGGCTTCCGGAGATGGCTTTCTCTGACAAGGTTATTTTCCCAATTTCAAGGACTGGTGCTACTTGGATAGCAATAGCAGATTTAGCTGTTGAAAGCGGATATAGAGGACTTGAGGTAGACTACAACATTCCCTACAGGTTGTTGACGAAAGCGGGAACTTTGAATGCCGTTATAGTTGATACGAAAGCTTCTAGAATACTATATAGAAAAACAGATAGGGCAATTGATGAATTTATCCAATACTTGATAAGTATAAACGAGAAGGCAAAGGACAATAAGATTGTTGTTGTTGCTGATAATGGTGAATCAATAGGTGATGGTGTATTCATGAACAAGCTCTTTGATGCTTTGGAGAAGATACCATGGATTAAGATTGTTAAGGTTTCGGATATATTTAGAGAGGTTCCACCGATTAAGGACTTGTTAGCTGAGAAGATAACGGGTAGTTGGTACTATGACCCTGAGGAAAAGAAGAGTTCATTTAGGTTATGGTTTGATTCAAAGATTAAAAGGGAAATGTGGGATTTGTGCGATGAGACAGCGAAGGATGTGATAAAAGTTATGGCAAACTTTAAGCAGGCAGAGGATGTTGGTGTTGATACTTCGTATCCAGCGTTTCTGTATGAAAATGCTTGGAGGCATCTAATAATAGCAAGAGATTCTGGATGGATATGGATGGGGTCACAAGTAGGAATAGACAGAATCAAAAGTGAATTAAGTAAATCAAAGTATTATCTAAAAGATTTGTACGAGGCATTGCTTAATTCTATTAGGGGAAATATTCCAAAAAATGCTCCTAGGTTTACTGAAGGTGCAAGACAAGTTAGTGTCGCTGAGTTTGAAAATATAAAGAGTTCGGCTAAAGATAAAGTGCTCACGGTGGAAAGTTTTGTTGTCAAGCCTAAGGTGCCATCTAGGACTTCTTTTGTTTCTGTGAAAGTGATAATAGGTGATATATATGAGTTTATAGATTTCTCTAAAGCAAAGGCGATATTCTCAATAAATGGTCAGCCCCAGTATTATGAGAAACCTGTTAACCTTGAGTATAACGGTGAGGTTTTGGTTAATTTGGGAATTTCTCCAACTGATAGGGCATTAGTTGAAATTTACTTCTTGTTTGAGAGCTTTAGCAAGAAAAAGCAGATTGTAGGACCATTTACATTTGAAGTTAAATAGTTTTTCTACGGGGATGCTCATGCATCGGTGATGCTCACGCATCGGTGATGCTCATGCATCCCCCCGAAGTGCTTAAATAGCACTTTAGTGCTAAATAGCACTTTAGTGCTAAATAGCACTTCAGTGCTAAATAGCAACTTTCTAACTCTCCGATTGATTGCTAGGTAGTACTTTTTTATAGGATTAAGTGAGGCGTTAGCTTACCTAAAAGTGCTTAATAGCACATCTTATTGAACACTTGAAAAATTACTAAAAACGAAGTTGATTATTCCGAAAGTTAGAAATAAGAGGGGGTTAGGGTTATATGATGAGGTCTCTTTATTCAGGTGTTTCAGGGTTAGTAAATCATCAGGTGAGAATGGATGTTCTTGGTAATAACATTGCAAATGTCAACACTTATGGTTTTAAGAGAGAAAGAGTGACATTTCAGGATATTATATCTCAGATGATGGAAGCTGCTGCTAAGCCGACTGATGAGAGAGGTGGTATAAACAGTAAACAAGTTGGTTTAGGTATGGCTATAGCAAGTATTGACAAGGTAATGACCCAAGGTAGTATTCAAACAACAGGAATTAATACTGACTTAGCAATTGCTGGTGAAGGGTTCTTTGTTCTTAAGAAAGGAGAACAGTTATTTTATACTAGAGCAGGTAATTTTTATATAGACAAGGATGGTTTACTTGTTAATGCTAATGGTTTTAAGGTGCAAGGCTGGAGAGCTCAAAAGCTTACTACTGGTGAGATAGTCATTAACCCTTCCGGGCAGATAGAAGATCTTTACATACCTAGAGGGGCTAAGAGTCCGGCAGCTGCAACTACCATAGTTAAGTACAGGTCAAACTTGAATAGTGCCACTCCGATTATAACCCCCGAGTCAACTGAACTTGATAGGGAGAAATATACTCATAAAACTAGTGTTGATGTTTTTGATTCGTACGGCAATAAGTACAGGATGTTTGTTGACTTTATAAGAGTTGGGCTAAATAGGTGGGAAGCTACTGTGAATGTTGAAGGAGTACAGAATGTGCTTGTTAGTGTAGGTGAACCTAAGATAGACAATAATAATAGGTTCACAATTGAATTTGATTCAAAGGGTACTTTGAAGAGTGTATCGGATAACAGTGTGAATCCTACGGTTCTCGATAATGGCACTGTTTCGGTTAATGTTAGATTTGTTTTGCCTGACGGTAAGGAGCAAACTATTAAGTTACAGTTAGGTGATGTTGGGAGTATAGAGAATAGTATCACGCAGTTTTATGCACCTTCTACGGCAGGGCATTATGACCAGGATGGGCACGCTATGGGATACTTAGAGAGTTTCAAAATTGATAGTTCAGGTACGATAATAGGAGTGTTCACGAATGGTTTACAGGAGCCATTAGGGCAGATTGCTTTAGCTGGTTTCACTAATCCGCAAGGATTAGAGAAGGTAGGTGAAAACCTTTATATAGAAACAATGAACTCAGGTCTTGCTGATATAAGCCCAGCAGAGATAAAAGGTAAAGGTAAGATATATTCAGGTGCTTTGGAAATGTCAAATGTTGATTTGTCAGATGCTTTTGTTGATATGATAGTTACACAAAGGGGATTCCAAGCAAACTCTAGAACAATAACTACCACTGACCAGATGCTACAAGAATTACTTAACCTTAAGAGGTAATAGTAATTAATTTATCAGAGAGGCTACGCCTCTCTGTGATTGTTTTTAAATTCATTAAAGTATTTAGCAAATACTTTTTGAAATAGAAGTGTTTTTTCATAAAGCCAAGCAAAATGATTTTCTTCTTCGGTTGGGTTAAACACATCTGAAACTTGTTTTTTGAGTTTGATATAAGAAACAACACGGGCATCTACCCATTCGAGAGTTTCTCCTATCTCTTTTTCAATTTCATCTTTTCTCTCTTGTAAGAAATAAAATAAATCTTTGTTAGTACTGATATGAATCTCGCAACCAATTAGATTTTCTCGAGAATTAATTGTCAGGCCGACATGATAGTAAGAACTTCCCACACTCACATCATACCAATGTCGAGGTTGAGGAGTTCGCAATCGGATTCGTCTGTCTCTTTCCTCTACATATTTTTTGAATTTTTTCCAAAATTCAAGTTGTTGTAATTTTGTTTCTGTTAGTTCCCTATCTAGTGGATTTGTTTTGATAGCTTTTGCCCATTCATTTGGTTGTACTATTATTTCAAATTTGGGTGCGGGATTAGAGTTATCAATTTGCCAAAGCTCAATTTTTATTAAAAAGAAATTTATGTTTTCGTCTGTGTGTTCGTTGAGCCATTCAATTGCTTTTTGATGTTCTTCTCTAACATCTTTCACAATCCATATAATTATGTTTGCCTCGTATCCTGAAGCGTAGGTTATTATTTTCCCTAGGTGGTCATGATTTGTTTCTTCAAGCTGATTTTCAATGATTATTTTTTGTCCGGATGTTTCTTCTTCTGCGAGGATATCAACACTGAAACTACCAATCTTTGCTTCAGTTTGAATAAGTTTTATGTCTACACCAATTTCTTTACTCAGTAGGTCAAGGTTTTCTTCCTGAGCAAGCCAATTTGTAAACTCAGTTTCATGTTTCCAAACCTCGCGGGGATCAACATAGTTTATCTTTGCTAATGGTCTTTTCATACGGTATAGATTGTATAAACTCTTTTTCGGAATATTCAAATCTAAGTTCTCTTGTAATTAGAATAACTATTAAATTTCTATGATAGGTTTTGCAGATTGTGCTGATGGTGCTTGTGAATACTTTATGTTAAAATCCAACTTCACAACAAATTCTTTCTTGGGAATTATTATTCTCTCATTCATCCTGTTTGCCATCTCGTTTAAGAAGCTAGGTTTCATGGTCCTTGATTCAAATTTTTTTACTATCTCATCAAAATAAGGTGTTCCCTTCTCAAAAACCTCTGCCCACCCCTTAAGCTGAAAACTTTTAACTGTATTCCCTTCCCAGTCAAAAAGAGAGATGGCAACTTTATTTGAAATCTTTAAACTCTCTATAACCTTAACATCACTTTCTATAAATGTTATACTATTCCCTTCAACCTCGACAGCAAACCTGGGATAACATACCGGAAGCCCATCTCTCACAAAGCCAAATGCGAATATACCATTATTCAACTTCAAAAGTTCTAAAACATTATTATCTATCAAAACAACATCACTACCCATAATTTTACCTCCATAAGAAATACCTTAAAGTTCAAAACTTTATGGATAAACTTCCACTTCTTCAACGATGAACTCTGTTATTGCTACAGGCTTAGGCACTGTACTAACAATTCCTTTTCTAACTACTGGCATTCTCTGAGGACTAAGTTTTGCTAATTCTTCGTACTTATCACCACTAGTTAGATTATTCACTCTACCTGTTATTACTACCATCTTAACGGTACCATTTACATTGCTAATGTATTTGGAAATGCTAGCTTTCGGATTCTTTCTGAGGTTATAAAGTGTCTTGTTAGGGAAAACATGATTAAAATAAATCTTATCTTCAGCACCACTTCTATCTATATCCAAAATAGCCCTTGGTGACAAATTAACTACACCGAACTCACTCACCGTAGAAACCAAAACAATATTACTCCCTCCACCATTCAGGAGAAAATCAACAACTTCATCGTTTAATTTCATATTGCCCCCTGTTAAGTAATGATAAGCTATTTCCTACTTCATGTCAAATTTCTCAAAATCCTGTTGAAAAAAATCTTGTGCTATATAGCACGTGGTGCTTAAAGCACTTGTGCTTGAAGGGTTAAGGGATACGAAGTATCCCTTAAATAATTGGGTGGGGCTCAATAAAACTTGTGCGATGTAAAACCTCTCTACGATGAATAAGGTGGTGTGCTTCGTGGCACCTTCTCGTTATTCTTGAGACTAAAGAGAGGCTTAGCCTCTCTTTTTAAATGGATAAATTCATTGTTTGGTGATTAAAATATTAAATTCATGATGGGGGATTGCTATGGAGTACAGATTTGATGAGATAGAAAGGAAATGGCAAAAAATTTGGGAAGAAAGGGGGTTATTCAAATCAGTAAGAGATGATAGTAAAAAGAAATACTATGTTCTTGTTATGTTTCCATATCCTTCAGGTAAAATTCACATGGGACATGTGAGAAACTACACAATAGGTGATGTCATAGCTAGATATAAAAAATCGAAAGGTTATAATGTTCTTCATCCCATAGGTTGGGATGCTTTTGGGTTGCCTGCTGAAAATGCAGCTATAAGTAAAGGTGTTCATCCTGCTGAATGGACTTATAAGAATATAGAAGTGATGAAGAGCCAACTTAGGAGGTTAGGACTTTCGTATGATTGGGACAGGGAAATAGCAACATGTGACCCTGAGTACTATAGGTGGAATCAATGGTTTTTCTTGAAAATGTACGAAAGAGGTTTGGTATACAGAAAAACATCACCTGTCAATTGGTGCCCTCATTGTGGTACTGTTCTTGCTAATGAGCAGGTTATAGATGGTAAATGTTGGAGGTGCGACACACCTATAGAGATAAGAAATATAGAACAGTGGTTTATAAAAATAACAGAGTACGCTGATAGGTTATTAGAAGACCACGCTAAGCTTGGCAAGTGGCCCGAGAAAGTTATAGTGATGCAGAGAAACTGGATAGGTAAAAGCTTTGGTGTAGTTGTTAACTTCAAGTTAGATGATGGATCTGATTTTCCAATATTTACTACTAGACCTGATACAATCTTCGGTGTTACTTACATGGCTATAGCTCCTGAACACCCATTAGTTGACAAAATAATGGAAGAGAACCCGAGTATTGTAGAGGAAGTGAAGAGGATGAGAAGAGAAGATTATAGATTAAGAACTTCTGAGGAATATGAGAAAGAAGGAGTGTTCACAGGTAGGTATGTGATAAATCCTCTCACAGGTGATAAAGTGCCTCTCTGGGTTGGTAATTTTGTTCTTATGGAGTATGGTACTGGTGCTATCATGTGCGTTCCAGCACATGATGAAAGAGATTTTAAATTTGCTAAGAAATATAACCTACCAATAAAAATTGTCATTCAACCAAAAGATAGAGAACTGAAAGTAGAAGAGATGAAAGAAGCTTATACTGAAGAGGGTATACTAGTTAACTCTGGTGAGTTCTCAGGACTTAATAGCAAGGATGCTATAATCAAAATAATAGAGTACATTGAGAAAAAAGGACTTGGACAGAGAAAATACAATTACAGAATAAAGGACTGGCTTATTTCTAGACAAAGGTATTGGGGTACTCCTATACCTTTTATAAAATGTAGTGATTGCGGTTATGTTCCTGTGCCTTATGAAGATTTGCCCGTTATCCTTCCTAGGGATATAGCCTTTACAGGTAAAGGTAATCCATTAGAGAGCAGTAAGGAGTTCTTAAAAGTTAAGTGTCCTAAGTGTGGTAAGGATGCTGTCAGAGAAACTGATACAATGGATACATTCTTTGATTCAAGTTGGTACTACGCTAGGTACACATCACCTAAGTACGATAAAGCACCTTTTGACAGAGAAGAAAGTAAGTATTGGCTGGATGTTGACCAATATATTGGTGGTGTTGAGCATGCTATACTTCACTTGCTTTATGCTAGGTTTTTCCATAAATTCATGAAAGATTTAGGACTTGTTGATAGTGATGAGCCATTCGTAAATCTTCTTACTCAGGGAATGGTTTGTAAAAAATGGGTAAGCATTTCTATGCTTTTGAGGCATTTAGGATTGACGGAAAACGATACTATTAGTACCCTTGCTAAGAAATTGAATGTTGGGGGAATTAACGATAATAGAGTTATTAAAGATGTGATGAATGAAAACAATTTAACATTGGCTAGTAATATATCACTGCTTTTTGATAGTGTCAACTTGCCTGGTAAGGATGAGATTTTGAGGAAGTTAGAAGAAGAGATAGGTGAATCTGCCAAAATGTCAAAGTCTAAGCACAACACGGTTGACCCTGACGATATGGTAAAAAAGTATGGTGCTGATGCCGTTAGGTTGTTTATTCTTTTTGCTGCGCCTCCGGAAAAGGATTTGGATTGGAGCGATGAGGGTATAGAGGGAGCGTATAGATTCTTAAATAGAGTTTGGAGATTGGTAGTGAATAATATTGAGATGATTAAAAAGACACCAGATTTGGATTATTCAAAGATTGATTCTAATCTTGATAAAAGGTCTAAGGAGCTTCTTATAAAGATTAACTTGGCGGTGAAGAAGGTTACAGAAGATATAGAGAGAGATTTTAGCTTCAATACTGCCATAGCTAGCTTGATGGAACTAACTAATAGCTTACAGTCGTTTAATCCTTCTAACGAAGTAGAGAGAATCATTTTCAAAGAGGGAATTATTAAACTCATAAGGTTATTACATGTTTTCACTCCTCACATAACAGAGGAGCTTTGGGAGTTGTTAGGTAATACCCAGCTTCTTGCGACTATGGATTGGCCTCAGTATGATTCAAGGTTCTTGGTTTATGATAGTATTGAGATACCTGTTCAGATTAACGGTAAGGTCAGAGCTAGGGTTACTGTGAATGCCGATGTAAGTGAAGAGGAATTGAAGAAAATTGTTCTAAACGATGAAAATGTTAAGAAGTACCTAACTTCAGAGCCTAAGAAAGTTGTAGTTGTTCCTAAAAAGCTTGTTAGTATTGTTTTATAAACTTCTCTAGTGGAGGTGTGAGCCTCCACTAAAATGGTAATTATTAAAAACTGAACAATAAGTATAAACTTATTATTGGGCTTGTACCTATTAGAACTGCTCCTCTGTTTTCGTTAAATTGTATTACTCCTAGTCCGATTACAAATTCTGTATTGAGTCCAAGTCCAAAATTGCCGATGAATACGTTCCCTTGTGCCCCAATTCCACCAGAGAAATAGTAGCCAAAAGGTATAGTTGCTCCTACTCCACCTCTTAAAGTAAGGTTAAAATTGTAGTTATTCCTATAGATTCCTGGTCTGAAGCCAATATTTAACTCAATTGGGAAGTGGTAGTCTTCTATTGTTGTATATTCTTTCTTATCTAGGAAGTGTACTAGTGATGGTTGTGCTCCAACGAAGAAGTTAGCCCATGGGTATTCGTATTCATCTACTTTGAACCAAAAATTTTTTATTGCGTATATCCCTAAGCCATAAGATTCATAGTTACTGGCGTATGCCTGATAGTATTGAGCGGAAACGAATAGGTCTCTGTTTTGATAACCTAGCGAGACATTCAAGGCATTATTTTCTGAAAGAGGGCTTCCGGCTGAGAGTGAAATGAGGTTTTTGTTATATGTATTTTGTGGTGTCGATGGCAAATATATGGGTCTCCACTGTACACTACAAGATGTTAAAATTAACATAAAAATAGGTAGTACGATTTTGTATACTTCCTTCATATTCGCCCCTCAATTTCTACATAAATTATATCTCTTTTTTTTGGTATGTCAAGATTTTGTAATAAGTGCCTTAGACACTTGGTGTCTTAGACACTTTGTGTCCTAGACACTTAGTGTCTTAGACACTTAGTGTTCAAAACACCTTTTGTTTGGGTGCTAAATAGCACCATGTGCTAAATAGCACTCTATTTATTGATACTGAAAGTATTGAGATTATATCATATTCTTATGCTTAAGGAAGTCATTACTTTTGTTTTTGTGGTTGTCTTTCTCCTTGTTGTTGGTATTGTTGTTAGTGTTTCTGATTTTGATTTTAAGTTGGCAGAGGTTGCCGTAGGTAGTTCTGTAGATTCTAAAAAGGCTGGTACTGAAATTTACTCAAAGAAAAGTTACTCAAGTAAGAAATCCGATAATAGTAATGTTATGAAGGTTATAACCGTTAAGGTAATAATTAACGATGGTGAAAGGTTGGTGAATGTTGATTATGGTACTTCTCAACTGGAAGTTATGGCTGTTTTCGGCAAGAGATTTGAAAATATCTTGACAATAAGTAACTACTTTAAAATAATTAATAACGGAGATGTTATAGATGTGAGGTAGTTTATGGATAAAAAGATTGATGAAATAGAAATAGAAGAGATAAGCTTGGATATTGATGACAAGTACGAAGTTACTCTTGATATTAGCCCATCTACTGATGATATACTAGAGAGTCTCAAGATTGACCAACCGATAGCTAAGGAAGAGGAATTGGCAGAGGAATTAACAATAAAAGGAATTGAAGAAGAAAGTAAACTTGAATCTGAGGTTGGAGGTATTGGGTTAGAGGAATCTGGTGTGTTAGGAGCTGAGGAAGAGTTTAAAGAGGTTTCTAGCCTAGAAGGTCTTGAAGCACCTCAAGAGTTTGGGTTTGAGGCTCAAGGTGTTGAAGGATCTCAAGAAGAGGAGAACAATATATCTCTTTCTGTTGAAGAACTTGATAGTATCCTTAGTGAGGCTAAGGTTGAGGAAGTAACTAGCGAGGACGTTGGTTTAACTACTTCTGAAGAAGAATCAGTTGGATTTGAAGTAAAAGAAGGATTGTCTACTGAGGTGAGTGGTGTTGATTTCTCGGCTTCTGAGGAAGCTATTAGTTTTGAGGGTGAGAAGTTATCTCAAGGAAGGGGAGTAGTTGAAGATTTAGGTGATGTTGTTGTGATGGATAGTGAAGGGTACAACAAGGTTATTTCCGAAGAGTTACCACCTATAGAGGAGAAGCCGGTGGAGGTTGAAGAAGGATCTGTTGGTTTTGAGGAGGAGTTTTCTTTTGGTGAGGCAGTGAGCCCTGAGGAGTTGGGTATTGGTGAAGAAAAGAAAGAAGAGTTTGAGCTTAGTGAGTTTGCTGAGATAACTGAAGAGATGGTAGAGGAACAGAAGTTGAATGTTGTAGAAGGTGAGGAAGAGAGTAAAGAAGAAGCTTTCGCAGGAGTTAGTGAGGAGGTATCTTTTGAAATTAGTGAAACTAAAGAAGGAGAGATAGTTGGTGAGTTTGAGGAAATTAGTGAAATAGGTTTAGGTGAGATAGAGTTAGGTGTTCCTCAAGAAGAGTCAATTACCAAAGAAGAAGTTGAGGTTGTTGATGATATCAGTATTTCGAAAGGGGAATATGGAATTGTAGAGGAGATTCCGGAGGCTATTGGGATTGGTGAGGAAGTTAAGTATTCTGTTACTCCCGAGGAACTCGGTATTGAAGAGATAGAGATTACGCCTGAGGTTGAGACAAGTAGTATCGTTGGTATTGGATTTGAGGAAGAAGTGAAAGAAAAAGTAGAGGAAGAAGCGAAGGAGAAGGTAGAGGAAGAAACGAGAGGGGCAGAAGAGGTTATTAGCTTTGTTGAAGAATCTATAGGTTTACCAGAGGTTGAAGAAAAAGCTTTGAGTATTGAGGAAAGAGGAGCTAAGATAGAGGAAGCAATAGAAGGATTGTCTGATGTTGAGAAAGAGGCTTTGAGGAAGGTTCTTAAGTATTTAGATAAGCTTCTTGAGAGCTTGCCTGAAGATAAAGTTAGAGAGTTTGCTTCATCCGAGTACTATGACCTTTATGTAAGGTTGTTTGACAAACTCAACATAAAGTAGAGGGGTTTATGGGATTACTAGAGAAAGCTAAGAGTTATCGAGAGAAGCTTATTATAGAGAGTTTGAGCGGTCAAGGTGATTTATTTGAACGTAAGCCGGTTACTCTTGAGGATTTGAAAATCCTCAAAGATTATTATGAAAGGACACTAAGTGAGAAAAGTCTTCCTGTTGGTACGAAGTTTTCTTTACTCTCGCTCGTTGTTAAGGTTGCTGAGGATGTTAAGTACTTTTCATCAATTGAGAGTATAGCATCTACGCTTTATACTGTTCTTAGTAGGGTTGGTTTTAATGTTACGGGGATAGGGTATTTCTACGAAAAGTTTGATGTTGTATACGGTACGATAGATGAAAATGAAGTGCCTAGTTGGTTTGGTAGTGGGTACTATGTTTCTTCTAATGGTTCAACTTACTTCAGAGTACCGGGAGAGATGGCAACCTTCATTGTTGCTAAATGTTCGGGGAGTGATAGCATAAGTGAAGATGTTGATATGGTTATCTCTCGCTGCTTCGATATACTTTCTGTTGCTCTTAAACTCATACAAAATAAAAGTGGGGATGTCTACAGATTTTACGGTTATAGGAATGCATTGATTTTTAAGACGATAAGAAGTATTTTAGAGGATATCTACATTGAACCTAAAGACAAGGTTGTTATGTTGGCTTATTACTTCAAAGAGTTCTTTGGTTTGAATTATGTCATAGTTTTTAGTGATAAAATGGTACCTGAGGTTGCTTTTGGTTTGCCATTTGATGCTATAAGAGAATTAAAACTAGACGAAAACCTAATAGGTAGAAACATTAATGTTTCACAAGTTGTTGATATGAATCTTTCATTGCTTTTCGGTTACGGAGCTAAGAATATTGCATTTATTAAGTTTATGGACAGAGTAATAGGTATGGGAAGTACATACGACCTTTCAAGTGTTATTGAGATAATAGGTAGCATTGCATAATTATGGTCAATCAAGGGAGTTGTTCTTGGATTGCCCGTACAGTAAAATTCGTTTTTTATTTTTCCTACTCAAAAGGTGCTTGAGTTAATTTTTTTCAAATTTGTTCAAATACTCTTGAAAGTAGGAAGAGTCATAGCCTTACAGCTATAAAATGGATAGGGTGATGTGCTTATAGCACTATGTGCTTATAGCACCTTGTGCTTATAACACTTCCTTAAAAGTGTTAAGGGAGGCGATAGCCTCCCTGTATTACAAAAAAATTTTAATATACCTAGTCCTTTAGGAACAATGTGCTTTTAGCACCATGTGCTTTTAGCACCACGTGCTTTTAGCACCACGTGCTTTAAGCACCGAGTGCTTTGAGCACTTAGAAACTTATGGAGTACCACCCAACTATTTGAGATGAACCAAGATCATAACCTAAGTTAATCTCACCACCACTACCAAGGTTTATATCTATTCCGGGTATGACGGTATATGAAAAATCACCACTGTAAGAAATGGATGGGTCAAACTCTACATAGAGTGACAAAAATTCTAGTGGCTTTAGTACTAGAGCTATTATTGATGATATGCTACTTAGACTTGCCGATAGATTCAGTTCTATAAAGATGGTATTAGGTAGTATGTTTAGCATAGTATGGTATTGTATAGAACCCGAGAATTCTGATGAGTAGCCTAGTTGTAAAGCGATTATATTGTAGTCAAGAATTGATAGTTTACCAAAGTCGTATCTAGGCATTAGCCATACTCCTCCCCACTCTACACCACTTGAAGAAAATGTTATAGTTGAGAGGTTAAGTTGTAAGTCTATATTATCGGTTATACCGTATCCACCTATTATATCGAATGTTACACTGTTAAATGATGTTGGAATGTAAAAGGTTGGGGTTATTGCTACCTTACCACTTCCGGTCATCCCCACCCAAGGTGAGAAGGCAACAGCATTTGCCGTGTTGGGCGGAATAGCCATAATCAGCATCGCGCCGATTAGCATTGAAATGAGAATTATTTTTTTCATATACACCTCCTTTGATAAATATTAGTGCAAAATTAGTGCCATATACAACTTACTTAATTAAGTTACTTAAGTTACTTCTTATATAATATTTCTTGCTTAAATCACTTTAATGATAAATAAAAGGTAATAGATTGGAGGGCGGGTTGGGTGCTTCTAGCACCTACTCATGAATGCTTAAAGATGTTATATTACCTTCTTAATTAAGTGCTTTTAGCAGTTTTATTAAAGAATCGTGACTTTTTGCTTAAAAATTAGGCAGAGATTTTAAATTTGTTTTTATGTTATTAATTTTATGAGTTATTTTGCAATGTAATGAATATGTGTAAAAATTGGGCTATATATTAGGATTTGCTTAAAATTTGAGCAATTTTTTTGAATTTCTAATTAGTCAGGAACTAATTTTACATTTTTTAGGAATTGTTAATTCTATATAAGTAAAAGCAAGTTTGAGTGTGTTGAGAACTTTTAAGAGGTGAGAGGGTATTGAATAACTTCGTTATTTGAATAACTTCATGGTAGGTTTATTTTGGTATGTATTTTGCATATTGAAAAGATTAAGGAGGGTTATATGAAACCGTTAAAGATATTCACATTTGCTACTTTTCTGATAGTAGCTATTGGTGCTATTGCTTTTGGGCAAGGAAATGCACCTAGTGCTAACTCTGGTGATACTGCTTGGCTGTTGACTTCTGCTACATTGGTGCTTCTTATGACTATACCAGGTTTGGCTCTATTCTATGGTGGTATGGTTCGTGGTAAGAATGTGATATCTACGATATACTATAGTGTGGCTGCAGCTTTTACTGTAAGCATAACTTGGGTTATATACCAATATAGCCTGATATTTAGTGGTGATATAGGAGGTGTAATAGGTAATCTGGATAAGCTGTTTTTGAGAGGTGTTACGATTGATTCGGTTTCTGGTACTATTCCAGAATATGTGTTTATTGTATTCCAGATGGTTTTTGGAATAATAACGGTGGCACTCATAAGTGGTTCTATAGTTGAGAGAATGAATTTTGGGGCATGGATAATATTTATATTGTTGTGGTCGTTGTTGGTCTATACGCCGTTGGCTCACATGGTTTGGGGTGGTGGTTATATAGGTGGAACTCTTGGTGCTCTTGATTTTGCTGGAGGATTGGTTGTTCATACTTCTTCTGGTATTACAGCTTTGATATTAGCTATTGTTTTAGGTGAAAGGGTTAGGTATGGAAAAGAAAATATTCTTCCACACAATATAGTTTATACATTTATAGGTGCTGCTTTGCTTTGGATTGGATGGTTTGGGTTCAATGCTGGTAGTGGTTTGGCTTCTAATGGGCTCGCTGGTAATGCTTGGCTTGTGACTAATACTGCTGCTGCAGCTGCTGGTATTTCGTGGATGCTCATAGATTACATAATGTCAAGGAAGGTGTCATTGATTGGTGCTGCTACTGGTGTTGTTGCTGGGCTTGTTGCTATAACTCCTGCTTCTGGTTTTGTTAATGTTGGTGGCGCTATATTTATAGGGTTTACTGTCTCAATACTATCGTATATTTTTGTTTCAAGAGTTAAAAAAGCTCTCAAATACGATGATTCCTTGGATGTTTTTGGTGTTCATGGTGTTGGTGGTATTTGGGGTGCTCTAATGACAGGTGTATTCGCTGATCCTAGTGTAGGTGGTAAAGCTGGGTTGTTGTATGGTAATCCTAACCAACTTTTGGCTCAAGCTATATCTATTTTGATTACGATATTGTTGGTTGTCGTTGGAACGTTGATATCACTGTTTATTACTTCTTTAATTACTAAGCTTAGAGTTGAGCCGCAGGAAGAAGTTTATGGGCTTGATTTCTCCTTGCATGGAGAAAAAGCCTATGAAAAATAAATTTTTGGGAGGTATTTATGAAGAAAGTTGAAGCTATTATAAGACCTGAAAAGCTAGAAGATGTTGTTGATGGGCTTTCAAAGGCTGGGTTCAATAGCTTAACATTTTACGATGTCAAAGGTCGTGGAAAACAAGGAGGATTGGTTGAATTGTTCAGAGGAAAAGCGTACAAGATAGAGTTTATTGAAAAAGTGAAAATAGAAATTGCTGTAAGCGATAGTGATGTTGAAAAAGTGATTCAAATAATAACTGATAAGGCTTTTACCGGTAACATTGGGGACGGTAAAATTTTCGTTTCGGATATAGTTGAAGTTGTTAGAATAAGGACTAAAGAAAGAGGAGATAAAGCATTATAAAATTTCTTTAAAGGGAGGCGACAGCCTCCCTGTATTTTAATACCTTCTCAAGTACTTCATAGCACTTTCTCATCTAATTACTGTAGAATTAAGAGGCTCTGCCTCTTTTAGTCGAATAGAGGTGGGGTGCTTAATAGCACTTAGTGCTTAAAGCACTTAGTGCTTAAAGCACTTTCTTAATTCGTGTATTATTCTAGAGAGCGTAGAGAGACGAAGTCTCTCTACAATTAATTAAGGTGGGTGGGGGTGCTTATAGCACCTTTTATGGCATCTTTTTAGTTAAGTGCTAAATGGCACCAGTTTAAGAAACTTTATCAATGTTCAGAAAATTAATTTATAATGTGTTTGCTAGTGATATGTTTTTGAATTATATTATTATTTAGAGGTAAATTATGAGAAAACTACTAGTTATGTCCTTGTTTTTGCTACTTTCTGTTTCTTCAAACGGGTTTATAGTGTATGAATACATATCCGAAGGTATTACTCCAGGTAGTGAAGGGTTTTCTAAGGTTTTTTTACCTTTTGATAGTTCACCTTTTGCTGTCTTCTCGTCTCCTCAATCTCTAGATGTGGCTCAAAACTATTCTTTAGGCTTTTCACTGAATAACATTCCTGGTTCTACGATTCCTGTTGTTTCTGGTTACTTTAAACCTTTTGGTTTTCCGTTGAATATTGGGTTGGGTATACAGGGTAATAGTGATGTTGCTTTTGATAATTTTGGGAATGCTGTAGGTACTATTAGCGAAGGTTTTATAATGTTTGGCTTGGGTAGTAAGTTAAGTAATTTGTTTTCTTTTGATTTTGCTGATTTTGATTTTGGAGCTTCTTTGATTTTTTCTTCTCAAATCTGGCATCTTAGCTGGTATAATCCTTCGGATTACTTTTTGGAGAACTTTTTTGTTTTTAATTTGGGTACATTAGCGAGGATGAAAAATATTGATTTTTCATTAACTACGAGATTCTTCCTGGGAGGGTTTTTTGGTAATTTTTCGTTCGGTAATTTCACAGAATTAGGAGCTAAGTTTTCGCCTTTGGCTTTGTTTTTTGATGACAAAAAATTGTGGAATTACTTTTACCTGTATCCTATTGTGGGATTAGGTTTTATAAGAGATTTTCCTAGTGATAGTGGCTTTGTTAATTCTTATCAGAGCTTCATTTATGGTATTGGTGTTTCTTCTGAGCCTTTGGAGGGACTAAAAATTTCATTTAGTGTTGATAACAAAAGTCTTTCTTTGTCTTTGATTTTGAGTTTCCTCAGCTCGCCTTTGGGGATAGGTAATATAAGTTCTTCGTCTTATCTGTATCAGTACTTACCTAGTGTTTACTTAATTTTTGGTGAGAAGGGAGTTAAGCAGGTTTTGGGTATCACTCCAGACAAGGAAGAAGTTGAAAAGGGAATTTTGGAATTTGAGAGAGGGAATTTTAATGAATCAAAGAAGCACTTTGATAAGGCTCTTAGTTATAATCCTACGAATGAGGTTGCTTTGATATACATTCAGAAGCTAAAAACTAGGTTTGAAAGTGATGAGTGGCTTACTGCTGAACAGAGAGAATTCATTAAAACACTTCTTGCGAGGGCTCAAGTTCTCAGGTCTCGAGGTCAGTATGGTGATGCTATCAAAGAGTACAAAAAAGTTCTAGAAATTAATCCTTACAATTCTGAAGCACTTGATGGAATTAAAGAGATAGAAAAAATCGTTTCTGATGAAGTTAACAAGAATTATAGATATGCTTTGTCTTTGTTTTCTCAAAACAAATTGTTTGAGGCTAAAAGTGTAATAAGCAGTAATTTTAATCTTAACCCTTACCATGAGCCTACATTAAAATTAGCTAAAGAGATAGATGACAGGATAGCACTAGAAACAACTAAGAAGTTAGAAGAGCAACAGAAGATAGATTTGTCTTATTCGCTTTATAGGCAGGGACTTCAAGAATTTTCATCGTATAATTTCGCTAAGGCTCTTGAGCTTTTTAACAAGGCTATAGAGGTTTATCCTGACAATAAGGATGCTATTGAATACAGAAATAAGACTCTCAAAGAGATAGAAATCTCTTCAAAAATCAAACAAGACAAAGCAAAGTCTGATGCTTTGGTTGTCGAAGGAATTAACATTAGGAACAAGGGCGATTATTGGGGGGCTATAGGAAAGTTTAGAGAGGCTATTTCTTACTACAATCAAAACAATGTTGCTTACAATGAGCTAAGTAATACCATACAGATAATAAAGTCAAATGCTTTTGCTTATGATGCGAAGGCTACAGAGCTATTTGGTGAAGGCAAATTTACCGATGCTTTTAATACTTGGAATGAGGCTATAAAACTACTCAAGGACCTTCCGGAGGCTATAAGTATAGCACAGAAGGTTAGTAATAAGATGGAAGAATTAAAATCTAACATAGATATTAGGATTACCAAAGCTAGAACTTTGCTTGAAAATAAAGATTATGTTGGTGCTATGAATGAAGCTAAGGCTGTCCTTTCAATACAGAGCAACAACTCTGAGGCAATTAGAATATTCAATGAAGCTAAAATGAACTATGATAAGATTGTTAATAGTTTGCTTAATGAAGGTATTTCACTTTACAAGTCTTCTTCATATGATTTAGCTTTGAGTAAATTTGATTCTCTGGCTAATATCATAGATACCTCTGATCCGAGGTATCCTTCCTTTAAAAATTATTACGATGAAACTAAAAAGAAGGTTAATGAACTTAGTGTGTCGTATAAGATTAAAGAAGGTTTGAGTAAAGTTGAGGGGCTTATGGCTAACTACGATTATGAAGGTGCTATGAAGGTGCTAAAAGAACTTGCTTTGCTTGATCCTAACAACAAGGAAGTCCAAGCGAAACTAAAGGAGGTTGAGGCGAAATCAAAGGAATTTGCTTTGAGAGAGGAGATATCAAAGCTCATTTCTTCAGGCTTGAGGTCAATAAGAAAAGGTGATTATGTAAGCGGTATCAATGATTTGAAACAGGCTAAAGAGAAGTCTTTAACTCTAGGGGATGATACATCTTTGATTGATAATTACATATCTAAGGCTGAGGAGGAATACAAACTTTATAAGGATAAAAGTTTCTCTGAAGGTAAAGCGGCATACGAAAAAGGAGATTATATAACTGCTAAAGAAAAATTAGATTTAGCACTGAAAAATAACCCTGGTTCTTCTGAGATAAAACTTCTTCTCTCCGAGGTTAACAACAAACTTAAAGATTTGGAAAAGGAGCTTCTTGCCAAGGCTGATAATCTCTTCGCTAAAGGGCAGTACGATGATGCTATAAAAGTTTATAACGATCTTCTTAGAATTAATTCTGATAATGAACTTTACAAGTTCAAAATTGACAATGCCAAGAGAATTTCTGATGGAATTAAGCAGGTTAATAGCCTAGTTAACTCCCAGAAATATACTGAGGCTTTGGATTTAGTTGATGATTTACTTAATATCAATCCATCTGATAATAATTTAGTTAATCTTAAGAATACTGTTTTGGAGAAACTTTTACAAATGGTTTCTAAGCTAAAGGCTGAAGCAGATAGTTACATAAAGGATGAACAGTATAGAAAGGCTATCTCGAGGCTTGAGATAGTAGTAAAGGCAAATCCTAATGACAACGAAGCAAAATCCAAGTTACAGTTTGCTAATATAAAATTAAATGAGAAGATAAATAATAACCTTGAGTTAGCAAGGAGTGCTTATAGCAAGGGCGATTACAAGTCTGCAATTTTGTATGCCTCTAAAGTTTTAGAAGAATCACCGGGTGATAAGATAGCTTCTCAGATACTTGTTCAGGCAAGGAATGAGTACAATAAGATTTTATCTCAAAGCAAAGAGAGCTTAGATAAGGAAATAGCCAAGTATATGGCTATGGGTATGGAGAATTACAGAAAAGGTAATATAGATGAGGCAATAAAGAACTGGAAGAAGGTTTTGGAGTTAGACCCCAATAACGACCAAGCTAAGAAGTACATAGCTAGAGCACAGCTTGGACAATAATGAGGGGATGGTCGGATTTGAACCGACGAATAGCGGTTTTGCAGACCGCCGCCTTAGGCCCCTTGGCTACATCCCCCTACCTTAAAGTAGTATAATTAGTTTCCTTTCACTTTTTCAACTTTTGAAAATTTCGTTAGAGGATTGTGCTAAATAGCACATTGTGCTTAAAGCACTTGTGCTGATTAGCACCTGTGCTAAATAGCACTTTTTAATAAAAAGCTTGTAAAGGTGTCGGGAAATGAAGTTTTCCAACAAGTGATTAATAGCTATTTTTCCTAAAAGAGTTAAGGGAAGCGTTAGCTTCCCTTGGAATATTAGGGTGGGTGGGCTGGGCTACTTAAAGTAATGTGCTAGTTAGCACAATACTTAATCTACTTTTGCCTATTAGCATTTCTTAAGTGCTTAACACATAATAGAGTAGAACTTTTGAACAGAAGAGAACTTTTTATCATGAATAGTTCAAGAATTTCTAATTCAAGAATTTCTAATTCAAGAATTTTGAATTTTGTAGCACCATATCCGAAAATAATTCTATGTCTAGGATAGTTTTAATCGTTTCTGTAGTTGTTTTTTTATTTTCTTTTCCGTTAATTGGCTGCAGAAGTAAGCAAACTGACAGTAAGGTAGAAGAGACAATATCAGAGTTAGCCCAAAAGGAAGAAGAATTAAAAAGTATAGGTGTCCCATCATTTATTACCCAGGAACAAGCAAAAATGGAAAAGGAAGAGACAAATGCCCCCATACCCGAACTACAGCTAACCAGGGAAATGTTAGCAAAAGGAACTAAGCCTCAAGAGGTTATACCTCAAGAGGTTATACCTCAAGAGGCTCTGCCTCAAGAGATTAAACCTCGAGAGTTTAAAACTCAAGAGGTTAAACCTCAAGAGTTTAAAACTCGAGCAGAGCAGTTAATAAGACCAGAAGTTAAGCCATTATCAGAGTCAATGCCAGAACTAGTGAAACCTCAAGTTGTAGAGAAGAAAAATGTAAGAGAAGTTAAGAAAGTTAGTAATTATCCAACTAAATCGTACACTAAAGTGTACTTTTCTTATAGAAATGGCTACAATTATGTTTCTAAGGACAAGCCATGTAAAATAACAACTGTCTTGTTTGCAAGTAGAGATGTTTGGTATGCTGATTATAATGTTTATGCAGTACCTCTTAGTAAGGCTAAAGTATACAAGAAGTACCTTATAGAAAAGTACCTGGTAGGTATTGGTAGGAATATAAGTATAGTTGAGGGAAGGAGTCAATTGACTGTTTACTGGACAGGAATAAATATTGCTAAAAAACCCTTACCAAAAGGAAATTACATAATTGTTAGTTCTGTTCACCTAAAGAACAGTAAGAAGCAAGTTATCGGCAAAGTTATAAAAGTTCTAGGTACAGAGAAGCCTTTAGTAGTTGCTCTAAAATAGTGTTTTTAGTTTCATCTTTCTTATAAACGAATTACCGAACCTATGTGCCTCGTCTCTTACTCTCTGTAGTAGCCTCAGAGCGTACGAATTTTTTGGTAAAATTAGTTCGTTGCCATCCGGTAAAATTATTTTTTCCTCCTCTTTGGCTAATGAAACTATTGGTAAGTTTAGGTTTAAATTTTTTAGTGCACTGATTGCTGCGTTCAGTTGACCTTTACCACCATCTATTAAAACTAAGTCAGGCAATTGCCTGTTTTCTTCTAATATCCTTCTATAGTGTCTGAATACTGTTTCTTCTATCATCCCGAAGTCATTTTGCCCTGTAGTCCACTTCATTTTGAAAATCCTGTAATCCTTCTTGCTTGGTGTGCCATCAATTAGCCTCACTGCTGAACCTACAGCCATCTCATCACTATAATTTGCTATATCAAACCCATCTATTATTGATACATAATCACCAATTTTAAGTATTCTTGCTAACTCTTTCCCTTCCTTTGAATACATGTCAAGCTTTGAGAAGTGGTTATTAAAAGCGATTTCAGCGTTCTTTGTTGCTGTTTCTAATATTTTTAGCTCAATTTCATCGTTTGGTTCCCTAACTAAAACATTTGTACCTATATTTTCAAAGAATCTAGCGATTCTTTCCTTGATTGATGATATGGTTATTAACTGTACCTCAAGCGTTTTGATTGTTCCTAACCTTTCACCTACTAGGTAGAGGTCACTCAGAAACTTTTCAATGTAATCTTCTTCATCGTTTTTGTTGACTGTTATAGCTGTCTTACCCGATACCTTGCCGTTAACTATGTGTAGTACGAAGAAGCTAGCAAGTTCTTCACTTTCAAATGTCCCTACAACATCAGCATTTAGGTTACTTCCAGGTAAGAAAACATTTTGTTTTTGTTCCTCTAGCGATTCAAGTAATCTTATACTATCTCTGTAGAACGAAGCCTTTTCAAAGTTTAGGTTTTTAGCCTCTTTTTTCATCTCTTCAGTCAGTTGTTCTATTACTTTTTGTACATTTCCTTTTAGTACCTCTTTGGCTAGTTCACAATTTTTTAGGTACTCTTCTTTTGAAATTTTGTTTTCGCAGGGTGCTGAGCACCTGTTAATATAATAGTTAAGGCACACCTTTTTAGGTAACTTCCTACAGGTTCTAATTTTAAAAACTCTTTGAATGACATCAACTAAGCTGTAAGGTATTCTAGAATCTGTATACGGTCCGAAGTATTCATACTTTTCAGGTTCGTATTCTCTAGTTGCGTTTATGAGTGGGTATTCATCCCTTGACATCATTACAAATGGGTAGAATTTGCTATCTTTCATCAGGATGTTGTATCTCGGCTTGTACCTTTTTATTAGGTTAGCCTCTAAAATTAATGATTCTGATTCGTTATTAACAACGATGTATTCTATTTTTTTTACATTGTTTACCATTTGCCTTATTCTCGTTGAAAGGTTTTTTTGGTCATGGAAGTATGAGGAGACTCTGCTTTTTAGGTTTTTTGATTTACCAATGTATATTACATTGCCTTTCTCGTCGTACATTATGTATACACCGGGTGCTTCAGGTAGTGCTTTTAGGAACTCTTCAAAGTTGTTCATAGATAAATTATAATTTACAAAAGTTGTTGTTAGTTGTAAATTTTTATAGGGACGCGGAGCGTCCCTGTATAATATTTAGAATCCTAATTCTCCGAAAATGCTTGACCTAAGCTGTATTGAAACGCTGTCTTGGTACTCGGTGGAAGAGATGAAGAATCTCTTGTAGGCTATTGAAATGTCTAGGTCTTCACTTACACTGTATGCTATCTCTAATGTTGCTGTAGAGTCCTTAAGTACATCGCTAAAGAAATCACTTATTGAAGGTATGTTGTTTCTCTGGTATGTTAGTTTACCATAAACAGGCACACCTACAAAGGTTTTTATTATTTGTTTGTCAACCTTGAATCTGCCGATTAGTCTGTTCACACTATAGCCTGAGAAATCGCTATCTTGTGGCCAAAGTTGTTCGTATTCAATGTTACCTTCGGCTATTCCTTCAACCTTGACACCTAATCCGCCGAGGATACCATTAAATGGTGGTGGAGTTAATGTTAATAATGAAACAAGTTTCTCTGATTTTTTTGCATCGTAGAGTGTGTCGAAGTAGCTAGGAATAAAATTACCTTCGGTTCTTCTGTATTCTATTTTCCATGGGAATGCTCCAATTATAGTTCCCTTGATACCTGCCGACAATCCATAGCCATCAAGTAAGTTAAATCCGTTTTGGTATCCATTCGTAGCGATTACAGATGAAAGGTAAGGATTTTCGTTTGTGTTGTTTATGTAAATTCCTGCTTTCGCAACATCTGCAAATATCGTAAGGGATAGCACATATATATCAAACACTGGGAAGTCAACGTCGGCACCTACGAAGAATACGCTGGGATTGCCTTCAAATGCTTGATTACTCAAGATAAATGGTTCAAGGTCTATTGCTCCCGATACGCCAAAGCCAAGGTTACCCAAAACAGGTGTGCCATATAGTGGTCTAACATAATGTCTCATACCAAAGAGTCTGGTTCTTGATAAGTCAGAAAACGCAGTTTCAAATCCGTATACACCAAAATCAAGATCAAATTGTAATCCTACTTTCCTTACTGCTGGGAAGCCTAGCATGTTGGAGTATCTATCAAATATAAATCCATGTCCTAGTGTCATATCAGGAATGTTGCCAAGCCTTATAAACACCTTGTCTCCTTTGCTTCCGTAGCTAAGGAATAGTATCTTCAATAGTAAGTCACTTCCAAAGTCCCTTATATCAAAGCCATCTTGATGGAAGCCGAAATCATACTCTTTTGCATTATACCACTTTGTTGTGTCGTAAATGTTGTTTTTACCATCCCAATAGGAGACAATGTATAGCCCTACACCGAACTTACCTAAGTAAAATATTGGTGAAAGAACTATTTTGTTCCACACTACACCGTCAATATTTTCTGAGCTTATACCCCAGCCAAAGTTAAATTTTGGTGTTGCTGGCTCTTCTTGCTTTTCACTTGGTGTTGAAGGTTGTGGACTAGGTGCTTGGTTTGGTGAAGGAGGTACTGGCTCTTTCTTTTCTTCTTTTTTCTCTTCTACTTTCTGGGGTTGTTCTTGTGGCGCTTGTGTCTGTGTCTTATCGGCGAAGTATTTTTCAAACTCTTCTGGTGAGATTGGTTTTGGCTCTTCAATTTCTGTTATGTTCAAGTACCTGCTTATACTACTAGAGTAACCGGCGTTGATGTCAACAGTTCTGCCCGTTGGGTCAGTTAAGGATACAACGCCTTCTTTTACGAAAACTTGCATCATTGATGCCTGCCCGGTATTGTATATTACTCCGAACTCTGTGCCTCTTACAGCTGCTATACCTGTTTCTGTCCTTACCTTGAATTCGTCTAGAGTACCTACTTTCTTGACTTTAGCCTTTAGTTTACCTACTTTTAATTCAACGCTACTATCTGTTTGGAACTTTGCAAGTGAAACAGTTGAGAATTCGTAGATTTTTATAACCTTGTTAGGTGCAAGTGATATTTCTACATATCCATCTGGACCTGTTCTTATGGTAGAGAAGAGAGGTATACTCATTCCAGAGGAAAGGTCTTTGTAGACTAGATTACCTTTGGATTCATCACCTGAGACAGCATACTGAACAGAGCCTAGAGCGATTTCTACATATGGATATTTGTCAACCTGAGCAAAAGCACTAAAAAGAATTGAGTATGTCAAGGCAAAAGCTATTAAAAATCTAACAAGTAACTTCATAAAAAACCTCCTTAAAATTGAATTTCAGTAGAAATGGCAGTGCTTTCAAGTGGTTTAAGTACCATCTGCCCGTTTTCTTCAAACCAATCGAAGGACCTGGTGTAGAATACAACTATATTTACCATGTCTGAAACTTTGTATGATAGTTTAGCATTTATGACTGCATCTGTTGATTCGGTAGTGTAAATATCTCTCCATTCCTTTATGTTTTTCCTTTCATACACGAAGTCAAAGTTGATAATCTTCGTTAGAGACCTGTCTAAATGGAACCTTAGTATCATGTGTGGGTACGAAGTATCATCAAATGAATCATCAATCGTTACGAGTAAACTTATGTTTGTGTCAAAGCTCACACCAGTAGTGAACAGGAAGCCTGCATAAGAGTTTGTTATGTTGTCTAATAAATCATACTTTGACAAAAAGTTAGACGATGATAGCATCACATACCTTTCGCTTTCATAGAGTGTGTCAAAGAATGAAGGAATGAATTTGGGTTGTAGGTATCTAACTTCAAATCTGTATGGTATAAGTGATATTATAGTTCCTTTGAATCCTGTTGATTCACCAGTTCCTTTATTGAAAATATAGGCAAAGTCTGCAAACCACTTTAAATCAAATATTGACGGAATATTCACTATTGGTAGCCCTAAGTCACCACCTGCTATGTAAATTTCTCTACCTTTGCTTAGTTCGCTATCAGAGAAATTGTAGGGGGAGTTGGTTGGTATTGGGTTAAATGGATCAGTATCTCCGACTATTGATGCTCCTATTTCAAGTTCTTTAAGTAGGAATATATCGGTACCATAAAGTGGTCTTGCAAATCCTCTTAATCCGATTATATCAACATCAAAGATGTTGTCAACAAAGGATTCAAACCCTCCGTAGCCTAAATCAAGATCAAAGGCAATACCTAGCTTCTTCATGTTTGGGTAATTTAGGTTATTAGCATAGTTCCACATAATAAAGCCATTACCTATTGTAGCATCTTCAATTTGTCCTACTTTTACGTATAGGGGTTTTGAACCTTTATAAGCCCATCTTACATATCGTATTTTTGATAGTATTGCTTGCCATGAGTTCCACTCGGTTTCTCTTAGCTTCCAGTTACCGTCAAACTCTAGGTTTATGTCTAAACCTATTCCAAACAAACCTATTGAGAAGTCAGGTTTCCCATTTATCTGGAAGTAGGTAACACCATTTATGACAACGGTGCCAAATGAGAAACCAAAGCCAAAGGATGGACCACTACTTCCAGAAGATTGCTCAGAGGTTTGTGTTGCTTCATCAGAAAAAGCATAATAGATTGGTGTCAAAAGTAAGATTAGAATAAGAAAAATGAAAAGTTTTCTTTTCATAGATCTCCTCCTCAAGGAATATAATAATACAAAAAAAGTAAAGTTTCAAAACTTTTCAAAGTTACTCGCTAGAAATTGAAAAAAATAAGGTTTCCGTTTCATAATAATTCTAAAACTGGAGGAGTATAATGAAAGTAGATGTATTTAGGTTGGACGGTATTTCTTCTAAGAAGATAGAGATAAGCGATGAAATTTTCGGAGTTGAATACAATCCTGACCTTGTTTATAGGGCTATAGTTGCTGAACTTACAAACAGGAGGCAAGGCACAGTTTCAACAAAGACGAGAGGTGAGGTAAGTGGTGGTGGTAGAAAACCTTGGAGGCAGAAGGGAACAGGTAGAGCTAGACATGGTTCTATAAGATCTCCTATATGGGTTGGTGGTGGTATAGCACATGGTCCTAAGCCAAGAGAATTTGAGTTTGATTTACCGAAGAAAATGAAAAGAAAGGCGTATTTCTCACTTCTTTCAGAGAAATTAAGGAAAGGCGACTTAATAGTTATTGAAGATTTTTCGTTGCCAACTATAAAAACTAAAGAGTTCGTTAAGAAATTTTCTAATTTCCTGAATAAAATAGAATTTGGTTATGGTGTTTTGGTTTTGCCAGAAAATGACAAGAATATAATACTTTCTGCTAGGAATTTACCAAATCTTTTATTGCTCACTTACAATAACCTGAATGTTCACGATTTATTCTACTCAACCAAGATATTCTTTACTGAAAGCGCTATAAAGAATTATGAGGAGATGTACTTATTAGTAGTTAAGGCATAGATAGCATGAAAATTTTAATGAGGGCGTGAGCCCTCATATATTATAAATTTATCTTCAATGCTACTCCTGCAAATTTTGAGTTTCCACCAATCTGTATAGTTAAGTTATCAATGTAGAATGATAGGTTAACGGTGAAAAATGCTGAGAAGTTCGGATTAGCTGATAGTGATATATCAGGTCCGAATCCTATTGATAGAGACAAAGGAACATTTTCCTTCCTGAAGTCTAATGAGAAGAGTCCGTATGCTCCTATGTCAAAGTCAAATGAGAAAACTGTTTCGTTTTGTCTGTTTTGCTCGAACTTAAAGTCTACCCCTCCGAATGGTGCTACTGCTATACTGAAGATATCTTGCTTAAAAACTTTGATAGGGATGTCAATTTGTGCGCCGAATCCAAAGTTAGGTCCATACCCACCAATGGTAATCCATGGGTATATGTCAACTTTGTCACTTAATCTAACTTCGTAGCCTAACTCTGCACCAACACCTTTGTAAACATAAGTGTAGCCAAATCCTACTTCTAGCCCTTTGTTTAAGTGTACCTCTTTAAATCCGAATGAAATAAAAGGTAATGTTATTAGGATTAGCAAGAGTGTAAACCTTTTCATTGTCACCCCCTGTTAAGTTAAATTTAAAACGTAATTATTAATTATTTCAACTAAGAGAGGTAATTACCTCAAGAGGTAATTACCTCAGAGGCGGTAACTTCTCTCAAAATCCTCTTTTGTATTTGTTTACAGCTGCAGCCACCCATCCGATAGCGCTTATGAGTTCAAATTCATCTAAGTATTTTTGCCTTAGTTTTATGTTGTAGTCAAGGTACCAGACATTATCTTCTTTGTATAGGGAGAAGAAGCCCCATTCGGCAGTAGAAGAGTTTACATTCATAGCTGAAACGATTTCTCCAAAAGCTTTTGAAAGTTCTCCATCGCCGTTATAGGATCTGACGCCGCCGTATATATATACAATATTGAAATCAGTATTCGCTTTGTTTTGACTAATGTATATGTAGACAACTTCCTTCCATGAGCCTGTGCTAAAGCTCACTTTCCAGGACCCTTTACCTAGTTTTCCCTCAAAGGTATAACCTTTTTCTTTGTAGTCCATCAATGTTTTTTCTATCTCTTGCTCTGTTAGTGCGGAAACGAATCCACTAACTAACAGTACTAAGAAGATTGAAATCAAAAATCTTTTCATATAAATATCCTCCTTGTTATTAAAATAAACGAGTTTTTTCTAAAAATCAAACTCAACGTTGAACATAGTACCACTACCTAATTGAGATATGCCAAAAGAATATAGAATTTTAATAAGGTATCTATCTAGTGGTATTGAAATTGAGTTGTCAAAGAAAATTCTATTGTTTAAGGCATCATACCTAGCCGATATATTAAAGTTTGTTAGGTATACTAGTTTTATTCCTAGGAAAAGTTCATTTTTTATATTTCCGTAACTAGGGTATAGTGTTATACCTATGTTCCACTCTCTAAAGGTTATGAATTTGTATTCGAAGAATCCTTTTATTTGGAAGTTAATGTTTTCTAATTTTCCGTTTTTTATATGGAAACCTAAATTTTCAATGGCAGTGCCAAAAGAGAGGTTGTAACTCTTGTTTTCGTTTTCGTTTATAGATATGGTTGGTAGAGTGTCAAAATAGAATAGTCCTACACTTAGGCTAACGCCGTACATTGAAGTACTTCCAGAATCTAAGTTGTCAAGGTTAATGCTACTGAATGTAGCTAAATTATTCAAAGAATTTTTACTTCCGAATATGTGTGAATGGGAAATGGAAAGTTTAATATTGTTCGGGGTGTTAACATTTCCTTCGGACGATATGAATTCACCGTTTAGGTTTAGGTATGAAAGGTTGATGGAAAAGTTGTCATTGCCGAGAAGTATTCCTACTGTTGTATTGTATTCGTAATCATCGCTGGGTAATTTCAGAAATACAAAGGATGCAGAGTATTTGTAGGATTTGCCTAGGAGGTGGTAGAATAGTGGTTCATCTTCAATTGATTTTTGATTTTCTATTATTTTACCTACTCCGTAGGAGTAGGTGAGAAAAATTGTAAAAAGTAAACCAATGAATTTTTTCATATTTTTACCTCATGTATATGAATTTTATTTTGCTGTCTGTGTCTCCTCTTTTGAACCTTAGGATATATATTCCGCTGCTTAGGTTTATTTCTGTTGGTGATAATTCGTAGTACTGCCCTTGAATGAGGTAAGTGTTTGTTATGTCTTTGATTTTTATTCCTTCTAAGGAATATATGGATATTTCATAAGTTCCTGGGTAGTTTATTAGAAACAGTAGTTTTTCGTTTTCTTTTACGACATTTCTTATGATTTTGATATTGTTCGCTTCGGTGTTTCCTCTTATAGTGTAACTAACAAAGTTTACTATGTTTGCTGGTGAGGTGCTTTGAGGGGAGGCTGATGGGTTATAAGGTGTTGAATCGCTTATGCCGGCGTTGTTTTCGTTGTATCTATAATATTGTACTATTTTTATTTCTTTCCCTTTACCTACGCCTAGTGTGGTTAAGGGTATTTTGATTTCTCCTATTCCGGGTATGTTTTCGTAGTGATCATCTTCACCGAGTGAGCCTAAAAATTTCCATGTTCCGTTTTCCCACTTTCTGAGTTGGATGTCTTTGAGTCCATTTTGTGCATTGTGGTATGATGATATTATGAAGTCTGGCAAGGTGTTTGAGAATTTTGTTTGATTTCTCCATGGGTCGTAGTTTCCGCCACCTTCCTTCGTGTCTATTGCTATGACGTTATGTGCAGAGCCACCGTCACTAGCATTTTGGTCTCCTTGATACCAATAAAGTATATATAGGTAGTACCCATCATCTGTTATGTAAAGGTACTTACATGGGTCATTGTCAAATCCCTCGCCTTCGCTTGTTGCATCTGGTGTATCACCCCATTGGGCTTCTTTAATGCCGTCAATTTTAGGTGTAAAAACGGGAGCACTGAAGCTTAAAATGCAAAATGTTAAAAAAAGAAAAGATACCGTTAATTTTTTCACGCAAGCAATTTTCATTTAAAAGAAAGCTCTTTTTCAAAAACAGTTTGTATCTTTTTCGTAGAGAGGGGGTTATACCCCTTTTTCACCGTATCCATTAAACCTAAAAAAGTAGGATTTCACCTACTATTTTTAGGAGGTGATAACCTCAAACTTTGTATTTGATTGCTTTGTTATTAGAAAATATAACTTCAACGATGGAGAGGAATGTAAGGGAAAGGGAGTTTTCTTTAAAAGTTTCAATGATTGAGGGGGCTATTGCCTCTTTTGCTGGCGCTATAATACATCAAGGGTTCTTTTTACAGGCATTTGGGATATTTTTAGGGCTTCCTGATTATTGGTTCTCAATACTACCTAACTCGCAGTTTATTTTTTCTTTTTTAGGTATATTTGCAGGTTATTATCTTGCTAAGTTTGGGGAAAGGAAGAAGATAGCTTTTGTTACTGGGATAATATACCGTGGTATTTGGTTTTTGCCTGCGATATTCGTTCTTATTTTTGGTAAATCTAGTATTACTGTGACTGTTTTTGTTGTTTCTGCTTTGGTGTCCTTTTTGTTTTTTAGGATACTCATGGTTGTATGGATGAGGTGGATGGACTTACTGGTTTTTGAGGAAACTAAAGGTACATACATGGGAATTAGAAAGGCTGTTACAACTTTTACTTTGCTTTTAGGTTTCCTTTTGGGTGGGTTTCTGATCAAGTACTTTTCTAGACAAGGTCAAGAAAATGTTGCTTTCTTCATACTTTTCTCGATAGTTGGTGTTGTTGGTTTTATATCTAGTGGTCTTTACCTTCTACAGTTTGATGAGAAAACGAAAACAAGGAACATATCGTTTATTGATTTTTTGAGGGAGTCATTTAGTATTCTTAGTAAGGCTAAGGTTAGAAGTATAGTTTGGTTTTTCTTTTTCTTTGAGATGGTTTCATCAATAGGTGTTCCGTTTATACCTGTTCAGGTGATGAAAAATTTCGGTTTAGGTCCTGAGTTTGTTAGTATTCAGTTTTCAATATATGCTGTGAGTATGACTTTGTCTAGTTACTTTTGGGGGGTTTTACTTGATAAATTTGGCGCTAAGTCTGTGCTTAGCTTGTCGGTTGCTGGCTTGTGTTTCACAATATCCTTGTGGTTCTTTGTACCTAGGGATTTGTGGTTTATTTTGACTTTCTTTGAACCTTTTGTTTCTGGCATATTTTCAGCAGGTTATGAATCTTCTTTCGTTTACATAATGTTTTCTGATATTCATTCTAGACACAAGGATAACTTTTTCTCTGTGATAAGTGCTATAAACGGTTTTGGTATACTCATAGGCACTGTTTTGGCTAGTGCTATTTCAATAGCTTTGAGCGGTTTTAAGGTGTTTATTTTGTACAAAGATTTTACTCTTTATGAATTGCTTTTTGGTATAACTTTGGTGGGTAGGGTTTCGGCTCTGTTGTTCTTTATCCCTAGTGTTAAGTATAAGAGAAATGTTGAAAAGGGGATAGACCTATTGAAGTATATAGTTTTCAAGCTTTCAAATTTTTTTAGAACTTAAAGATTTCTTTACGATATCTTTACAATTTTGTTTAAAAATATTAAAAACACATTCAGGTGGGGGTATGGAAACGAAAGTTTTTAAGTCCAAGGGTGACTTGAAGTTTAGGAGGAAACTGTTTGATTTGATTTGGAAGGGGTTTGTTTATTTTATAGCTTTTACTTCCATATTGTTGATTATTTTTGTGATATTCTTTATTTTGAGGGAAGCATTTCTCTTGATTAGCAAGGGGTACATTAATTCTCATGCTAATCTGAGAAATTTGTTTTCGGATATTTGGCAGCCGGTTTCTGTTGAGCCGAAGTATGGTGTAATACCTTTGATAATTGGTTCTCTCAAGGTGATGATTGTTGCTACCTTGATAGCTTCCCCTTTAGCTGTTTTTGCTGCTCTTTATGTCTCTGTTTATGCTAGTAACTTTTTGAGGGAGACGATAAAGCCAATAATAGAGCTGATAGCTGGTTTGCCGACTGTTGTAATAGGTTTCTTTATGCTTATGGTTGCGGCTACATTTTTACAAAATGTTTTTGGTTGGGATTTTAGACTTAATGCTATTGTAGGTGGTATAGGTGTGTCTTTAGCAATTATACCTGTTATCTTCACTATCTCAGAGGATGCTATGAGGGCTATACCTAAGCATTTGATAGAATCGGCTTATGCTCTTGGTGCTTCTAAGCATCATGTAGCTTGGAAAATTGTTCTTCCATCTTCCTTGTCGGCTGTATTCTCTTCTATTATATTTGCTGCTTCTAGGGCTTTCGGTGAGACTATGATAGTTTTGATGGCTACGGGTAATGCTCCTGTACCTTCTTTTGATTTTACCTTACCTGTTAGAACTGTATCGGCTACTATAGCTTCTGAGATGGCAGAAGTACAAATTGGTGATGAGCATTACGCTGTTTTATTTTTCATAGGGTTTGTGCTTCTAGTGGCTACTTTGATTTTCAATCTTATTTCTAACTATGTTTACAAGTATATAAAATCTAGATTGGGGGTTTGAGGTATGAGTTTGAGGAGTTATTGGGAATCATCAATTATGGGGTTGAGGAGTTATTGGGAATCAACAAAGATTAGATACAAAATTGGGGATTTTCTAACTTATTTTTTGCTTGCTGTTTCTGTCATTTTGATAGTGGGTTTCTTCGCTATTATTCTAGCCGTTATCTTCTTAGGGGGGTATGAAAGGGTTACTTGGGAATTTTTGACACAAGCTCCTGAGCATGGTATGACAGAAGGAGGTATTTTCCCGGCTATCATTGGTACTGTTTTGCTCGTTATAGTTACTACTATATTTTCTGTACCTTTAGGGATAATAACTGCTGTATACTTAGTTGAGTATGGTAATAAGGAGTCTGCTTTTTATAAGTTTGTCAACGGTTCTATAAACCTTCTTGCAAGTATTCCTACGATTGTTATAGGTATGTTTGGTTTGGCTTTTTTCGTTGTTTATATTGGGGGTATGATAGATAACACTTTTTATGGAGGTAAGTTAACTTGGGGTAAGCCAGCATTGATTTGGGCAGGGCTTACTATGGGATTGGTTTCACTGCCTGTTGTTGTTGCTTCAGTTAGAGAAGCACTAGAAGCGGTACCTGAAAATTTGAAAGAGGCATCTTTTGCTCTCGGTGCCACCAAGATGGAGACTGTTCTAAAGGTTATTTTGCCTAGAGCTTTTACGGGAGTGCTTACAGGTACTATACTAGGAGTTTCTAGGAGTACTGGTGAAGTTGCGCCTGTGCTTTTCACTGGTGCTGCTTACTTTTTGCCTTATTTGCCATCATCGTTGACTGACCAGTTTATGGAGTTGGGATATCACATTTACGTAATGGCAACACAATCAGTAGATGTTGATGCTACATTACCTATACAGTTTGCTACTACGCTTGTTCTTTTGGCTATAACTTTTATTTTGAATGTCTTAGCTATAATTGTTAGAAGGAGGTTAAGGAGGGAATTGTATGTCTAGTGTTTCAAAAGGAAGTGATAAAATAATTGTTGTAAAGAATCTTAACTTCTATTATGATTCTGCTCATGTGCTTAAGAATATTAACCTAGAGATAGAGAAGAATGTCGTTACTGCCTTGATAGGTCCCTCGGGATGTGGTAAAACCACACTTCTTAGAGTTTTCAATAAGATGTATAAGTTTGTTGATAAAGCGAGGGTTGAAGGTGAAGTTATTTTTGAAGGTAAGAATATACTTGATGACAATTCTATTGATGACTTTGAATTGAGGAGTAGAATAGGAATGGTTTTTCAGAAGCCTAATCCTTTCTACCTAAGTATTTACGATAATGTTGCTTTTGGTCCTAGGTTGAGAGGTATAAAGAAAAAGAGTTTACTTGATGAGATTGTAGAAAAATCTCTTAGGGCTGCTGGAGTTTGGGATGAAGTTAAGGACAGGCTACGTAAGCCTGCTACTTCTTTGTCGGGAGGACAGCAGCAGAGAGTTTGTATCGCTAGAGCTTTAGCTGTTGAGCCTGAGGTTATTTTGATGGATGAGCCTACTTCTGCTTTGGACCCGATATCTTCAGCTAAAATTGAGGAACTCATAGTTGAGCTTTCAAAAAACTATACTGTTGTTATAGTTACCCATAATATGCAGCAAGCTTCGAGAATTTCAGATTATACAGGCTTTTTACTTATGGGCGAGCTTATTGAGTTTGACAGAACGGAGAAGATATTTACTTCTCCTTCTGATAAGAGGACAGAAGATTATATCACCGGTAGATTTGGTTAATTTTTTAGAAGTTTTAAGGAGGTTTTTATGGTTAAGCTTGAAAAGGAAATAAAAGAGATAAAGGATGAAATAATTAATGAATCTTCGATTTGTATTGAAATGTTGCATAAGGCTGTAAGAGCACTTATGACTTTTGACAAGGAATTGTGCGAGCAGGTTATAGAAACTGATGAGAAAGTTGATGAACTGGAGATAGAAATAGAGAACAAAGTAATAAGAGTCATTGCTCTTTACCAGCCGGAGGCTGAGATGCTAAGGACTGCTATAATGGCTGTTAAAATAAATAAGGACTTTGAGAGGATAGGAGACCACGCTGTTAACATTGCTAGTAATGTTTTAAAATCTCTTAATTTGGGTAAGGTAGAAATTCCTGAAGAAGTTACAAAAATATTCAATTTGCTTACCGTTATGACTAATAAGACTATTAGAGCTTTTGTTGACCGAGATTCAAGTATTGCTAAGGAAGTTATAAGTATGGATAAGGAGATTGATAATTACAGAGATATAGGAATTAGGAAGGCGATAGAGACTTCTTCCAATATGGAGGAGATAATATTAAAACTGCTTGTTTTTAAGGATTTGGAGAGGATAGGTGACCTTTTGACAAATATAGCTGAGGATGTTGTTTATATTGTTGAAGGTAAGATAATAGAGCACAAATATAAGTAAAGGTTATTTGTATCTCCACACATCTATATCTTCGCCGGGGTGGGATTTTATTTTGTCTAGTATTACGTCTCTTATCACCTCGGCTACATCTTCTGGTGGTCTTCCCTTGAAATCTGTCATTCGTGTTTGTGTCATATCAGGGTTGACAACTACGCATAAGGGGGTTGAAATTTCTTTTGCTAGTGCTTGGGTGAATCCTCTTACGCCGAACTTTGTGGCACAATATGTTGTTAAGTCTGCGTATGCTGTTTTGCCTGCCCCGCTTGATATGTTTATTATCTTTTCCTTAACGTAGGGTAAGAATATTTTTGTTATTTTTATGAGCCCTTCTAGGTTTACTCTTACTTGCATTGTTATTTCTTCAAATGTTTGTTCTTTGAGTGGTTTCCATGATATGACACCTGCATTGTTTACGAGTACGTCAATTTTACCGAATTTACCTATTACCTCGGCAGCAAATTTTTTTATTGAATCATCGTTTGTTAGGTCAAGGTATTGATAAAAGACCTCTTTAGCACCTGCTAGTTGGCACTTTTCAGCTGTTTCCCTTGCTTCTTTTTCGTCTTTGTAGTAAGAAAAAATTATGGTGAAGCCGAGTTTTGATAACTCAATACAAGTTGCTCTACCTATCCCTATACTTCCACCTGTTATTAGAATTGTTTTACTCATTTTTTAATTTTACATTCCTCTTTGGTTGTTTTTTCAACTTTTGCTAGGTAGTATTTGCTAAGGTGAGTGCTAAATAGCACTTTCTTAATAGGGTGCTTATTAGCACTCTTCAATGAAAAAGATACAGGGTGTTGGGGTGCTGAATAGCACTTTCTTAACAAGGTGTTGAGATACAAATTATCACAACATTAAAAAAGGTGGGTGCTTATTAGCACTTTTTTGATAAGGTGCTTATTATCACTTTTCAATAAAAACATACAGGGGGTTTGGATACGAAGTATCCCAACATTAGAAAGGGTGGACGGGGTGCTTAATAGCACTTTCCTAAGTGTTTGAAAACTCCTTTAATAAAAAGGAGTTGGAAAGCGAAGCTTTCCAACAATAATAAAGGGTGGTGTGCTTATTAGCACTTTCTTGATAAAGTGCTATCAGCACTTTTCAATAAAAAAAATACAGGGCGTTGGGATATGAACTATCACAACATTAAAAAGGGTATGGTGCTGAATAGCACTTTCTTAATAAGGTGTTGGGATACGAAGTATCACAACATTAAAAAAGGTGGGTGCTAAATAGCACTTTCTTAGTAATGTGCTGAATATCACTTTCCAATGAAAAAAATACAGGGTGTTGGGATACGAAGTATCCTAACATCAAAAAGGGTGGGTATAGTGCTCAATAGAACTTTTCTAAGTGTTTAAAAACTTCTTTAATAGAAAGGTGTTGGAAAGCGAAGCTTTCCAACAATAATAAAGGGTGGTGTGCTTAATAGCACTTTCTAATAAGGTGCTTATTATCACTCTTCAATAAAAAGATATAGGGGGTTGGGATACGAAGTATCCCAACATTAGAAAGGGTGGACGGGGTGCTTAATAGCACTTTCCTAAGTGTTTGAAAACTCCTTTAATAAAAAGGAGTTGGAAAGCGAAGCTTTCCAACAATAATAAAGGGTGG
>Ga0272449_1000273_pt1 | contig 63963 bp, 70 predicted proteins | sample YNPCB0241_FD_198679 | JGI IMG/M metagenome (GOLD analysis project Ga0272449, IMG submission 198679) | Hot spring sediment microbial communities from Yellowstone National Park, WY, United States - YNP-CB-024-1 | ecosystem: Environmental > Aquatic > Thermal springs > Hot (42-90C) > Sediment...
CATTACCAGGATGTCGGATGTTATGTGATAGGGGAGGTTGGATACTACCTGGGGTCTCCCAACCCCTGTTGTTAAAGCATCGCCTTTAACAGGTATGAAGCGAGGGCTTCTAACGATGTTGCTGACTATTTTAATCATTCTTTCATCATACTCAATGCAAGCTAAGGACCTGACCCTATCGACCAGAAATATTGTAAGGGTTCCTATCCCGCATCCTATTTCAACAGTGTCCTCATTACTTGTTAGAGATAAGATACTGGTTATTAACCTAGGGTTTACCACGAAGTTCTGGCTCAGCTTCTTAGAAGGTCTTATCCCATGTCTTTTCAACGTGTTGATAGTCCATGAGAGAAGCGATGACCTGTCAAGCTCCGGGATTTCTATAATATTTCACCGTAAAGCCTCTCTAGGTATCTCAAATATATTGCATCCTTCTCCTTTGGCTTCAGGAACAAGTAGTATTTCTCCCCACCTACGAATTCCTTTAACAATCTCTCAATCAGTATCTTCACCGGCTCAACCTTAACCCTCTGCCTTATATCCTCGAAGCTTTCAAACCTTCTCGTTGCACGCTCGTCAAGTATGAGCCTCATCGTCTTCTTGCCAATACCTGGCAGGAGTTCTAGAGCGTGGAGCCTGATGTTAACAGGGTCCGCGATGTTGAAGAATTCCACGAAAACCTTCTCATTCTCGTTTAAAATCATCTTCAAGGCCTCGGGAAGGTTGGCTTTCGCCATGCTGGTTAGATCATCATAGTGAATCTGCATGACCCTCTTAACTTTGCTGGGGTATCCAAGCTCTACTTTCTCCAAAATGTCAATCCTTACAGCCGGTAGAGGGTTTGCCTCCAGTAGGGTAAAGTATTTAGTACCCACCCCCTGGACAAGCGGCTGGTTCCTGTGCTCGAAATGACGGTCTGAAGGGTTTCCAAGCTCCATGTAATCCAATACTACCATGGAGTTCTCCCATGGATGCTCCTGCCGTCTAGGATTATCTGGCTTGAAAAGAGACATGTGAACCACCATTTAGAACATGGCTATTAATACTTACTTACCCGTTTTCTCGACGCAGTATTGGCTCATAAAGTTCAATATCTCCTCGGCCACAGATGTCTCCAAGGTTTTATCTTCGAGCTCTAGAAGAGGTCTCAACTCGTCCACGGTTTTAGGGCATATGTTAACGATCATTATTATTGATTCCTCCCTGAGACCTTTCGACCTTAAAAACTCTTTAACCTCGCCTACCCTCTCATATGGAATCTTTGAGAAGCGTTTCAAATAATCGTAGGTTCGAGTAAGCAGTAGGGGTATGGGTGCTCCCTGCGCCTGCAACCTATCGATTACTTTCTTCAGCTCATTCAATGCTTCAGGATTTGTTAAGGGCTTCTCCTCGAGTAAAGGTATCTCGCTCAAATAATCACACCACCTAACCTTATTTATGAGTCAAGGAGTTTAAATGGATTTGAGTTGGTTGCTCGAGGCCAGTCTTAAATGCTCCGGCCTGACGAATAAAATCTTCTCCTTATCCCCGGCCATGACCTTCACTATGTAGGATAAACCCCTCCTCCCCACTATAACGCCCGTCCTGCCATGGTATCGCCTGTGCGGCATCCCCTCGTGTACGGAAGGATTGATTTTAATGTGGACTACGTCACCCTCCTTATACTCTACTAGCAATAAACTTAGAGGAGGTATGCTCCCTCTTTCCCTCACGTTCTTCTTCAACAACTTCCTAGTCCTGTGGCGTAAGCCTCTTGGAGCCCTAACCATTTGCTAACTCCTCTCAACAGTTTCTTAATACAGAATTGAAAACTCCCGTTTTTAACCTTATCTTAAACCCTAGTGCTCGATGTAGAGGACGTCCAGCTCGACAGGCTTCAGCTCGGTGTTGAGGATGCTTGCGAAGCAGGGGTTTGTCCTTCCCTGATCACAGTGGACTAGCTCCTTTACGTACAAGCCTCCATCACAGTAAACTAATGCTTCAAAGCTCGTGGAGCTAACTGGTTTGGTTCTAACCTCGTAAACCTTTCTCACTCTGAGAACATCCTTCTTACGGGTTAGGATTCTGATAGGGGTTCTCTGTTGAATAGCAATGTCGTTAAAGTATGCCTCTAGTTCACTTAATCGTGCCTCGCTGATAGGGGTTGATGAGACCACGAGCAGTCTGTACACCTTCCTTTTCTCCCTAGAGGTTTGTTTCAGAAGCTCGATATCTCTCCTACTGGCTGGCTTGTGAACTCTTACTTCAACGAGGTCGCTACGGATTAGCTTATTAACTTCTTCAATATCGTAGCTCCTCGTAAGAGGCTCAACAATCTCGATGACTAATGGTCTACCAGGGCCTAACGTTCTAGCGTCAACATCCTCTCTCCCGGCGGCATGAATCTTCACTTTTTTAGCCTTGAATGGATCCGCTAGCCGGGACTCCAGGTATTCTTGAATGCTCAAGGGATATTTCCTCCCGCCCTCCTTCGTAAGCCATGGAACATGGGAAATATTGCGTCCCCTCTTGTTGTACACGCCTTTCAATAAGACCGGGGTTATCACGAGTTCAACCCGATAGTTGAAGTTTTCATCGAGCTTTACTATTGCTGTTGCTTCAGGCTTCTCGAAATCAGGAACCAGCCCGTATTTAGCCATTACTTTCTTCCCAACTTCTCTCTTAATCTCATTCTTCAACGACTCGGCTCTCGTGAATCCTGTTTCAGTCAACAGTTGTAATTCCTTTTCACGTAAATCCCTGCCCAGCTTCACCCCTACTATGAATCTTGTTACGGAGGCTTCCTTCAACTTCTCGTAAACAGTCTCCGCAACGGAATCCAACCATTCATCGCTAATCCTTCCCCCACAGATGAAGCACGTCTTCGGATTCACTTTTTCAGCGAAAAGCTTCTCAACCATTCGGGTTAACGGTTCCCCAGCGTTCTCAGCCAGGGCGAGGAGACTATCCCTACCGATTCTCTTAGACGAGTAGTCATCGTATAGTTTAAACCCGAGCATGGTTTTAAGCGAAGACCCTCTTTCACGATTACTTAAGCCGACCCCGTACTTGGCGAAAAGCCTGCCTAAGCAGTGATCGCATAAGGGATATTTAGACAGTGTTTTCTCAACGTCTTCAACGATTTTGTTGAAGTCAAGCGGGGTTGAAATGCTCGATCCTCCCATGTCTCCTCACCCATGCACCGAGTGCCCTGTCTAAAACGTAGTGTGCTACAATGATTAATTCTAACATATTGTTCACTGGTAATTTAACAACACTCTCCAAACTACTTGAAACAGTGTCGGGAAGCATCCAGGGGCTTGCGATCACGAAGTGCTTGTTTAAGGGAGTGGTTTGAGGGTTTACAAGGACTCTCTCGTCTCGACTTGTCATTAACACGCTACCGGATTCTATAAGCAAGTGTGAAGCCCCTTTAGTGAGCAGTCTAACCCCTGGTGGGAGCACTTGTTTACAGAAAACCGTTCTCACGAACCCGAGAAGGCTTTCCTCCTGGGCATGTAGGTGTCTAAGGTCTGAACCTGTGAACTGGAAAAGCAGGTTGCCCGCTGAAACTACTAGGTCAGTGTCAACTCTTATCCCGTGGCTGATGATCAAAGAGTATAAGATAATGTTTTTCAGCTCATCCACCGCGCTACAAGGATCATCTTGTTTCACTATCACTGTTCTACGGGGCTTGTAGATCCTGGACATTGAACCCTTCTCCAAGCTTCTTTAAAAGATCCTTCCTCTTCTTGAGTTGCTTGCTCAGCTTCTTCAGTAAATCGTACTGTTTCAACAATTCTCTTACATACTCCGCGTCAACCCCTGCCCCCCTGGCAATCCTCTTTAAGCGGGATTTATCTATGATCTCCGGGTTGTCAAGCTCCTCATACGTCATGGAGTTGATGACCGCGAGCCACTTGGATAGCTTGAGCTCTAGATTCTTCGGATCTACCTCGAACGGGATTTTAACGCCCAACCCTGGGATCATTTGAAGGATTTTGCGAAGCGGCCCCATCTTCCTCAAGCTGACTAGTTGCTTGTACACAAGCCTCATGTTCAGCCTCCCCTCCATTATGTCTTCAACGTCTTTCTCAGTCAGCTCTAGCTGTATTCTCTTAACTCTTTCAACCAGCCCCTCAATGTCTCCGTAGCCTAAGACTCTTCCAACAAGCTTGGATGGTTTGAACACTTCGAAATCCTCGACTTTCTCCCCGAGACCAACAAACTTTATAGGCGCACCTGTTGCTGCGACAGCTGAGAGAGCTCCTCCGCCCTTTGCCGTACCGTCCAGCTTCGTTACAATTATCGAACCAATAGGGGTTGTCTCGTGAAACTTTTTCGCAATATTGTATGCTTGCTGACCTATTGACCCGTCGATGACCAGGATTATCTCGTCGGGTTTAACGCTACTACTGATCAATCTCATTTCTTCCAGTAAATCCTCTTCTTTATGATGTCTGCCAGCGGTATCTATGATTACTACTTCAAACCCTTTCTCAACGAAATACTTCACGCCCCGCGAAGCTATCTCCACAGCATCTTTTATCGAAGGGTCACCGTAAACCGGGACGCCTATCTGCTCTCCCAGCTGTCTCAACTGGTCGTATGCTGCCGGCCTGAACGTGTCAGCTGCTACTAGGCCGACCTTGTAGCCTTCGAGCTTGTAGAAGTATGCCAGCTTGGCTGCGGTGGTGGTTTTACCGCTTCCCTGGAGCCCGACGAGCATTATTATCCACGGCTCTCTCGCAGGCTTTATCGAGGGTTTTGAATCGCCGCCGAGTAGCTTAACCAATTCCTCGTATACGATTGATAAAAACCATTCTTTCCTGGAAACCCCGACCGGGGGTTCTTGCGTGAGAGCCCTCTCCTTAATTTTCTTTGTTATTTCGAAAGCAAGGTTGAGGTTAACGTCAGATTTTACGAGCTCCTTCTGCAGGTCTTTGATAAACTCGTTCACCGCTTCCTCGTACTTTTCCGACCTGAAAAACTTCGCAATGGATTCCTTGAGGTTTTCAAAAACCATTTCCAACCACTTACCTACTCTTATAATTCCTTACTACCTAATTAATAAGAGAGAAGCTGGATCACCCGACAGCTCCTGCCCTATCCTGCATAACTCGGTGATGAAGGATTTTTCAGAAATCCTTGCGCCGGGTTTCATTAAACAATTAGGAGTGCGGGGGGTGGGATTTGAACCCACGCAGGCCTACGCCAGCGGATCTCTCCCTCGGCATGTCTTGAGTCCGCCCCCTTTGGCCAAGCTCGGGCACCCCCGCGTTCTCAAAATAATAATGTTTTAACACATGCTTTAACTTTTACTCTGCACTGAGAAGTAGTCATATATAAATACCTGTTAAAATTTATGGTTTCCAGGGGTTGAGAGAAATGCCGTTGAGGCCTGCGAGATGCTACACACATTTCAGCGGTCCGCCCTACACTAGGAGGGAGTATATTCCAGGAGTCCCACAACCGAAGATTTCCAAGTTTGAAATGGGAAATCCCAAGCTAGACTATGATTACGAGGTCAAGCTCATAGTGGAGGAGCCGGGGCAGATAAGGCATAACGCTCTTGAAGCCTCACGTGTCATGGCTTTGAAAGTGCTGACAACGGCAGCCGGTGAGAACAACTTTTACTTGAAAGTAGTTAAGTATCCGCACCACGTTATAAGGGAAAACAAGATGATGGCTTTCGCAGGAGCTGACCGTTTGCAAGACGGCATGAGGCTGTCGTTCGGCAAACCGATTGGAACAGCCGCGAGGGTTTTCCCCGGCGACGAGGTAATTGTTATAAGAGTTAAGAAGGAACATTTGAAAGCATGCAAGGAAGCTTTAAGAGTGGCTGGTAGCAAGCTTCCACTGCCTACGAGGATTGTTGTGCATCCTTTGAAGGAGGGCTTGCCACCGGCTTAGCGAGATGAAGTATTTTGTTTCAGAGAAGACTTATGTGTTGATTACGAAATCCCCCTTGAACCATTGAAAAGCTTTCTCAACGATGAGAAGCCTAGCAAAATACTTCTCCACGCGCCTGATGGCTTAAAACCCCTGTATCTGTGCTTGAAGAAAAACATCCCCTCGAACGTAGAAGTATACTACTCTTCAAGCCCAGGGTACGGTGCCTGCGATATCCCCTTATGGGAGGCTGAGGCGCTCGGGGCGGACGGCATTGTTCACATAGGGCATCTCGAGTACCCTTTTAAAAGACTAGGCAACCTTGGCAGAAAGATTCTATACCTACCAGTATACTTCAATAGGCTACTAAGCAACGAGTTTTTAGAAAGCTTATCAATGCATCTTAAGGCTAAAGGGTTTACCGCGCTATCTGTTTCATCAACCGTCGTGGAGGCTAAGATACGGGGTCAGCTCGCGGAATACTTGTCAATCAAGGGGTTCAAGATATACGAGGTAGAGCAACCAGTTCTCGGATGCTTTTACACACCGGTCACCGTTCTAGACGAAAGGGTTGATGCACACCTGCTGATAGCTGGCGGCTTATTCCATCACTTAGGAGCCTACCTGTCTTTGAGAAAACCTCTTGTGAGCATAGATCCGTATAGGCAGTCCGTCATGGATTATTCTCGCGAGTTTTCAAAGTATCTACAGAAGAGGCTATACCTTGTGTCTAAGGTGAAGAACTCTCCAATGCGGACGCTGGGAATTATTATCGGCGGGTTGCCCGGACAGTATAGGCCCCATATGGTTGAGGCTTTGAAGGAGCGGGCGGCCAGGAAAGGTTATGAGGCATACGTGATATCGTCCACCTACCTTACCATGGATAGGTTGATCGCAATTGATAACTCATTAAAGCTGGACTTTTACGTGGTGACGAGTTGCCCTAGGCTCCCGATAGACGATTTATCAGGCTTTTACAAGCCCGTTCTCACGCCGGGAGAGTTCGAAGCGGTTTTAGAAGGTAAGGAGGAGTATGTTTTTCCATGGTGAGGATTCTAGATAAGAAGATGGTAGAGCTGGCAATTTCTAAGATACCACGCCCCCAAGGCTTGAAGAGGCGTTTGGAACAGTACCCCACTCCCTCATGGATTGTGGCCCACGTGGTATGGAGGGCTTTCATGAACGGTGATGTTGAAGCCAAGGCTGTCGCGGACCTGGGGTGCGGGGATGGAAGGCTTCTTTACGCATCCTTCCTACTGGGGGCTAGATTAGGCTTGTGCGTGGAGGTTGACGAGGAAGCGGTTAAGCATGCTGTGAGCGTTTTAAACAGCCACTTCAGCGAGTACGTCCCGAGAGCAGTGTTTATCGTTGCCGATGCTTCACAACTAAGCCTTTTCAACGTTGACACCGTTATCATGAACCCTCCCTTCGGAGTTGTCAAGGAAAACAGGGGGTTGGACGTAGCCTTCCTCAGGAGGGCGTTGCAGTATGCTAGAAGCGTTTACAGTATTCACAAGTATTCGCCAGGATTGTTGAAAATCCTGGAGGACCTTGCTAAATCTTACAACTTCGTGATAGGGTCGACCGAGCTTCTCGACTTCGATATTCCAATGGTTTTTGAAACCCACAGGTCAAGGATATATAGGTTTAAAAGCTTATTCATAGTGCTAAGAAGGTGATTCCTGGTGAGCAGTGTTAAAGCAGTGGTGCCTGGGGAAGTATTGGGCGTGGAGGAGGAGGCTTTACCGGTTCAAGGAGTTTACGTTGACAAGCAAGGCTATCTCAGAGCGTTGGTGGTTGGAACTGTTGTGATGGACAAGTTGAAGAAGACGATAATGGTTCGGCCAGCTAATAAACGCGAGCTCGGACTAAGGCCTGGAGCCCTGGTCGAGGCAATTGTCGTGAGCATGAGTGATGACATAGCTGTTCTCAACATTTACAACGCTAACGGGGTCCCGGTTGACTTCTCAGGCATTCTCCACGTGACGCAGGTTTCAAGCGAGTATGTGAAAACCCTGTGGGATGTTCTAAGGCCCGGAGATATAGTGAGGGCTAGAGTGATAAATAGCTTCATCCCCTACCAGGTCTCTATCAAGGACCCTGGCCTAGGGGTTGTGGCCGCCAGATGCAGTGTGTGCGGGGATCTACTCTACAAGGCGGGAGAAAAGCTTCATTGCGCTTCCTGTGGAAGCATAGAGAACAGGAGGATAGGTGTTGGATACGTGTATGTTTTAAGGTGATTGCTTGCCGCTGGTTAAGCGTAGATTCTTCGTAAACTGCAGACACGATGAGTGCATCGAGATTATTCAAAGAGTATCGGAGAAGCTTCCCTCAATCGACACCGTGGAGTACGAGGTTAGGGAGGGTGGGATGCTAATAGAAATGTACGGCTACTCCACCGATATCAAGAAGGCTTGGACTGTGATTAAGGAGTATATCAAACACCCGGGTAGGCAAGGCGGGAAGGGGATGTTTAAATACTCTTTGAAAACCTTGAGCAAGCAGGCTGGTAAGACGTTCCCACCCGCGGTTCTAGTTAAGTTGTTGAACCTTAAGGGTTTCAAAGCACAATACTCTTCAATAGATGAAGCCATCCACACTGATGCGGGCTTGGAAGTCCTAATGGATCTAATTAACCGTGTGGATGCGGCAGTCGCCCTGGTCAGGGACAAGGTGAAGGGAACGGCTGGGAAATACTATTTAACCACCCTGATGATTGCGACAGGGCTGGGTCTCGAAGATGTTGTAAACGAGTCGTTAAGGCTTGGACATTTAAGGGTTAACGAGGAGGACGGTCTTCTAACGCTAGCTGTTGAATGGGATAAAGGAGTCGATGAATTTATTAAGAAATATCGATTATCCTCATCTTAACGGATGAGGTGGTTTCGTGGAGATTGAGGTTTTAACAAAAACTTCTAATCATCTCGCGATCAAGATAAAAGGCGAGGATCACACGCTCGGCAACCTGTTGATGAAGGAGGCGTTGAGGCATCCCAAAGTAGTTTACGCATCATACCGTGTCCCGCATCCTTTAAGAGAGGAGATAGAGTTCGTAATAACTGTTCAAGAAGGCACGGATGTCGGGGAAGTGTTGAGAGAAATAGTGGGTGGGATAAAGCGAGAGCTAAGTGATTTCAAAAGCGCGGTGGAGGCTTCGATAAAGTGAGCGTTAAGAAAGAATCTAGGGTTCTCAGCATAGGAGAGTCTGAGAACATCTATGTTCTAGCAACTTACAGGGGAAATTTTTAGAAGAACTCGCAGTAATCCCCCGTTTCCTCGTCTTAAATCCTAGGGACGTGTTGGCACTTCTAAGAACCAGTGAGGAATTGTCCTTCATTGTTAACTGCACCGGGGATAAATACGCTTACGGCTTCCTAGGGTTAAGGGTTTTCGAGGGCGGTGAAGCATTGTTGAAGCAGCGGGATAAATGCTCGCTAGTGTTGAAGTTAATAAAGTGTTTGAACAATATTCTCCCATCAAGCCTTCAAAGCTGGGACATTATAAAAGTGTGTTGAAACCATAATTAAAACAACATGGTGGTTTGAATGGTTAGGTTTTGCCCCAAGTGCGGAGGATTAATGAAACCGGTGAAATCGTCAAATAATACGGAACTGGTTTGTGTTAAATGCGGTTATAGAATGAGGGCGGGTGAACGAGAGCTCGAGAAGTATAGGGTGTCGTCGAGGATAGAGCACTCTACGAGGGAGAAAACAATAGTTGTCGGCGACGTTGACACTTCCAAACTGCCTGTTTCTAAAGAGGTCACATGCCCTAAGTGCGGCAACCATGAAGCATACTACTGGATGATTCAAACTAGGGCTGCTGACGAGCCGCCGACAAGATTTTATAAATGCGTTAAATGTGGCCATACATGGCGGGAATACGAGTAGTTTCGAGGCGTGTTTTTATTTAACGCATCACATATCTAATAGAGTATATGTGGGGGAGGATTCTTGAGGCTGGAATTCCGCGATGCTAGGGTATGGAGATACTCGATGATCTCTATTGCCAAGATAATTGATGAGGCAAGCTTTCAAGTCGAAGATTCAGGAGTCAGGCTGAGAGCGCTTGACCCTTCCAGCATTGTCCTAGTAGATTTCGAATACCCGAGACAAGCATTCACTGTTTACGAGTTGAAGGGTAGGGATTACTTCGGTGTTGGAATGGAGGATTTCACAAAAATTCTAAAAAGGGCTGGCAAGGGAGATGAATTAGTCCTCGAGAAAACACCCGACGGCAGGCTATCCATTGTTTTCAGAGGTAGGGGTTTGAGAAGGTTTTCAATTCCAAACCTAGATATCCCTCCCCAGGATGTTCCTGAATTATCGCTAGAGTTCTCGGCAAGGGTAAAGATGCTCCCTAAGATTCTCAAAGACGTTGTAAAAGAAATGGAGCCTATTAGCGACACAATAGTTTTTGAAGCAGTGCCCGAGGAGGAGAAAATAATTGTTAAAGCCACAGGCGATATCGCTGAGGCAGAGGTGGAGCTTTCAGTCGCAAGCGGCGCACTCCTGGAATTTGAAGCGACCTCTCGCGCCACCTCCAGCTTCACAGTAGACTACCTGGTTAACATAACGGCGGCTGCCCAGGTTTCAGAGTATGTTTACCTAGAGCTTGCCGATAACGCGCCTATTAAACTCGAATACGGCTTACCTCAAGAGGGCAAGCTGACATTCTATGTCGCTCCGAGATCAGAGTAATATTGTTTTGAGAAACATTATAAGAAACTACTACAGGAAGCGCCCGCTTCAGCCTCCTTTAGAGATTCACAAAAGGGAGATAGCTCTCGAAAGCCTTGAGGACGGGGTTTATTTAAGACACCTCTCATTTGCCTACATGGATAGGCTGTACGACTATATTCTAAATAACAAGACCCCTCTCCACTTATATTATTCCTCAGCCCTGTACGAAAACCCTTCAGCACAACCCATGGAGGCTAAGGGGTGGATAGGCTCAGAGTTAATATTCGATATTGACGCCGACAAATATCAGGGGTGTAGCGAATCATATTATATCTGCGTCAAGGATAACCAGGTTTTCAACGCCAAGCCTGATTCCTGTGAAAGCGGTGGTAAGCCTTTGGAAATCCCCCTAGTATCATGGAATTGTATTAAGAGGGCTCTTCAAGACGCTGTGAAGCTCAGGGATATCTTAATGACTGACCTGGGCTTCAAGGATGTAAAGATTTTCTTCTCAGGAAACAGGGGTTTTCACGTTAGAGTATCTGATGAGGCTGTGCTTGCTTTAAACAGTGAGGAGCGGAGGCTTATCGCTGACTATGTTTCATGTGAAAACCTTGACCAAGGAAGGGTTTTCCCCACGCAGAAGTTTAAGAGAGAGGAAAGGGTCGTTTTCTCTAACGTGGAGTACGGGTTGAGGAGAAGGGTGAAGGATGAGGCCGGGAAGGCCGGCATTCTAAGGAAGGATAGGTTGAGGAACGAGGAAGTATTCACCATAAGCGTGGACGAGTTGTTGCAAATACTGCCAAGCGTTTGCGTAACAATAGATAAGGTTGTGACCATGGATTTGTCAAGGCTTTCCAGGTTCGTCGGGAGCTTGAACTGTAAATCAGGATTGAAGGTCGTGGAGGTAACCGACGTCTCCAAGTTCATGGATTACACGTACAAGGACCTCTCACCGTTCAAGGGGAAAATATCGATAACACCGCTGGTTGACTTCCCAGGGCTACCAATATATGGAAACAGGATCGATCTTCGTAGAGGAGTGAAAGTGGAACTAGACGCTGAGGACGCATTGTACGTAGTTTTAAAGGGCCTAGCACACATATATAGTATAAAATCCTTGGAGGTAAAGGCTTGAGTAGCCCATTGATACGTTTGATCAGGGATGAAATGTTTTCCAGGAACATCCAGGTAATTCCCCCCAGTAGGATTGGAGAAGTCAGGGGAGTGGTTGAGAGGGCGCTCATAGGATTAGATGTTGGCGACAACAGGTCCAGGATTATTGTTAAAGACATGATTGCCAACTTAGAGCAGGATTCTGAATTGTTGTCGAGGACAAGGCTTGTTAAAGCAATACTAGGTGGCGAGGAGACGCCAGAATCCTTCGACAGAGAAGTACTGGAGCTTGCTAGAAGAGTGATCAAGGCTGAGCAAGCAATCCTGTCAGTGAGTAGCATAGTAGTAGGTAATAGGTATATGGCTCTGTTCACGAGCGATTGCAGGCTCGAGGATCGTGTTTTCCGTAAAGGCGATGTAGCCTTGCTCACTCAAAGTCAATTAGTTAAGGGGATTCTCCTAGATTGTTTAGAGACGTTGAAACACCCTATTGTAGAGCAATAGAAGAAGGCGGGTTGTTTTTAAATAACTTGCGTGTAAAAGCTGTAGGCTATGAAGAACGTTACTGCCAACGTGATTGAGAGTATTATGAGCATTGATGTTTGAAGCAGAACCCGGATTCTCTCATCCTTCAATTCCTTGAAAACCCTGGGTCTTACATAGATTGAGAAGTGTGGTAGTATGAAGCCGATTACAGCGGAAAAAAGTATCAATGAGGAGTACAATATTGAAATCGCTATTAACTGTGTAGCACTGTTTGGGTTGAAGTATTGGAGGTTCATGATGTTATAGACCCAATTCCCAAGTACAGCCACAGTTAAAAGCCCTGCAAGCACCATGGAATACTTCCTCGCCTTTTCCAACACTACGTCATATTCAACGAGATGCGAGTAGAACTCCTTTCTAAAGCGGTTTTTCATCAACATCTCCACGGGTTCAAGTATGTTCCGCTTTGAATAAAAATCTTTATTACTTTTCAGACCTGTGAATAAGATAAGCAGTTAGGAATGGTGGTTGAATGAACGCTAGACTTGTCGCAGGCATTGCTTTACTAATAACCTCTGTGACACTATACATTTACCTTGCATTCATGTTTAACCCTGTCCAGCAGAACATTCCAGATGACGCTGTTGCTTGGATAGCATCTTACGCTAAAGCATCAAGCAGTCTCGAAGATTATTGTGGAGCATTCCACGGGGCCTGCACATGGGTGTTGAAAACAGTATACTACGCTGTCAACCCTTTAAGTGTTCAACCCTCCGAGCTGGCATTGATGGGAGGGGTTTTCCTCATATTATCAGCATTCCTTCTCTACTTCCTGATCTTCAAGGATGCTTTAATCGCAGGGTTTTCCACAGCGCTTCTCTCCTCTTCCCCGGTCTTCATATATTGGTTTAAGCCTAGTAACTACGGGTTCTCCGCATGGTTTTTCACGGGACTTTTGGCAATTGCTCTTACAGCATTATACCTCTCCACGAGGAGGAAAATGATCCTGGTAGCTGTGAGCATTGCCTATGGGCTAGCGTTAACGCTCTATCCGGGTGCATGGGTGTTATCAGTGGTTACCGGTATCGCATTCCTATTAGCGCTTCTGTATGAGAAACCGTCTCCAATCCACGTTTACAGTTTAATAGCCTGGTTGGCGGCTTACGTTGCCCCAGTGTTTCTGCTTGGAACGAGCTATTTGACAAGCATATGTGTGCTTGGGATTATTTGGCTTGCCACCCCTCCAGTTCTTGCAGGATTATTGTATAGGAGTCCGGGAAAGGCGAGCGTTAGATTCTTCACAGCATTCTTTCTCACAGTCTTTTCAACCCTTCTATCAATATACTTGTTTAAGACGGGGTTGTTAACGGGTTACATGGAAATCTTCACTCGAAGGTTTAACCCTGTAATCGACTACGGAATCCTCGGCATCTTCAGCTTAATGGGTTTGATAGTGTATTCCCGGAGCGAAATTCTCGCTGGAAGAGGGTTTGATAGAACGATTTTCCCGGCGGGATTCCTCCTCGGTCTAATCCTCCCCTACGTAGACCCCACTTCCACGTTACCATCCCTAGTTTTCCTAGCACCGCTAGTAGGGATTACACTGGTTTCGGTGTTTGCTTCATCATTGATTGTTGAGAATTTTAAGCGGAAAATACTGTTTGCAACGCTTTCAATAATAATCTTGACTGGCGGCGTGGCGGCAAACGCTGCCTACTCCGTATCAATAGTTGCCGCTAAGCCAAGCATTTACTTAGCAGACATGGATCTCTATCTAGGCATTGGTGAGAAACTTTTAAACGAGAGCGCATGGACTTCAGCGTTGGAAGCGTTGAAGGCAGACTTATCGAGGAGTGGTGGGAACGCGCTAGTAGTCTCATACTGGGACTACTCGTGGTGGATACTCGGGTATCTTGGTGGGGAAGGAGACGTGAAGGTTTTATCGAGCCCGCTGAGCGATGTAGGCCACAAGAGGCTTGCTTCATGGGTTTTACTAAGCGATGAGTTGACAGCTGTGAAAATCTTGAAGAATATTTCCGAGACAACCGGTGTCTCAACGGTTTACTTGGTCGTCTCAACAGCTTTCAGCGTGAGCCTCACGGGCGGTAAATCCAACAACGCTTATCTCGGAGCAGTGGTTCCTGGGGCTACCACACAGTACGGGGTGCAACTACCTTACTACGCTGCGGCAGGGGATTTATACAGGCTTCCACTATACTCATCGCTTATAAACAAATCATACTTAGAGTTCATCAATACTGGCGTCGGCAGGACTGCTTACGAGGTTCCGCTCGCCTGGAGCACGAGAGGCGGTGAAACACTGCTCGCCACCGTTATCGTTGACGGCCTATCCAAGTCAGGCTTCAACGTTTACAACGTCTTATACAGTCAGAGCAAGCTTTCAAGCACGTTAAAGTATTTTGAACTAGTCAATGTTTCCGCTAAACCAGTCTACTCTGTAGCGGTGTCGTTTTACTCGTATGAGGTTAATTATGCCGTTTTAATATACAGGTTAAATGTTAATGGTGTGAGCGAGGTGGTTTGAATTGCCGATGGCTAGGCATGAGTTGCCGAATGTGGGTGACTACGTTATAGGAACCGTAGCAGAAGTGTTCGACTACGGTGCTTACGTCACGCTGGACGAGTATAACGGGTTGAAAGCGTTTCTCCCGTGGAGCGAGGTAGCTTCGAAATGGGTTAGGGATCTCAGGGAGGTTGTGAGGGAGGGGCAAAAGATTGTTGTGAAAGTGATTAGAGTTGATAGGAGGAAGAAGGAGGTTGATGTTTCACTTAAGAAGGTAGCGGATAATGAGAGGAAGAGGAAGCTTCTATGGTGGAAGAGGTATGTGAAGGCTTGCAAGATAGTGGAGATAGTCGCCCAGCAGATTGGAAAGAAGATTGAGGACGCTTACAGAGAGGTCATTTGGAGGCTGGAGGATGCTTATGGGGACCCTATGTACGCTATAGAGGAAGCAGTGTCCACAGGGCCCCAGGTGTTATCGAAGGCGGGTGTTCCGCAGGAATGGGTTGACGCCCTCGTCAAGGAGGCAGGTAAACATGTGAAGGTTAAGGAGGTTAGGGTTAGGAGAATACTTGTAATGCGCTCTATAGCTCCTGATGGTGTTGAAAGAATAAGGAAGTGTCTCGCGGAGGTTTCAGGGGTTTTAACCGGTAAAAACGTTAAGCACGAGATATACGTGACTGGTTCGCCAAGATACATTATCGACCTTTACTCGCAGGATTATAAAACTGCTGAAACCCTTATGGGAGAGGTTGTTGAAACGCTGGAGAAATGTTGCAGGACTAATAACATAGAGCTGAGTATTGAGGAGGAGAAGGCTTGAACTGGTTGATGAGGAAGTGCCCGAGATGCGGCAGGTATACGTTATCAGCTTTTAAATGCCCGGTATGCGGGTCGGAGCTCGTGGTCCCCCACCCTCCCAGGTTCAGTCCCGAGGACAAATACGTGATGTATAGGGTTAAGATGAAGAGGCTGAGTGGAATCCTCCAACTAGATGAAAAACCCTATTATGTCCCGGGTTAGCTTCGAGATTCTCATTTTTACTGTTAAAATTTAAAAACTCTTCTTGGAGATATAACAGATCTAGATGCCGCCGTAGTATAGCCCGGCCTAGTATGCGGGCCTGTCGCACGCCCTTCTCCCCCTTTCCACGTTTAAAATAGTTCTCTTGCTTCACACACGTTTACATCATTATAATAGAGGAGAATTGAGAGAGCGCCGCCGCCGGGATTTGAACCCGGGTCACGGGCTCTCTGCACGCCCTTCTCCAATCTAATACTGCATTACTTATAGTGCTTATAAAGTTTTCACCTACTTTGTTCCAAGCATTGCATTATGAAGGGTTCGCGAACGATCTGGGCGGAGGCCCAGGTTTACGGGTCGGCAAGGGCTGGGGGTTTTGAAACGTGTTAGTTGCCTTCACAATGATCCCACATCATAGCTCCCGTAACCGGTAACTTATTTTAACCATTCCAGTTTTGATGAATAACGGGGTATTACATGCTACCGATGATTTACGGATTGATTGCCGGGGTTTTCTGGGGGTTTAACCCTGTGGTGATTAAAAAATATGGGGAAGGATTGGATACTGTAACGGTTAACGGTGTCCGAGCTTTCCACGCCTTTCTACTTACATTGATTATCATGTTCGCAACGGCTTCCGCGTACGAGGCGGACTCTACAGGTTTACTCATAATATTTCTTAGTGCCTTATTCGGCCCGTTTTTCGGCGATATTTTTTACGTGAAAGCCATTAGAGGCATAGGCGGCGGGAACGCTATAACCATAGGTTACATGTATGTTTTCGTGGCAGAATTCATCTCTATTTTATTTCTGGGCGAAGCCCCTGATGTCCACATTTTGATGGGAACCCTGGTCGCGGTGTTCGGCATAGGCTTAATATACAGGGGTTATGGAAGCATCTCTAGCAGGAGGGAATACTTATCGGCTTTTCTTACAGCATTTTTCTGGGGGTTAAGTACTATTTTCTCAAGGCTTGCCACACTGCACGGTGACCCTCTTTTACTAACCGTGGTGAGAAACTTGTGTGTTTTCACTCTAGCATCAAGTATTAAAGGGCCGCGCGTTGTTCGAGAATCATTTTCTCGAACAGGATTTATCATTGGCTTTTTGGCGGGAGGGTTAAGCTTTGGATTAGGAATGGCCTTGTTCATTAAAGCCTTAAGCATGGGAGGGGTTCAGGTTTCAACGCTTCCCACGTTAATAGCTCCTGTTGTTGGAAGGATATTCTCTATAATAGTCAATGGGGAGAAGCCTGGTTTAAACGGTATTGTTGGAACACTTGCCGTAGTTCTTGGATTAAGTATTGGTTTTCTGAAAACTATTTTTTAACCAACTTGAGCACGATATACTCTTTTGCACTGTACTCTTGCCCTGCAATAGCTTTGTAATATCTCGGCTCTGCCAGGACTACCTGTCCTTCTCTGACCAAAACCTCGTAATGTTCTACTGCGAGGATTTTTCTGATGTCGTCGAGACCCATAATCCCCCATTCAATACAATTCGCTACTCCGCTGATGAAATGTCTTGAAAACGGTGTTTCATAGTGGGTGTACTTGCACAGGTAGACCAGGACTTTTTCACTCTGCATGCTTGATCTCGCTCTTAACCTTCTTCTGCACAAGGCCCTTGAATAATGCTACAGCGTACAATATCGCCTCAGGCCTTATAGGGCATCCTGGAACATAGTAGAACGCGTCAACCTTAACACCTTTCTCCTCGAGGATTTTCTGGAGGCCCTTGATACCTCCTATTGTTGAGTAGGTATCATGCCAGATACCTCCCCCTACTCCGCAGGAGCCCAGCGCTATTACAACCCTTGGTCTTGGAGCAGCCTCTATCGCGTTGATTACTTTCGGGAGGGCTTCAGCCGTTATTGGGCCCGTCAAAAGTATGGCGTCGGCATGCCTCGGCGAGGTTACAAGTTTCACCCCGAATCTTTCAGCATCGTGGAAGGGTGTTAATACGTCGAGTATTTCGATATCGCAAGCATTGCAACTGCCAGTGTTAAGGTGGAACACCCAGATGCTCTTCTTTAAAAACTTACTCACTAACACCACCTGCCCTCCTCTTAGCTACCGATTCTATGAAGGATTTCTTCCTGCAGTCGGGGCACTCGTTAAGGTATTCTTCCGTGATCGGGGATTTCTCCACTACGTAGTACAACATTTTCTGGGTTCCACCATTCCCTTCACACGCTTCACACTTAGCCTTCTTATGGACAACGTGGACGTAGAGGTCTGAAGCATCGTCGGTAGCTAGCTCGAATTTCCTCGTTCCTTTAATAGCACCCACGGGGCAGACATCGACACATCTCCAGCAGAAAATACATCTCCCTATGAAGTATCGAATAACAGTGGTGTCCTTATCACTAATCAGTTGTAAAGCGTTTGGCGGGCACGCGTTAACGCAGGCCCCGCACCCGATACACTTGTTCTCATCTATTTCTATCAAACCCCTGAAGTCAGGGGATACGAGCGGCTCCTCGTAGGGGTACTTCTTCGTGACTCTTCCAGATTTAGTAGCCACTATTAAGAGCTTAGCTGGCTTGAGCTTCTCGCTCATAGTTTGACACCTTCAACCAGGGAGAGCTTGTACACGGAACCATCCTCCTTTATCACTACAACCCTATCCGTGCAGGAGAAGCATGGGTCGATGCTCGCTATTGTTAACGGTGCATCAGCCAGGGGTTGATCCCTCAGCATTACCCTTAACGCGGGAATATTGTTGTAGGTTGGGGCTCTAACCCTCCACCTGTACGGCTTGCCCTCACCTGTTACTACGAAGTGAATGTCTCCTCCCCTGGGGGCTTCAACGACCTGGACCCCTATCTTACCTGGAGGGATGTCGAATTCCTCTAGACGTATCGGACCCTTTGGCATCTGGTCGAGGAGTTGTTTTATCATTGATATCGACTCGAAAACCTCGTCAACCCTGACAAGCGTCCTCGCCATATTGTCTCCCTCAGTGTAGACTGGTACTTTAAATGACACATGCTTGTAGGCTGCGTAGGGTAGGTCCCTCCTGGCATCTCTATCAATTCCTGAAGCTCTCGCAACGGGGCCTTCAACCCCAAGCTTCACAGCATCCTCTCGTGGGAGGACACCAGTACCGGTCAACCTCCGTTTAACCTGCGGCACGGATGTCGCAATATCTACTAGTTCCTTGAACTCTTTTTCAAGAGTGTCAAGGGTCTCCAGGATCTTTGGCTTCTTCTCCTCGTTAATATCCTTCCTCACTCCTCCAACAAGGTTTATCCCGTAGGTTTTCCTGCTACCTGTAAGGTATTCTGAGAGATGCATTACTTTCTCGCGAATCCTCCACATATGCATGAAGCCTGCATCGTAACCTACCAGGTGGAAGGCCACGCCGAGCCAGAGAAGGTGGCTGTGGAGCCTTTCAACCTCTAGGATTATGCTCCTAATGAACTGGGCTCTCTCGGGAACGTCAAGCTTCGCAGCCTTCTCAACAGCGAGAGCGTAGCAAGTGCTGTGTTCGAAGCCGCAAATCCCGCATATTCTCTCAGCCAGGAAGTTTACCTGCTGGTAGGTCATTCTCGATTCTCCAAGCTTTTCAATCCCCCTGTGAACGTGGAAGCCTCTATACTTAACATCGACTACCTTTTCCCCTTCAACATATAGTTCAAAGTACTCGGGCTCGTGGAGAGCGGGATGGTATGGGCCTACCGGCACTGTCGAGGATTCCTCTGTAATCGTTACCTTCTCGCTTACAGGTAACATGTTAGGACGCTTATCGTACTGGAAATCCTTCCTTAACGGGTAGACATCTGAAGGCCAGCCGGGCGGGAGGACGAGCCTGTAAGCACTCCTACCCTCGAACTCTATTCCAACCAGGTCTCTCGCCTCCATTTCACACCAGTCCGCGGCAGGGACTTGTTCGATGATGCTTGGAGCCCTCGGCTTATCCCCCTCCAAATAGGTTTTCAAAGCGACGTAGAAGCCATTACTGTCGTCAGTGAACAAGTGGGTGAGTGAGAAGAATCCGCTCAAGGGGCGTTCATCGGTTGCGACACAGGTTCTGTGAACACATTTAAACTCGTTGAAGAGTTTTCCAGCTAACCCGGGAATGTACTCAGGCTTGGCCACTATGTGGATTGTATCACCGTCCACCATTATAGAAGCATTCGCTGATTCCGCCAGTTTTACATATTTGTCTATAATCGAAGTGTTTCTAAGCATGGTATACACCTATCAATAACCCTGTTATAGATAATGCCATTAAAGGTATATAAAGCTTGAGGAGGCTTACAGGCGCCATATCTATCCTGGTTCTCCCAACTACTGTAGCGGCAACTCCGTAAACAAGCCATGTCACAACTAATAGTGGAACCAGTATTAGGGATGTTAGGAGTCCCGGGCTTGTCAGGGATTGTAGAATGATCACGAGGGGGATCATTTTCGCGAGAAGCCTCCTAGTTAACATGGCGTAGATATATGTTGCAAGCAAGGGTCCGCTGAACTCTACGAAAATCCCGGATGCAAGCTCAACCTCTGCTTCAGCGATGTCAAAGGGTGGGCGTCCTGTGCTAACATAGCTTGTTATAAACAACGTTATCATGGCTGACAGCAGTCCTATGTAAGTATACGGGGATGCGGCTTCCCCTCCCAGTATGAAAGATATTGCGCCAATTGAAAGTATCATGGTAAACTCGTTTACAAGCGAGACAACAACCTCTCTATAACCTCCTATCTGAGAAAACGGGTTTGGAACGAGGAGGGGTGTCATGGCGCTCGAGGCTTGTGCTACAAGGAATAATGCTAGCCCGGCGAACAGGATTTGGAAGTTTCTCTCAGCAATGATGAAATAGTTCAGGGCAATCAAAGATGATACCTGAAGAAGAATAGTCAACAGAACCATGTAAGTTGCCAGGGCAGAGCCAGTGAAAGGTTTAACCTCCTTGCCCATGAGTTTGAGGAAATCATATAGCGTTTGGGTTACTGGGGGCCCTATGCGTGTCTGAATAGCTGCTTTAACCTTCCTCTCCAACCCGTCCAGCAGTAAGGGTAGTACGAGCATCGCGCCCGACACGACCCCTACCAATATTACATCGAGCATGCAACCACCTCAAGCCAGGTAGGTTACAAGCCAGATTATCAGGACCGCGATCAACCCGAACCATAGCGATGCCATTATCATGGACTCTATCATTGTTAGCTGAATCTTGTTGAGAAGGATTGACACCTTGTTTATCACGTACGCTAGCTTAATGAAGAACGCGTCACCCACGTTTATCGAGTACTGGAGCATCGCCCTAAGCAGGTCTGAACGAGAGCCCTTGCCCCTGTGAAGAGTTTTCTCCAACAAACGCTCAAACCATCGCATCGCGCTTCCTCTTGCCGAGCTCATGCCTCAACCCCCGATAACCACTGCTCCTTCTCCTCTTTAGCTTCTTTCAAGTTTCGCACGGATATTAGTATGGCTAGCGGGGTTGTTAAAGCAGTTAGGAATAGAAGTATGTAAACCCAGAAGTCAGCCGGGAATACGTAGAGTAGGAGGTAGGAAAGGATTATTGTAAAGAAGGAGAGGAAGTAGTCTCCAATTAGCTCTGGCTCATTGAGGTTTTTAGGCGGGATTTTCAAAGGCGGCTTAATGGATGATGTATAGGCTGCTATGAACTTGCTCATGTAGATCACGGTCAGCACGGTTGAGAAACTCACTATCGCGAGCACTGGGAGGGCTAGCAGACTCCCTGTTAAAACGAGGGATAGCGTAGTGAATATCAGGAGGAATTTCACGATGAAACCAGGGGTTGGAGGGAATCCTGTTAAGTTGAGGAATGTTAAGAAAGCTATGTTAAGCACGTTCGGGGAGACAAGGCCAAGGTAGCCTAGCTTGTAAAGCTCGTGAGTGTTTGCGAGTTGCTCCATTATTGATATGTTGATGAAACCCAGCGCTTTGGCTATGCCATGGTATACAACGTATACGACTATCAAAGTCTGTATGATGGGTTGCCTGACCAAGCCGTAGAGCGCGAAAAGCATTGTAACGACGCCCATGTGCCCCAGTGAGCTGTACACTATCACTTTTTTAACATCTGTTTGAACAGTAGTCATCAAGTAGCCGTACAAGGATGTGACAATGCCCTGCGCCATCATAATGTAGAATACTGCTGGGTCCAGGCTGAACATTGAAATCACTACGAATAGTGAGAAAGCCCCCATTTTCGAAAGCAACCCGCTCATCACAGCAGTGCCTGGGGAGGGCGCGTGGTAGTAGGCTGTTGGAAGCCATGAGTGAAGTGGGAATTGGCCAAGCTTGGTTAGAAAACCTATTACAAGAATTACTGATTCTAGGAGTCCAACACTCATGCTGGTTTGAGAGAGCTCAGTCAACGGGATTAGCAATGACTCTATGAAACCGTATTTCTGAGAAGCGAGCACCCATATCGACAGTATTGAGACATCGCCCGGTGTCGCACAAAAAACAAGGTATTTTATTGCTACCGGGTAATTCTCATACCCTCTCTCCATTAATATGAGGAGGACTGAAACCAATTCAAGAACTATCCAGAGCGTTATCACTTCGATGAGGGTTTCAGAGGAGAATAACAATATGACCAGGGAGAGCATAACGTCCGTTACAAGTTGCTGATACATCACCTTACCATATATCACTCTGTAGTAACCCTCGGTGTGCAGGGTTAAACCTACTGCTGCTATCATGGAAAGAAGTATGAAATACGGCTGGAACCATAAAAGCTCTACTACCCCTGCGAGGAAAAATAAGCCGGGAACGAGGAATCCGAGGATTCTCAAAATCTTTGAAAACCTGGGGTGGGAGTCCACTATGAGGGCTCCTGTGGCTGAGAGCATTACGGTGAGTACTATGTATGTTTTAGCCAGCATGTTCAAGCGGGCTCACCCCTCTAACAGTGATTGAAAATAATGTTGCTATTAGAACAGGCACTATCATGGTGAACGATACTACGAGGGCTATTGTTGTGAACCCCGATATGAGTATTGTGAAGTTGTAGAGGACGTTGAGTGTTCCAAGTGCGAGAATGATAACCTGTGGTCTCGTACCAATGCGATTAACAGGCTGGAGCACGCCCTTTCCCTTCCTGAGGTATATTTTGAAGTAATTTATGCTTATCGATATTGATGTTGCAATATAGAACGCTATACCTAGAAGAATGATTGTTTTCGCCAGGTCCAAACCCTGGTATAGGATTGCGTAAACGCTCAAAACTTTTGAAGTAAACCCAATGGTTCCTGGGACTCCGAGCATGGTGAATACGGCTAGCAGTCCTCCTATAGATGACAACGGCATGAGCGTTGAAACCCCATGTAACCCGTGGATGTACCTGCTACCATACGCGTGCTCTACTAAACCGATTTCAGCGAACAATGTAGTCTTGTAGGCTGTGTGCATAACTATTGATGTCAGCAAGGCCAGGAAGACGTATTCGCCGGGGTATAAGAGGTAGAGTGCGAATATTAGGCTGATAAACCCGTTGGTTGATATTGTCGCGTACGCCAGCATCTTCTTACCATCCCTCTGCCACGCAGCCTGCAATCCTCCGTATATTATTGAGAATATGCCGGACACGATGAGGTAAAAGGCTATGATGGGCTCGTACTCTCCAAAGTCAACCAGACTTACAACCCTGTACAAGCCTAGGAAGCCCAAAGGCGTCATGACCCCGCTTAGGAGTGCTGACGCGGGGGAAGGTGCTGCTGAGTGTGCACTTGGAAGCCAGAAGTGTAACGGCACGGTCGCAGCCTTGGTCACGAAACCTGCTATTAGCAGTGGTATAAGGTATGCTGGAACAATTGTCTTAACAGTTGCGAGGTCTGGGAAGCTTTTTAAAAGGTTTTGAAAACTCATCGCTCCTGCGACCAGCAGTACTGATGTAATAATCATTGTGAAGACCGTTACTTCGAAAGTTAGTGTTGAAGTAAATATGAAACCTCTGCTCGAAGTGAGGGAGCCCTCGTAAGAGTGTTCTTCCCCTTCTTTTATCAAAGCATATGCTAGGACTTCGGATATCGTCCAGAAGGCGGCGAGAGCTAGTATGTTGAATGATGAATAGGTCATGGTCAAAGAGATTATTAGAAGATCGAGCAGAATACTGGCTGACGCCGAGTAGTTGTTGATTCTGAAGTAATCGTAGGCGTAGAGGGAGATAATGCTTCCCGAGACAATGGTTGAGACAGCCAGGACTGCCCCGAAAATATCGAGCGTGCCATTAGCATATAACCCGTAGACACCGATGGCTAAAAGAATGGCGGAGGAGATTTTTAGAGGCAATGTTTGAGTGGTTGAAAAACCTTTTTTAAAGCTGGGTAAGACGAAAACCATTGCACCTAGGATGTAAAAAAAGATTAATGTAGACCCGTCCATGGTGATCCCTTGGCTACTTGAGGGATTCATACCTTGCCTTAGCCCATGATTCAGCAGTTTTCTTCTTAGCTATATCGAACACTTCGGGCTCAGCGGAGTATACTATCGCCCCTGTCGGACACAGCGAGCTACAGCCTGGCTCAAGCCCCTTCTTCCTTTGATCATAGCATAGGTCGCACTTTGTGGATATTCTCAGCCCCTTGTCAAGCTGGGGTATGCCGAATGGGCATGCATATAAGCATGCCATGCAGCCTATGCACTTGCTGGGTATGACGTATACAGCGCCTTCTTTGTCTCTCGTCATAGCTCCCGTGGGGCACACGTCTATGCAAGGAGCCTTAGCGCAGTGGAGGCATGAAACCGGGATTTCAAGGCCGAGCGAGGTCCTGTAGACCTTTATGTATGGTTTCCCGTCATGGATGAAGTCGCACGCTGCCTCACATGCTCCGCATCCTATGCAAGTTCCTATGTCTATTATCCTGAGATATCTTTGGTGAGATGTGGAGGGGTTATCCAAGCTCATCCAGCTCACCTCGCGAGGGGTTGCTTAACCAGTTTTGCCTGGATCCAGCTGTGCATGAACCTTGCCGCGTAGAGGCCGCTTCTAGTTGCGGGGCCTATTTTACTCGGACCGGTGACCACGTCGCCTGCTGCGAAGACTTTCGGGTTGCCCGTCTGATATCTTTCATTAACTATTATCGTATTGCTCTTGGATAGTTTTATACCGAGCTTGTTCAAAACCTCCTCGCTAGGGCTTAATGGAGGTGTTGCCGTCTCCCCCGTCGCGAAAACCACCGTGTCAGCCTCTATTATGAACTCGGAGCCCTCAATCGGCACGGGCTGGGGCCTACCTGTCTCGTCGGGCGGGCCGAGCCTCATCTTCTGCATTTTAATACCCTTCACCCACCCGTTTTCAGCCAGTATCTCAACTGGGGCCACCAGCTCCTGGAACTCCACGCCCATTCTCTGAACCCTTTCTATTTCGAAAATCCCAGCTGGTGCTTCGTTTATGGTTCTCCTGTAAAGGAGGTATGACTCAGCGCCTTCCCTAAGCGCCTGCTCCGCGGCATCCACTGCGCTGTACCCTCCCCCGATCACCACAACCTTCCTGCCCGGCTCCGGCTTCCTATCGATCAGTTTTAACTCGAAAACCCTGAAACCATATACGTATTCGAGCGCTGAGGTAACGCCTTTCACGTTGGAGCCTGGGAGGCGCGGTACCTTGGAAACCCATGTACCCGTGGTTATCAATACTAGGTCGTGGTTGTTGACAACCTCCTCGAGGCTTATTTTCTTTTCAACGAACATGTCACCTTCCTCGTGGTGTTTCTCCTCGCCTGTGAAAACCTTGGTTCTGGTTGAAAAGCTTACCCCGAACTTCTCCTCAAGCTCTTTAACGCCGAGCAATACTCTATGCCTGGGTATTCTCCAGGGAGGAATCGCGAATAACATCAATCCTCCCGGTAGCGGTTGCTTATCGTAGACTGTTATCTCGTAGCCTTGGCATGACAAGTATCCTGCTGCAGCTAAGCCGGCGGGTCCGGCCCCTATGATTGCTACTTTTAAACTATTCGACGGCGGCCTCTCCTTACACATAAATGCGTACTTGATGTAATCACTCAAAGCTCCTCACTCATGCGTTGTTATAATTGGAAGCCCTTATAATTCTTATGTGTGATTACTTATACCATGCCTAAAAACACGTTTTTCCCATTTAAATATATATCAATCAACATTTCTACATATGTCTAAACTCTTCCCTCTCGTAAGTGGTTTATTAGGATAAACCTGCAGTATTTCTTAATCTAAGGAGAGGTTTGCGGGCTGGAATAATGAGCAGGATTAGGATAGTGTTCATAGATGTTGACGGGACTATTACGGAGGGCAGGGATACGTATCTCTTAGACCTAGAGCTCGTGAGTGTTCTTAGAAAGCTCACCAGTCAAGGAGTCTACGTTAGCATAGTGTCAAGCAACGCTTTGCCCGTGGTTATAGGGCTCTCAAGATATCTCGGGTTCAACGGCCCTGTCACAGGGGAGTCTGGCTCACTCATATACTATGACAAATGGGGTATCGTCGAGCTTGCGGGCTCGCCTACCAGGCACGTATATGCTGACGTTCTAGAGAGGTTTAAGGACTACGTTGAAGACACGTGGCAGAATCGCTTCAGGATTTACGAGTACGCCTTGAAGGTCAGGAAGGGGTTTGACGGCTGGATGGTTTACAAGAGGATTGCGGAGTACGTTGAATCCACGTATAGGGACGTTCGCGTGGGCTACAGTGGCTACGCAATACACTTGATGCCTAAAGGGGTGGATAAGGGTGTTGCAGTGAAATACATCCTGGATCGAATGAGCATCAGCCCTGATGAGGCCGCAGGGGTTGGGGACAGCGTGATGGATGCTGAAATCATGAAGCATGTCGGCTACAGGGTCGCCGTGGGGAATGCTGACGAGGGGTTGAAGAAATTCTGCAATATCGTTCTCGATAAGCCGAGCTCCAAGGGCGTCTTGGATTTTGCCAGGAAGATTATTGAGGGTGCTGTGTAGTTGAAAAAACTAGTATTGTTCGACCTAGACGGGACTTTGGTGGATAGTGAGGATTTCATAGTCTGGTCTTTTCTCGAGGCTGGGAGAAGGCTCGGCGTGGAGGTTGATCCTGGAAGAGTAAGGAGGATGATTGGCTACCCGCTGGACAGTGTTCTCGAGGAAGTGTTTGAACCCGGGAGCATTGACCTTGAGGAGTTCAAGAGGGTGAGGAAGCGCATCGTTGAGGAGAACTGGAGGAGCATGGTGAGAATTTTTCCGGACGTTTTAGAGACTCTAGAATACTTGAAGGGGAAAGGATACATCCTCGGCGTCGCCTCCTCGAGCGTGACATCAAGAATTAATGCGTTCCTAGAGTTTTTCAGGCTTAAAGAATTCTTCCAGGTAGTATCCGGTGTTGAGGAAGGTGTTAGAGGTAAGCCCGAGCCCGACGTCATCTTGAGAGCGGTTGCCCGGGCCAGGGTTTCCCCGTGCGACGCAGTCTACGTGGGCGACAGGGTAGTGGACTGTATAGCCTCACGCGGGGCGGGGGTTGACTTCATCCTTGTTGAAAGATCCACGTATTCCTCGATCACGGAGTGCGAGCCTGTTTTAACCGTTAAATCCTTGAAGGAGCTCACCCGCCTCCTCTGAACACTTCTCCGCGGAATCCTATTTTAGGATGTGCAACAATAATTATCAATGCCCGCGGCACTCCCGGCGGCGGCATGGTTGTGACGCCGGGCGTAGCCCGGTGAGTGATTAACCGGCCTCCTGCCGCGGGTACATGAAGCAGTGCTTTAAAACATTCCATAAATGTTTTAATGATCAAGAGGGGTAAAGTATATAAATCCCCCATGCTAGATAAGAATCTAGACGCTTACTCGGTAATATGGAGACCCGAGCCAACCGGGGGATGCTACCCCCGGGATGCTCAGGTCTGACGAGGGGTGCACGGGTTTAACCCCGTGTTAAGCGCAGAAACTCTCCCACCGTCCAAAGCGGCCGTAACTCCGGTTGATCCTGCCGGACCCGACCGCTATCGGGGTGGGGCTAAGCCATGGGAGTCGCACGCTCCGCCGCTGCGGGGCGTGGCGCACGGCTGAGTAGCACGTGGCTAACCTGCCCTCGGGAGGGGGATAACACCGGGAAACTGGTGCTAATCCCCCATAGGGGAAGGCGCCTGGAAGGGTCCTTCCCCGAAAAGGCCCGGCAGGGGTTAGCGCTGCCGAGCCGCCCGAGGATGGGGCTACGGCCCATCAGGTAGTTGGCGGGGTAACGGCCCGCCAAGCCGATAACGGGTGGGGGCCGTGAGAGCGGGAGCCCCCAGATGGGCACTGAGACAAGGGCCCAGGCCCTAAGGGGCGCACCAGGCGCGAAACCTCCGCAATGCGGGAAACCGTGACGGGGCCACCCCGAGTGCCCCCTTTCCGGGGGCTTTTCCCCGCTGTAGGAAGGCGGGGGAATAAGCGGGGGGCAAGTCTGGTGTCAGCCGCCGCGGTAATACCAGCCCCGCGAGTGGTCGGGACGGTTATTGGGCCTAAAGCGCCCGTAGCCGGCCCGGCAAGTCCCCTCCTAAATCCCCGGGCTCAACCTGGGGACTGGGGGGGATACTGCCGGGCTAGGGGGCGGGAGAGGCCGAGGGTACTCCCGGGGTAGGGGCGAAATCCTATAATCCCGGGAGGACCACCAGTGGCGAAGGCGCTCGGCTGGAACGCGCCCGACGGTGAGGGGCGAAAGCCGGGGGAGCAAACCGGATTAGATACCCGGGTAGTCCCGGCTGTAAACGATGCGGGCTAGCTGTTGGGTGGGCTTAGAGCCCACCCAGTGGCGCAGGGAAGCCGTTAAGCCCGCCGCCTGGGGAGTACGGCCGCAAGGCTGAAACTTAAAGGAATTGGCGGGGGAGCACCACAAGGGGTGGAGCCTGCGGTTCAATTGGAGTCAACGCCGGGAATCTCACCGGGGGCGACAGCAGGATGACGGCCAGGCTAACGACCTTGCCTGACGCGCTGAGAGGAGGTGCATGGCCGTCGCCAGCTCGTGCCGTGAGGTGTCCGGTTAAGTCCGGAAACGAGCGAGACCCCTGCCCCCAGTTGCGACCCAGGGCTACGGCCTTGGGGCACACTGGGGGGACTGCCGCCGTTCAAGGCGGAGGAAGGAGGGGGCCACGGCAGGTCAGCATGCCCCGAATCCCCCGGGCTACACGCGGGCTACAATGGCGGGGACAGCGGGTTCCGACCCCGAAAGGGGGAGGCAATCCCTCAAACCCCGCCGCAGTTGGGATCGAGGGCTGCAACTCGCCCTCGTGAACGCGGAATCCCTAGTAACCGCGCGTCAACATCGCGCGGTGAATACGTCCCTGCTCCTTGCACACACCGCCCGTCGCTCCACCCGAGGGGAGAGGGAGTGAGGCCTGGCCGGCTTGGTCGGGTCGAACTCCCTCTCCCTGAGGGGGGAGAAGTCGTAACAAGGTAGCCGTAGGGGAACCTGCGGCTGGATCACCTCCTGCCATTAGGCCGGACGGTGGGAGGGCTGCTCAGCTTAACACAGGGTTGAACCCGTGCACTCCTCTGATGCTTATGCAACACGGGTGTAATGCCCGTGTGAAGGCGCTAACCCCTGGTCAACAGGGGTGATGGGCGCTGTGGGGGCTGGTACATTCAGGGGTACCAGTCGAATTCACGGGATCCTGCTCCTCGTCCCTGGGGCTGCGGCGAGGACGCCGCCCGGTGGATGGCTCGGCTCGGGCGCCGAGGAAGGCCGTGGCAAGCTGCGATAAGCCCGGGGTAGGCGCAAGCAGCCGTCGAACCCGGGATCGCCGAATGGGACTTCCCGCCACGGGTTTACCCGTGGCGCCCGGTCATCCGGGCGGGAACCCCCCGAACGGAAACATCTTAGTAGGGGGAGGAGAAGAAATCAATTGAGATCCCCTGAGTAGGGGCGACCGAAAGGGGGAGAGCCCAAACCAAATCTCCACGGGATAACCGTGGAGAGATGTGGGGTTACGGGTTCCCGGGCTGGGGGTAAACCCCGGGGAGCCGACCCATGGTAGCCGAAGTGGTCTGGAAAGACCCACCGTAGAGGGTGACAGTCCCGTAGGCTAAACCATGGGGGCTCCTGCCCGGGAACCAGAGTACCACGGCTTGGTTTTGCCGTGGGAAGTCGGGGGTCACCGACCTCCAAGGCTAAATACGTCCCGAGACCGATAGCGAACTAAGTACCGTGAGGGAAAGCTGAAAAGAACCCCGAAAGGGGAGTGAAAAGAGCCTGAAACCGGGCGGTTACATACGGCGCGGCCCTTAAGAGATGAGACCCGTTGAAGGAAACCGGGGCGACCCGGGAGTACGAAACGGGTTGATCGGGGTCGCGCCGTCCGTCTTGAAACACGGGCCGGGGAGTCCACGGTAGTGGCGAGCTTAAGGGGGTCAAAGCCCCGTAGGCGTAGGGAAACCGACAAGCCCGCAGCCGCTTAAGGCGGCGAGGGGCGGGGTCCCAAAGGGCCTGGAGTCACTGCCGTGGAACCAGAAACCGGGCGATCTAGGCGGGGGCAGGGCGAAGCCGGGGGAAACCCCGGTGGAGGCCCGAAAGGGTTCTGACGTGCAATTCGTTCCCATGACCCCCGTCTAGGGGCAAAAGACCAATCTAGCCCGGTGATAGCTGGTTCCCGCCGAAGTGGGTCTCAGCCCAGCCCCGCCTGAGGTGGGCCACGGGGTAGAGCTACGGATCGGGGGTGCGGAAGCCGAAAGGCTTCGGCCCCCGGTCCAACTCCGAACCTGTGGCCACCGTAGAAGGCGGGAGTGGGGTTCCCCGGCGTAAGGCTGGGGGCCGAGGGGGGAACAACCCAGACCGAGGTTAAGGCCCCTAAGTGCCGGCTAAGTGCCAATCAAAGGGCGTCCCGCGACTCAGACAGCGGGGAGGTGGGCCTAACAGCAGCCATCCTTTAAAGAGTGCGTAACAGCTCACCCGCCGAGTCGCGGGGCCCCGAAGATTGGTCGGGGCTCAAGCCGGCCGCCGAGACCTCGGGGCACGGCTCCGTTGGAGCCGTGATCCGGTAGGCGGGCGCCGGGTCGGGGCAGAAGCCGGGCCGTGAGGTCCGGTGGACCCGATCCGGGTGCAGATCCCGGCGGCAGTAACAGCGAAGAGGGGTGAAAATCCCCTCCGCCGGAAAGGGCAAGGGTTCCTCGGCAACGGTCGTCGGCCGAGGGTTAGCCGGTCCTAACCCGGGCCGTAACACGGACCCGGGGAATGGGAAACGGGTTAATATTCCCGTGCCGCGGGGATAGGTGCGGCAACGCAAGCCCCACCTCTGACGCCTCCGGATAGGTGGACTGGGGGCGTCCGAAGGGACGCGACCCAGCTAACCGGTGAAGGCCCCGGAGAACCGTAATGGTGAGAAGGGGCTGAAGCCGGGAATGGGGCTCCGTTAGGAGCCTTCCACCGACTCCGGGGGCCCTTGAAAAGGGGGTGGGGAACGATTCCCCGCGCCCGTACCGAGAACCGACACAGGTGCCCCTGGGTGAGAAGCCCAAGGCGTCTGGGGGATAACCCTGGTCAGGGAACTCGGCAAATTGGCCCCGTAACTTCGGGAGAAGGGGTGCCTGCGGTCCTGGGGGATAACCCTGGGTCCGCAGGTCGCAGTGCCTAGGGGGGCCTGACTGTTTAATAAAAACATAGGTCCCCGCAAGCCCGAAAGGGTTTGTACGGGGGCTGAATCCTGGCCACTGGCGGTCCGTGAAACCGGGGTACAACCCGGCGAAGCGCCGCTGAAGGCCGGGAGTAACTCTGACTCTCTTAAGGTAGCCAAATGCCTTGCCGGGTAAGTTCCGGCGCGCATGAATGGATCAACGAGGTCCCCACTGTCCTGACCAGGGGCCCCGTGAAGACACGGAGCCGGTGCACAGTCCGGCAACCCCCCGCAGGGCGATAAGTCCCCGTGGAGCTTTACCGCAGCCTGGCGCTGGCCCCTGGGTTACGGTACGTAGCGTAGGTGGGAGCCTGTGAAGCTGTGCTCCCGGGCACAGCGGAGGCGGCAATGAAACACCACCTATCGTAACTCGGGGGCCTAACCCCCGGGTAGCCGGGGGGACAACGCTAGGTGGGCGGTTCGGCTGGGGCGGCACTCCCGCGAAAAGATAACACGGGAGCCCAAAGGTCGGCTCAGGCGGGTCAGAGCTCCGCCGTAGAGTGCAAGGGCAAAAGCCGGCCTGACCGGACCCTTGAACACAAGGGGTCCGGACGGGAAACCGAGGCCTAGCGAACGCTCGTGCCCCCCTCGGTGGGGGCCGGGCATGACAGAAAAGTTACCCCGGGGATAACAGAGTCGTCGCGGGCGAGAGCTCCCATCGACCCCGCGGTTTGCTACATCGATGTCGGCTCTTCCCATCCTGGGAGTGCAGCAGCTCCCAAGGGTGGGGCTGCTCGCCCATTAAAGGGGAACGTGAGCTGGGTTTAGACCGTCGTGAGACAGGTCGGACTCTACCCGCGGGGGGTGCGGGCCGCCTGAGGGGAAGCTGCCCTCAGTACGAGAGGAACGGGGCGGCGCGGCCTCTGGTTTACCGGTTGTCCTGGCGGGCAACGCCGGGCAGCTACGCCGCAAGGGGTAACCGCTGAAAGCATCTAAGCGGGAACCCCTCCCCGAAAAGAGGCGGCCTGTCGCCACGGCTCTGCCGTGGCGGCACGGGCTCCCGTAGAAGACGGGGTTGATGGGGCGGGGGTGTAAGCCCCAAGGGGTTATCCCCGAGGGGTTCAGCCCGCCGCTCCCAATCGCCCGACGCCGCAGTGTCTCACTCAGGGGACGAGCCGGGTGGATGCTTAACTGCAACCCGGGGTAGAGCGGGATCCCGTGGATTCGAGTATAAACCCTGAATGCGCCAGCCCCCGCAGCGCCCTTTTAAACAATCCTCCTGAAACACTGTTCTCTCTCGGAAGAACGCGTGTTCAGAATGGGGTAACGGTCCTCATCCCCATTGCAGGGTAGGATTACCGTCGTGTCATCACTGCTCACCCATATCGTGATAAAATCCTTAATACTTTACTAATCCAGCACTGGGCTCGTCTCTGTCAGTGTTTAAACCGGTTTGTTGAAATCGTTGGGCGGCACTGCTAATTCTTTATTACTTTAACATGAGATATTAACGGTGGTAGTGCCCGGGTTAAAGGGGTGGTTGATGGTTATAAGCTATTTCAAGATGATAAGGCCCTTGAACTCTTTCATGAGCGGGCTCGGGGTAGTCTTCTCCCTCCTCGTGTTCAACTCGTACAGGCTTGACCAGCACGTGTCACTGCTAGCGGTATTAGGGTTCGCAACAGGCTTCACGGCCACAGCAGCCAGCATGCTGGTCAACGATATCGTTGACGTCGAAGTAGACAGGGTTAACAAGCCGTGGAAGCCCTTGCCCAGTGGACAGGCAAGCGTTAAGGCGGCGTGGCTTCTAACACTGGCGTTCTCGGCTACGAGCATTATAGTAAACATTATTGCGGGGCCAAGCCTCGTCCTCGTCACTATAGTTTACTTAACAATGGGCTTACTCTACAATTTCTTGCGTAAACACTGGTGGAGCCAGTTCATGGTTTCAGCGTCGACAACAGGACCGATCGTTTACGGATACGTGGCGTCAGGTCTCCCGAGAGAAGCCCTCGGCTTCACAATACTCTTCACACTGACAATCTTCATAGTTAACACCGGGAGAGAAGTATTGAAAGCCGTCCAGGATATTGAAGGGGATAAAGCCCTCGGCTACGAGACCATTCCTTTGAAGACAGGTATCCCAGCAGCAATTAAAATATTGAAAGCATGTAGCATCCTGGGACCGTTAACCGGGGTGTTAGCCGGGGTGTTAGGCGGGGCAAGCATCCTATATCTCACCCTCATACTTATAGCAGGATACCTCTACTCGTCAAGCCTCTTCAAAACATGTAGGAACCCTGGGGATAAGCAAGTCCTGGAGGATTCGCGTAGAAACACTTTGAAAGCAATGCTCCTCGGGCTCGTAGCCTTTTGGACTAGTAGAATAGGGTTTACAATATCTTTTTGAAACGCCCGTATAATACGGGAGTAGAAGCCATGAGCAACCCTACTAGGAAGAAGCCTGCTAAGACCCCGTACGGTATTGATGCCGAGGACATGTACACTAGAAGCGCGACCAATGAAACCCCTAACCCCATTGCAAGCCTCTCCGGAAGGCTCAGCGAGTCCAGAATCCTCATGGAGCGGTCAATAATCCTATTGGCAAGTGTGAAGGAAAACGCTAGCCCTAGCAAAGCCTGGCTCGCCGAAACTTCCCATCCGTTGGCAATGTTTACAATACTGATCAGGATAGTTAATGCGAGAGGTTGAAGCCAGGGTTTCACGCTTTTAAACCCGAATCCATTAACCGAGAAAAGCCCGCATGCAAACCCTATCAACACCCCGCCGGCCACATCCCAAGGGTAGTGCACCATGAGGAACACTCTGCTCAGTGAAACACCTGTCACAGTTATTATTGAGAAAATGGTGAGCATCTTCCTCCTCACCTGAAGAACTATAGATGTCCAAAAAGATGTTGAAACCTGGGAGTGGCCGCTGGGGAAGCCGGGTCCAGAGGCTTCAACCCTCCAAAACTCTCGGGGAGGGCGAGGCAGGTTTAGGGAATACTTGAGAGCAATATTCAAAGAACCCGAGAACAATACCGCAACAGCGGCGCTGACCCCCATCCCCTTCCCCATGGTGAAGAACAATATGATTCCAGCGATCAAGTAGAATTTTTCATCTCCTATGAGGCTCCACGCGACCCACATCTCCCTATTATTCAAGGCCGTGGTAAGTGCTAAGAGAATTCCCGCTGTAACACTCAGCGGCCAAAGGATTTTCTCGAGGGGGAGACCGCTTCTCAATCAAACCATCCTTAAGAACTGAATATTGCTCCAGCAACCTTCTTATACTCCAAAATACTAGCTGTTTTCAACGGATCTATCCCTCTCATCCTGGCAAGCTTACAGCTGGATAGTCCGAAAACCATGGACCCGTACATTATCTTGTCTAGTAAGCTAACCCCCTCTAGGACCAGCCTGTGGAATCTCCCCGTCACCCTAGCATATATCGTCCTCATGAAGTCTACAAGCATAACGCCCACCTTGTCACCCGGGTCCACGACCTCGAGAACCGTGAAGTCTTTAAGGAAAGGCTCCTCATACCCGACTATATCGTTATGCATCCATTCGGGGGCAACATCGACTTTCACAGGTATCTTAGCATTCTCGTTAAACTCGTTCTTCCCCCTAAGCCCCAGCGATTCCAAGGGGGAGTGAGTCGAGATTACTAGTAGGCCTTTATACCTGTTAACCCATTCAGCGATCACCCCTGCATCAGCAACAGCCTTCCCAGTCTTCTCTTCCAGAAAAACCACGCTATCCTCTACGATTTTGAAAGGAATGTTTAACAAGTTATTCTCGTAGAGTAGCTTCAAGATCCCGTAAAGCATTGAGGGGAGGCTTGCCCTCGGCGCCAACCCCTCTGGTAATTGAACATGCGGAATACCGTGCTCGTAAGCCCTGGTTTTCAACAATCCCCCGCTCGAAACAGTCACCATGGGGATATTCCTTTCCAGCGCAGAGTCAAAGATTTTCAACGTTTCAATAGTGTTTCCACTATAGCTCACAACGAGCAGTAAGTCTTCAGGACTCGTATAACCGGGGAGTATGTGGTTTTTCACGGTTATCACTGGCAGTGATGAATACATTGCCGAGAGCGTTGATAATATATCACCAACAATACCGCTTCCGCCCATGCCGGCCACGATTATTGACCTGAACCCTCTGTTAAACCTCACGGACACAGGTTTCTCAAGAGCAATCCTTGCTTGCCGACTCCACTCTAAGTACATTTCCTCCATAACCAGTCCCGATTTAATTTAAGCTTGCAAGAGTAAATAAACAGTAGTGAAGTAAATGAACCCGTTAATAGAAGACTTGACGAGGGGCTGGAAAGTAGTATACACTCATTACGCCGGGGTCGTGGCTAAGCTAGCCTCGCTGATAGTGAAGGCCTCGGATAAACCGGTTGTGCTTGTAGATGAGAAAAACATCATACTAAACCACATCCCATTAGATGATGTGGAATCAAGCAAGGTGATAACAGGGCTTGCGCAAGGAGCTACCAGGGTCATAATTGTAGAGCCCGATAAGATTCCTTTTCTCGGAGGCAGTGTTGAAAACATAATCGTCTTCACAACCCCTCGCCCCGGGTTAAGGATTCCGAGGGTTTTCGAGAAAACATATATCGTCAAGGCGGGCGACGAGTATGTTTACTTCAACAAGAAGTCTTTTCTAAAAATAAGGTTCAGAATCTTGGGGGACAAGCTGGTTGTTATAGAGAAGCCTCCTGGGATGCTGGGGGAAGGGCTTGAAGCGTTGAAGAACGCCATGCTAACCTACGGTGAACTAACCGTGAAAGACGCAGTGTTCATCTTGGCCAAGGAGCTTGGAGTTGGGAAGAACGAGGCCCGGAGGATTCTGAGCCAGCTAGTTCTGAGAAAATATGTTAGAGTTGTTAAAGGAAGAGTCAACCTCTACTGATGCATGAGCGATTCGTCGAAATAGACTTTTATCAAGCCCAGTTTCTTGTAGACTATGTTAACGTACTCGTCTATAGTCGTCCTTGGAACTCCCAGCCTCTCAGCTCTGGAGATAACTATGTTTTCAACCACTGCATATTTCTGATACTTTTCGTTAAGCTCCTTCCACGGTATCCCGCTCAAAGCTTTAGCAATAGTGTTGTCAAGCGGTAGCTCACCCATGAGGATTAAGAGCGAGATAATAGGGTAGCCTATATAGCTTTTGAAAACAGTCCCGTTATCGTTGCTGAAAACCCTGAAGGTGTCAACCCCCTCCTTGACAGCAACCACCCTGTACTCTTTCTCACCAGTGCTCGACGTGACCAGTGCTTTGTTAGCCCCAACCATTCTAATCCTGCCGTCTCCAATGGCTCCAATAGCTTCCAAAACCTTTATTCTCGGAGGTTTTGAAAGAAGTTTAAGGCTCAACCAACCCCACCCATCCTAAACCTTTCTAACAATAAGAGGATTCGAGGATTCAACCACTCCTCTACCACTAACCTGTTGCCCTATGCCGAGCCTTAAAACCTCGTAGTATGCTTCAGGGTCGAGTATCAAGTAGAACTCAGCATCCTTATCATCAACCCTACCGTGAACCAGGATGCAGGGCTCCTTAACCCCCTCTGGCTGTTCAACACCTATGACGACCCCTTCATATTGAACGCGTTTTTCCAAGTCTCTCATCCTAAGTAAGAATACACCAATCCAGCTAATAAAAGTAAAATTAAACAGTAATATACTAAGCAAATACATAAATATATATGGTGGTAGGTTTGACCGAACCAATTAGTATGAGGTCAGCTGTAATGGAGCTTAACACGGGAATAGTAATAGCTGGAGCCTACGCTGACAAGGTCAGGAGAACGTTGTTCGCTCAACTAAAGGAGGTGGTGAAAAGCAATAAGGATTTCACAAGGGAAATAGCGAGAGCGTCAGGGGAATTGAACAGAATCCTCTACCACATACTTGTTGAAACAATCAGGGTTGAGAAGGGTGATGCTGTGAGAGTAAGAATTAAATATAGCGTGGACAGCTCATCAAACAGGATCGTATTCGACTACAACACCCTCAGCCTGGAGGTTTTCAGAAGGGTTAAAGATGAGGAGGTATCATCTATTATTAAGAAAGTCCTAGATGAGAAGCTCGAGGAGGTTAAGAAGCAATACGCCGCGCTCCCGAGCAGGGAGGAAGCCGAGAAGATATTGAAAGGAGAAGTGGTTGAGCCGGAGAAGCCGACAGCTCTCGAGGTTCAAGAAGACGTTTTGAAAAACGTTAAATCCCTAGACCTATTAGGTGAAACGATAACGGGAGGATACCTGTTCAAGATCAAGGGACATGAGGACCAATCCATCGGAATGCTTACCCTCGAGCCCAGTGACAGGGGTGTTTTAATCGATGCTTTAATACTGAGTAATGGGAAGGGATATAGGTACTTGAAGACTTCCGAGATGAGTAAGGAGGTCTTAGCTGAGAACCCGGATTTAATCCTTAAAGAACTCCAAGGTGTTAAACCAGCAGAGCTTGAGGCGAAGCAGGCCGAGGAATTCATCAGGGAGAAAACATCTATGGCTATTTAGAATGGAAACGGTGAATAGAAGCGGCAAGCTCGTCCAGGAATTGCTTGAAAACATCTTTTTTCATCCTAGCCCCCGCTGCGTAGGGATGTCCCCCACCATGGATGCTAAGCCTCCTACTCAGCTCCCTTAAAACCTGGTTCAAGTCGAAGCCTTCTCGACTCCTCAAGCTTAAAACGTACATGTCTCCTCTTGACTCAGCAGCTATTCCGACGAGAGTGCCCCCGTAAACCATTGCGTAGGTGGCGGCCCTGCCGAGGCTTCCGATCGGGTCTACCACGTAGGAAATGCTTCCATACACGTGCACGTTGGCTTTAACCCACAGTCTCAACTTCTCGTCTGCTATGGCTTGATGGAGAGCCCTGGAGACAAGGTCTTGGAGCATACTGGGAAGCTTGTTCTCGCTAAGATGAGCGACCACTTTCCTCTTGAACTCGTGGTCGCGTCTCGAGCCCTCGAGCCCCTGAGTGAGAATTCCGGCCTCAAGGTAAATACTTCTTCTATCCCATTTTAAGAGTTCGTTCCTAACCCAGAGGGTTTCGTCGAGATAGTCGCTGATAGCCCCGTATAAAGCAACCCTGCCGTACTCGGGATCCAGCCCTTTCTCGCTAAAATACCTGTACGAGAGCTCAGATGCCGAGCAACATGTATCGTGAACAAATTCGACTCCACCGCCCACAGCGTCGAAGCCTTCTGGCAAAGGATGGTGGTCGATATATAAAACTCTTCCACTCTCGGCACGAGTCTTCAAAACCCTTAACAACTCGTCTCTACATAGCTCGTCAATAGCTATATCTAAAATAATTATGTTATCTCCCTGCTTTGTAAACGTTTTCAAATCCTCCACGACTCCAACGGGGTGGGTGAATAACACGTTGCATGCTAACCCTTTCGCCTTAACGTAAGCGCATGTCAGCGCAGCGGAGACGACGCCATCCCCGTCGCCATGGGTTAACACAACCCAGCTACTCAATAAACACCACCTTTAAGAAGCGGTCAGCCCCGCGCGAGGATATCATCCCCTCGAAGGGTTACACCTGCCACGCTTCCTCATCCCTTATAAATACTTAGGCGTTCAGGCTTTATACAGTTAACGCGGAAACCTTTCTGTTTAAAAGAAAAAGTAGGAGGATATTCTCACAGGGCTTGAAGTGCCGGCTAAGATAGACATAGGGAAGGCTCCTGAAGAAATACTTGAGCTGAGCAACCAGGAAATCCTGCAGGAGTTCATAATGCTTTTAGAGTCGACAGGGGCTTCTAAAGATACTGTTAAAGCGTATCAATCAGCCATTAGTGATTTCCTGGATTTCATAGGGGACAAGCCGTTGAAAGAGGTCACTTTGAGAGATATTCTTGCATGGAGGAATGAGAGGCTTAAGTCAGGCTTCCCCAGGAAGAAAACGCTGGACAAGACAAGATGGCAGGCAACACTACACTATTACACATTGTTTCTCAAAAGGTTTTTCGAATGGCTCGGCCTCCAGCTAAGGGTTCCGAGCGTTAAGAAACCTTCCTCTAGGATAACAGTCTTAACCGATGAAGAGGTTGGTAAGCTGTTCCAAGTGGCTAGAAACCCGCTCGACAAGCTTATTCTGCGATTACTGCTGGATACCGGCTTAAGAAGCAAGGAGGTTTTGAGCATTAAGGTGGGCGACATAGATTTCGACGGTAGAACCATTAGGGTTGTCGAGGGCAAATATGGCAAGGAAAGATATGTTACAGCCTCCAACGAGACTTTCAAGCTTATTGAAGCCTGGGTAAAGCTAAACAATCTTGGAAGAGACGATAGGCTGGTAGACCTGACCTATGGCGGTCTCTACAAGAAGCTTAAGAGGTTGGCGGCAAAAGCGGGAATACCTCCGGAGAAAATCAGGCCTCACGTTCTTAGACATACTTTTGCCACGAGGGCTTTAAGGCTCGGCATAAGCCTTCCATCGCTACAGAGACTGTTAGGTCATACCGACATAAGGACCACCCAGGTCTACCTCCACCTGACAATTGATGACATTAAGAAGGAGTATAGGGAAAAGTTTGAAACCAAGGTTTCACGGGGGGTTGAGGAGACCCTGCTGTGTAATAATTGTGGACGCAACATACCCAGCGATGCCTTGTTCTGCCCGTACTGCGGGAGGCAGGTTTCAAACACCAGTGAAAACCTAGCTCTCGCTTAACCCATCCAGAATCCTTCCTACGGCAGCCTCTATAATCTTTTTATAACTAGGATTGGCTGACCTGTACTTGCTCAAGATCTCTTCAGCCTTCTCAACAGGGTAGTCATCCTTGAAGGATGATAGGAATTCCTCAATAGAGGTATTGAAGGCTATAAAGTAGACAGGCGAAACCGGAATACTCCATCTTTCACCACTATACTTCAAGGTTAGAAGTTTTTCAAGATATTCCTCGTCGCTAACAGGGTTCTCCAGGACAGCCTTATAGTACTGGGTGAGATAGTGTGAAACAATTATGAACTCCAACTCACTACTCCTATAGCCCTTGAAGACCGAGACTTCACTGTTATCCTCCAACACCACGTGGGGCCCCTCCTCGATTGTAAAGCCAAGAGCCTTCAACTTGTCTATGAATCCAGACAGGTTCTTCACATCGAGGGAGTAAATCTTAATCAAACCCATCAGCCATTAAGAACAATGATATTGCTGTTTTAAATAAGAGTGGTCGAGCTTTGAGCGAAGTAATAGCAGGAACTAGGTCTGAGTCAAAGATTATACGGGGTTTAAGAAGCCAGCTCTCCGATCATGTAGACTGGATCGATGTTTTAAAAACCCCGGTGAAAACATGGATTCCCGAGGAGTGCTCTATAACTATTGATACCGAGGATTTTGAATGCATACCCATCCCATACTCTTTGACAAGTGAAACAGAAGGCTACCTCGTCTTTGAAGAAAACATCCAGCCTGGGGCCGGTAACATTGTTTTAATGAGATACCCTGAAAACTATTTCGCAACAAGCATCCGTGTCCATGAAGCATTCCGGAAAGGAGTATCAGCGGTAATCCTATTTGAGAAAGACGAGCATGTTACTAGGAAAATAGCTGTAACGGATCCCCCCACCCCATCCAACATGCCTGGAAACCCTCCGCCAATACCTGTCGTAACCATAGATCATGAGGTTTTCAGGGCGTTGGAGCGCAGGTTGAGAATCTCTGGAGGGTTGAAGGCAACGGTTAAGGTGGGAGCAATCCTGAAGGATTCAATAGGATACACCTTGATCGCGGGGATTAATGGTTCAGGTGAAAGCGAAGTCCACGTTACAACCCACCACGACCACTGGTTCCAGGGGGAGGGGGACAGTATTGTCGGGTTGAAAACCCTTCTCGCCTTAGCGAAACAGTGGAGAACCGTTGAAAACAAAGTAAACATCCTCCTGATTTCCTTCACTGCGAAGGAATTAGGGTCTCCCTACTTATCTCCATATCACTGGTCATGGGGTTCGAAATACTTCCTTCAGGTGATGAGGAATAAGGCTTTATTAGAGAACACGTTGTACTCGATAGTAATCGATTCAGTCCACGTCAATACTCCAACAGTATACTATCATCCCTCATTGTATAAGGTTGTTGGTGAATCGCTGAAGCCGGGCTGGAACGCGGTTCCCGGGGGCAATCACTACTCGCTTGACAGTCTAACTTATTTGCGCGAAGGAATACCCTCAATGGCTATTACCACGCTGAGTAATGAATACTCGTGGAAAATTCACTACTCAAGCCTAGACAACCCGATCAACGTCAACTCTGACTCAATAGCCGTGGAACTATCCGGGTTCCTTGTTAAGACGATATTGGCGAGTAAGTCGGAGGAAATTACCGTTAACAATCTATGGGATTACGTCTCGCTCGATAATTATCCCTTGGAGTTTAAGACGATTGTGGCTAAGGCGAGGCAAGCTGAAAGCGTAATAGGTTCACGCAGTGTTTTAAGAATCACTACTAAAACGTTCAGCGATTGTGCTTTGCTAAGGATTAATGATCACGCAATATTTCATGCCGGATTACTGAGCCCTTTATTGCTATCTGAGGAGGCTGGAAGAAGGATTGGAGAAGAGGAGATTTTTCTCAACCTCCAGCTTTGCAGTGGCAGGTCTTATAGCTTCTTCTTCGCTAGGCACAATAAGAGATTCGTGAAAGAAACCCTGAGCAAGATCGTCGACGACATTGTAAGTTTGCTAAGCGATGAGTTTAACTATGAATATAATTTAAAATTATTTAGCACATTTGATAGGATACAAGGTGGCACTGGTGGAGAAGCAGGGGCCAATAGGAGTTGACAAGTACGCGGACTTCCCTGAATGGTATCACAAAGTGTTGAAAGAGGCCAAGATCGTTGATATAAGGTACCCTGTCAAAGGAATGAATGTTTGGATGCCTTACGGCCTCAAAGCTTTAAGGCTCACTCAGAGAATCCTGATTCAATTGCTCGAAGAAACAGGGCACGAGGAAGCATACTTTCCAACCATGATACCTGAAAGTGTTTTCAGCAAGGAGAAAGACTTTCTCCAGGGCTTTGGCGGTGAAACCTTTGTCGTCGAGGGAACGGCGACTAAGCGTTTCGATGAGAGATTATTTGTGAGACCTACTAGCGAAACAGTAATGTACTATATGTGGAACATGTGGATTAAGGGTAGAAAGGACCTCCCTGTGAAGATGTATCAAATAGTTAACGTGTTCCGCTATGAAACCAAGATGACACACCCCATCCTGAGAGTAAGAGAGATAATGGGATTCATAGAAGCCCATACTGCACATGCATCGATGGAGGAGGCTGAGGCTCAGATAAGAGAAGCGCTGGGGATTTACAAGAAATTCTTTGACACTCTACAGCTCCCATATTTCATCGTGAAGACACCACCATGGGATACTTTCGCGGGAGCAGAATACAATTACGACTTCATAACAGTTATGCCCGATGGAAAAGGCCTCGAGCTTGGAAGCGTCATAAATCTGGGGCAGAGGTTTTCGAGAGCATTCGACATAAAGTTCATGGACACTGATGGTGTTGAAAAATATGTCTATCAAACATGCTACGGGGTAAGCGAGAGAACGCTTGGAGCGGTTATAGGGATCCATGGGGATGATAAAGGATTGTTCTTCCCCCCTGAGATCGCGCCTATCCAGGTCGTAATAGTCCCAATAATGAAGGGTGTTGAACAAGACGTGCTGGACTATTCCAGAAACGTGGAGAAACATCTTAAAAACCTTGGAGTAAGAGTCATTGTTGACACGGATCTAGAGCATACGCCGGGTTGGAAATACTATTACTGGGAGATGCTGGGGGTTCCTACGAGAATAGAGATTGGGAAAAGGGAAGCATCAACAAACACTGTAACAATTGCTAGAAGAGATGGGAAGCCCAAGGTTCAGGTGAAGATTAGTGAAATGTATGATGCGTTGAAAACAGCATGGGAGGAGGTCAACAGCTTTCTTAGGGAGAGGGGTTTGAGACACCTTGAGAAAATGGTCGTCAAGCCACCTATCGAGGGAGGACTTGAAAACGTGAGGGGACTTATAATAGCTCCCTGGGATGGGTCGAGAGAGTGTGCAGAAGAGTTGGAAAAAGACACTGGGAAGCAGTTGCTGGGGGAAATAGTTGAATCCCCAATACCCTTAGACGCCCCCTCAAACCATACCTCATGTCGTGGTAGAAGAGCTGACAGATTCGCCCTTCTAGGAGTCACCTACTAGTCCGAAACAATGGGTGTAAGATTTTATAAGGGATAGAGTTATTTTTTAATTAGTCCAGCATGGTGTGAAAGAATGAGCGAATATATGAAACAGTTTAAAATACAGGTTGCTTCCAAAATCCCAGGTATAAAATTCCAGGATAAAAGCGGCGGCGAACTCCAGCTGATCAAGGATGGAAATGTTGTAGCGGTAATTAAAGATGAGAAGGACTATGTAACAGTAACCATTAAAAACAACACATTCAAATACGATAAATGGTATACTAAACCAGAGCATTTGGCTGAGACGATAAGAATTTACGTTGAGCGCTCCTAATTCTTAGGGGTTAACCAGCATTTTTTAATGTTGAAGAACGCTTCATATTCTGATCTCTCCTCAACACTTCCCTCACACTCTAACCTGTATTTGAACAGGGGCGCATCCACCACTAGGGTCTCGGCTTCGCCTCCTTCGAAAGAAGGGTTGAAACCGTATTTCTCAGATAAAACCAGTATTCTCTCCACATCCTCCATTGATAAAACCTTTCCCAGTATGCTGTGTGGGAGGCCCATCGTTGTTATTGACTGAATTATAAATCTTATACCGTACCTGGTTAGGGTGCGAAGATATGTTTTCTGATCAATACCCCAGTTCGGGTGAATTGCTTCAAGACCGTGTTTTAAAGCTATTTTCTCAAACCTTTCTCTCTGAAACCTGCTGAGAACAGCCCCGGACGCGAGCGCTGAGACCCCGTATCTTCTTACACACCTCGATAAGACCTCGTCGAGAACAGTCAACTCTCTCTCCGGGTTCACCACGGTTGCCGTTTCAAGAGGGATCCCCATTGAATAAGCCTGTAGCATTAATACTTGCGGGTAGGGCTTGTGGTATAGCATCGAGTACTCGTAGGATGGTACGATGCTGATTAACACCTTCACGCTCAAGCCTTTTTCTCTCAACACGTGTACAGCGAAAACAGAATCTTTTCCTCCGGTGAACAATACTGCAATGTTCAAAAACACCCCCGAGCGAGATTTAAAGAGAAACCAGTGATATAAATAATACTGCTGTTGAAAATGAAGGTAGTCATCGTCGTGGATGATAAAACAGACAGCAATATTGTCAGGGCTAGGCATGGGCTATCATTATTATTTGAGAAGGAAGGGTTCACCGTTCTCTTCGACATGGGCCCTGACGAGGAGTTATTGAAGGAGAATATGAGAGTTCTAGGGATAGATGCTTCGAGAATTGATGTAGCAGTAATATCCCATTCGCATTCTGATCACTACGGGGGCTTCAAATACATCTCCTGGGAAAACCCATACATCAAGGTTTTCATACCGTATGGCACGATGGATTCGCTAGGCAGGTCTCTCCGGGCCCATGACGCGATACCGGTGGAGGTCACCAGAACCACTCAGTTAGCGAGAGATGTTCTAGTTGTTGGCCCATTCAATGGTCCGCCAACTGAGCAGTATCTCGTTTTCAACATGGGTAAGGAGTTGTTAGTTGCAACCGGTTGTTTACATCCAGGCGTGGAAACCCTTGAAGAAGTGGCTTCCTCGCTAGGGAAGAGGATTGGAGTATTGATAGGCGGGCTACACCTTCGTAGCGCTCCTGAAGAAGTCGTGAAAGAGACTCTAAAATACATTGTTGAAGAAGTGGGGGTTGGCAAGCTGATCCCCCTGCACTGCACGGGGAGGAGAGCATTAGAATATCTTAGGGAGAAATACAGGAGTGTCCTGGTCGAGGCTGGGGCAGGTTCGATTATAGAGTTTTAAAAATGATCTAGGCTGTTTAGGAGCCTTGCTTTTCAAGCCCCCTGTACCTTGGATGATACTTCTTGATATGCTCTATATTAACTTTTTTCAACTCCTCTTCTGGAAGAATTGCTAATAGTTCCCAGGCAATGTCGAGCGTCTGCTCTATGCTTCTCCTCTCAAACTCACCCTGCCCTATGAATCGTTTTTCAAACTTTTCTGCGAACTCAAGGAATTTTTTATCCCTAGCGCTCAACGCCTCGGAGCCCACGATGACCGAGAGCTCTCTAAGCCTCACCGCCTCAGCGTAGGAGCTGATCAATTGCATGAACACCCCGTGATGATCCTCCCTCGTCTTGCCAGGCCCTATACCATCCTTCATCAACCTCGAGAGACTCATCAACGGGTCTATTGGCGGGTATACTCCCTTAAGCCACATTCCACGAGAAAACACTATTTGCCCCTCCGTAATGTAACCGGTTAGGTCAGGTATGGGATGTGTTATGTCATCGTCAGGCATGGTTAGAATGGGGAACTGGGTAATACTGCCCTTTTTGTTCACAGCTCTCCCAGCTCTTTCATAAATGGTGGCCAGGTCTGTGTACATGTATCCAGGGTATCCTCTTCTCCCGGGAACTTCCTCCCTTGCAGCGCTAAGCTCTCTCAAGGCTTCACAGTAGAAAGTCATGTCGGTCATCACTACGAGCACGTGCATGTCATAATTCCAGGCCAAGTGCTCGGCAATTGATAAGGCGAAGCGCGGTGTAGCAATCCTCTCTATAACAGGCGAGTTAGCAGTGTTTATCAATGCTACAGTCCTCTCCATCGCTCCAGACTTCTTGAAGGACTCTATGAAGAACATGGCGTCGTCATATGGGACACCGATCGCTGCGAAGACGACTGCGAACTTCTCTTCTTTCCCTAAAACCCTTGCCTGCCTAACTATTTGCGCAGCCACCCTGTTATGGGGAAGTCCTGACCCGCTGAAGATAGGAAGTTTCTGCCCTCTAACAATGCTGAATAATCCATCTATAGCTGAGATTCCTGTTTCAATAAATTCGTTCGGCGGCAACCTGGCTGAAGGATTTAGCGGGTACCCGTTTACATCCAAGTAGTCCTCCGGAACTACTTCACCTCCACAATCAATGGGTCTGCCGAAACCGTCCAATATTCTTCCAAGCATGTCTATCGAGACAGGGGCTCTCAAGACCTCGCCCCTGTATCTCACAGTGGTCTTCTGGAGGTCAACGTCTGAAACCCCGCCGAACACCTGTATAACTGTTGCCGTCTTGCCGACATCTATTACCTGTCCAAGCTTAACCTCCCCATTCGGCAATGAAACCTCAACGAGCTCGCCGTAGGAGACTCCCGGGATAGTTTCGACGAAAAGCAGGCTTCCCTGGGCCCTGTGAAGCCTGCGGCTTTCCCTAACAATCAGGTTGTACCTCAATCACCCCACCTCCTGTAAAAGTAGTTCGAATTCTTTCTTAATATCATCCATGATCTCCTGGAAGGCTTTCTCATAATCGAAGACTGGAATGTCCTTCATTCTCGCGATTTTCTCCTTTACTTTCATGGTGAGGATTTTTTCCAGCGCAACCCCCTTCCTCAAGGCATCGAAAGCGTAGTCATGGAATAAGCTGATCACTTTAGCCATGTATAGAGTCTTCAAAGGAGGTGAGAAAGCGTCAACAGGGCTGAAAGCATCTTGCTGGAGAAAATCCTCTCTCACCATTCGCGCAACCTCAAGTGTGAGCTTATCTTCTGCTGGCAAGGCTTCAGTACCTACTAGTCTTACCAGCTCCTCAAGCTCAGCCTCCTTTTGTAATATACTCATCAATTTCTCCCTCAGTAATCCGTAATCCCCTCCCTGTTTACTCCACCATTCTTTAACGTGTTCTACGTAAAGGCTGTAGCTTGTCAGCCAGTTTATGGCCGGGTAGTGTCTACGATATGCTAAGTTGACGTCGAGAGCGTAGAGAGCTCTTACTACTCTCAGCGTAGCTTGGGTAACAGGTTCGCTGAAGTCGGCACCGGGGGGTGAAACTGCACCGATAATTGTTAAACTGCCGACTCTAGGAGGCTCTCCAATGGTTTTTACGAGTCCGCTTCTCTCGTAGAATGATGCAAGCCTGGAGCCGAGGTAAGCGGGAAAGCCTTCCTCACCCGGCAGTTCCTCGAGTCTCCCGCTAATCTCTCTCATAGCCTCGGCCCATCTACTTGTGGAGTCTGCCACCAGTAGCACGTTATAACCCATGTCCCTGTAGTATTCTCCAATGGTAACCCCCATGAACACGCTGGCTTCTCTCGCGGCCACTGGCATGTTGCTAGTATTAGCGATGAACACGCTTCTCTCCATCAAAGGTCTTCCCGTTCTGAAATCGGTTAGCTTGATGAAACTGTGGAGCGCGTCAGCCATTTCATTACCTCTTTCCCCGCATCCAATGTAGATTGTAACGTCTGCTTCACTCCGCTTTGTCAACCCCTGAAGAGTCACGGTTTTCCCGGTTCCGAAGCCTCCAGGTATCGCGGCTTTGCCGCCTTTCCCAATTGGGAAAAAGAAATCAATGACTCTCAGCCCGGTTACAAGGGGCTCCCTTGAATCAAGCTTCTCTGTAAACGGCCTGGGTTTTCTAACAGGCCATTTCTGATACATTTTAACATCTACGCCATTGATTTTTGCCACCGGTTCTTCAATAGTGTAGGAGCCTTCTCCAGCAACCCATTCAACAGTACCCCTAGTTTCTAAGGGAACCATTATGTAATGAGAAATCAGCTCGGTTTCCTTTACCACCCCTATGAAGTCTCCCGGGCCAACCTTGGCCCCGGGTTTCACCAATGGTTTAAAATCCCATTTCTTATTCCTCGGAAGCGGAGTCGTCTTTACACCTTTTCTAACGAATATCCCAGCGAGTTCCTGAATAACTGGAAGAGGTCTTTGAATACCGTCGAAGATCGAGGTTATCAGCCCTGGGCCCAGTTCTGCTGATAAAGGTTGGCCAGTGAGGTAAACAGGCTCCCCAACCTTTAAGCCAGTAGTGTCTTCGTAGACCTGGATCACGGCCCTGTCTTGTTCAACTCCTATGACCTCACCTATTAGTCTCTCCTCACCTACCTCCACTACCTCGTAGACTCCCACGCCTTTAACGTTTTCAGCAATGACGAGGGGGCCGGATATTCTGTAAATAACTCCCTTCTTCTCCAAACCTAACACCTTAGGGAAGCATGCGAGTTTAAATCGGTTAGACCCATAATAATAAAGCGAACCAAGTTTTAAAACTCAATGCTTATGCCAAGGTACTTCTTGACAAGGCTCTTATAATATTCGGCTACTTCTATTCTGCCGGCTTCTTTTGGATGGTCTAGTGGAATGGTTAAAACCATTTCTTTCAACGACGGTACATAGTCTCGGAAGTTTTTGCAATCATCCTCGATGTTGCGGAAGTATATTAAAACGTTATAGTTTTGTATACTCTTTTTCAATTCACTTACAAGCTCTTCGCAATTATTCCTATAGATCAAGGCGTCAGCGCCTGCGGCAACTCCAATTAAGCCGAGAACAGGGTCCCCTACTACTAGGATTTTCTTCTCGGTAAACAAGGATTGTTTTACTTCAACCATTTACTCAACAACCTCTGAAGCTCGACCCTATAAGTGTTGGTGTAGACGGATAAGACTATTAATTTTAAAATGACGCTACTTCCCATTAGATGCACAAGTCTTTTAACCTTTTCCTCAACCTCGCCTCCTACAAGAGTTTTTGAAAGACTCATAGTGGTCAGAACCGTGGCAAGGTCGAAGGCTTCAATCCCTTTTAAAATGGTTAATGAATCAGTTAAGGCATCAAACAATTCTAGCACAATCCTCCTATATCCTGACGACGTTTTCGAAAGCTCAATTAAATCCGAGTTGCACGCTTCTCTGAAAATCTTATCCTCCATGATTAAAGGGTAGAGGGGCTCTTTAAGTAGGTCTGGAAACATTCTGCAAAGCCTAACAGCTATTGCATCGTGGTATATCCCAATCAACCTCCAAACCCTGTAGTTTGATACTTTATCGATTTTTTCAACAGGTTTGTGGAGCGCCAGAGCTATTTCTCTCATGCTTAGCTTTTTATTCTTAATGAACCGGTCTACGAGTCCTGTGAACACCTTGTCCACGTTTCTCCTGAACGCATGTATGTCGAATTCCTCAGGGCTTACTAAGGGGATTTTCCTAGCTAGCGGTGTCGGAAAAATGGTTGCTGGTTTTCGCCCAACACTCAAATTGTGGAGAACAACCACTATGTTGATTAGTTCCGACAGGCTAATCATCGAGTTCAGACAGTTTCTAGCTTCCTCGTTCTTTGTTTCTTCAGCCAACTCTACTATCTTTTCAATGAAAAAATCATCAATATCCCGTTGAACATCAATCAAGGTGTATCGGCCAGTTGTCACCCTCTTCAAAACCTTCCCAGCCCACGGCTTCTCAGCCATGGATGAGAAAGCATTAACAATATCCGAGTATTGAAGCATTGATAGAGCGTTCTCGAGCGTAACGTATTCCACACTCTGTGAGAAGGCTTTGGCTCTGTTCATGTTTACTTACTCAACCCCAGAGCTTTTTACGTATGAGTGGTGTTAGCGCTCTCCTAGCGAGCTTCAGTCTCGACTCATAGCTATTGTCTACCAGAATCCCTGACTCCGACTCCAAGATTAAACCACCTCTTATTTCAGCGGGAGCTACTTCAACATACCCTAGCCCCAGCCTGCTTAAAATCCTGCGCATGGTTTCCACATCTTTCTCGGAAACGTAAACTTTTCTTGGCGTGTCAACGTATTTCAGCGAGTCTGTCAACAAGTTCTCAAGGGATTTCTCAACTTCGAGAAGGTCGAGGTGGTTCAGCCCATTCTCAGCTTGTTTAAACAGCTCATCTATAATAGAGGCCATTTCTTGGGAAATCCTAAGCCTTGAAAGCCTGCGAGCCTCGGATATCTTGAGCGCGGCCTCCCTCCTAGCCTCCTCCAGTATTCTGTTTTCCTCCTCCACAGCTCTCTTTTTCCACTCCTCCTCTGCTTTCTTAACGATTGATTCAGCCTCCCTTTCAGCCTCCTCTACTATCATTTTTGCTTTTCTCCTAGCCTCCTCGAGGATTCTTTCACGCGCCTCCGTTAAATGTCGGTTTACATCCAAAACAGTCTTCACCCTATCAGAGTGGTACCCAGTATCGTGAAGACGATTCCGAGAATCCCCCATAATTCCACATAGGCTGCAAGTATAACGGTGTTCACGAAGCTAGCTCCTTTCGTCCTCGGTAGCTCAGCTATTCCGCTCGCGCAAACGACTCCCTGAGCCCATGCGGATATGGCCTCGGCCATGAATCCGACAAAGCCTAGCCCGAGCAGAGCTAACGCCGTGGAGAGGTCAACGGTTCCATCTCTTACTGGGGCATATATCAGGATTAGATATATCATTTGAATAAGCCCATAGAATGTCTGGGTCATTGGTAGAGCTGCAAGGGTTAGAACGTTTCTAAACTGGGTTGGTTCTTCCGCAAGAACTGAAGCCCCTACGCTGGCAGCGTACCACATTCCTCTACTCGATCCTAAAATTCCTCCTGCTAGTGGAAGAGTAGCCGCGAAATAGGCTATACCCATAGCTAGCGGATCCAACACTTAAATCACCATCAGTTTTTAAACAGTATCGGATATAAAAGTGTTAAAGTCCTATTTGATCACTATTCTCCGGGAAGCAATAATCCTGAGAGGCGAGTAGTCTCTTCCATCTCCTGCGTAGAACTTGGACAGGAACTCCAGGATGCAAAGTCTCAGCGAATGGATGAAGGCCCCGAGAATTGAGAGTATTAGAACCATTAAGTGCACTATAACAAGAATTGGAATCGTGACCAGAAGGCCAAGGTAGAATCCGAATGGCGGGATCATCGTGGAGAACCATCCGCCCAGCAGGCTCACCATGGTGTTGAACATCATTGACATGTAGTACGTTGCTAAACCCACGCCTGCCAATCTAACATAGCTTAGCACGTCTCCGAGAACACCTGTTATCTGGAAGATCCACATGAATAAGCCCATCCCCTTCATGATAAGGTAGTTTCCCGCAACCAATACTGCAATACCGATTAACGTGAGGTATAAGAGTGTGCTACCCCCGAGACTCCCTAGGATCGGCACTTCGTAGTTGAAGAATATCAGCAGTATGTAGGGTATGCCGAATAATTCGGATATCAATAAGCCGATCTCGTTCAACAAATCCCCTTTCCTCCCCTCACTGATAAACTTGTAGACCGCGAATGCATGTGCGATATTAACGTGTATTAGTCCTATGATCAACGAAAGCTTGATCAATTCTATGGGAGAGGTGAAGAACGCCATTAACACGGGTACCTCTATTTTGAAGAACGCGTGGAGTAAGTCTCCGAAGAACGCGCCGGCTAATGCACCAGTGATGATTGATAGACCATTGCTTATCAATAAGACCTGTTTGAACTTCCTATAGTTCTCATTTAAGGGATTGTCAACGAGCTTGTCAAGGATTAGAAGGATAGCAAAGATCCCTGCTAAACCATACCCTACATCACTGTTCATGAGGGAGAAGAAGAACGCGAAAGAATAAGCCACTAACGGGGTAGGGTCGAACTCCCAGTAAGACGGTGTACCATATAGCTTAGTTATTATTTCGAAAGGCTTTAACGGTCTTGGATTCTCCATTAACGATGGAGGATTATCCATGCCTTTTCTAGGTTTTTCAACCTCCAGGAAGGCTATGAGGGAACTTTCTTTAATCTCTTTCAAAACCCTGTCCAAATACTTCTCGGGCACCCATCCTTCCACGAATATGAAGTGCTTAAGCTCGGATGTTGCAACAATAACTCTATAACTTGACATCATATTATCCAAGTAAAGTAGGTATTTTCCGAGGACCTCAACGTATTTTTCAATAATCTTTCTCAACTCCTCCTTTAGGGAGCTTATTTCAGTGGTCTTTTGATCAATAATGCTTGGGAGATTCCTCCGTAATTCGCCTATGGTTTTAAAATTTTTAACAATGTCCAGAACCTCTGACGGGACATGCCTAACTCCTATCATGGATAATTCTTTAACATATTCATCGTAATCAATGCTGGGGAAAACCAGTATTGCAACCTCCTCCTCATCCATCACGGTTTTATAGATTGATTTAACTCCGCTGTACTTGTTTAGAAACTCTGAGACCGATGGTGTTTTACCTATTACTGTCATGGAGGTTAGGTGTTTTCCCCTAAAGCTTAACCAGGAGGTCTCAAGGTCTTCTGGGAGAAGCTTTACTAGTTTGTTTAGTTCCAACAAGTGTGATAGGATTGACTCAAGCTTCTTCATCTTGTACTCTATGCTGAATACTTCTTCCTCGATCCTTCTAACATCCTCCTCGATCTTGTCCAAGCTCAGGGCAGAATACTCGTAAGCGGTTAAATTAGCATCTATAGATTTAACACCGCTCCTTCCCAGAATTTTCATTATAGAGTCATGAAGCTTCCTTATCTTTTCCAATTTCTCAACGAGTTCCCTGGATTCCTTCACTTCTTTGAGATCGAGAACACCTATTGACTCCAGGAAGCGATACAATTCATCCCTATTCTCCTTAAAACCTCCAACTCTAACTTTAACCATTCTCGCCGGCTTACTCAGCAACGCCTTCATTTCGACCACGTGACGTATCTTTTAATCAACTCCAATACTTCGTGCTTCTTATCCTCAGGGATCATCCTGATTTCTGCGATTTTTTCCTCAGTCTCAGCGATAATGCGTTTAGCAAGCTCTTCTGCTTCCCGAAGAATCTCCTGCGCCTTCTTCACGTATTCTTCAACGGGAATAGGGGATTGTTTTATAGTCTCAGCTCTCTTGTATGCATTCTTAAGAATAGTCAGCTTCTTATTCTCAGCCTCTTTCAAAATATCGTCTACCATTCTGTCTATTTCAGCAAGGCTCAAGGTAAAACCACTCCTTATGGAGCTATCTACCGCCAGGTTTTATTAATATTGTGGTCGTCGTCCGCAGTTTTCTACGTAGCTCGATGATCTGGGGTCTGTAAAGAATTAGATGTTCCCCCTCCCCCTCACACCCTAGAACCTTGGAGACGGCTTCGACCTCTAGTGCACCATTGACGACGTAAAATCCTTCTTGATCGCTGGGTATGTACTCCACAATTATTGGGAGACTCAAATCACAGGCCTTGTTCCCTAGAACTTGCTTCAACCTCTCCAGTTCTTCCATGTCGAAAACATGGACGGATCCGTCTCTTAAAATAATGTATGGTATTGGTTCCTTTAGGAGTTCGCACAGGTTTCTCTTCTTATAAGGTATGTGCTTGTTAACTAGTCTTAGCTCGCCCTCAAGATACCTTGTTAAAATATCTTGGCCCTCACTCAAGCTTCCTCCTCTTCTCCAGAATGCTTTTCACTCTCTTCATCCTAGCCTTCTCTTCCCTCTCTCGCTCGTCAAACTTCATCCTCAATAACCGGATCTGCTGGCTTAGCCTTGGAATTATTACGTAGTTTAAAGCGTTAACCCGTCTTTTAGTCGATTTTATCTCTCGTCCTAGCGCTAGGATAGCTTCTTCCGCCTTCCCCAGTTCTACTATTGCTTTAAGCAGTTCAGAAGCTTGGGCCTGGAAATCCTTGAGTCCCGCGTAAACAGCCTCATCCTCCCCCGGTGTCCTAAGCACTATGCTCCTTGTGGAAACACCCATTATGTTCTCAGTAGTAAGAATTGATGTTAAAACGGGAGTGGTTCTTCGGAAAAGCTCGAAAACGTTCTCCCCGTAAACGCCGAGTAATCCTGCAGACCTATTATACACTGGAAGGATTAGCTCGTTAATCTTTCTCCGCTTCTCAACGGATTCTCGAAGCTGGGCCAGAAACTCGTTGACGAGAATGGTTAAACGCTCTCTTAAAACCTTGTGAACTTTTACAGCCAGGACTAACTGTCTCCGAAGCCTGATCAGCTCTATCTTGGTTGGCCTTATCCTCTGGAGCTGAGACAAACCGACCACTGAGTAATTAGTATAGGGGTTGATGGGAGTTAAAAATGATTACGACAGGGTGGTTAACCCTTGTGGAAATTATTGCTTCAAGAGATAATCTTTAACAACGTAAGGACAACGTCGAGCAGATCTCTCTGGGATACCATCCCAATGGGTTTACCATCCTTGTCTACTACTGGTAGGTGGCGAATATTGAAGCGCCTCATCTTCTCCAGGACTTCATCCAACGGGGTGTCCGGGGTAACAGTGATAGGATTCTCCTTCATGAACCTCGCAACGGGGAGGTTGCTGCCTATCTTCCCTATCGCGACAGCGCTTACGACATCCTTCTCGGTAACTATTCCGACAAGCCTTCCCGTGGAGTCAACCACCATTACGCTTGAAACATCGTTTTCAAACATCTTTTTCGCTACCTCTTCAATAGGCATTGTTTCCTCGGCAGTGATTGGTGGTGTAGACATGACGTCGGTAGCCCTTACGGGCAGGCCTTTCCTTCTCCGCATGAATGACAACGTAGACACCTAATTATTGATTAATAAAACTATCTTATAATAGTGTCTGTGGGAAAGCCACCTATTCTTTCTGAACTATGCGTGCTAGTTCGAAGACAAACGTGTTATCCCCTTTCCTCCATTGGTATATCACGTAGAACAGTGGCTTGGAACCCCCGTGTTCGTAGACCGCTACCGCTATGCTCTCCCTGCACACTGACTCATCCGGCAGGATAGTACACGGATCAATGTCAAGGACGGATGCCTCATACCCATGCGGCTCCAGGGAATTGTTAAGGATTAATGGCAGCCTCTCCATAAGGTAATCCTCGATAACTTCGATCAATTCTCGCGTTGCCCAGCCACTCACTCCTTCGAAAATCAGCCTAATTGACAGCGCCCTTTTAAGGGTGGATAATTCAATGCTCATTCCAGACTTACCTCTCCAAACTATGTTTAAAACCATATAAAAGCAAGGCTAACACAGTCTTCATGTCCTTTAATACGTTATTCCTCACCATTGAGTAGGCTTCTTCAAGGGTTATTGTGAAAGGCTCAATAATCTCGTACATCTCCGGCTTCGCGCCCACGTATCTGAGGTTTTTCGCAACGTAAAAGAACATTTTCTCGGTGCTATACCCCGGGGTAGGGTAGAACTCTCCCAACAGTGTTAACTCGCCAGGGATATAACCTACCTCCTCTTCCAGCTCCCTCCTGGCAGCCTCCTCGGGGGATTCACCATCATCTACGACTCCGGCAGGGACCTCTATTATGTAATCCTCTATTGATGGGCGAAATTGTTTTATCAGGATAATTCTCTCATTATCGATGAATGGTAGGATAACTACTGCTTCAGGGAACAGTACAACGTCTCTTCGGAAAACATCTCCCTCCTTTTTCGCGTAACTTCTCCTGACAACCTGGAATCTCAAACCCTTAAACAGTAACTCCTCGCCGGTTTTAACAGGCTTCAAAACTATCACGCACTGTTTTATTTACTGCTGAAAGAATATATAAGCAAAGGTGGGAGAGTGCCCCACTACCGCTACGGCCCCGCAGGCAAGCCTGTAACGATGAAGTCTTCAGACCTGTTGAAAGCCCCAGCCTTTCTCAGGGAAATGGGTTTGAGCGCAATGGAGTATGAGGCCGTTAGAGGTGTGAACATTAAGGAGGAAAAAGCCCGGGCTTTCGGCGAGGAAGCCAGGAGCAACAACGTTATACTCAGTCTCCACGCACCATACTTCATTAATCTCGCAGGTAAGAAGTCAACAATCGAAGCCAGTATCCAGAGGTTGAACGAATCAGTGGCCGCGGCGCACTGGATGGGGGCTTACGTTGTGGTTTTCCATCCAGGATACTACAAGGATGCACCCTCCCGCCGAGAGGCTGTTAGAAAAGTGATAGAAAGCCTTAAGCAAGTGGTAGAGTATAGGAGTGGGATTGGTGCTCAGGAAGTATGGCTAGGCCCTGAGACGACTGGGAGGACATCCCAGGTTGGGGAACTTGATGAAACAATACTCATAGCGCAGAGCTTGGATAAGGTTAGACCAGTAGTCGATTTCGCACACTTATATGCAAGACATTCTGGCAGGTTTATCACTAAGATAGACGATGTTTTGAAAGTCATCGAGAAGATAGAGTCGTCGCTCGGGACTGAGGTGTTGAAGCCTCTGCACATACACTTCTCCAAGATCGAGTTCGGTAAGGGCGGAGAGAGGGAGCATCACACGCTTGATGAAGATAAGTATGGTCCGGATTTCAAAATAGTCTGCAAGGGTCTTTGCGAAACCGGGGTTGACGCAGTAATTATTAGCGAGAGCCCTGTTCTAGAGCAGGATGCTTTAAAAATGAAGGCGCAGTGCTTAGAAGTATGCGGTGAGAAATGCATTGTTGACTAATCTCCGGAAAAGGATAGAAGGCTTAACAAGCCTCATAGCCAAACCCTTCTGCAGGCTTGGCGCGCACCCCAATTGGATAACCCTTTCATCAACAATAGTTTTAATAACAGGCCTGCTCCTGCTTATGGCTAACAAGCCCCTTTGGGTTTTCATCGTAGCAATAACCCTGTCCGGAATCCTGGACGCGTTGGATGGCGCCGTCGCCAGGAATTGTGGTAAAACCTCACTACTCGGTAGCTTCCTTGATTCAACTATTGACAGGGTTAACGACTTCATAATAATCGCCTCACTGCTCGCAGTAGGCTTCGACGAGTTTATCGTTCTCGCATTGATGAGCGCCGCATTTCTAACCAGCTATGTGAGAGCTAAGGCAGAGTCGCTGGGTTTAAGAATGGAGGGGGTGGGTATTGTTGAGAGAGCTGAGAGAATACTGCTTGTGACGCTAGTTTTAATCACTAGTTCTTGGGACAGGTTCACCGCTAGCATTATCCTCTACGCGTTGCTCGCTCTCTCCGTGCTCACCGTGGTTCAGAGAATATTCTATGTTGCAAAATCCCTGACCAGGAGACTCTAGTGCTGAGAGGTCATAGTGCCCGGCCAGCGGTAGAGTTGTTTTAAATGTAACATAGCCGAGCCTCAGCACATGGCTTTTCAAAACCGCTACCCTATCACTCATTCTCACCACGATTTCACGGTACTCTTGAGGGAGGTCTAGGAGGCCTATATGACTTTTATCCGTTCTTAAAATAATCTTCGTGTTAGCTAATTGAAGAATAATGTCGTGAACATCCCTTGGGCTGTGAGTGCTGAACACTATGCCTAACTTCCTGGATCTTCCAAGCCGGGCGATCCTGTCAATCATTGATGAAACGTGCTCAACATAATCCTCTACCCCTGACTTGCTGGGGAAGAAGCGGTGGGCCTCATCCATGATTATTATGACGGGTTTAGACTCCATTTTCCCTCTGGCCTGTTGTAGCTTCCATTCGAAAATCTTGTTAAGGATTCTGAACGCTATTATGCTTAGGATTTTCTCAGGATCAGCAATTGAGTGTTGAAGAGGATATTCGAGGTCGACGATAATGGGATGTCCGTTAAACCATTCAAAATGCTTATCCAGGATCAATTCCAGCGGCGGCTCCTGCAAATATTTCTCCCCGCTCTGCGTGCTGATCGCGATGTCGAAGAACCCTGTGTCAATAATTGAGCCCACCTGCCTTAGAATGTTTTCGAGAGTGCTCTTGTGTATGGCTATCTCCCTCACAAGCTCTATCAAGTGTTCCCTATTAGGGTCTAGGATAACTCCTCTAGGAGCTTTCTCCCTCTCCATTAGCCTAGCCCGGGCATCTCTCAGGGCGTCATATATGTCGTATACTGTTTCAATTTTCAACCCGATCTCGTACATGTATCGCAGGAGCCTTGTTAACGAATCCTTGGCCTGCCTGGTGAAGTAAGGATTGAGCGATATGAACTCTCTCGGGGTGAAATCCGTGAACCTGAAAGCGTAGGGGACAATGACGTATTCTGCCTCCTCCTTTCTACCCTTGTAGTCGATAATGGCTGAGAGTTTGACATATCTTAGAGGGAACTTGCCGCCAGGTTGCTCGACAACGTCGATGTCCCCAACCTCGTAGCGGAAGCCGAATCGGTTAGAAATAGGCTCTACTATGTCTGTAAAGTATTCGAGGGCTATGTTCCTAAGTACTTTAGCCCATGTCGATCCATCCTCAACGTGTTTGTTGACAACATATTTTGTTACGGGCAAGAGTACTAAGATTCCGCGGGGATGTTTGACTTTGCCGACCAATCTTTCTAGTAATTTCTTCTCCCCGTTGACAAGGTTTTCATCTACAGTCCATGGAGGCTCCAAGTTCAGCGTCAAGTAATCACGATTAGGGTCGATTATAACTATTGAAGCGTCCTCAGGAGTGTTGAATTTTGAGGATAGGGATGAAACCATGTTTTTAATCAAGGTGGTTTTACCGCTTCCTGTTGTGCCCACCACTAGTAAGTGTTGATAGAAGGCCTTCAACGGGAGATAAAGCTCTGCGTTGCCTTCGAACAAAACCTTGTCCCCGACCGTGACATAGCCTAGGAAGACTCCTTTCGTCGGCAGACCGAGTATTTTCTGTATAGCCCGAGTATCCTCCAGCTTTATCACGGGGCTTTGCGGCTCAATCACGTAGTCGGCTGAGATAACGGTGTCGGTGAAAACATCGTAAGATAGCAATGGTTTAGCCTTAATCCTGGTCTTAGTGAGCAGTCCCGTGACTTCCGTTGTCGGAATAGCGACAAACATTTCCGGCATGTCAAGTTCCGCGAGAACGTCACGTCTTTCTACTGCGGCTATTTTAAGGCTTACTAGCTGAAGGGTTTTCAAATCCACAACGGCTAGGTAGCCGCCTGCTGAAGCAATATCCATGAATTCGTTAAAGTATATCACAGGGTCTACTTCGAAATATACAAAACCCCCTTCTTCATCAATCCGGGAGGGGCTAGTCCTGGAGACAAAGCCGATTATCCTCCCATATCTCTTAGCGATTTCAACAGCGGTTGTCAGCTTCTTTTCAAGGGATTTCACAAAATCCGTGTTCAAAATCGAGCACCATGATTACTGAATGATCGCGGTTGTTAAATAGTTAAGTATTGGTGGAAACCCGATTTATCGAGACCCATAGAGAAGACCAGATATTCCGTGAGAATGCTTGAAATCCTTCTCGCCCTACGATCAGCAATGATGATGGAAACGGGCAGTAGGGAGCCTATGTTTAAGCTATCGTAAGCAACTGGTTTCAAAACAGCCTCGTCAACCAAGCCGCCGAGGACTTCAACCCTGTAGTGAGTATAAAGAGTTAGGGAGGTCCTAGAGGAGTATAGCCGCCTTGGGATTCCAACATACCATGCAATACGATCAACCCTTGACGAAGTCGAGAGAGTTGTCCGGATTCTTAAAGGCCCTAAAAAATAGGGTCGGAGGCCTTCTCCCGCCGCAATGCTCCTCGATAATGCTGACAAGTATGCCTCATCATTAATGTCTGAAACACCCAGTCCCAAGGGGTCGCACATGCTTAAATAATAGCTTCTATACAGCCTCTTCACGATACCTATCGCTAACGTGTTCCTATCGCGGAGGCCTCTCCATAGCGCATGCCTGTCCTCATTTATCGCTTCCAAGCTACTCTTGTAAACATCAAATCTTGCCGAGTAAGGCGTTGAAACCTCTATTGTCGAGGGATAAAGTAATGGGCCGTCGACGAGGAGGATAGAGTCTTCAAGCAAGCCGTCCTCGAGGCTTTTCGAAACCAGGTATGACTCAGTTAAAAGTCTGGTTTCCTCGAGCAAAACATACTTGTTATACTCATGATCATATCTGATCCCAACGGGATTCTCAGTATATAGGAAACTTTTCAATCTATCATCGAACTCAAACCCTATGGGGGCTTGAAAGTTAGGAATAACGGTTAAAAACCTGCAGGCTTCCATGGCTGCTCCCGTGATGAAACTTATCGGTGGACAGTCCAAGGCTTTACCGGTAAACCTGCTCAATAAGCTTCCCGTGGTAACCGATATGAACACGTAGGGGGTTTCAACCACTCTAGAGCTACTGTCAACGGCGTAGATGTTGAAGTAAAGGCCTTCTTTGACAAGCGAGTTATCGAAGTATTTAAGAGCCTTCCCAGGCTCTGCGAGGAGCTCCACGTCACTGCTTTTCTCAACGGCTTCGGCAAACCTCCTGGAATCCTCATCGTTTAACGGCTTCCACTTTGCTGAAGCATAACTCCTAATCTTTTCGACTAGGTCTTCTAATATAGCCAAGGTTCATCATAGAGAACACATATAAAAATTATGTTTTAAGTTTATGGAATACTAGGAGTGCTTACAGGTGGTTTGATTGAGCAAGGTTTGCAGGATATTGGCAGCAGGGGATTGGGATGCTGATGGAATAGTTGCAACCGCTCTTATAACTTATTCGCAAGAGAAGCTGGGTAAGTATCCTTTAGAGTGTCAGGCTGTTGTTGACAAGACCCCGGTTGACCCGGATAGGGTAAAATACCTCTTGTCAAATCTACCCGGGAACTATGACCTAGTGGTTTTCCTCGATCTACCGTTCAACGATACTATTAGGAATATTTGCATAATGTTGAGGGAGCACTTTGGGGTTAAGAAAATCATGTACGTAGACCACCACATCACTAGTGTTCAAAGAATCAAGGAGATAGAGGCTATCGCGGACACCGTGCTAGTGGATTATAGGAGCCCTACATCAACCCTGGTTTACAAGGAGTTGGTGAGCAAGGGGGTATCAATTCATCAGCGTTTGAAAAGCTTCGTGGAAGTTGTCGAGTACATGGATACGGGTAAAAGAGTGCCAAGCAACTACATAAAGCTTTTCGAGTTGACAAAGATGTTTTCGAAAGCTTTAACCGTTGAGAGAGATGAGAAGCTCTGGGTCAAGATTATAGATTGGCTCGCATCCCCAGCGCCGCTCCCAATGCCGCTTGACGAGAAGCTCTGGGAGAAAGTTAAGACTAGTATTGAGCAAAGAGATAAGGAGATTAGCGAAAAAGCTGTTGAACTAGCTGTCGCAGCCGTGAAAATCGGCGATTTAAGGTTTGTAGACGCGAGGAATGCTTGGAAGAAGAGAGGTGTCACAGCTCTAGCATCAAGGGTTTCATCCATCCTTAAATCACCAGTGGCCCTGCTTGCTAACACCAACAGAGATTACTCCCTACTGGTCTTGAAGGCATCTAACGGTAGGGCGTACAGGATTGCGAAGTTCCTCGTCGGGGAGGGCGTGGCGCTAGATATCGCGGGCCACCCCAACTTGGCCATAGTCCGTGTTCCTAAAAACATCAATAAGGATGAGTTGATACAGTACTTGTATAAAGGGGTTTACTACGCCTCATAGTGTGGGAAAGGGTATTTCATCAACCAGGTTTTTCGAATATTTCACGGCCGTCTGGGTGGGTTATCCTGGCGAGAGTTATTGTTGAGAAACAGTCGATGACTAAGCATGTGCCGTTAGAGAAGCACCCGGAGAACCCTGGACGCATCACTGTTCTAGTAGACAGACTAGACAAGCAGGGTTTTAGAGTGGAATATGTTTCACGAAACGTGGACGTTCAAGAAGCCCGGAAAATTGCTTCTCGAATTCATGCGAGAGGTTATATTCAATACCTGGAGAAGCTTTCAAGATACAACTACTCAATAGTCGATGAAGACACGTATTTAACATCAGATTCAATGGAGATGGCTTACACGACTTTTCAAACAAGCTATGAGCTAGCGTTAAGCCTAAATGAACCAGTCTTCTATGTTTCAAGGCCTCCGGGACACCACGCTGGGAGGGGTGGGAAAGCGATGAGGGCTCCTTCGCAGGGCTTCTGCCTACTCAACAATGCTGGCGCAGCTGTTCTCGGCTTCAAGGATAGAGGGCTCACTAGGATTGCTATAATAGATTTCGACGTCCACCATGGTAACGGGACGATGGAGATTTTCTATGATGAAAAAATCCTCCAGGTAGATCTGCACCAACACCCTGACACGCTGTATCCTTACACAGGCTACCCCTTCGAAATAGGTGAAGGGGAGGGGTATGGGTTTAAGGCAAACCTGGTTTTCAACCCTTTCACAGGCGATGACGTATACTTGAGGGTTTTAAGCATGGTTCAGGAGCTACTCGAAGGGTTTAATCCCGAGGCCCTCGTCGTTTCCGCCGGCTTCGACGGATTCCTCAACGATGGATTATCCGATCTAAGATTGACAGAAGCTTCGTATGAGGCCTTGGGGAGGCTTATAAGGGGGCTCGAGGCCCCCACACTTATAATTCTTGAGGGAGGCTACAGCGTGGGTTTAACAAGAGGGGTTGAGTCGTTTCTCAATGGTTTAACCGGGCGCGAGGTCAACTACGCGGCTTCCAAAACCCTTAGGGCAACGGAGGTTGAAGAAATCGTGAGAATTAATGAGAAAACTATTTTAAAAATTAGTAAAAAAGCAATTGGATAAGGGAGGTTGGATTGGAGAGGGAGGTAAAGTTTAAAGTAACCATGGATCCTTCTTCCTTGGAAGAGGAGCTTTTCCAAGACGGATTTGAGAGAATTGCAACTTGTCTAGAGGAAGACATATATTTTGACACACCTGGAAAGTTTTTATCAACCACTGATCAAGCTTTAAGGCTCAGGAGGAGAAAGTGTGATGGAATGGTTAGTGTTAGGCTGGCTTACAAGGGACCCCGTCTGACAGGCGTAGGCGGTGTGGTGAAGGCTCGTGAGGAGATCGAGCTAGAGGTTAAGCCCGAGGAGCATGCTCAAGCCGTGAACCTCTTACGGAGGCTCGGGTATATCGATAATTGGAGGCTGTTTAAGAAGAGAGTATTGTTCGTCAAAAAAGGGTTGGAGATCTCAATAGACTACTTCGAGCCACTGGGAGTTTACCTCGAGATTGAGGTTAAGAATGAGGAAGCGATGGTGGAGTTTAAAAGACTTGTAGAGAAATACTCTAAAATCTTCCCCGTGATAGGGGAGACGTATCTTGAAATGTACGTAAAACACTTTGAAGGGAAAGGAAGGGTATAAGTATGCTAATTCCATCGGTTGGTGGGATACTGGTTGAGGGGAAAAGTGTTTTACTTGTCAAGAGGAAGAACCCGCCTTGTAGAGGTTTCTGGAGTATTCCGGGCGGTAGGCAGAAGCCTGGTGAGACGGCTTTTCAGGCTATTGTGAGAGAGATGTTGGAGGAAACAGGGGTTTTGGCTGAGCCCATTGGGGTTTTTGGAGTAATCGAGTTAATCCCTAAGGAATCGGGTGAAGCCCATTACGTCATCGTCGAATTCATTCTTCGCAGGCTTTCAGGATCGTTAAGAGCTGGTTCAGACGCCGAGGATGCCCGGTTCTTCCCGATGGACCAGTTGCCCGAGAACACTGGGCTGGCTACTCGTGAAATAGTTAGTGAATTATTAAAATCTGGTGGCGGCTTCTTAAATAATTGTTGCAGGTATAAGGTGTTTGAAATTGAGCATTTATGTGAAGCCGATCGAGAGGATTACTCAAGTCCTGTATGAAAAGTATGTTAAGGAAGAGCTTCACAGGCTCGAGGAGCTGAAGAATCCTAAGATTATTTACGTTACAGACCTGGTCGGGTGCAGTCATAAATACTACTTGAGGCGCTTGTACCCCGAGCTAACAGTTAAGTTCGAGCCATCTGCAATACTCGGCAACCTGGTTCATGCCGGCATTGAGGCCTTGCTTAAGGAGAAGGGTTTTGAAGTCGAGGTAGAGGTTTCGGCAGAGGTGGAGGTTAACGGTGATAAGTACAGTGTTAAGGGGAGAGTGGATGCTTTGAAAAAGGATGAGGGATTAGTTGTCGAGGTTAA
>Ga0272449_1000275_pt1 | contig 63270 bp, 52 predicted proteins | sample YNPCB0241_FD_198679 | JGI IMG/M metagenome (GOLD analysis project Ga0272449, IMG submission 198679) | Hot spring sediment microbial communities from Yellowstone National Park, WY, United States - YNP-CB-024-1 | ecosystem: Environmental > Aquatic > Thermal springs > Hot (42-90C) > Sediment...
ATATTTCTGCTTTTGCAGCAATAAATATTTTCTCTTTATTGTTTAACCAAAAACAGGAGGGCATAATATGACGTAGCTTTGTATAAAAAACAAAAAATTACCGACTGAAGGAAATAAGTTGGTAATTTAGAAAGAAGAAATAAAAAAATTATATTTATTGTTTAATTTTAAAACTTATTAGAATATGAAAAAGGTTATTTTTAAGATTTTTTGTTGGAATACTGGTATAATGGTTATTTTAATCACTGTTAGCCACAAAACAAAAGGCAGTTGTTGGCAACAATAGCAAGCGGTACTACAATGATTATACAAAAGATATGAAGGATTTACAGATTATTTTTTTATTTTTTCTGTGCAGCGAATTATCCGCACAGAATTATACTATTTATGGGCATATTAAAGATAAATCCAATGGAGAGAATTTAATAGGAGCGACAGTTACAATAGAAAGTCAAAACATAGGTTCAACGACAAATAACTATGGTTTTTATTCTCTTACACTCCCATCTGGAAAGAATATTATTAAATACTCATATATTGGTTTTGAGACAATTACTAAGGAAATTGAGTTGCTCAAAGACACTATGATAAATATTGAATTGCAAACATCAGCAGTTCAAATTAATGAAGTTATTGTTACAACAACAAAAAATAATAAAGTTTTAAATGACGAAACAAGCAGTCAATCAATAAAAATAGAAACAATCAGGAAATTGCCTGCGACAATTGGTGAAGCGGATATTGCTAAAACCCTTCAATATTTGCCAGGTATACAAACATCTAATGAAGGAACAACCAACTTGTCGGTTAGAGGAGGTTCTTTTGATCAGAACTTGTTTCTTTTGGATGATGCCCCTGTATATAACCCATCACATGCTCTAGGGTTTTTCTCTGTATTCAATCCTGATGCAATTCAAAATGTAAAAATTTATAAAGCTGCTTTTCCTGCACAATATGGAGGACGATTATCCTCAATTGTTGATTTATACATGAAAGAAGGGAATAATAAAAATTTTAACTGCAACGGAAGTATAGGACTTATCGCAAGCAGATTAACACTTGAAGGTCCTTGGGTTAAAGACAAAGCATCATATTTCTTATCTGGTAGATATAGTTATACTGGTTTCACTGTTAATACATTGGGGTCACTTGGTCAAGACTTGGGTATTAGAAGTTTAAGAGATTTCAATGATAATAATGAAATTAATTTTTACGATTTTAATGCAAAAATTAATTATATCATTAATAATAAGAATAGAGTATATCTATCTGTATATTCAGGTAATGACCACTTCTATTATTACGCAATTGATAATACAAGTAGTATGGACTGGGGAAATATTACCACTACAATACGCTGGAATCATGTATTTAACTCAAAGCTTTTTTCGAATACAATTTTGGCCTATAGCAAATATAACTATTCTTACATTTTAAAAGATGATGCCAGACATTTTAGATGGATGTCTAACTTACAGGAAGTGGACTTTAAAACAGATTACGACTTTTTTATTAATCCGCAAAATCATTTCAAATATGGTTTCGCTATTGAGGGGCATAGATACTTCCCTGGGGGAATAGAGCCAAGGGATAGCAGTTCAATTGTACATTCATTTACATTAGATTTGCAAAGATCTGTTGTTGGTGTAATATATTTAAATAATGAGCAAAAAATAAATAACAATTTAAGTTGTAATTACGGAATGAGATATTCAACTTTTTTTCTGCTTGGAGAAAATACTGTGTATAATTATTCTTCAAATAATACAGTTGTTGATTCCATTTATTATGCAAATGGCGAGCTTATACAATTTTATCATACAATTGAACCTCGGCTATCTATAAGATATTTGATAAATGAAAGAAATTCAATAAAATTATCATATACGAATTCTGTACAATATCAACATTTAATAAGTAATTCAAGTGTAGGTTTTCCTTCCGATGTATGGTTGCCTTCTAACAAATATATTAAACCACAGAAGGCACATCAATATGTCATTGGCTATTATAGATTTATATATAAAAATAATTATGAGTTCCATACAGAAATATATTACAGAAAGATGAACAATGTAATTGATTACCGGGATAATGCCGATTTATTTCTAAACAAGCATATCGAAACCCAAATTCTATCGGGTAAAGGTCAGTCATACGGAATAGAATTCTTTCTTGAAAAGAAAGCTGGCAAATTAAATGGTTGGATTAGTTATACCTTATCGAGAACAACAAGACAGATTGAAGGTATAAATAACAACAAACCATATCCTGCCACATATGACAAAAGGCATAATTTATCAATGGTAATCAATTATAACTTGTCAAAGTTATGGAGCATATCTTCAATATTTAAACTTACTTCAGGTGGGTATATCACTGTACCGGAAGGAACTTTTAATTATTATGGAGCTTCATTTAATTATTATACCACAAGAAATGGTTATCAATTACCTCTATATCACCGGTTAGATATTTCATTTAATTATAAATGCCGGAAAAATGAACAAAGAAAATGGAAATCAGAATGGAATTTTGGTGTATATAATATATATGGACGGAAAAACATTTTTTCTCTTTTTATAAAACAGGATGACACGGATCTTGATTCCAGCAAAGCATATAAAATGTACCTATATGGTGTTACGCCGTATTTAACATTTAATTTTAAATTTTAGAAAATGAGAAAGACTCCGATAATTTATTTCATACTGTTATTTTTCATCAGTTGCGTTGAAGAGTTTGAAATTGACTTAAAAAATAGTGAGCCTAGACTGGTTGTTGAAGGGCTTGTTACCAACAAGAAAGGGCCATATTATGTAAGGTTAACCAAGAGTAAAACTGGCGGTTTTACTACTCCGGACTTTGGCTACACTGATAATGCCGATCCGGTAATGAACGCAATTCTAACTATTACAGATGATTTAGGTCAGACAGACACTCTAGTGCCAATTGATATTGATCTAAACGAGTATCTTTATGACTCATCTTTAGGTTATTATAAACTTCTAACAGATAATTTCGGTAATCCCATTGACACAATATTGTTAGAGGATCCGCCAGGATTCCGTCATGATAGAGGTTTTTACAAAACCACAAAATTAGTTGGTATACCTGGTCATACATACACCTTACGTGTAATTACAGAAGGAAAAACATACAATGCCTCTGCATATATGCCACCTGTCCCTGATATTGATTCTGTTGGTTACATAAAAAAGATTTCTGAAAAAGATGGCCAGGAATATTATATACCGTTATTATTTTTTGCTGATCCTCAAGGTATAAGTAACTACTATCTTATTCAATTGATTACAGAAGAAAGCAGTAGATCAATGACAGCTAAAACTTTGTGGCAATTTTCTATTTTATCCGATGCTTTTCTTGATCCATATATTAATGGTTTAAATATCGAATTAGGAATATCACCTAGAGGTATTCAATATCCACTTCTAATGGAGGGAGATTCTATTTATGTTGCTTTATTCTCTTTGACAAAAGACGCGTATGACTTTTATAAAGCCTTAATAAACCAATTCAAAAACGATGGTGGAGTTTATAAACAAGTCCCTGCTTCTCCACCAACTAATATAAGCAATGGAGGTTTGGGATTGTTTCGAGCCTCTGCTATTGCTGAAGGAAGAACAATAATTAAATAATTCTAAAATTTAACGCCTATGAAGTAATTCATTAGAAATTTAATCCTTATTTAATCGGGTTATTTGAGCCTGATTTTTATCATGAATAAGGGAATATATTGCATTGTAATAAAGATTTCCCAAAGCTGACAAATAAATCAGGTAAGCAACTTGCTCCTCAAATATGCTTTAAGGATTAAACCAATAAAGAAAGAGCAAGAAACAAAAAAGAGCTTGGAAGATTTGTTACATCAAAAAAGAATCCACAAGAATCTTTAATTTTGATAGTTACAAACGACCAAGCCCATCATGTATAACTTTAAATTTATAAATTATGAAACTTATTAAAGTATTTTTAACATTTATATTCATAATAACGTTATTTTTCCTGATTAGTTGTGAAAAAGATCAGGAAAATATTGAAACGCTAAATTATTTGACAGAAGAAATTGGCAAAATAGAAACAAGTTATAAAGAAGGGGATATTAAAATTGAGAATATTAATGACGGTAATAAAATTGAAAATGATGCTGATTTTTCATTAAAAGATAAAATCAGGAATGAACTTGAGGCAAGTTATTCTAAAACCCATACATTCCTAAAAAGTGGGAGCAACACCGTTGGTGTATTTAAAAGTGGTTCTTGTGGTAGTTGGCCAGTTCTTGATATTTTCATGGATTGTGAAGATAACAATCCGCAAACATCTACTAGTGGCTGGATTGGGGATAGTTACAGGGATGGTAACAAGAATGTACATTTTCAATTCTGTGTAGTGAATAACGCTTATTTCGAACATACTAATATTGATTTTGCTGTAGTTAACTTAACTGCAAATTTGCCATGGGGTGTAAGCAGGATTGCGCGATATTTTGATAATGAAGACAAAAATAACACCAATTCTGTAACTTATAATGGTAACAGGTATTCTGGCTTGTTTGGTGATTGTTGGTTTGGAGGTAATACGAGATTATCATTTTATTATTATCCCAAAACAACATACCAACGACCATTTCCATCTTTGGGTATTTCCTATGGAGTTTTAGGTCGGTTTGGGTCTAATCAAGGATCAATATATACTGATGATGAGGACAAGGACAATAAAAATTGGTGCTATTTAGAATTATTTGATAATTCAAGTTATAGTTATATTAAAGCATATTCAGGTGATATTGCAAACATTATGGATGTTGGTAGGAATACCCGCCTTTATCTGAGTAAAGTATATTAGATTTCAAAAGGCAGGATTTCAAAACATCCTGTCTTTTCTTAAAAAGCTTCAATATGAAAACATTACATATATACTTGCTATGCTTAAACTATATTTTTATAGGTTTTATTTCCTGTGACATTGATAAAAAGAAACACAATGAGAAAGAAATAATTGCATATGTTGATAAACAACCTATTTTTTATAATGAAATTGACAACAAAGTTAGACAGGAATTATTTGACGAATTAAATAGAATATACATAATCAGGAAAATAGCCTTGGATGAAGCTATTAAAGATAAATTGTTAGAAATCGAATCCAGAAAATTTAATATTACTAAAGATTCATTGCTCAATAAATTGTACAAAATCAAAATTAATGATGCAAGTATTGAAAAATATATTAAAGATTGTAGGCTTAATGGCAAAATTCCAGAATTAAGAAAAAACCTCCTTTTTCATGATTTAAAATCTGCAAAAGGTAAAGAGTTATTGTTAGAAAATTTTAAGGAATACATTTTAAGCCAATACATTGATTCATTAAAAGATATATACAAAATAGAAATATATCTTAAACCACCCGTTTCTCCATTAATAAGTCTGAATGATTTATTAATTCATTATAGGGGTAATTTAAATTCGCAAACTACTTTTTTAGTTATTTCAGATTTTGATTGTGATATGTGTAGAAAAAACAAGCACATATATGATAAGGTATTTTTAAAATACAAGGATAAAATACGTTTTGGTTACACTCATTTTGGTTCTTATGTTTCAATTTCTGCGATTGCGTCTGAGTGTGCTGCAAATCAGGGAATGTTTTGGGAAATGCATGACTCGATATACAATCTTAAAAATATACCTGACACTACTGATTTATTTAGGATTGCTCAAAATTTAAATATGGATATGCAGTCTTTTAAAGAAGATTTTCATAGTAAAGTTTTATATAAGAAGATAAAGGATAATTTGCATAGTATTGAATTAGTTGGGATTTATGGGACTCCAACAATCTTAATTAATGGCAAAATAATTTTTAATTCAGCCTCTTTAGAAGAAATTGAGAAAATAATTGATAGTGAATGATCTATAATATAAATAGTCGTCCCTTAAAAAGTCATTTTGAATTTTTTTCTTAAGAAAGGATAAGAGAAAAAATGAAAAAATAGTATTTGAAAATAGAGAAAAAGCGTTTGAAAAAAGTGAAAAAATTTTTTCTTCCACAGTTACCATTTTAAAAAATTTGCAAGGTTTCTGCTATAAATTAACAAAATCTTGCAGAATTTTTACTATAAAAATCTTATTAAGTTATTAACAGTCAATTGTTTATTATGTTAATAAGGGTCGACTAAATAAGCAAAATAAATTCTGAAATCTTCAAACAAAAAAGCTTTCATCTCTTCAAACAAAAAATTTAACCCAACTTGAGCACAGGTATGATATAAATATCTGTATATCAATGTATTAAATTTATTAATTTCGTTTTTCGGGGAACACAAATTTTTTTCTGTAAAGCTTGTAGTACCGGTAAATTTTACCCATTATTTTTTTTATTTGCAATTTTTATGAACATGCTGCAAATAAAAAAGAAATTTTTTTACCTCCAAATTTTATAAAACCTTTCTGGGAACACAAATGAATTTTGAAAATTTTAAAAAAGTTATATGCTTGTATTTCAATATTTTAAAATTTTTGTGAAAATTTTAAATCTCTCTTTTTTACAATTTTTAGCTTTTGAATGCTCAAGTTGGGTTAAAAAATTTTTTATCAATTTTTTTTGTTTCTTAAAAAATTTTTTATTTTAATGCATTAAACAATTCCACTAAACTAAAAGTTATGGTTAATGGTTTTGTAAATAAAAGTAAGCAGATACATAGCAACACAAAAGCAAGGAATCCCCACAGACCGCATATATATATATCAGGAAATTATTTAAATTTTTTTTAAATAAAAAAGAAAAGCTTTTCTGTAATATTCTACAGATATTAAATCCATTAAAACATATAAAAAATAAAGCAAACAGTTTTATTTTTAAATTCTTAAAACAAACAACATCTAAATATTGTCTAACCCAAAAAACTAAAGGAGGTATTTTTATGACATAGCTAAAATTATTTAAAAAGATTATTAACCGAAAAATAGTAAGTTGATAATCAGTAATGTTTTTAAAAAAGATTTTTTTATTATTGTTTAATTTTTAAAATTATAAATCATGAAAAAAAATTTTTTTATTTCTTTTTTTATTTATGTTGTTAATTTTCGTTTCATGTGAAAAAGAAAAACCCGAAAATAATGCTAATCACTATTTCATTTCAGATAGAATAACTGTCAAAAATAGAATATTAAATTTCAATTCTTTGGAAAACTTTAAGATTACTATTAATCAGTTAATTAACAATTCTGATTTTGCCGGACAAATAAAGCCTCAAAATTTTACTTCCTTGTTAAATTATACACAAAATCAATTAAAAAGTAGCTCTTCAGAAATCATTGAAGAAGACACTCTTGTTTTAAGCGATGCTTTTGCAGCATTACTTAATGTTGAAAGAGAAATAATTGTGCAAGGAATTTTATATAAAGTTTGTAAACATGGTACGCTTCTCGCTTATCCAAAAGATAGTTTAAAATTAAATGAAATTGCAGAAAGGGAAACAATTGCTGAAATCATCCAACCAGTAAACGGAAATGTATTTGGTTATTCAAATGATAATCCATTAACCAAATTTTATAAAATTACAAGTGAGGATGAAATATTTCTCTTTGATACTTATGGTCAATTCATTAATGATAAAATAGAGAGTAATTCATCATCTTTAGGAAGTTTAAAATCGACAAGCCCTAATTATGAAAGTTTTACTATTGTGACAGAGAATAGTCGGACTTTATTTGGTAAAGCGTGGGATTATTTATTTGGATTTAGTATTAGCAGGGAAGAAAATTTTGATTCTAAAACTGTCGTAGATGTTAAATTCTATGCCCAAAATTTCGTAGTTTATTCCGAAACAGGAATAAAGGTTAAAACTCAACAAAAGGGTTTTCTTGAAATTTGATCAAAAATAGAATCAGATGAATTGCGTGTAGACTGGGATTATTTGGAAATTAAAGAAACATGGCCAAACATGACAAAAGATATAATGCAACAGATGTATAACGAAATTCAACCATATCGTGATCCCTATACAGGAGAATACAATAAATGGTTAGGCATCTCTAATTTAGCATTTAAGAAAAAAACAATCTTAACTGTCGATTTAATTGGTAAGGAATACAAAATAACCAATAAGCAATTATATGAGAAAGCAGTAGGTGAGGCATGGAGGTGGATTAAATATGGATTGTCTCAGCTTAATGACCCTAATAAACCCACAAGCGAGGATAAAATCGAGGGTATTAGAGAATTTTCGCCAGATAAACCATATTCAGCAGTTACTAAAATAGGTACATATGAACAGATTAAATTTAATGCAGATAAACTTACTTTTATAATAAGTAGTGATTTCGGTTTTATTATTAGTCTTAAAATAGGTTTAGGAAACCCTCAAGGCACTACATATACTCCTGGATTGCAAGGAGTTGCATCTGAATATGAAATATTAAAAGCTTCTATGTATGGTTGTGCAAGAAGAGGTAATACATGGAAAGGCATAAGATTAAATTATAAATACAATTAAGATTAATGAAACCTACAAACCTTGAACACAAATAAATATTTATCATGTGGGTTTTTATATTTTTGACAAGCTTTAATGAAATTAATAACTAAAAAATGTATACAAATGAAAAAGTCAATTATTTTCTTTATGTTTATATGTATTTGCTTGAAAATTGATATAAGCAACTTGATATATGCACAGGACGAAAAACACAATAAAGGTTTTTTTGGATCTATTGAGACAAGATATTTGAAGGGCTTTTCTGCAGAAGGAGATTACATTTCCTATCCATCTAAAGAATGGAACCTTTATGGAAAAAGTTTAAGGTTTTATTTCGGTTATTTTATTAATGCACATTTTTCGATAGGTATTGGTTTTGGAGCAGATAGATATGAAAAACCCGGAGCTAATACTTTCCCTTTAGTTATTGACCTACGTGGATATTTGAAGGATTGTAAAAATACACCCTTTATATTTTTTGATGCTGGGAATTCTTTAAAATTTTCTGAAGCACAAGAAAAAGGATTTCTTTTAGATGCAGGTTTAGGTTATAAATTTTTTGTTTTAAAAAGATTATGCTTAATAGGTTCTATTGGTTATAATTACAAACACTTTCCCAAATGGTATTGGTATTCTGATGATCCGTCTCCTAACCCTGATCCTGAATCATACAAATGGGCATTTTTGAACAGACATTCGTTAGCTTTTAGTTTAGGAATTTTCTTTTAGGAATTTGTAAAATAAATTTTTAATGATTATAATCATTATTGCATCATGGGCAATAAATAACAGGTAGTTTGGAAATGCTTATAGCAAGTAGATTTAAATAGATTAATATGGGTAAATCTCCAAAAAGTATATTTATGCGATATGTTTTTAACAATTAACAAGTTTTTTCATAAAAATTTGGATTCAAATTTAAAATTTATATCATAATTGAATAATTATATGTTTATTTTCTTTATCTATAGCAATGTTTGCAGTTAATGCTAAAGCAGATTCAGGAATAAGAATACAATTTCTGATTTTTAATGTTTTTCGTAGGCTTCTGTATTAAAATGTTTTATACTGTTGTTGGTAAAATAAATTATAGAATTTCAATTTTTAATTGTTTATAATGATTAGTTGTTGCAAATACAATTAGAATAATATTTTCTTCTTAATTTGTTGAATTTTGAACACAATAATGGATAGAGAGTATCAAAAAATTGCTCATAATGGATATTTATCATTTGTAGAGAAAAACCAAATTATGACAAATGTTTTGTTGTTTTCAAAAATCAAATTCTTTTATAATAAATCTATATAAATCTATTTAATTTAAACTTTATATTTTTTGCCCAAGGTTGCTAGCAATCCAATTGAAAATATAAAAGGCTGATATTCAAAATTAATATTGCGGCTATTAAGTGGCAATGAAAAACCAAGCTGAAATAAGATTTTAATATATTTATACCCAAGTTTAGCAGAAATAGTTGGTTCAATAAAAAAACCACTATTAGCAGTTGTACCTTGAGAAAAATTAATCATTACAATACGTGGAGCAAAACTGCCATCGAAAATATTTGTTGTAGCACCAATGGTAGGTTGCAAAAATACTCTGAAGCTACTAATATCAGTTTTGTCGTACCAAAGTTCGTTGTCATAAAAAGAATTGACTTTACCAAAGCCAGTTCCGCTATATATTTCAAATCTACCATTATTGGCTATTTTATGATAATATCCGAAACCAAATTCAATAAATTGGTGTTTATGAAAATTTTTTGTAGTGTCAGATGTTCGATTGGCAAAACTTCCATTGAGCATAATACCAATACGATCGGAAATGGCATAAGCAAGTTGTGGATTAAAACCCGATACACCATTATTGACTGATGCTTGAAATTCGCCTCTGTTACTAAACAAAGGTGTATTTACTACATTAGGAATATATGAAGGAGCACATGATATAATAAAAAAAATAAAAAAAATTAAGACAGTCTCCTTCAAAAAACTAATTTTTCCTTGTTTCATGATTTTTAAAATTATTTTAGTTTTTAAAATTTAAAATTACAAAATAATAGTATAATAATGCATTAATTAATTAGAATTTAATTAATATTTAGCATAAATATGTTTTTTTTAAAAATATTATTTTATTGATAATTATACATAATTAAGGTGTTTAGGTAAATATTCAGATTTAAATAAATGATTCAATGAGAACAAAAGTTTGTGTTAAAATAGATGATTAGTTTTATTAAAAAGTTTTGTGATAATTTAATTGTTTTTAAAAAGTTTATAAGAATAAATATAATAAGAATAAATATAAAACATATTCAAATATTTTTTTGTTGAACAAATTTTGAAAAAAATATATTTTCAAAGATATAGTTTTTTTATATGTAAATTTTTAAATTTATAATTAAAAATTATAAAAAATCTATGAAACATATATTTATACTTTTTGTTTTTTTTATTTTTATATCCTGCAATATTACAAAATTGTTTAATAATAAAATTTGCAATAATAATTTGTTATATGTAAAAAATATTGAAAAATTTTTCTTAAATAAATGTGATTTAATTAATTCTTCATTTGAAGATTCTCGAAAAATTAAATCAATTTCTTCATATTTTTATAGTGATGTTAATAATAATTTTTATTTATTTGATTCAGTTATTTTTGATCAAGAAGGGAAAGCTATTCTTATTTATCAAAGAGATGGTGGATCAAAGTTAGCGCGTATTTATCCTTTTTATGATGAAAATGGCAATAGATATCTTGATATAACTGTATCTAGTAATGGTTATGACACAATTTATACATTACGAAAATTTGATAAATTCAATAAATTACAAAGCATTTTACAATATAACATAAAAAGGCAAGAATATATTGATTTTGAGATTATTAATATCAATCTAATATCAGATTCATCATTGAATATTAAATATGAATGTTATGATACATATTTATACAAAGATGATATTAATTATAAAATTCTTTTACCATATGAAACAAAAGATATTCAAGTTAAAATGCTAAATGATTCTTTGGTACAAACATACACAAAAAGAATTGTTCATACAGATACTTCATATAATTCAAATTATATTGATTTATATATAATAAAAGGTAATTTTTTAATTCATGCAAACTGTAAACCTAATATTACAAAAAATATTTACTCAAATTTCATTGAAATTATCGATAATAATATTGGTATTAAAAAAAAATTTTTACTTTTATGATAATGATGTTTTAAACATTAAAATAAATTTTCCAGTAAATCAATTTATTTTAAAAAGCCTTTATTCTAAAATGGATTCTATTCCTATATTAGCCTGGGAAAAATTTCGAAAAAATATTATAGAATATAATGAACGAGTTAAAATTTTTGAAGAGGGTGAAAATATCGATAGCATTGAAATAAGTGAGAGTAGCAAAATTACAAATTTTACTCCAAAATTATGGTACATTGTAAGTATGGATTCAGGATTTATAAAAGGACTTAATCGTTATTGTGTTGTTGTTGGCTATAATACTCCCTTAAAAGATGAAAACGATTTTAATAAAAGATGTCTGGCTATTTATGAAAAAAAAGATGAAAAGTATTTTTTGATAAAACAAAGCTTTAATGCTCTTGAAAATTTTGGCGATTACAAGAATGATTTATTATTTAATGGTTGGGATGAAACAAATTTCTCAATAAGAATTGATAATGGCAATATTGTGATTGCTTATCAATATATGAGAGGGAGAGCCGAATATGTATTTTCCTATGAAAATAAAAATTGGGTATTGACATATTTTGAATCAACACATACTACTTGTTGTCAGGTAGAGTTTTTGTCTTATGATTATAAAACAAAAAAATATCATTATTCTGTAAGTAGCATAAATGAAGATAAATCAGAAGGTGATACAACTATAAATATTACTTTGGAAAGACCTATTATTTATATGGATAGTACAGATTTTAGCAAATTTTATTTTAATGAAACAGGTATACTTATAAAATAAAAATTATATAAACTAAGTGCTTTTACAAAAGAAAAATGGTAAAATTTTAGAATCTGCTTTTAATAAAACTTAAGCTTAATGAATAAAATCAAGTTTTAATTTCAATGATGACAAAACATAAATTAAAAGTTTTTACAAGAATTTTTCAAAGAAAGATCATTACAAATCTTTTTAATGTGGATTAATAATGTGATTATTATAGTAATAATGATAATAACGATCAATCCAATACGACAAAATTTATAAGAGATTTAGGACAAGAGTTTAGTATATATTATGTATAAAAATACATTAAAATAATGAAATTTCATTTATAGTCTTTGTAAAAATTTGGAAATAACATTTTAAAAAAAACTTATATATTCATTAAAAAAGATTTTTTTATAGGTTAAATCTTATTAAACATTGTAAAATCAATGCATATGTTAATTCATTTTTATTTTGAAAAATTTATATATTAAAGTAAGTAATAAAACACAATACTTAAAAACGATTTATATCATTCTTAATTGTGATCAAGGTATTATAAGGTATTTACTACTAATAAAAGTTTAGCATATAGTTTTTTAGTTACTGTCAATTGCTTATAAAAACTTTAAAAAAATATTTTTTAAAATATTTTTTAATATATTTGTTTTGTGTAGTAATATGATAAAGCAATCAATTGATGAAAAATCTTTTAGTATTTTTTTTATTTTATAATATGTTTTTTAGTTTACTTTTATCCCAGAAATATTGTACAAAAACAGGCCTTGAACGAATAACAGGTATAAAAGATGGGTATAGATATGAACTGTGGAATCAATATGGTCAAGGTGTAGCATGTATGACTGTTGACAGTGGTGCTTTGTTTAGTGGTGTATGGAATGGTATTCATAATTATCTTGCCCGTCGTGGTCTGGAGTTTGATACAACTCGTATACCAGAAGAAATAGGAACTTTCGTTGCAAAATATAATTGCAATTATAACCCAGAAAGTAAATCAGGGTTATCATATCTTGCGGTATATGGTTGGACAATAAATCCACTTGTTGAATATTACATTGTAGAAGATTGGAGAAATTGGATTCCATCAATGGCGCCAGGATCTAAATTTAAAGGGACAATAAAAGTCGATGGTAGTATCTACGATATTTACGAAAATATTCGTATAAAACAGCCATCAATATTGGGAGATACTACATTTGTTCAATATTTCAGTATAAGAAGAGATACCCGTAATAGTGGTATAATAAGTATTACCGAACATTTTAAAAAGTGGCAATCTCTCAATATGCCTATGGGATATTTATTTGAAGTATCGTTTGTTGTCGAAGGTTATGAGAGCAATGGAAGTTTTAAATTTAACCAACTCGAAATTTATATTACCAAAAAATAATTTATTATGAAAAAATTTGTTTGTAACGCTTTTTTTATAACTATTCTTATTGTTATTATAATTGTTTCAACATCTTCAATTTTTAAGTCAGAAAATAAAAAATGGGTAACAACATGGGGCACTGCTACACAGCTTGTTGAACCCCACAATATGCCTCCTGAACCTGGTTTGTCTGGCAATACTCTACGACAAATTGTTCGAGTTTCAATAGGTGGTAATATTATCAGGTTGAAATTTTCGAACGAATTTGGTGATGAAAAACTCGAAATGAATTCTGTTAAAATAGCCATTTCAAAAGGAAATGGTATAATTGATAAAAAAACTATTAAAGAGATAAAATTCGATGGTAAAAAAAGTGTAGTAGTTGAAGCAGGTAAATACATAATCTCTGATCCTGTTAAATTTTCTTTTGCACCACGTACAGATATTGCTATTACAATATATTTTGGACATGTACCAGTTAAATTAACCGGTCATCCTGGCTCAAGAACTACATCATATATTGCTAAAGGAAATAAAGTTAATGATGAAAATTTTATCAAATCTGTTAAAATTGATCGTTGGTATATCATAAATTCCATTGATGTTATTGCTTCCGAAAAATCTTTTGCTTTAGTAACTCTTGGCAATTCAATTACTGATGGTAGGGGTTCGGGAACCAACAAGCAAAATCGTTGGCCTGATATTCTTTCCGAAAGATTATTAAATAATATTACTACCCAACATGTTGCTGTTATAAATATGGGCATTGGAGGTAATTGTGTGTTACGCAATTGTCTTGGTCCAGCAGCAATAGATCGTTTCGAGAGAGATGTACTTCAACAATCTGGTGTCAAATGGTTGATAATTCTTGAAGGTGTTAACGATATTGGTCAAACTCAGGATAGTATTGAAGCTAACAAAGTAGTCAATGATCTAATCGAAGCTTATAAATTGATGATAAAAAAATCCCATGAAAACAATATTAAAGTGTATGGTGCTACGATTTTGCCTTTTGGTAATTCACATTATTACAAAAATTTTCGTGAAATAGCACGACAAAAAGTAAATGATTGGATTCGAAATAGTAACGAATTTGATGCTGTGATTGATTTTGATAAAATAATGCAAAACCCCGAAAATCCTATTGAGTTATTACCTGACTTACATACAGGAGATTATTTGCACCCCAACGAAAAGGGTTATAAAGTAATGGGCGAGGCCATAGACCTTAAATTGTTTGAAAATTAATAATACTTATAATATTTATGATAAAAGTTTATAAAATAAGTTTTTTAATTAGTACAGGCATTTTATGTTTGAGTTTTACCCTTAGAATGAATCACTCGAGTTATACCAATTTTTTTCTATTATTAGGAACAATTTTTGCTTTTGTATACATTTTCATTGCATTAGAAGATATTTATAAGTCAAACCGTACACTTTTAGAAAAAACATTGTGGTTATTATTTTTTATTTTCTTATCTTTTATAACAGGTGTAGTATATTATTATTATTTAAAAGGTAAAACAAAATAATAAATTTATAATGGAATTTAAGGCTTCATATGACAATATAGTAAAAATAATTACCTCTATTATTTTTTTTGTTGCAATATTCTTTACAATTAAAAGCTTGAATTTATTGTTAGAAGGAGGTTATAATAATTTAACAGTTATTGTTACAAATATTGGGGTAATTATTTTTTTCGTAATATTAATTTTACTTACGTGGTTGTATTCGCCAGTATCATACATTCTCGACGATAAATACTTGATAATAAAAAGACGCGCAAGCAATTATATGATAGAATTAAATGAGATTAAAAGCATTGAAAAAATTATTGACGATGAATTAAAAGGTACTATCAGGATTTTTGCTGTTGGTGGTTTATTTGGTTATTTTGGTAAATATTATATTCCATCATATGGAATAGTTAAATTCTATGCCACACAAAGAAAAAATAGAATATTGATTGAAACAACTAAAGGTGAAAAATATCTAATAACACCCGATAATATTAGTTTATTCGATGAATTAAGAAAAAGACTTTGAGTAAAATTAATTAAAATTAAATCTCATTTAAAATATTTTTAAAAACAATTTAATTTTTTTTGTCGCATGTGAGTACATTTTAGAATATAGTTGATTCATTTAAAAAATCAACAAAGTTTTGAAAAAAAATAAAGTTTTAAAGTAAAATTTAAATTATGAAAAATTCATTTCATTATTTAATAATCATTGGTTTTTTGTTCAATCTTCTTCATATAAAAGCAATATTTTCGCAGGTATATCATTCGAACTTAAATGATTTTGTTATTTCTTATAATAAACCTATCAAAATTTTAGACATAGGTGAAGGATGTTATTTTATTGATTTTGGTAAAGCATATTTTGGTACAATTGCACTGCGTATTTTAGAAAATTATTCCGATAGTGTTATAATACATTTAGGTGAAAAAGCAATAGCTAATTCAGTTGATCGAAATCCTGGTGGAACAATACGATATCAAAAAGTTGTTTTAAAAAATATTAAAACCGATACTATAATAGATTTAAAATTAAAAGCTGATAAGCGAAATACCTCTCCTCCAGCAATTTTATTACATCCTAAATTTGGAGTTGTTATGCCTTTTAGGTATTGCGAAATAGAAAATTTTAAATTACCAATAGAAAAAATAGAAATTTACCAAAAAGCATTATACTATAGGTTTGACGACAATGCCACTTATTTTAATACTTCTAATAAAATTTTAAATCAAATCTTAGAGTTGTGTAAACATACAATCAAAGCCACGACCTTTACAGGTTATTATATCGATGGCGACAGAGAAAGAATACCTTACGAAGCTGATGCATACATTAATCAACTGAGTCATTTTTGTTTAGATACCGTGTATTCAATAGCACAGCGAACAATAGAACATTTTATTAATAACACAACTTGGCCTACTGAATGGATATTACATACTTCTATGTTGGCATATCATTATTATATATATTCTGGTGATATTAAATTCTTAGATGAAATATATTCCAATTTGCAGTATAAATCATTAATTGAACTTGAACGTGCAGATGGTTTAATTACTACAAAATCTGCTGCATTGAATAACGATTTGATGAAAAAATTGGGATTTAAAGATACCAAGACAAAAATCAATGATATTGTCGACTGGCCTCAGGTTGAAAGAGATGGTTATGAAATGTTGCCCGTTAATACTGTTGTTAATTCATTTTATTATAATAACCTTGTTATAATGTCAAAAATTGCAGGTATTCTCAACAAAATACAGGATTCTTTGATGTATATTGAAAAATCAAAGGTTGTCCGTGATGCTATAAACTCAAAACTTTTTAATTCACAAACTGGATTATATATTGATGGCGAAGGGTCGATTCATTCATCATTACATGCAAATATGTTTCCCCTTGCATTTGGCATAGTTCCACAAGAAAGAGTAAAAAAAGTGATTGATTTCATTAAAACTCGTGGTATGGCTTGTAGTGTTTATGGAGCTCAATATCTACTCGAAGCTTTATATAAATATGGTGAATCTGATTATGCTTTTAAGTTAATTACAGATACACTTGGTGATAGAAATTGGTATAATATGATCAGATTGGGTTCGACAATGACTTTAGAAGCCTGGGACAAAAAATATAAACCTAATCTCGATTGGAATCATGCATGGGCAACAGCTCCTTTAAATATTTATGTTAGATATATGTGGGGCATTGAACCCTCGAAAGTTGCTTTTGAAGAAATTATTTTTAATCCACAACTTACAGAACTTAATTTTGCCGAAATAAAATTTCCAACTCTTAAAGGTATTGTATATGCCAGTTACAAAAAATTACACGATAAAATTATTTATGAAATTCAACTTCCTGAATCTATGAAAGGGAAGCTTTATATAACTAACAAGTGTTCAAGTATAATATGTAATGGCATAAAAATTAAAAATGCAAATTTTGCAAAATTAATTTCTGGTAAAAATATAATACTTATCAAATATATTGATTAAATTAGAATGCATAATTAACTAATAAAAAAAAATGTTTTTAAAAGTTTTATTTTTAATAATTCTTGCAATTCATGCTATCATTCATCTTTTTGCTTTTTTTAAGGCTTTTAACATTGCAGGAAAAAATTTAATAACCAAACCATTATCTCAGTTTGAAGGTTTTTTATGGCTGTTATCATCAATATTATTTTTATTGACAATAATATTGTTTATATTTCACTACAGAAAATGGTTTTATTTTGGTTTTATAGCAATAGTTTTTTCTCAAATATTGATATTTTTCATATGGAATGAAGCTAGATATGGCACAGTAATAAATTTGATAATATTATCGGTTATTGGTCTAAAATTTTCTTGTGTAAGATTTGAAAATAAATTTAAAAAAGAGTCTTTGAATTATTTAAAACATTATGTAAATATAATACCTGAAGTTGTTGATAGTGAAGCTTTAAATAAATTGCCTAATATAGTTAAAAAATATATCAATTATTGTAATTTACAGAATAACAAAAAAATTTATAATTTTTTTGTTAAATTAAATGGACGAATGTTTATAAAAAAAGAAAAGGAATTTTATTTTCAATCGAGGCAATACAATTTTCTTGACAAAAATATCAGATTGTTTTTTATGAAAGCTCGTTTTTTTGGTATTCCTGTATATGCATATCATAAATATGTTGATGGTCATGCATCAATGATTGTTAAGATATGTGGTATTATACCTATAGTCAATGCAAAAGGAGAGGTAATGAATGTTTCAGAAACAGTTACATATTTTAATGATATATGTCTTTTTTCGCCTTTGGCTCTGGTATACAAAAATATACAATGGACAGAAATTAATGACACAACAGTTACTGCAAAATTTTTTGTAAACAATATATTTATATCAGCTCAATTAATATTTAATAATGATGGTAAGTTGATAAATTTTATTTCATATGATAGGACTGACATTAAAAGTATGAAAAAATTCCCTTTTTATACTCCTATTTCAGAATATAACCATTTTGGTAATTTTTATTTACCATCATATGGAAAAGCTCAATGGTATTATCCTGATGGTCCATTTACTTACATCGAAGTAAAAGTTTGTAATATTTTTTATAATTTACGTTGTCAAAATCTGATTTTATAAATATAAAAATTGGTATATAATAAAAATAATTTCAAAAATATTGATTGTTAAAGAATAAATTTTTAAATTAATCAATATTAGATCAATCTTTAAAATTTTAATGAATGAAAAAAATATTATATGAATTATTATTGTTTTTAGTAATGTTTATTGCATTAAGCATTAAAATTTATTCACTAAAATAAAAAAAATCAGTATATTGTAAATGTTGGTGAATTAAATATGAAGAGTGGTCCAGGCGATAATTTTCCAATTATTTTAAAAAAAGAAAATGACAAATTTATAACACTCTCGAATATAAGTAACAAAAAATGGTGGTATATTTTTTACAATGATAAATAGCGTTATGTTAAATCAGATCTTTTGATTTTTGATATTTATTATATTGGAAAAAGATAACTTGTTATATAGATAATAATCCCGAATGTGAAAATATTTTACCTGAATAGATTATATGATTAGCGATTATTTAGAGTTTATTTAGGAAAAGGAATCGATGTGATGGTAAAATTAATTAAATTGACTGATAATATAGATTTAAGCAATAGAATTGTTTACATTTAATAGTAGTGATACTTATGACATAAAAAATACACCTAAAGGAAAGTTTTATGTAAAGATACCTTTTGGTAAAAATTACAGATAAAAAATAAATAATAATGGAAGAATATCAAAATTTATTAAAAATGCTCATTATGAAAAGGGTCTTGATACTTTAAATTTTTATGTTTAAAGAATTAGAAAATTTGAGAGCAATAAAATTTATGAAGAACTGTTGATCCTTCTTGTGAGTTATAAAAAGTATTTCAAAAGACAATTTTAATACATATGTTATTTCAGAAGATGAATTTAATAATTAGCACATTTTATTTTGAAAATGATAATTTTAACCTAAAAAATAAAAAATATTTTTCAATTCTTTATTACAAATTCAAAACAACTTAAACGAAATTAAACATAATGAAATTCTGTTTTCCAATATAGAAAACATAAAAATAATCGCATATTGAAAAGATATAACGATAGTTCGAATTTTTTTCTAAAAAAAGATAAAAGAAAAAATGTAGAAAAATATTTGAGAAAATATTTTTTTATAAATATAATATTTTAAAAAATTTTCAAAGTCGCTGTAATAAATCAATAAAATTTTGTATAATTTTTATTTAAGAAATCATATCTGTTCATTAACAATCAATTAAATGTTTTATTTTTAAATGTCGACTAATAATTAAAAAATAACCCGCTATTGCGGGTTATAAATACATGATTATTATTATGAACAAAACACAATTAATTGAAAAATATAAAACAAATAAATAAATTATATTTATAATTTTTTTCTATTCCCATTCTATTGTTGCTGGAGGTTTTGAACTTATATCGTAAACGACCCTATTAATACCTTTTACATTATTTATTATTTTATTTGAAATATATGTAAGAAACTCATATGGCAATTTTGCCCAATCAGCAGTCATTCCATCGGTCGATGTAACAGCTCTGAGTGCTATAACATTTTCATATGTTCTTTCATCGCCCATAACACCAACAGTTTGTATTGGTAGTAATACAGCAAATGCTTGCCATACTTTGTCATACAGATCAAACTCTTTTAGTCCTTTGATATATATATCATCCGCTTCCTGAAGTATTTTTAATTTTTCCTCGGTAACGTCGCCAATAATTCTTATTGCCAATCCCGGGCCAGGAAATGGATGTCTATTTAATATATTTGGATCTATATTCAATTCTTTACCAATATTTCTGACTTCATCTTTAAACAATAGTTTTAAAGGTTCTATAATTTTTAAATTCATTTTTTCAGGTAAACCACCTACGTTATGATGCGATTTTATAGTTGCCGATGGTCCATTTACTGATGTTGATTCAATAACATCAGGATAAATTGTTCCTTGTGCAAGCCATTTCACATCTTTTATTTTTTTTGCTTCTTCTTCAAAAATTTCGACAAATGTACGTCCTATATTTTTTCTTTTTTCTTCAGGATCTGTTATTCCCTTCAATTCATTTAAAAATCTATGAGTCGCATCGACACCAATAACATTAAGGTGCATTTTTTGGTATGATTTTAAAACATCTTCATATTCATTTTTTCTAAGTAGACCATTGTTTACAAAAATACAAGTTAATTGATTGCCTATAGCTTTATTTAAAAGAACTGCTGCAACTGTTGAGTCGACTCCTCCTGATAGACCAAGAATTACTTTTTCATTTTTTACAGTTTCTCTTATCCATTTTATTGTATTTTCAATAAATGATGCAGGTGTCCATTCTTGTTTGCAACCACAAATACCAACTACAAAATTATACAACAGCTTTTTACCTTCGGTGGTATGGTATACTTCGGGATGAAATTGAATACCATAAATTTTTTGATCTTTGATTTTATATGCGGCTACTTTAATATTTTCTGTGCTGGCAGTGATTTTAAAATTTTCTGGAATTTCAATTATTGTATCTCCATGCGACATCCACACTTGAGTATTCAATGCAATTTCTTTAAATAAATCATCATTATAATCTATTTTTGTTAGAATAGCTCTTCCATATTCACGGTGCAATGAATTTTCGACTTTACCTCCATAATAATTTGCAATAAATTGAGCCCCATAACATATTCCAAGTATTGGTGCTTTATTTTTTATTTTTTCAAAATCGGGTAGAGGAGCGTTTTTATCAAGCACTGAATATGGACTTCCAGATAAAATTATACCTTTGATTTCTTGACTAATTTCTGGAATTTTATTGTATGATGTTATTTCGCAATAAACATTTAATTCTCTGATTCGTCTTGCTATAAGCTGTGTATATTGTGATCCAAAATCAAGAACTATAATTTTATCCATGATTTAATTATTATTTACTTTAATTCTTTGTTTTCTTTGTATTTCAATCGAAAATGTTTTACCTTCTTCTGCAAGTTCAGTGTTTTCAAATATTTGCTTTGCTTCAATTAAAAATTCATTTAAATCTTTATATCTGTGTGAAAAGTGCCCGATAATCAATTTTTTTACATTTGCCTCATGTGCTAATGTTGCTGCTTGTATAGCTGTTGAATGTGTTGTTTCTCTTGCAATATCAATATCCTTATGCAAATAAGTGGCTTCATGATATAGTATATCAATATCTTCTATATATTTTAGAATCGAACGTGTAAAAATTGTATCCGTACAATAGGCATAAGATCTTGGAATTATTGGGGGAAGTGTTAAAATTTCGTTTGGTATAATTTTGCCTTCTTCTGTAATATAATCATTGCCCTCTTTTATATTATGTATATCCTTTATTGGGATTTTATAAAATTCAATCATTTCTTTTTTGATATTCAAAAGACGTGGTTTTTCTTTAAATAAAAAACCTACAACAGGTACTTTGTGTTTCAAAGGTAATGTACGTACATATATATTTTTATCTTCATAAATAATTTCAGATTCATTTGTGAAAGGCACAAAATTTATTTTATAGCTAAGCTTGTTACCGGCAAAACTTTTAAAAAATATTATGAGTTCTTCAAGTTCATTATGTCCATGTATGTAAAGATCATTTTGTCTGTTTAGAAGATTATAGGTTGATAATAATCCAAGTAAACCAAATACATGATCACCATGAATATGACTTATAAAAATATGGTTAATCTTTGAAATGTTAATTTTATATTTCCTTAGTTGCATTTGGGTTCCTTCACCACAATCTATTAAAAAAAAGTGCTCATATGCATTAACGATATGAGCACTTGGATGTATCTTTGAAGTTGGTAACGCAGAACCGCTACCAAGAATAGTTACTGAAAAAGTCATTCACAGATTATTTTGTTTTCTCTATTATAAGTTTTTCTCCTTCTTCAATCGAACTTGTAATGTTTAATACTGTATCGAGTTGTGAAATGGTTATTAATCTTTCAACAGCGTCGTTTAAACCTGTTAAAACAAATATTCCATTAGCATTTTTACATAAACGATTAGCAACAAGTATTGCACTCAAACCCGATGAATCGCAATATTTACATTTGCTTAGATCTAAAATTATATTTTTTTCTCCATTACCTGATATTAAAACTAATTCAGATTTTAAAGAAGGAGCTATGTGAGTATCAAGCTTTTCTTCAAGTACCTGTATTAGAGTATAATTATTTTTCTTTTCTATTTTAAATTCCATAAGGAATTTTTTAAATTATTAAATAAATTTACGAATTTTTTTTTAAAACAAATTATTTTTTATATTATTTCTTATTTTTTTCTTGTTTTTGACTTTCTTCCAGTTTTTTCTTTATTGCTTCAAGATCGGTAATATCTCCAAGAGTTGTTTTTTCTATAGTTGTTGTAGGAGTAATTCCTTTCTTTGATGCTTTTTTACCAGCTTTCTTTTCGGCTTCAGCCTTTTTCTTTTCGTCTTCCCATACTTTAGTATGCGATACTACTATTTTTTTTGCTGTTTTTGAGAATTCCACAACTTTAAATGGCAACTTTTCATCTACTTGTGCAGTTGTACCATCTTCTTTTATCAATTGTCGTGGAGTTGCAAATGCTTCTATACCGTATGGGAGCAAAATTATAGAACCTTTATCATTAATTTCTAAAACAGTACCTTCGTGAACTGAATCAACCGTAAATATTGTTTCAAAAACATCCCATGGATTTTCTTCAAGTTGTTTATGGCCTAAACTAAGTCTGCGGTTTTCTTTATCAATTTCAAGAACAACAACATCAATTTCATCGCCAATATTTACGAATTCTGCAGGATGTTTAATCTTTTTTGTCCATGACAGATCAGAAACATGAATTAATCCATCTACACCTTCTTCAATTTCAACAAAGACACCATAATTGGTAAAATTACGTACTTTTGCTTTGTGTTTTGACCCTACATAGTATTTCTCTTCTATATTTTGCCAAGGATCTGGTTTCAATTGTTTTAATCCCAATGACATTTTTCTTTCTTCACGATCTAATGAAAGTATAACAGCTTCAACTTCATCACCAACTTTCAGAAATTCTTGTGCGCTACGTAAATGTGTTGACCACGACATTTCTGAAACATGAATCAGACCTTCGACTCCAGGTGCTATTTCAACAAATGCTCCATAATCTGCAAGAACAACAACTTTACCTTTTACTCGTGAACCTACCTGTAAGTTAGGATCTAACGAATCCCATGGATGTGGGGTAAGTTGTTTTAAACCTAATGATATACGTTTCTTTTCATCGTCAAAATCAAGAATAACAACTTGTATTTTTTGATCAAGTTTCACAACTTCTTCAGGATGGTTAATTCTTCCCCATGAAAGATCGGTAATATGTATTAAACCATCTACTCCACCAAGATCAATAAACACTCCATAAGAAGTAATATTTTTAACAGTTCCTTCAAGTATCTGTCCTTTTTCGAGTTTAGAAATAATTTCTTTCTTCTGTTGTTCAAGTTCTTCTTCAATTAAAGCTTTATGTGATACAACTACATTTTTAAATTCATGGTTTATTTTAACTACTTTAAATTCCATTGTTTTACCTACAAATGCATCGTAATCTCTTATTGGTTTAACATCAATTTGTGATCCAGGTAAAAATGCTTCAATACCAAATACATCAACTATCATTCCACCTTTTGTACGACATTTAATGTAACCTGTTATTACTTCATCTTTATCATAAGCTTCGTTTACCCTGTCCCAAGCTTTTAATGCTCTTGCTTTTTTGTGCGATAACTTTAATTGTCCTTTTTTATCTTCCTGACTTTCAATGTAAACTTCTACTTTGTCTCCTACTTTTAAATCTGGTCTGTATCTGAATTCACTTAAAGGAACAACCCCTTCTGACTTGTAACCAATATTGATCACTGCTTCTCTCTTTGTTAATGCAATCACCGTACCTTCAACAACTTCACTATCTGAAACTGACGATAGTGTTTTTTCGTACATGTTTATGAATTCATTCTTCTGATCTTCACTATAAGCATCAATGCTATCACTGTAAGCTTCCCAATCAAAGTCAGGTATTGGTGAATCTTCTTTTGTAAAATTGCTTTTTACTTCTTGTAATTCTAAACTTTTTTCTTCTGCCATATTTTGAAATTGTTTTTCTTCTGCTGAAGTTTCATTTATTACTTTTTCTTGTTCTTTGTTTTTATTTAATTCTTCCATTTATTTAAAGTATTAAAAATTAATGGGTTAGACATTATATTGTTATTCATATGTTTTGAGTTGCAAAACTATAATTTTCTTTTGTAAAAAACTATATCTTTATAAAAAAAATTTTAAAAAACTTATATTATTTAATTCAAAATCATTTGAAAATTCTTAGTTTTAAAGAAATGTTGAAAATATAAATAGGAATTCTTCATTTTTTTATTTTAATTTGTTCTTTTAAAAATTAATTGATTATGAATATAACTGTTGTTGGTACTGGTTATGTAGGTCTTGTTACTGGAGCTTGCTTTGCTGATACTGGTGTTAAAGTCACTTGTGTCGATATTGATTATGATAAAATTGAAAAACTAAAGAAAGGTATAATTCCTATATACGAACCTGGATTAGATGAAATTGTACTTAAAAACATTGAAAAAAATCGATTGTTTTTTACTACTTCAATAAAAGATGCTATTTCTGATTCTAAAGTTATTTTTATTGCTGTTGGTACTCCTCCAAATGAGGATGGTTCTGCCGACATTAATCATGTACTTACAGTTGCAGAAAATATAGGCCAGTATATTGATCATTATGTTGTTGTTGTTAATAAAAGTACAGTTCCTGTTGGTACTGCCGAAAAAGTGCGTGAAGTTATTAGAAAAAAATTAAAAGAAAGAAATCTAAATATAGATTTTGACGTAGCTTCAAATCCTGAATTTCTTAAAGAAGGCACAGCAGTTATTGATTTCCTGAGGCCTGATAGAATTATTATAGGGACCGATTCAGAAAGGAGTAAAGAAATTCTTTCAAAACTTTATCATCCTTTTATTCTTAATGGTCATCCTGTTATTTTTATGAATATACCGTCGGCCGAACTTACAAAATATGCTGCAAATGCAATGCTTGCTCTTAGAATTAGTTTTATGAATGAAATAGCATTATTGTGTGAAAAAATAGGTGCAAATATACATGATATAAGAAAAGGTATAGGTAGTGATTCTAGAATAGGGAATAAATTTTTATATGCTGGCATTGGTTATGGTGGTTCATGTTTTCCAAAAGATGTTAGAGCTCTTATTAAAACAGGCGAACAATATGGTGTAAGTTTAAAATTAGTTAGAGCAACTCACGAAGTTAATGAAAATCAAAAATTAGTCCTATTTAATAAGATTATGAAATATTTTAATAATAATGTTAAGGATAAAGTTTTTGCTATTTGGGGCTTATCGTTTAAACCAAATACCGACGATATTCGCGAAGCTCCAGCTTTAAGATTGATTGATAATTTATTAGAATATGATGCTATTGTTCGTGCATATGATCCTGTAGCAATTAACAATGTAAAAAAAATTTATGGAGAAAAAATTATTTTTGATAACGATATGTATCGAATTACTAAGGATGCCGATGCTTTAATTCTTGCAACAGAATGGAGCGAATTTCGTATGCCCGATTTTAATTTATTGGCAGGTTTAATGAGAAATAAAGTTATTTTTGATGGAAGAAATATATATCAAATTGATGAAGTTTCAAAATTTGGTTTTCAATACTTTGGAATAGGTTGTTGAAGTAATTATAAAAATAACTTATGAAAAGAATTCTTGTAACCGGTGGAGCTGGTTTTATAGGTTCTCACCTTTGCAAAAGATTACTTGATGAAGGTAATGAGGTAATTTGTCTGGATAATTATTTTACAGGTTCAAAAGAAAATATTATCCCACTTATGAAGAATCCTTATTTCGAAGTAATACGACATGATATAATACATCCTTTTTTTATAGAAGTTGATGAAATATACAATTTAGCTTGCCCTGCTTCGCCAATACATTACCAATATAATCCGATAAAAACAATTAAAACTTCGGTGATGGGGGCAATAAATATGCTTGGACTTGCAAAAAGAGTTAAAGCAAAAATTTTGCAAGCATCTACAAGTGAAGTGTATGGTAATCCTGTTATTCATCCTCAGCCTGAAAGTTATTGGGGTAATGTTAATCCAATTGGTAAAAGATCGTGTTATGACGAGGGTAAACGTTGTGCCGAAACATTATTTATGGATTATTACAATCAAAATGGAGTGAAAATTAAGATTGTTCGTATTTTTAACACCTATGGTCCTAATATGCATTTGAACGACGGACGGGTTGTCTCCAATTTTATTGTCCAGGCTTTGCTTAATAAAGATATTACAATATTTGGTGATGGTACTCAAACACGTAGTTTCCAATATATCGATGATTTAATCGAAGGTATGATTAGAATGATGAATACATCTGATGATATTATTGGTCCTGTTAATCTTGGTAATCCCGAAGAATATACAATTCTTGAATTGGCCGAGAAAATAATTAAATTGACAAATTCGAAATCGAAAATTGTTTTCATGCCCTTACCTGAGGATGATCCTGTAAAACGTAAACCTGATATTTCTTTAGCTATGAAAATACTTAATAATTGGCAGCCTAAGGTGCCCCTTGAAGAAGGATTATTAAAAACAATTGAATATTTTAGAAAAAAATTAAATTTAAAATAACATGAAGGGTATAATACTCGCAGGTGGTAGTGGTACACGTCTGTATCCTGTCACAAAATACATTTCAAAACAGTTGTTACCAGTTTATGACAAACCTATGATATATTATCCCTTATCGGTATTGATGCTTGCAGGCATTAAGGATATTTTGATAATTTCTACTCCTCATGATATAGATTTTTTTAGAAATCTTTTTAAAGATGGTTCACAGTTAGGAATTTCAATTAAATATGCTGTTCAACCTTATCCAGGAGGGTTGGCACAGGCTTTTCTTATTGGAGAAGAATTTATCGAAAATTTACCTGTTTGTTTAATACTTGGTGATAATATTTTCTATGGGCATGGTTTAAGCGATAAACTTGAAAAAGCTGCACAATTGACTGATGGTGCACTTGTGTTCGGTTATTACGTTAATGATCCACAACGATATGGTGTTGCCGAAATTGATAAAAATGGTAATGTGATTAGTCTTGAAGAAAAACCCAAATTTCCAAAATCAAATTATGCTGTTACAGGTCTTTATTTTTATGATAATACTGTTGTAAGTAAAGCTAAAAGTTTGAAACCATCAGATAGAGGTGAACTTGAAATTACAGATTTGAATATTTTATACCTCAAAGAAAATAAATTAAAAATTGAAATCCTTGGCAGAGGTTTTGCTTGGCTTGATACGGGTACACACGAAAGTCTACTTCAAGCATCAAATTATATTCAGACTATTGAATTAAGACAAGGATTGAAAATTGCTTGTATTGAAGAAATAGCTTATTTAAAAGGGTTTATTAGTAAAGAACAATTGCTTGCTTTGGCTAATGAATTAAAAAATAGTAGCTACGGACAATATCTGTTTAAAATGGCCGAACAAAAAATGTATTAACATATGAAAGTAAGAAATACTTTTTTAGAAGGCGTTTGTATAATCGAACCTGATGTATTTTTTGATTCACGAGGTTATTTTTTCGAAAGTTATAATGAAAAAAAGTTTTTAGAACTAAATTTAAAGTACAAGTTTGTTCAGGATAATCAATCTAAATCATCATATGGAGTTATAAGAGGGTTACATTATCAAATTGAACCGTATGCACAAACAAAATTGGTAAGGGTTATTTGCGGAAAAATTTTTGATGTAGCTGTGGATATTAGAAAAAATTCACCAACCTATGGAAAATGGTTTGGTATCGAACTATCCGATGAGAATAATTTGCAATTGCTTATTCCCAAAGGTTTTGCTCATGGTTTTTCTGTATTAAGCGATTATGCTATAGTTTTATATAAATGTGATGAATTTTACCATAAAGAATTGGAAAGAGGAATTATTTACAATGATCCCTATTTGAATATTAACTGGCAAGTTCCTGATGATAAAGTTATTGTCTCACAAAAAGATAATCAATTGCCTGATTTCCAAAATGCAGAAATAAATTTTTATTATAACAATTAAATTATGTATTCTGATAAATTTAAAATAGTAGTGACAGGAGCAAATGGTCAACTCGGCAGTGAATTAAAAGAAATTAGCAAAATCGACGAACATTTTTTGTGGTATTTTATTGATATCAAAGATTTTGATTTAACTGATTTTCATTATACAAATAAATTTTTTTTAGAATTAAAGCCCCAATTTACAATTAATTGTGCTGCTTATACTGCTGTTGACAAAGCTGAAGATGAACCTGAAAAAGCTTTTCTCGTGAATTCAAAAGTACCTGAAAATCTTGCCTATATTATTTCTTATTTTAATGGTTATTTAATTCATATTTCAACCGATTATGTTTTTGATGGAAAAAAGTTAACCCCATACACCGAAGATGATATTACAAATCCTTTGTCGATATATGGTAAGTCGAAAGAAGAAGGAGAGCAAAAAGTTTTAAAATATGATAAATCTTTGGTAATAAGAACATCATGGTTGTATTCAATATATGGTAATAATTTTGTAAAAACTATTCTTAACAAATCAAAAGAATTAGATACATTAAAAGTTGTTTATGATCAGGTTGGAACACCTACAAATGCAGCAGATTTAGCAATGACAATTTTCAAAATTGTTAAAGAAATAATTGAAGGTAATACCAAATGCGGTATTTATCATTATTCAAATGAGGGAGTTTGTAGCTGGTATGATTTTGCATGGGAGATTGTATACTATGCAAAAAGGAATATAAAAATAATTCCTATTATATCATCCGAATATGTTCAGAGAGCATGTCGACCTTCTTATAGCGTAATGAGTAAAGCTAAAGTAAAAAATTTTTTTTCAATAAATATTCCATATTGGAAAGAAAGTTTATATAAAACATTAAATTTGCTTTTAGATTAAAAAATAGGATAATCTATGAAAGGTAACATTCAAATAGATAAAAATATAATAATAAAAGCTGAATTGTGGCTTACAGAAAAATATGATGAAGAAACACGAAATAAAGTTAAATATTTACTTGAAAATGATCAAAAAGAACTTCTCGATTCTTTTTATAAAGATTTGGAATTTGGTACAGGTGGATTAAGAGGTATTATGGGGGTAGGTACTAATCGAATGAATATTTATACAGTAGGAATGGCAACTCAAGGGTTGGCTAATTATCTTATAAAAAATTTTGGAGATCCTTCGAGAATAACTGTAGTTATAGCATATGATTCGAGAAACAATAGTAAATTGTTTGCTGAAACAACTGCTAATGTTTTTTCGGCTAATGGTATTAATGTTTATATTTTTGATGATATTCGTCCTACCCCTGAATTATCTTTTACTATAAGACATTTAAAATGTCAGTGTGGTATAGTAATAACAGCATCACATAATCCAAAAGAATATAATGGATATAAAGTTTATTGGGAAGATGGTGGACAAATTATTGCACCTCACGATAAAAACATTATCGAAGAGGTAAAAAAAATAAAATCTATCGACGAGGTTAATTTTAAAGGAAACAAAAATTTAATACAATATATTGGAAAAGAAATAGACGATATATATACTGATGAAATCAAAAAATTATCTTTAAATCCTGATATAATAAAAAAACAAAAAAATTTAAAAATAGTATACACACCATTGCATGGCACAGGTATTAATCTGGTGACTTTATCTCTTAAAAAATTTGGTTTTGAAAATATTATTTTGGTTGAAGATCAATGTAAACCTGATGGCAATTTTCCAACTGTCAAATCACCTAATCCCGAAGAAAATGAAGCTCTTGAAATGGCATTAGATAAAGCTAAAGAAGTTGGTGCTGATCTTGTAATGGGTACCGATCCCGATTCAGATAGAGTAGGGGTAGCTGTTAAAAATAATAATGGTCAATGGATTTTGTTAAATGGAAATCAAACTGCTTCAATTTTAATTTATTACTTGTTAAGTCAAAATAGTTTAAAAAATAAATTAACTGGTAATGAATTTATTGTAAAAACAATTGTAACAACAGATTTGATTGAAGAAATTGCAAAAGATTTTAATGTTGAATGCTATAATGTGCTAACAGGTTTTAAATACATTGCTAATGTTATAAAGCATTTTGAAGGTAGAAAAAAATTTATTGGTGGTGGAGAAGAGAGCTATGGTTATCTTGTTGGTGATTTTGTACGTGATAAAGATGCTGTCATATCTTGTTCAATGATAGCAGAAATTACGGCTTGGGCAAAAGAGCAGAATAAAACTTTGTATGATATATTAATAGATATTTATAAAAAATATGGATTGTATCTTGAGAAACTAACTTCGCAGGAAAGAAAAGGTATAGAAGGTATGGAAGAGATAAGGAAGATTATGTATGAATTCAGAAACAATCCACCAAAAATTGTTAACGGTTCGAAAGTTGTTGATATTATTGATTATAAAAATCCTATTCATATAGAAAAAGTTAATGCAAATAATGGTGAAATAAAAATACCTTTTTCTGATGTAATACAGATATTTACCGAGGATGGATCTAAAATTTCAATCCGACCTTCAGGAACTGAACCAAAGATAAAATATTATTTCAGTGTCAGGGAAAAATTAAGTGAAAATGATGATATTATTTTAGTTATTAACAAATTACAAGATAGAATTGATAATATTATAAAAGATTTAAAAATCATTTAAATCGATAAATTAATGAAGTCTTATAGAAAAGAGCTCTGGTTTAACATACCTCAAAGAAGAGCTTTTGTGAATATTACTAATGAGGTTGAGCAATGCTACAGAGATAGTGGAGTAAAAGAAGGATTGGTGCTTGTAAATGCTATGCATATTACTGCCAGCGTTTTTATAAACGATGATGAACCAGGACTTCATCATGATTTTGAAGTTTGGCTTGAAAAATTAGCTCCCGAAAAACCTTATTCACAATATCGTCATAATGGCTTTGAAGATAATGCCGATGCTCACTTAAAAAGAACTATTATGGGACGCGAAGTTGTTGTAGCTATTACAGAAGGTAAGCTCGATCTTGGGCCATGGGAACAAATATTTTACGGTGAATTCGACGGTAAGCGAAGAAAAAGAGTACTTGTAAAAATAATTGGTGAATAATTTTTTAAAAATATATTTATGAAAATTTATATTGCACTATTTATTGTTTTAATAAACTTTAAAATTTTATTTTCAGGTTCTGGCGATTCATTGTTATTTTATAACTGGCATAATTTATCACTTGAAGATGATTCTGTGCCTGGTATTTCGACAGAAAAGGCATATAAAGAATTATTAAAAGATAAAATCCCAAAAAAAGTTATTGTTGCAGTTATAGATGGTGGTGTTGATATTAATCACGAAGATCTTAAAGGTAAAATATGGGTTAATAGAAAAGAAATTGCAGGAAATGGTATTGATGATGATAATAATGGTTATATTGATGATATTAATGGTTGGAATTTTCTTGGAAATGAAAAAGGAGATAATATAAATGAAGAAACACTAGAAGTTACACGATTGTATGGAATGATGAAAAAAGAATTTGAATCTTACGGCAAGAAAATTCCGTATGCAAGAAAAAAAGAATATAAGGAATTTTTGAAAGTTAAAGAAGCTTATGAAAAAGGATTAAAAAAAGTTTACAATGAATATAATTCAATACAAAATATTATTAAAAAATATAATACATCTGATAGTATAATAAAGAATTATCTCAGAAAAGATTCAATATCTTTGACAGATCTTCAAAATATTGGTAAAGTTAAAAATAAAAAAATACAAGAAGCGAAAAACCTGATGATGACATTTTTATTGTTTGACTTTAAACCCGAAAACTTAAATGATCATATTGAATATTTACAAAGAAGAATAAAATATCATTATAATCCAGATTTTAATCCGCGACAAATAGTGGGTGATAACCCATTTGATATTAATGACTCTATTTATGGTAATAATGATGTAATCGGTCCTTCAGCAGATCATGGTACTGGTGTTGCAAGTGTTATAGCTGCAGTTAGAAATAACAATATTGGTATTAATGGAATAGTAGATAGTGTTGAAATAATGGTTATAAGAGCCGTACCCGATGGAGATGAACGAGATAAAGATATAGCCCTTGCCATACGGTATGCTGTTAATAACGGGGCAAAAATAATAAATATGAGCTTCGGTAAAGAGTTTTCACCTCAAAAACATCTTGTTGATGAAGCCTTAAAATATGCTGAAAAAAATGATGTATTAATTATTCATGCTGCTGGCAATGAGGGTACCAACACCGACAAAAAGCCCAGATATCCTTATAATTTTGATGATAAAAAGAATTTGTTGACAAATACTTTTATAAATGTTGGAGCTTCAACACGATATATAAATTTAAGCTTACCTGCTTATTTTTCAAATTATGGAAAAAATAGTGTGGATGTTTTTGCGCCAGGTCAGGATATTTATACATGCATACCTGGTAATAAATATAAAACAATGAGTGGTACAAGTCTTGCTGCTCCCGTTGTTGCTGGTGCAGCAGCATTACTTAAATCTTTATATCCTGATCTTACTGCAAAAGAAATTAAACAAATATTAAATAAATCAGTTACTTACATTGGCGATAACAAAGTTTTTCTTCCCGATGATAGAAATAAGAGAGCTAAAAAGATCAAATTTAAAAGTTTATGTTCTTCTGGTGGGATTATTAATGTGTATAATGCTATAAAATTGTGTGAAGAATTATATCAATTGAAAAATTAAAAATTTATATATTAAATGAAGTATTTTATTATTGCTGGTGAAGTTTCAGGCGATTTGCATGGGGCAAATTTAATAAAATCTATGCTTAAGAAAGATAATAAAGCTGTTTTTAGATATTATGGTGGAGACAGAATGAAAGAGGTATGTCCTGAGGGTATTGCTATGCATATAAACGAACTAGCAGTAATGGGAATATTTGAAGTAATATCGAGATTACCTTTTTTTATTAAACATTTTTCTTTATGTATTAATGAAATTATTGATTTTCAGCCTGATGCAATCATACTTATTGATTATGGCGGTTTTAACCTTCGAATTGCAAGTCTGATTAAAAGAAAATTAAACGTTCCTATTTATTATTTTATACCTCCTAAAGTATGGGCATGGGGATTAAATAGGGTTCATAAGCTCCAAAAATATGTAGATAAAGTTTTTTCGATTTTACCTTTTGAAGTAGAATTTTTTAAATCTTATGATGTTAATGTTCAATATTATGGAAATCCTTTAGTTAAAGAAATAAACAATTTTTTATCTAATTATAACGAATCGAGGGAGAGTTTTTTAAGAAAAAATAATCTTTATGATAAACCAATTATTGCTTTACTTCCTGGAAGTCGAAAACAAGAAATAAAATTGTGTCTTAATCAGATGCTTTCTGTAGCAAATAAATTTCAAAATTTTCAATTTGTTATAGCAGGCATTTCTTTGTTAAAAAATTTTTATAATTATAATGATATTGACGATTTTAAGAATGTGAAAATAATTTACGATCAAACATATCCTTTATTATATCATTCACATGCTGCAATTGTTACCTCGGGTACTGCTACACTTGAAACAGCTTTGTTTAAAGTTCCTCAAGTAGTAGTTTATAAAACTTCAAGTTTATCATATAATATTGGTCAAGTGCTTATTGCACTTGGTTACATAAATGTAAAAAATTTTTCATTACCCAACCTAATTGCAAGAAAAGAAATTGTCAAAGAACTATTGCAAAATAATGTTGATAAATTTTTGCTTTCAGAATTTAAAAAAATTGTTGAAGAAAAGGATAAAAGAAATGAAATGCTAAATGAATACGAAAAAATTATTGAAACATTAGGAGATAATGATGTTTACGAGCTTGTAGCAAATGATATTGTCAATTTAACTATAAAATGAGAAGTTTATTTATATTTTGTTTTTTGATTATTGTAATTATAATTATAAAAGCTCAAAATGTTAAAATAGGAATATTTCCAGATTTTAAAATTCAAGCACTAAGTATAAATATTTTAGAAGGCAAATATCTAATTCATTCTGATTCAATAGAAAATATAATTGAAGTAGAGAAACAAAATTTATACATTTCTATCGTTGATAAGGATTTTATTACTGTTATTATAAATAAAGATACAATTCTTAAAAGATTAAGAAGTTTTTATCTTAAATCAAATGAGAATAATTCAAGATTAAAATTAAATTTTCAGTTTACTTGTCCAAACGAGTGTTGTTTTTATGGAAATTTTTTATTCAAAGTGGATACTTATAATATAAAAATAATTAATGAAATTGATCTTGAGAAATATGTTGAAGGGGTTGTTGAGGCTGAAACAGGTTTCAAAGCTGAAATTGAACTTTATAAAGCCCAGGCGATAATTGCCAGAACTTATTGTTTGGCAAATTTGAAGCGACATGAAAGTGAAGGATTTAATTTGTGTAATCGACCTCATTGTCAAGTTTATTATGGTATTCAAGAAAAAAATTCAAATATTTTTAAAGCAGTTAATGAAACTAAAGGCTTAATTTTGACAGATTATAATGGTATACCAATTAATGCAGTATATCATGCAAATTGTGGGGGTATGACTTGTGATGCTTCATATGTTTGGCAAAAAAGTGAACCATACTTGAAGTCTATTGTTGATCCTTTTTGTGAAGATTTTAAATGGTCAGTAAAAGTAAATGTTAGTCAATGGAAAAATTTTTTAAAGCAAAATAATATCAAGTATATTAATAAACCAATCAATTTTGTTCAAGAAAAGAGATTTAAAAATTTTGATTATTACAATAATCAGATTCAACTGACCAAGATTCGAGAAGCTTTTAATCTTAAATCAACATATTTTTCAATTAATCAACACGGTTCTTATCTCATTTTTAAAGGTCGAGGTCATGGACATGGTGTAGGCATGTGTCAACACGGGGCCATGGCAATGGCACGTGCTGGTTATACCTTCATTGATATACTTCACTTTTATTTTCAAAATGTTGATATACGTAGTTTAGATAATATTCAAGCTCTTGCTAATGCTAACTGGTAATAAAGTTTTATAATTTTTGCAGTTGATTTATCCCATGTAATATTATTAATTTCTTTTTCTTGAAGATTTTTCATCATTCTATGCAAAGCATTGTTATTCAATATATTATATATAGCATCGGCAAGAGCATGAGTATCCCAAAAATCAACTTTTATTACATAGTTTAATACTTCTGATACTCCCGATTGCTTTGATAATATAACAGGAACGCCATTTTGAATTGCTTCAAGTGGTGTAATTCCAAATGGTTCTGAAATCGAGGGCATTACATATAAATCTGTGATTTTGAATAATTTTCTTACTTCATAAGGGTTTAAAAAACCTGTGAAATGAAATCGATTTGAAATACCCAGACTTGCAACATATTTGAGCATTTTTTTTGTTAAATCTCCCGTTCCAGCCATAATAAATCGGACATTATCGGTGCGTTGAAGAACAAGCTTTGCTGCTTCAATAAAATATGACGGACCTTTTTGCATTGTAATTCTTCCAAGAAATGTTACAATCTTTTCTTTTACATGTTTTTGTGAATTGATATTTAAAAATTCAAAAGCATTCGATCCATTATGAACAACCTCTATTTTTGCTGGATTTATACCATATTTTGTTGATATTATATTTTTAGTATAATTACTTACTGCTATAATTTTATCTGCTTTCATCATTCCTTCTTTTTCAATATTATAAATTTTTTTATTTATATTTTCTCCAGATCTATCAAATTCTGTTGCATGTACATGCATTACAAGAGGTTTTCCTGATGATAATTTAGCATTTATACCTGCTTTTACGGTAAGCCAGTCATGAATGTGTATTATATCATGTTCTATTTTTTTCCCCATTTCTGCTCCTATAATCCCATATTTTTCGATTTCTTGAAATAAAGTCTCTCCATAACCTTCTGTAATACTAATTTTTCCTTTTGTTATTTCATTTTCCAAAGCACCTTTGTATTTTTCTATTAACTCTTGATATTTTTCGGGTGTTATGTAAGCTGAGAAATATTGTTCTTGAGGATTTATTTTTTTTAATTTATTGATTAAATTTTCAAGAAGTTTAATATTATGTTCTTTCAATGGGAACTCTGAAGCATTTATGAATTCTACATTTTCTAAATTTTCGTCAGTTGCAAATGGTAAAACCATAACAATTTTTATTGGATAGTTTAATGAAAAGCTTTTCAACATTCCATAACATGCAGTTGCAAGACCACCAGAAATTTTAGGTGGGAATTCCCATCCAAACATTAATACTTTTAATGGTTTCATATGATTTATAAGTTTGGTTGTTGATTGATAATATTAAATTATCAAAAATTTTTCACTTTACAAAATGTAATTTTTTGCATTTTATAATAAATATTAATTTATTACATTTACTAAAAAAAGCTATGGAATACCGAATCGAAAAAGATACATTGGGTGAAGTAAAAGTGCCTGCTAATGTATACTGGGGTGCACAAACCGAAAGATCAAGGCAAAACTTTAAAATTGGTAAATCAGATTTGATGCCTATTGAATTAATACATGCTATGGCATATATAAAAAAAGCTGCAGCCTGGACCAATTACGAATTTGGTTTGCTTTCAGAAGAAAAAGCACACTTAATATCAATAGTATGTGACGAAATTATTGAGGGTAAATTGGATGATCAATTTCCTCTTGTTGTATGGCAAACAGGTTCAGGTACACAGACCAATATGAATGTTAATGAAGTAATTGTAAACAGGGCACAGGTTTTAGCAGGTGGTAAACTCACAGATACTCAAAAAATCCTTCATCCTAATGATGATGTTAATAAATCACAATCATCAAACGATACTTTTCCTGCGGCAATGAATATAGCTGCATATAAAAAAATTGTTGAACATACATTACCTGCTCTTGAGAGTTTGAAAGAAGTGCTATATCAAAAATCAAATGAATTTAAGAAAACTATAAAAATAGGCCGAACACATTTAATGGATGCAGTACCATTAACTCTTGGGCAAGAATTTTCTGGATATTATCAGCAAATCGATAATTCTATTAATTATATTAAAGTTTCTCTTAATAGAGTGAGAGAGCTTGCTATTGGAGGAACTGCCGTTGGAACTGGGTTAAATGCTCCAAAAGGTTTTGGTGAAAAAGTCGCTGAAAAAATCTCAAGTTATACTGGTTTGCCATTTGTGTCTTCTAAAAATAAATTTGAAGCATTGGCATGTCATGATGCACTGGTTGAATTAAGTTCTTCATTGAAGCGAACTGCTATAGCTCTTACAAAAATCGCTAACGATATTCGATTGTTGGCCTCAGGACCAAGATGTGGATTAGGTGAATTGATTTTACCTGCTAATGAACCTGGCTCATCAATAATGCCCGGTAAAGTTAATCCTACCCAGATTGAAGCTCTTACAATGGTATGTGCTCAAGTTATTGGTAATGACAATGCTATAGCAGTTGGTGCAATGAGTGGTATTCTTGAACTAAATGTGTATAAACCTTTAATTGCAAAAAATATTTTGCATTCAGCACAATTAATTGGCGATGCATGTATTTCGTTCAATGAAAAATGCTTAAAAGGATTATTAGCCAATGAAAATAATATAAAAAAGCATCTTGAAAATTCATTAATGTTGGTAACATCTTTGTCTCCTGTTGTTGGTTACGAGAACGCTGCTAAAATAGCGAAAAAAGCTTATGAAGAGAATTTGACATTAAAAGAAGCAGCAATAAAACTGGGATTAATATCATCCGAAGACTATGATAAATGGGTTAATCCTGAAAATATGGTCTAAATAAGGTAGTTTTTTATTGAAACTTGATATTGATTTAAATACTTAGAATATTTTGGTAAATTTTATATTCTAATAAAAGTATAATACCAAAAAAAGTTATTACATTTATTCTTAAATCAAAAATAGATATCAAAAACAAAACAATAAAAAAATTTTTATAATTTTTTAAATAAATACCCTCATCTCATAAAGAGAGAGGGTATATTTATGTGTTAATTAAAAATTATACGTTATTCCAAATTGTAAAACACTATTAAGTATAAAATCAAAATTATTAGTTATTTCTTTTGTATCGTTTGACTTTATATATTCATTACTAAATACAATCCAGCCAGCAGCAAATTCTAATAATAAATTTTTTGTAACACCTATAAATACGCCTGGTATAATACCAATATTAAATGAACCTAAATCTTTTTTAGTAATTATTGTGGTATTTCCCTGTATATCTTCTATTTTATTACTTCCAAAGCCAAAGGTTGCCAATCCTTCGAAGAAGATACCTGCATTTTCTATTGGTTTATAATAATATCTTGCCAAAGGACCTATGTAAAACATTGAATTTTTTTTTCTATCAGAGTTAGTTTCTTTTTCTACATCGTATGAAAATCCTATTGTGCCACCAATAGCTATGTTATTGTTAATAAAATACCCACCTTTAGGCATAAAATTAAAATAAAAATATTTTTTACGATCAATACTAATGTTATCGCCTTTGATCTTTTCAGCTTCGTTACTAATAGAAATATTTCCACCAACAAAAAATTGTTGAGTATAACTTGTTAAAGAAAAAACAATTAACGCAGATAAAATAAAAATTATCTTTTTCATAATTTTACTATTTTTTGTTTTGTTCAAAAATACAATAAAATTCAAAAAACATTGCTATGTATAAATGATTTTATTTTTTCATAATCGTATGGCAAAAACCAATTAATATTATTTTTATATTTTCTAAGCCATACGAGTTGTTTGCGAGCATATTTGTGAGTATTAAATTTGATTTTTTCAATTGCGGTTTTCAGATCTGTTTTATTCTCGAAATAATCAAAAAGTTCTTTGTATCCTACTGTATTTAATGCATTTAAATATTTGTATGTGTATAATTGTCTTGCTTCTTCAATCAATCCATTCTTTATCATGATATCAACTCTGTCATCAATTTTCTTGTAAAGCATGTCTCTTTCTTCGTCAAGGGCGATGAGAATTGAATTAAAATTTCTTTGTTTTTTTTTCCCTGTTAAAAACGATGAATATGGTTTACCAGAAGTATAGTAAATTTCTAAAGCTTTCAAAATCCTTTTTGGATTGTTTATATCAATTTTATAATAGATTTGTGGATCAATTAATTTTAATTCTTCTTGCAATTTTTCTAATCCTTCATTTTTTAATCTATTTGATAAATTTTTTCTTACATTAAAATCTACATCTGGAATGTCATCAATTCCATATAATATAGCATTAATATACAAACCTGTTCCTCCAGTCATTAAAAGAATGTCGTATTTTTTAAATAATTCATCAATAATACTTATAGCTTGTTGTTCATATTTGTAAGCATTGAAGTAATCTGTTATTGATATTATTTGTAGCATATGGTGTACTATACCTTCTCTTTCTTCGTTTGTAGGTACAGCAGTACCTATTGACATTTCTTTGTATACCTGTCGTGAATCGCACGATATTATTTCTGTATTAAAATCTTTAGCCAATTTTATTGACAATTTTGTTTTTCCTATTCCTGTAGGTCCAGTTATTATTACCAGCCATTTCATTTTAAATTTTTGATTATTTATATTTTAAAAAGTATTATTATTCAAAGATAAAAAATTTTGGAATTGAAAGTGTGGATGGGCAGTGCCTTGAACATAATACAACAAGAAATTTGTATTAATTAACTAATCATTTTTTTGATTTAAATTTAGTTTTAAATGATTTTTTACCAGTTTTATGTTTCACGAATTTTATAATAATTATTTTAAATTTAAAATCTGCATTAAAAAATAGCAAGTTTAAAAAGATCGAAAATTATTTTTATTATAAAAGTGAAAATAAAACATATCATAAGAATCAGAAGAATACTTTAAAATGGAATGTAATAAAAAATTTTTTGGTATATATTACATTAGTTATATTTACATAGAGAGTAAAGTTGATATTAACAGAAAATCAATCGAGAGATTTAATAAGATAATTAAGAAGAATAATAAAAACAGTAAAAACTTATTTTTATTTTTAATTTTATGATTAGTTAATGTAATTTTTCTTTGAAAAAACTTAAAAGAAAAAAGAAAAACATTATTTGCAAAAAATAAAAAATTTTTTCTGCTATTGAAATTTTTCTAAAAATTTGCAAGGTTTTTACTTCAGAATAACAAAGTCTTGAAGAATTTATACTATTAAAAGCCTATTAAGTTATTAAAAAGCAATTGTTTATTGTGTTAATAAGGGACGATTATTTAACGCCATAAAATGGCTTCGTAAAAACATAAAAAAACAGGGGCACACCAGTTTCTCATTATCAGTTTTTATTTCATCTTAAATAAATAAACAAAAAGTATTGGCTTATCTATTTTTTTTGGTATAATCCAATTATTTTGGGTTATCATTAATGTCTTTATTATTAATTCATCATATTTAGGATCATAACCTATTCTTTTTCCTATTCGTATCTCCTTTATTTTGTTATCTTGAAGTAAAATATAAACTAATGCTGCTCCATTAACTTCAACAAAATTTAGTTGAGTTCTAAATTTATCTAAAAGCAAGTTATTTAAAGAATCGATTCCAAACTCGTATTGGGGGACATCAAAAACTACTCTAATTTTATTCTTTTTCAAATCCCAATAAATGGTAGAATCAACTTTATCATTAGTTTTATAGAATACTCCTATGCAAGTTGAGTCTGCATCAAAAAAAAGTGTACTATCCCTTTTTTCTACAATTTGTGCAAAGCTCAACCTTGTTAAAGTCAAAAGTAAAATATAAAGAAAAACACTTTTAGTAGTCATATCCAAGCCTTTTTTTAACAACATCTGAACGCTCATTATATACAGCTTTATCAACTCCTGGTTGACCATGTCCATGTGGTAAGCCCCTTAAATAAAGAACAACATGTCCAAATTCATGAGCAATGCCTATAGCTCTATGGTTTAGGCTTCCTTTAGCATTAATTATTACCTGAATGTTATTATTTAAAGATCTTTTTGCAACATTTGGATCAGGTAGTAGAGTAACACCAAGATTACCCATAACTGTTTTGCCATCAGGTTCTCCCATATCTTTCAATTGTTTATATACTACTGGTCCTAAATCCTTAATATCAAAATCGAATGGGGTGTTAAATTCTGTACTCACAATATTTCCTTCTTTGTCTTTATAAGTTTCTTTAGCAGAAACAGACAATTCGACCATTTTTTCATTGTTTGCTATCTCATATAAATCCTTAAGCACAATATCGTCAGAATTTTCTGCTTGTTCTTTGAATGATTTCGGATCTATTTTTCCATCTTTAACATCAAATTTGACATTTGTATTTTTGTCTAATGCATGATATATAGCTAATATAACATCCGACGTTGCTTGAATACTATCACTATTAATATCAATAAATAATATAGGATTATTAGTAGCATATTGATATATTGAGAAATTAATGTATTTTTCAGCAAACGCATCCTGTGTATTAAACCTCCCCAACTGCGCATCGTATATCCTAGCCTCGTAATCATACCAGTTCAGTTCAATATCATACTCCGAAATTAGTTCTTTACCATTGTATAAGTATTTGTTTTTACTGGTTGTGTTTGCCTGATAGGTACTGCCCATCAACATTCCAAAAGGATAATAATCGTTTTTCTGTACTACGTTTGCATAATAACTATTTCCACTTTTTAACTTCTGAAATACTACACGTACATTCCCTAAATGGTCTTTTATGTGGTATTCAAAATAATTTAATTTATTGTTATTAAAAACTGCTCTACCTTCAGAGGTTATAATATATGATAGTAAACCATTATTATAAACAAAAGGTCCAACATAATCATATTTTTTTAATGATGTATTATTGGATGCATATTGACAAAGCTTTACACCGTTTGGATTGTAAGTGATTTTCATATAAGCATATTTCAGAATAAATTTCTTCAGGTAAATTTAATAAATAGTTTGATTATTTTTAATAAAATGGTACCTTTTATTTGCGAAAAATTGATGCTTTTTTAGTTGCAAATTACACTCTGAGAAAACTAATCAATTTTTTAGTGGTATACTTTTAGTGATATTTTACAGTAAAAAGTTATTAATTAATATTATGGAGTATTTTACTATAAAATCAGCTACATATTTGCTATATTTGTGTTCATAACTTAACAAGAAAGTAGTATAACATGAATACTCTTGGACAAAGAATAGTTGAACTCAGAAAGAAGAAAAGTCTTTCACAGTCTGAACTGGCAAAAAAAGTCGGGTTATCTTATGCCCAGATTGGAAGGTATGAAACAAAAGGGACGCAACCACCAGCAGAAGTTTTGAAGAAGATTGCCGATGCTCTGGATACTACTACAGATTTCTTGATTTATGGAGATACCGAAGAAAAGGCCAAAGCATTGTTAAAAGATTCTGAACTGCTTCAGCAGTTTAAAGCACTCGAACAGCTTGACGATAACGACAAAAACACCATCAAGAACATTATAGATGCTTTTGTTAAAAGAAGTAAATTGAACCAGATTGCAGCACTGTAAAAACAAAAAAGCCCAAGCGGACGCCTGAACTGGTTTTTATTTTTTCTTTTACAATCCTTGGGCTATTATGGAACAAAGGAATACACATTTATACCACCATACATTCCGCGTTCTACATTATTGTTATTGATTGATAAAGAATCTCTAACCTTTTCGTTTAGTAGTGTTAAATATATCATATCTTTTTTGTTAGAAGATATGTTTATTATAACCTTATTTTTCTCCAGATTATAAGTTTCAATTACTTTATTTTTTAACAAATCAATTTTATAAAGTAAAGTCTTTTCATTCAAGTAATAGCTTGCCAATACAGTTGTATCGTTGATAAACCTTACCAAAGGTTCATTTGGTAATACTTGTGTTTTCGGAGTCCTAATTATAAAAGAGGTTTTATTGTTTTTAAAATCATATAGATAAAAATCAAAATAAAAGTTGTTATTAATTAAATCACGTTTTAGACAAAAAACCCCAACTTCATTATATATATCAAAACTAGATATCTCTGAGTAGTCCTTTCCGAATTCATCATATTTTATTAATGTTAGTATGATACTGTCTTTTAAATCAAAAAAACCTAATTTCTCATAATCAATAAAATAAAAGCCAATCGTGTTATTTAAAATAGACGGCTTAATTAAATTAAACTCAAACTTATACATTGAAAGATTAAATAATCTTTGGGTAAATAAATCATTTTCCTTCTTAGTATGTAAATAACAATAACCGATTAAATCAAAAGTTATACATAGTGTATCATTAATAAATCCTCCAAAATAATAATTATTATTTAATACTATATCTTTCTTATTCAGCTTTATAATTATATTTGTTTTTGAACTATCTCCGATAAACTGGAAACTGGTGTACATAAAAGTTGGTCGATAATCAATAAAGTTAAGTCCAATTTGTGAATCTCCTCTTAGATTAATCCTTTCTAATTGAGGTTGTTTATATGATACCCTTATAATGGCTATTATAATTACAGATGCAATAATGATAAATATAAAGCCTAAAATCAAATAATTTCTTTTTTTACTCATGGCTATTGTAAATTTACATTTATCCCCATTATTTTTAAATTATCATCTTTAAGCGTTATAGAAGGCATACCAACAAAAACCCCAGCTTTACCCACTTTTACTCCACTAAATGATACTTTTAAACTGCCATCTTCATTCTTACTTATTGATATTGAAGCATTATTTTTAACTTTCAAATCTAAAGACATTACCTCCTTTATATTCATTTGTTTTTTTATCTAATGACATAATAGGAACTTTAACGGTAACTTCTTTTTTATCTTCTTTAAGATTTACCTTAAAACCTTCATCATATTTTACTACTTTATCAATGCTCGTTATAGCTTCTTTTTGTTCAGGAGTTATAGAAGCATCACCTTTTTTATTTTCTCCTCCTTCCTCTTTACCAGAGATACCAGCTATTGTAGCAAATGTTTCTCCACTTACATAATCTCCTTTCTCAAATTCTTTAACAATATTTTCTGTTTTCTCTTGAACCGTCTTTCCTGTTGCAGCTTTTTGCAGTTCTTCAAGTTTCTTCTCTTTTGGAGCACCAGCCTGCATTCCATCAGGATCAATAAATCTTAAAGGATTATTATAACAATAAGAATATGGGCTCCATCTTCTACTATTTTCTGCTAACGGGTCAACACTATTCCATCTCCCCACCTGCGCATCGTACATCCTTGCCCCGTAATCATACCAGTTCAGTTCAATATCATACTCCGAAATTAATTCTTTACCATTGTATAAGTATTTGTTTTTACTGGTTGTGTTTGCCTGATAGGTACTGCCAATTAACATACCAAAAGGATAATAATCGTTTTTCTGTACTACGTTTGCATAATAACTATTTCCACTTTTTAACTTCTGAAATACTACACGTACATTCCCTAAATGGTCTTTTATGTGGTATTCAAAATAATTTAATTTATTGTTATTAAAAACTGCTCTACCTTCAGAGGATATAATATATGATAGTAAACCATTATTATAAACAAAAGTTCCAACATAATCATATTTTTTAAATGATGTATTATTGGATGCATATTGACAAAGCTTTACACCATTTGGATTGTAAGTGATTTTCATATAAGCATATTTCAGACTAAATTTCTTTAGGTAAATTTAATAAATTATATGATTATTTTTAATAAAATGGTACCTTTTTTTATTTGCGAAAAATTGATACTTTTTTATATGGAAGTTACATACATACTTTTTTAATAGTAAAATTTAATTGAAGTGAGATTCTTTTTGCTTATATATAGTATACCTTGAAATTTATTGGTACACTTTTTTGAGATTTAATAGAGGGTGAGTGCTGTTGTTCAAATATACAAGACTTTGGGATAAGGGATATAATGGTTGGGTGGTTTTTTATGGCAGGATAAATGCTTGGCAGGTGAGATAGGATAGGATAGGAAGTTAGGGAGAGTTTGGATATAGTTTATAATTATCCTAGTTGAAAAATTTAATAACTTTTTTAAGTCTTTCACCTTATAGAACAATACGTGCATAGCATACAAAACAAATCTCGGATTGTTTCGGTTCTTAAATCTATTTTGAAGATCTTATTGTTTTTTAAGATAACAGCCTTTCGTATGTCCTTCTTTATTTATAGGATAAAGCTTTTTCCCCTTCACTAAATAGGCATCCTTCTTTCCTTCCAAATCTGTATACTTATTATATTTATCAGCCGGGGCAGATTCACTCGGAGGCTGATCAGTAAATCTTTCTGAATACAATATAAGCGTATCCCGCTTAATAACCCATGTACCAAAAATTTCCTCTACATAACGCATTTTGTATACAAAAGTACCATCAAAGTTGAAGGTAACTACCAGATCAGGATAACCATAAAGTACACAAGTACTCTTATATGTTCCTACTACTTTCATTGAACACATTACACAACAACTTGCGCATATTAAAATACAAGATAATATGGATATTCGTCTCATCTTACCTTGGTTTATAGTAGGTTGTACCATTAATTCTAAATGCATGCTTTGTTATGTTAGCTATATTTTGTAAAGCCTTTCGCTGTACATCTAAGGGTAATGAAAGAATAGCTCTAATATTTGGGTGTGTAGTAGCATCTACCGGACCAGTAGCTATAGTATTATATTCTGCTGGTAAATTATTGACGGAATATTTTGATCCCCCAAATAAAGCTCCCCTATTATAGGCTTCTACTTCATCATATTTATCATAGAATAAATTCTTATATGTGCCAGATAATTCAGGGCCGACACTATATGCACCAGTTTCAAACTGGTATGCATGTTTTAGTTCATGTGCAAACATGCTCAAGCTGCCACTGGTTGGCATAATAATTTCAAAATTTCCATTGGAAAAATTAAATGAGGCCGCACCTACATCATTAGTTGTCGTACTGTAAGTATCACTTATTTTTAAGTCATATATTTGATCAGAGGCAGCAAGCGTTGCTACTTCTCCTCTTATGGTCTCCAATTGAAAATTTTGTCTTTCGAGTCTTTCAATTTGCTTTTCTAATCTGCTTTCTTGTCTTGCCGATAACCCACCAGCATTCAGTTTTTCTTTCTTGTCTGCAATTTTTTTATTATTGTTTGCCTGTCTGCTATTTATTTCAGCAATAAGCATATTAACCCACTCCCATGCAGCATCGGTAAACTCACAGCCGTCCGGGTCTACATAACGTATTGGATTATTCGTACAATAACCATATGATGAAGATTCATAATATTTTCCAGCCATAGGGTCGGTAGTATGGAACCGGCCTATTTGAGGGTCGTACATCATTGCCCCGTAATCGTACATCCTCAGCCCCGGTATGTCGTCCTGGAGTTCTTTGGTGTTGTAGAGGAGTTTGTTGGGGATGGTGCTGCGGTAGCTGTAGGCGGGTATGGGCAGGCCAAAGGGGTAGTAATGATCCTCCTGCACGCGCTGGGCACTGCCCGTAGTCGTGGACTGTATGCTCAGGCATACATTGCCCAGATGGTCTTTCAGGTAGTATTCGTATGTCCATTTAGTGCCTGTTTTCATCATGCGGCCTTCGGGGGTGAGTTGTCGTTTTTTCAAATATACAAAATTTTGGGATAAGGGGTATAATGATTGGTATTTTTGGAAGGGTAAACGCTTGGCATATCGCAGATGCTAAGCGCTTTTTGAAAGGTCTGTGCAAAATATCAGCCTAAAAAGGTGTTTTTTGGGGAATAAAAAGAGCAGGAGAGGACCAATGAGATAGTCAGATGTGCATGTAAAATTTCTTCTTCCTATCACTATAAATTTAATCCTAAACTCTTTATTGGAAAGTATCTTTAAATGTATTGAAATCTCTGATTTTGCCGAGTGGGGAAAATCAAGCATGGATGGCCACTTGTTGTAAAGATTGCATTAAAACCATTATAATGATTACATATAAAAGAAATGAAAAGCGGAGTTATTTCTTCCGTTTTAATACAACGTCTTTATATTTTACTTTATTTTTATTTATTATCTGCAATTTGTGTTCTTTCTGACTCATATAACCACTTGAAAGCATCTCGTATGGATTAGCATCTTCGCTACATTTAAGTAGAATAAATTCATTGTCCACCATTTCCCATTTACCTGTACATTGGGGATTTCCCGCAGCCGTATTGATAAGTAATTTAAATGTGCTATCTACGTGTAATTCTAATGTATAGGCAGTATTAAAATCCTTACCTTTTACAAGTTTATAAAATGTACCACAAATTGTTCCTTGTTCTATCTTCTGGGCTTTGCATGTGACAAACAGTCCCAGCATTATCGTTATATAAATTACGACTCTTCTCATTTCTTATAATAAATGTTAGGATATGAAGTTTTTAAGATATAACTGGCTGGCAATGTTTTAAAACCAGGATAAGCTGGATAAGCGTTTATAAAATCCGCTCTTGTAGAATTTATATTTAAAGGTCCAACACCAGTATTTGCGCTTACCCCTTGAATATAATTCGGACTCCCTATTGGAACGTATAAGCTACCCCCTCCTAAACCTTGTACCCACGAAGCGGTAATACTTCCATAAGAATTGGCAACTGATGTAGAGGTCAGTCTTGATACAGAAGAAGGGTCGTAAGCATATTGAGCTTTATAGGCTGCCACTTCATCATATATATCTTGTGCTAATGTCATTCCTGTTTTTGAGTCAAAAGCAATATCCCCTGTTTCAAATTGTCCAGCATGAGTCACCTCATGAACAAAATTAGCTGTATTTCCACTTTCGAATTTAATATCTATAATATTTGTTTCTGTATTTAATGACACACCTCCGTATTCACCTGTTTTAGTATGAGATAAACTATATCCTTGATTACTACTTTCTAAGGTGCTCATAGTATTTAGAGTGCTACTTAAAGTGGCTATTCTTTCAGTCTTATCACCAATTTTACTAGCTAATTTCTCGGCATTCCACCCTTTAGCTTCAGCTTTTGTGATTAATCTATCAACCTTTTTTTGTAAATTGTCTCTTCGATTAGCGATATCATTTCTTAATTTTTTCCATTCAATTTGGCTCCCTTCTACAATATACATTCCTGTGGGATCAATAAAAATCATTGGATTATTATTACAATAGGTATAAGGTGAAATCATAAAATATTTATCAGCCATCGGATCCACACTATTCCACCTCCCCAACTGCGCATCGTACATCCTTGCCCCGTAATCATACCAGTTCAGTTCAATATCATACTCCGAAATTAGTTCTTTACCATTGTATAAGTATTTGTTTTTACTGGTTGTGTTTGTCTGATATGTACTGCCCATTAACATACCAAAAGGATAATAATCATTTTTCTGTACTACGTTTGCATAATAACTATTGCCACTTTTTAACTTCTGAAATACTACACGTACATTCCCTAAATGGTCTTTTATGTGGTATTCAAAATAATTTAATTTATTGTTATTAAAAACTGCTCTACCTTCAGAGGTTATAATATATGATAGTAAACCATTATTATAAACAAAAGGTCCAACATAATCATATTTTTTTAATGATGTATTATTGGATGCATATTGACAAAGCTTTACACCATTTGTATTGTAAGTGATTTTCATATAAGCATATTCAGAATAAATTTCTTCAGGTAAATTTAATAAATTATATGAAATAGAAAAAAATTTATATGCATTATTCCAATCATTAATTAAATTACCATTATTATCATAAAAATATTCCTTATAATTATAACCATCAGAAGTGCATTCGTTAAAATCACCTCTGCCCCATACATCAGGGGCATTATCGCCAACAGCATATAATTTGTTACTTTTGTTGTTATTATAATATCTGTATGTTAAATCATCTATATAACCTACTAAGCCTGTTCCATCCTGCAATAATCCTCTGCGTTTTACTGTTTTTATGTTTCCGTTGGCGTCGTAGGTGTATTCTTCACTGTATTTATTCTCGGAACCATATATAATATCATTAGTTGTTTCTTCGTAATTATAATAACTTTTTATAAGTCTGTTTAATTTATCATAGGTAAATGAATATCTTTTATAAATATCTTCGCCATAATGCCAACCTAAACTTGTTATATTTCCGTTATAACTGTAACTTAAATTAAAACCAAAAATTCCGCAACTGGGAACTCCTCCTCCTTCATCATAAATACTTCTTAACCAATTTCTTATATTGTAGTTATAATATAATGTTTTTATTGTTCCTACTTTTTTATTTTTTACTTTTGATGTTTCATCGTATGCCATTTCTGAAACAGTTTCAGGCGCATTATTGTCGATTATATTTACTTCTTTAAGTAATCTTCCTGCATGATCGTATGTATATATTTTTTCTATTGTATGATCGGGACTGCCTGCCACATAACTGCTTTTCCAGTGCTGATGTTTTGTTTTGTATACTATATCGCTGTTTTTATATTTGTATAATGTGCTTATTATATCTATTCCACCTAAATGGGTTTCTGAAATAGTTTGTATTACTCTTCCGTATTTATCGTAGTATATTACTGTTGTTAGTGTTGCTTTTATATCAGGGGAAGGATTTAAAACTTTTACTATGCTAACAGTTATTTTACTCTTTGCACATGTATCAACTTCAAAACCTGATGATTGTGAATATACCTGTTTAAATGAAAAGATATTATTAGTTTTATACGAGCCATAGTAATCGTATATTGTTTTTGTTAACCATTCTTTTTTTATTAAATCTCCTGTTTCTATTGGTCTTGAGAATATATCATATGTTGTGTAAATTTTGTTCCCGTTAGGGTCTTTTGTTTCTATTAGCCTATCAAGATTGTCGTATTTCATCTCGTATATTCCAATCGTACCGGGTAGTTTTTTCTTTATCATTCTGTGACGGTAATCGTATTCATAATAGTAGCATAATTCTTGAAAATCGGCTTCATTTACAGTAAATGATGTTTTTGTTGTTGCTGCAAGTGTTTGTGAAGCAAGTGGCGGTATTACGCATCTTAAAAGTTCAAATTCGTCGTATATATAATATGTTTTTCCTCCCAGAGCATCTACCTTTAGTACTGTTTTACCTTGTAAATCTTTATATTCGGTTGTTGAATTGTTATTTTCATCGTATGTTGTTGTTTTATATAAGGTACCGGCATTGTATGTATGTCTTGTAAATGTAACGTTTGGGTATTCTCCTGTTATTGTCCAGTAATATACTTCATTTGCCCCATTTGCCGAATATGTATAACTTATTACATGTTCATTACTGCTTCTGGTAGTTGTAGTTGTGTCTGGTTGCCAGGAACCTCCCTGAAAGCCCTGCTTAATTACTCTGTTAAGTGGTGAATTGTCGTAAACTGTCAATGAGTATGGTTTTGATAAATTGCCATAGTAGAAATTTTCCTGCTCTGTTTTCCAGTTATTTCTGTATGTACCGGGAGTGGTTGAATTAATTGTATATGGCAAATATTTTTTCTTTTCTCTGCCAAACTGGTCGTATTCAACTGGTTGTATAATGTCTTTGTTTGTAGGACTTGCCCTGCATTCTACTGTCTGAACAGGTCGGCCTAATCCATCGTAATATTGTATGTTTTCTATATATTCTGTCCCTCCCGTAATATTGTTGTAAAGTTTTGTACTTGAAAATATGTAGTTATTTGACATAATTTTTTCGTAATTTGTAAATTCGTATACCTTGTATGTAACAACAAGCTTTGGCCAGCGCGAAGGGTCATTGTGGTTTCTTGAACAAAATGCCATTCTGCAATATTTTTGTTCATTTGCAAGTTTTAACATTATTCCGTAACTGGTTTCAGGATTATTTACAATATCTTGTACTAATGCTGTAACATTTATGTCGATATAATTCTGGCTGGTGGATGTTGATTGTGCCAGTAAAACTTTATTTGCCTCTGTTGTTGAAGGTTGAGTGTTGTATGTTACTGTCATCTCTTCCCACGGACTTGTTACCCGTAACAGATAACTTTCGTTGTTCGTATACCCTGAATTTTGTTTTATTATATAACTTACATGTCTTGTACCATCGTCTGTTTGCGGTTGATAGGCATATAACGATATTTTTGCCGATAATATTTCTGCTCCCCTTGGTATCAGTGAAAAATCGAAATCAACTAAACTACGTTCGTTTACTCTGTAACCACTTGATGTCCATTCTCCTGAAAAAAATCTGTCAAATGTCCCGTAATTGGTATTAGCCATATATTCATTTCCTGGCTTTAAACACATTAGTAAATATGCATCTTTTGTGGGATATAAAGTTATTGTGGTCTGGCTTGTAACTGTTATACATGTAATGCAAATGATATAAAATAATGTTATTATTTTTAATTTGCTCATTAGTTTATGGTTTAATTTATTATGTGTTATTGTTGTTTTTCTCTTTTTATTGAATCTTCTTTTTTTATATAAAATTTTATATAATCCATTATATCTTTTTCCCGATTTGCTTTTTCTCCTCTTTCATTCTTATATAAAAAAGTTATAACATTACCCTCACTATCAAAAGCTTTTAAGCTGTATGGAATTTTTTCTTCTGATTGAAAAATTTTTATATATACTTTGTTATCTTTTATTATTGATTGTCCTTTTGATTTAATATTTGCTTTTTTAATCGTTTCTTTTATTGAAACTGTACTATCAATGTCTGTGTTTTTCTTTGATTTTATTTTATTTATCTTTGAAATTTCAAATTCTGATATTTTATCATAATCTTCTGTGTTAAATACATAATAAAATGAAAATATTGAATCTCCCTGATTATTTATTTCTCCTGTAAATTCGTATTTTAATTCGTATATTATTGATTTTTGCTGTTGTTTGTCTTTATTTTGCTGACCTTGTAAAACTGACTTATAATTTGATACTACTAATAAAATTATGATTATTAATAATTCTATTTTTTTATTCATACACAATATTTTTTTATTTTATAATAATTTCACTGTTATAAATTTTTTTATCTTCTGAATATATTACCAGCATATAAATTCCTGAAGATAAATTTGACATATCTATTTCTTGTTCAAACCAGTTGCTAGTATTAAATTCATTTATATAAACACAAACCCCACTCTGATTGAATATATTAATTTTAATTTTTTTATATTTATTGTTATGTATAACAATTGAAAAATGGCCATCACTTGGATTTGGATAAATATTTATAAATATCTCTTTTGATGCATCAGTAAAAAAAGGATTTTCATCGTCAGTGCTTTTTCTTTTACTTTTTTCTTTTTCCTGATATTCTACTGCTCCAATATCAATCTTTTTACTATTTATTCTGTTTTTTCCTTTTATATCAAGCAGTGGTAAATGATTGATATTTTCAATTATCCCGGCATCAATACATTTTGATTGTTCATTAAGTGAATAATCAAAAATAACGGGATTATTGAATAAAGGATTTTCACTTAAAATTTCTTTAATAACAGGGAATGTTTTACATGTTGTATCCTTCTCTATTCCTGTAATTCCATTTTCAATAACACAATTGCTGATTTCAGGTTCACTTTTTCCATATAGAAAAATCTGTTCATTTATTTTTTCTGATGTATTATTATATATAATAGTGTTTATCAGATAAGGTGACGAATGAATACAAAGTATACCACCACCATTTTTAAATGATTTATTATCACTTAATGTATTATTTATAAATTCGGGTGATGTAGCTGCAAATGTTATTCCACCACCTCCATTTTTTGCTATGTTTTTGCAAATAATGTTATTTATAAATCGTCCATATGTTGAAGTATTTTTACCAAGAAGAATTCTGTTTAATATTTTTTTCTCAAGAATAGTATCTCGCATAAACTTATTTGTATTTTCTGGTTTATACTGAAGAGTTTTTGTATATTTTTTAAAATCATTTTCAAAAAATATTGCTCCGCCACAATTTTCTGCTTTATTCTGTAAAAAGGTATTATTTAAAATATATGGATTAGATTCATAAAACAATATAGCTCCACCATTATATCCCGATTCATTACCTATAATTGTATTGTTATATATAAATACTCCGGAATGAATAAATATCATAGCTCCTCCGCTACTTGCCGATTTACAGTTTTTTATCAAATTGTTTGAAATAATAGGCGAAGCTTCTTTACAATATATTGCTCCTCCTGCATAAGCATTATTATTAGTAAAAGTACAATTGCTAATAATAAGATTTGAATAACGGTAAATATAAACACCTCCTCCAAAAACATATGGTCTTTCGGCTCCTGTTGCATTTACTTTTTCTATTTTATTAAGTATTGATAGGGGTATTTTATTGAAAAGTGAATCGGGCAGGAGGGTATCGTTAACAATATCTTCACCTGTTAATTTTAATCTTATTTTAGTTGTAGTATCAAGTAATCCTTTTATAATTCTTTCCTCTATAAGTATTTTAACATTTTCATTATCGGGTATTTTAAATTTTATAGTATCAAAAACAACGGGACGGCGGTCGAATCGTATACCAAGCCATCCTTTTAAATTCTTTCCGGAAAGTGTTGTTGTGTCGTAAGTGAATATTATTGAATCGGTTTTTGTACCCTGTGCAACTAATTTACCCTGAACATTTAATTTATAATTACCCTGAAAAATTATCTTTACTCCGGGTTCTATTGTTAAAGTTTTTCCTGCAGGTATATTAATATCTCCTTTGATAATATAGGGTGAATTTTGTTTTGTCCATGTACCATTTATATCATCGGCATTAATAATTGATTGTGAATTAATTTTTATATGTGAATGCACTAAAAATAGTATTATGAGAAATATATTTTGAGAACTCTTTTTTGTCATAATATTTTTATTTAATTTATCATTTTATATATATGTTTATCAATAATTTGTCCAAATTACCCAAAAAGTTTTATTTACACCTTCTCCCGAAAATATAACTTCTGCATAATAATATGATCCCTGCGGTGGTAAATAATTTTCATATACCCCGATCCGAATATTGTTATTATCTCCTGTTCCACTTGAAGGGTTAACATAAATCCAGTTTGAAATATTATAATATTTAATAGTTACTGACCATGAAACAGTGGCTTTTAAATTTAGGATTTCCGATCTGTAATTATTATCAAAAATTAGTTCTTCTATTTCATTGCCATTCAATGTCACATTTAAATAAGGTGGCGCACCATTCTGTGTGATTGTAATAGTTTTATTTAATCCATCACTTTCTATTAATATTGTTCCTGTTCTTGTTGTTGTTGAATTATTTACTTTTACATTAACTAATAAAATGTTTCCTGAAATATTTGTAGATATCCAGCTATTTCCTGTAGTAACAGTTGCTGTATAGCCACATTTTGATGTAACGGTTAGGTTTTGTGAACCACCCGATGAAGTAAAATTAATATTTGTAGTTGATACTTTTAAATATGGTTGAGTTGAATAATTATAATTATATTCCTGTGTAATATTTAAATCCTGATCTTTAATATATTTAAGACGCCCAAAATTGTCATATTCATAATATGTTGTTTTACAATTTTCATCAGTTTCTGAAGTCATCCCTATAAGTGGCAAATATGTATAAGTTTTAATCATAGCATTTGGTAATGAATTTCTAAGATAATTATTAAATGCTTTCCATTGATTTAGCTGGTTTGTATTTTTTGATGGTTCTGTAATTGCATTGAAATCTTTAATTCCTGCCTGTTGTTTTGCCTGATTTACTTTCTGTTCAATTGTGCTGTAATCAGTATTTTTGGCTTCTACTATGGGATAGGTATTGTTGTATGACCAATAATAGGAGATCTTTAAATCATTTTCTTTTGAAAGACTTAAAACATTTCCATATTTATCATATTTATGATAGCGTATACGAGTTTCGTAATTATTATTAATTGAATTTTTTGTTTCTATTGTTAGAGGTTCAATTATATTATTACTCCATTTAAAATAATTAATTTTATGACTTTTAATGTATGTATTATCTATTTTTTCTATTTGTTCAATAATTGGGGAAATAATATTTCTTTGAACCATAGTTTTATAAGGTTCATTTAAAGAAAAGTCGAATGGATAATTATAATCTATTATTTTATTTTTTTCATTTTTTCCTGTATAGATTATTTTTTTCTTTAATTGTAAAAAGTTTTCATCATAATGAAAATTTGTTTTATTTAAAACATATTTATTCAGATCAAATTCATCATAAATATAATTGTCGATAGAAGATATAACTTTAGCTTGCTGAAAAGCTTTAGTGTCTATTGCAATTATAGAATTAATATAATTCTGCACAATTTCACTAAAATTGCATAAAAATGTGTTTAAACAAAAAACAATAAAATAAGTATAAGATTCATATTGTGTTGTTTTTATTAAATTTATTCCTGTTTGAAATTCTTTATTATTTAGAATGCTATAATTGTAATCATATGTCGATACAGTGCGATAATTTTTTCCATCAAATGAATATTCTGTTTTAGAACATAATTCAGGTTGATAATTCCCATGGTCGTAATGGTAAGGATGATAAAATCTTAATTCCTCATATTCAATAGGATGTTCTGGATGATAATCTAAATAAATTGGTGCAGGTGAATAAGGAGTATCATATCTGTAAATAGTTTTACCACTATTATTTTCTTTACTGCCATTGTATTCTATTACAGTTTTATACATAATTGGCAATCCTGGGGAAATTTCAAGTGGAAAAATTGGATCCGAAAATACTAAATCTCTTGAAAAATTTACCCAACAATCATTTTCTCTTTTAATATAATTTTCTTTGTACGTAAAAAGATTTTTTTCTATTGGTCTTGCTTCTTCTTCAAGATATTCATATGTTTTAGTATTTATTATTTCATTATCTTCATTATAATTTATAATTTTCTTTATTCTATAACCACCATAAAATCCATCTTGATTCTGATAATTTTTATATAAATATACTCCTCGCGCAAAGTTTCTTTCAAATTGGAAAACTGTCTTACCTCCCGTGGGATATTTTATTTGTTTAAGCATACATGCTTTTGAATAATTTGTATCTGGTTCCCTATCACTATATTGTGATTTTTCCCTATAAATTTTTTCTTCATCTGGAATAAAATCGTAAGGAATTAAATTAGAGGAATTCTTTCCATTGTAATATCCCCAATAATCTTCACTGTAAATTGGGTTTGACATTTTGCTAGGATATGGAGGTAAATTTAAATTTTCATAAGTAAACTCAAATTTTTGAGGGTTATTATTATCGAAACTGTTAAATATTATATTATCTAAGCAAAGTCTATAATCAATATTACTTGTACCAAAATATTTATGATTAAATTGAATTCTATAAATTATCCTTTCAGGTTTCTCTCTTGTTTTAACAATTATTTCTCTTAATCTATATAACAAAAAATCTAATCTTTTATAATAACTAAATGTTATATTAACATTTGTGCTAACTATAGAATCTATTACTGGTTGTTTAAAATAATATGGTTGGGAAGTATTTTTATATACTTGCGAGAAAGGACTTTCTGATGAATTGCATGTAGGAGCAATTGAAAAAATAGGTTTACCTAAAAATATATATTTTTCATCATAAATTTCAATCTTATTTGTTTGTGATTTATAAAAAAATTCTATTGTTTCAGTACTATCAGCTGAAATTATTTTTTTTAAATAATATTCTGTATAAATTTCATTATTATACTCAACAAAAGGTTGAAATATATAAATTGTACCATCTTCATCTGTAATTTTAATAGAATTGATTTTACGCTCAAAAGGATATGTACCATTTATTATATTTTCAATTTTTAAAGGTTGATATGGTAACATTATAATCTTATTTTTGTCTATAAAATCGTATCTAAATATCCCCTTTGTACCATTAGGTAACATGTAAAAAAATCTATCACTCATTCCGTCTTCTATATTGTTAAATGTATTTGTAAAATAGTTTTCAAAATTTATAATGCCTTTCAATTCACCTGTAGAGGGAATATAAGTATTAGCAACCTTTTTAATAGAATCAAGTAACTCATTTGCATATATAAACTTGTTTTTTATGCTTTTTTCATCAGGAATACCAAAAACTGTTCTGCAAATTATACCTCTGCAATTTAATACCCATCCCAAACCATTTCAGATGCAATATCATTAACTTTTATTCCTGAACCATGATATGAAATAGAAATTGGAAGACTTAATTTTTTGCCTTTTATTGTATATATTGGTATTTCAATTTTTGGAATGCCTGTACTAAAATCAATAGGAATTTCACCATATCGTGTGAATGAATTTGCTAAAGGTGACGGATAAATTATTTTTGGATATTTATAATTTATTTGTGCAAATAAATTTAAATAGAAAACTAAATTAATTAATAAAACTTTAAATTTCATAGGGTTTGGTTTTAAATTTTTATTGCATAAATAATTTTTTTAAAATTATTATTTAACAGATTTAATAATTTTTTTAAAATGAAAAATTTTTTTATTAACTTTTTTATATTTTATTTGTTTATACAATTTATATTAAACCCAACAAAGCAATAAACTATATTTTTGTATTATTATTTATTCATTTAATTGTTTTCTGATCAAATTTAATGCAGATCCAGCTTTAAACCATTCTATTTGATTTTCATTATAAGAATGTGACACTACAAATGATTCTGTTGTACCATTACTATGATGCAAGATCACTTTCAATGGTTTGTTCGGGGTAAATTCTGTTAATCCAACGATATCTATAATATCATCTTCCTTTATTTTTTCGTAATCTTCTTTATTTATGAAAGTTAAAGCTAATACTCCTTGTTTTTTTAAGTTAGTTTCATGAATTCTTGCAAATGATTTAGCAAGTATAGCTTTTACCCCCAAATATCGAGGCTCCATAGCTGCATGTTCTCTTGATGAACCTTCACCATAATTTTCATCACCAACTACAATACTACCAATTCCCTTTTCTTTATACATTCTTTGTACTTTTGGTACTTCATCATATTCGCCTGTAAGTTGATTTTTAACACAATTTGTTTTATCATTAAAGTAGTTGACTGCTCCTATTAGCAAATTATTTGATATTTTGTCGAGATGACCTCTATATTTTAACCATGGGCCAGCCATAGAAATATGATCAGTAGTACATTTCCCTTTTACTTTTATAAGTAAACGTAATCCTTTAAAATCTTTACCATCCCAAGGTTCGAATGGTTTTAAAAGTTGTAATCTTTCAGAATTGGGTTTAATAATTATTTCTATCGAACTACCATCTTCTGCAGGTGCTTGATATCCATCAAGTGCTTGTATGAAACCTTTCTCAGGAAGATCATTTGCTATTGGGGGATCAAGTTTTACTTTTTCCCCTTTTCTGTTTATTAGATAATCTTCTATAGGATTAAATTTCAATGTTCCTGCAATTGAATAGGCAGCAACAATTTCTGGAGATGCTAAAAAGGCATGCGTGTTTGGATTGCCATCATTTCTTCCTGAAAAATTACGATTGAATGATGTTAAAATAGAGTTTCTTTCCTTTTTTTCGGTGCCTTGTCTTTTCCATTGTCCAATGCATGCTCCACATGCATTAGCCATTATTTTTGCTCCTACTTGTTCAAAAATTTTTAAAATACCATCACGCTCTGCTGTTTGTTTTATTTTTTCGCTTCCTGGGTTAATTAAGATCTCACTTTTTATTTCGATATCTTTATCTATTGCTTGCTTTAATATTGATGCTGCTTTTGATAAATCTTCATATGATGAATTGGTACATGAACCTATTAGGCCAGTTTCTATATTTTCTGGCCAATTATTTTCAATTACTTTTTTTGGTAATTGTGAAATTGGAGTCGCAATATCGGGAGTAAATGGTCCATTAATATGAGGTTCAAGCTCAGAGAGATTTATTTCAATAACCTGATCAAAATATTTTTCAGGATTTTCATAAACTTCAGGATCTCCTGTCAAGTGTTTTTTTATTTTATTTGCCATTTCTGCAATTATATGTCTGCCTGTTTTGATTAAATATTTTTCTGTTTGTTCGTCATAACCAAATATCGAAGTGGTAGCTCCTACTTCTGCTCCCATATTGCATATTGTAGCTTTCCCAGTACATGACAATTTTCTAGCACCCTCACCAAAATATTCTAAAATATGACCTGTACCTCCTTTTACAGTTAAAAGTCCTGTCAGTTTTAAAATTACATCTTTTGGAGAGGTCCAAATTTTTAATTCTCCTGTAAGTTTTATTCCTATTAATTTTGGAAATCTTAGTTCCCAAGGCATTCCTACCATTACATCTACTGCATCTGCACCACCAACACCAATGGCCAACATTCCAATCCCACCAGCATTTACTGTATGTGAATCTGTTCCTATCATCATACCTCCCGGAAAGACATAATTTTCAAATAATATCTGATGTATTATACCCGATCCTGGACCCCAAAAATCAATACCATATTTTGCAGATGCAGATGATAAAAAATCATATACTTCTTTGTTTAATTCTAAGGCATTTTTTAAATCTTCTTTAAATCCCTTTTCTGAAATTATTAAATGATCACAATGAACCGTTGTTGGTACAGCAACTTTTTTTCTGCCTGCTAACATAAATTGTAATAAAGCCATTTGAGCAGTAGCATCTTGCATTGCAACTCTATCAGGGTAAAAATTTACATAATCTTCTCCTCTTTTATATTCTTTTATATCAGAATTTTCTAAATGTAGATATAGTATTTTTTCAGACAATGTTAAAGGTCTATTAATTTTTTCTTGTATTATTTTTATTTTTTCTTCGACTTTTTCATAAAATTTGTTAATCGTCTCAAAATCAAATACTTTTTCCATCTTTTTTAAATTAAATTTTGTCGCGCAATTTAACACTTTTTCATTTAATTTTAAAAACTATTAAATAGTTAAAATGTTTAGTTAAATGGTTACTTTTTTTTAGAATTTTTGTAATACTAAGCGATATGTAATTGTCAGTAATTCAATAAATTAATTCGTATTATTTTTGTTTATTAATAAAAAATGTTAATAAATTGTTGCACAATATATTAAAATATTTTTATATTTGAATGTTTTTTGGGGTATTTATATGTTATTTAAAATTAATTAATTGAAACATGTTATTTAATTTTTTCGTAAAAAACATTAAGAATAAAATATAAAAAACAATTTAAAAAAAAATACTTAATCTTTATGAAACCTGAAATGCTTTTAAATATTATTGTAATTTTTATTTTTACATCGTTTGTATTTCAAAATGATGTTAATTTAAAAATCGAATGTACAGTTACAAGTTTTTCTAAAGAAGAACAAAAAGCAGAAATTCATATTATAATCTCTGGAGGTACAACTCCTTTTAATGTTTTTATTTACGATAAAAACAATGCGCCATGGGTTAAAAATGGTAATCCTATTTTTCAAATTAATGAACAGGTTAATAGAGATTTTACCATAGAATTAAATAATATTGGTGAAGGTATATATTACGTTATGGTAAAAGATTTTAATGAACTTGTTAAAGTTAAAAAATTTGAAATAAAGTTTTAAGTCAATTTAATTTAATTCAAAACTAATAAATATCATGAAAAGATTTTTTACTTCTATATTAGTTTTAATTATTTTTTTTACTTTTCTAAAAGAAGTTAATGGTAATCCTTCAATGTGGATTAAGGTTTATGTTGATTCTGTTACATGTTATGGAGCCAATAATGGAAAGATACATGTAAAAGTAAATAATGGTGCTACACCTTTCGATTATTATTTATATAAGAATTTTATTAGTCCATCGAATTTGGTTGATAGTGTTAAAAATGAACCTTCTGATTCAATTACATTTTCAAATTTATCAAATGGAAATTACTATGTTTTAGTCTTTGATAAAGATGGAGATGCTGATATTGAATTTAAAACTTTATTTCAGCCAAATCTATTTGTTGTTAATCCTATCACTGTAGTTAAGGCTTTAACCTGTTATGATGGTAATGATGCTATTTTACGAGCAAATCCTTCAGGGGGAACATCTCCATATACTTATGAATGGTGGTATGACGATCCATTACCTCCTTCTGTTTTTATTAAAACTACTGTAACTACTAGAGATTTTACAACTGCAGGCAGAGGTAAATATTATGTTGTCGTTAATGATAAAAATAATTGTGGTCCTTTAACTAGTACTACTATTAATTTTATAGAATATGTAAATGATAGTGTACCACTTCCTATAACAATTAGTGCATCTTCCACTCCAACTTGCGAGGGTGAAAGTAATGGTACTGTTACCATTAGTGGTTCAGGAGGTTGGATACCATATTCTTATTATTTAATTGATGTTGGTAGTAATATTATTGGGCCCCAATCTTCAAATCACTTTAATAATCTTTCTGCAGGTATTTATCAAAGCTGGATTAGTGATAAAAAAGGATGTATTAAACGTGGAAACGATGTTACAGTAACAATAACACCTGCACCTACTGCAAATGCAGGACCAGATGCAAGTACATGTGTAACGACGGCATATACGATAAGTGGAGCAACGGCTACGAATTATTCATCATTACAATGGACAATAGTAAGTGGTAATGGAACGTTGACTAATGCGAATACATTGACACCGACATATACGCCAGCTGTAAGTGATGCAGGTATGACAGTAGTATTGAGGTTAACGGCCAATGGAAATGCACCATGTGCATCGGTAAGTGATGAGATGAATTTGACGGTAGTATCATCGCCGACGGCAAATGCAGGACCAGATGCAAGTACATGTGTAACGACGGCATATACAATAAGTGGGGCAACGGCAACGAATTATTCATCATTACAATGGACAATAGTAAGTGGTAATGGAACGTTGACGAATGCGAATACATTGACACCGACATATACGCCAGCTGTAAGTGATGCAGGTACGACAGTAGTATTGAGGTTAACGGCCAATGGAAATGCACCATGTGCATCGGTAAGTGATGATATGAATTTGACGGTAGTATCATCGCCGACGGCAGATGCAGGACCAGATGCAAGTACATGTGTAACGACGGCATATACAATAAGTGGAGCAACGGCAACGAATTACTCATCGTTACAATGGACAATAGTAAGTGGTAATGGAACGTTGACTAATGCGAATACATTGACACCGACATATACGCC
>Ga0272449_1000277_pt1 | contig 63004 bp, 66 predicted proteins | sample YNPCB0241_FD_198679 | JGI IMG/M metagenome (GOLD analysis project Ga0272449, IMG submission 198679) | Hot spring sediment microbial communities from Yellowstone National Park, WY, United States - YNP-CB-024-1 | ecosystem: Environmental > Aquatic > Thermal springs > Hot (42-90C) > Sediment...
TTTTTCTATATTTATTATTCTACAATATTCATCAATTGCTGGCTTATTGTTAATTTCTTCAATTGTTCTTCCATACATGCTAACCTTTGTTATTACTCCATTTTTTTCTGTTGGGATATAACCATGATACAATTCGAAAGAAAAATAGAGATCAGAAACAACAAAGCATACTATAGCCCCATCTTTATAATAATTCCCGTTTGCAAAAACATAATTCTCTCCCTCATAATTCATAATTTTATCGAAATCAGAAGAAGAAGAACCGCCAATAATTGGTATAAATGGTCCTACATACTCTATAATTCCTTCTAGAAATTCATCTTCCATTCCAGGTACAATATTCTTATCTATATAATAAGTCCCTCCTATTAGTGTTAAAATAAAATATGGAGGATTTTTGATAATCTCGTAAAAACCCTTTTTTGTACCTTTTAGGAATTGTGCTGTAGCGAATCTTGACTTTTCAACAGGGCAATTCTCTATAGCCTCTTTTACAGCTCTTTTACCCTCTTCTACTGGATTTTTCCTATAATTTTCGCTTACACCAACACCGAAATGCAAATGATTAGAGTCTATTGAAAGAACTTGGATTGTTCCATCTGAATACCCAATCAAAGAATTTATATTTCTATCTGTTGTGCAACCAATCCAATTCGTTCCTAATATTTTGTTCAAACCTTGAACAACTTTTTGTATTTGTGGGTTGTATTTTGAGGAAACAAAAACTATGCTAAATGTTGGTTCAGCCCCTTTTGATGCCTGCATAGCAGCCTGTTTTGCTGCCGAGACCGCAGCCTCAAAACCATCCGAAAGATCAGAAATACCCAAACCCAAGGAAATATTTGTTCCATGATATCCATTAATTGATGAATGAATTCCAGAATATGTCTTTAAGAAATACACCTTTGCCTTTCCAATGGTTTTCATTTCAACTTCATTATTATTTTCCATCTCTTCAATAATCCTTGCAACTGTATTCCTATGTAATCCGCTTATCTCAGCAATAGAAGATATCGACAAACCAGCAGGATGTTTTTCCAATATTTCAATTATCTTTTCTTTTGACATTATGCACCATTTAGTGCATTAATGCACTAAATCAACTTTATTGCACAAATATTTAAAATTTTTCTTCGAGCAATTTCTAACTTAAAGATAATAATTTCACAAACTCAAAACTCTTATCCCATTTTCTCCTATTTCTATGGGGTGAGGATTTTCATCATGCTTTGTTCTTCTCATCTTTCTTACAAGAAGATATCTCCCAGCTCTTGCTCCAATAGGAATGAATTCAAGCTTTATTATCCCATCTACCACAAACTCCTCAACCTCAAACCTTGATAGCTTTTCAGACCCTTCTGGTATCTCACTAGTTAATAAAGAAGTAACGCCAGCTTTCTTTAATGCTTGAATGAGCATGTAAACCCTTCTTCTTGTTTCATGCACATCTTTAAAATAAAGACCCATAACAGATACCGAATCAAAAACAAATCTTTTTGCCTTTATTTTCTTTATCTCTTCAACAAACCTTGATGTAAAATCAGCCTCATCAAACATTGAAAACCCTTGTGCTCCAAAAGGATCTGCAAACAAAAAAGAGAATTTCTTTTCCTTTTCATATTTTTCAAAATCCCATCCAAACTTTTTCAAATCATTTTTTATGTCTTCCGGAGTCTCTTCACAAGTTACGTAAATTCCTGGTTCATCATTTTTTAATCCACGCCACAAGAATTGACCACAAAATATTGTTTTTCCTGATCCTGCGCCACCGGAGATTAGTATTGCAGACCCCGGAATAAATCCACCTTCTATTATCTCATCTAATCCAGGAATTCCTGTTTTTATTCTTTCAATCTTTTTCTCCATATTTTCACCTATAAAATAATTTCTATATTCTTAACTTAAAAACCTCGCCCTATCCATATCCACTGTTTTGTCAGGATATATAACAAAGCCTTTTTCATTAATTTCATAATAGTGGAATTTTGTTGAATGCTTTGCACCCCGCATTTTCCAAATATTTAGAGCTAACCTAAACGTATCACTCTGATAAACCTTTCTTAGAACTATTACACCATCAGTAACAAATTCCTCTACCCCATGCCTTGAGATGGTGCCAGACCCAGGAATGCTCTCACATGTTAATATTGATGTACACTTATTTTTCTTAAGAATATTATATAGCTCAAGCAAAGACCTTCTTACTTCTGTACTTTCTCTTATATGCATAGAAAATGCAGAAACAGAATCTATTACAACCCTTTTTGCTCTTATCTCTCTTATGTTATTTTCTATTAATTCAAAGACGTCAGAGATTCTAAATGGCTCATATTTAATAAATCTTATCATATCCTCTTTTTCTTTTTTTGAGAAATCCCAATTAAATGCTAGTGCTTGTTCTTTCAACTCTTCAATCTGATCCTCAAAAGTAACATATATTGCAGGTTCTTTTGAAAGATATACATATTCCAAACAAAATATTGTTTTTCCTGTTCCAGCGGTGCCTGATAAAAGAATTAACTCACCTTCTGGTACTCCAGTAGGTATTAATTTTTCAAGTCCGGGAATATACAATGTAACATAATTCATTTGTAATCCACCAAAATTAATATATCTCTTTTATTTTTAAAGAATTTTCAAATTATCTTGCTCCCATTGCTTCCTGTTCTATTTTTTCCCTATATGTAATTGCTGCTGATTTACTAGAATTTTCTGCAGCATTTATAAGCTCTTCTGCCAAAGCCTCTTCTAATCTTTTCCTATTATTAAAAGATGCTCTATAAACAGATTGAGCTATAATTCTTAATGCTTTATCTACTCTTCTTTGAGGTGAAGTTACTACTGCAACCCTTGCTATTATTCCTCCCAATTGGTAAGATGCTATTTCTTCGCAGACAGCAGCATTTTCTACAGCTCTAACCAAAACTTCAACAGGATTTTTCTTTGTTTTTTCTGCTATTATATCAAAAGCCTTTTCCACAACCTTTAACATTCTGTAAAATTTTCCTCCAAACTTTCCTGAGGTTAATCTATGTCTTTTTCCTGAATGGCCACTAACCATTAAATGTAGAACAAGCCTTTCAACAATATGCATTTTGGATTTTTCAAATCTTTCTCTATAAGCGCCAGAGGATTTTGGAATTATTGTAGGTTTTAAGGATATATACTTCTTCAATCCAGGATCTTTTACCTCAACATTACTATCCCATTTTCCAAACAAAAGTAGTTTTTTTTCAGGTTTTTCGTTTTTTATTTTATCTGTCATGTGATAAAATACTGGTATTTAAATTTTAAAAATTATTTTGTCGTCAAAATTATTATTTTAGCTTTGGTAAGTAACCAGTTATCTTATTGATCTTCTTTTCATAATCAGGTCCAAATGCAGCGCATGTTATAGTACCTTTTTTCACTTCTGTTTTTCCTGCATCTTTTACAACAAAATAATTTACATTTATTTTTTCAGCTTTTTTTATCAATTCTTTTATTTCATTTAAATTTTTTGCTTGTAAAACAACCTTTTTCTCTCCAGATTTTTTCCATAATTTTATAATATTTTTATCCGCATTTTCAAAAGCTCCTAAGGAAGCATGGCAACATTGAGAAACAACCTTTCCTACAGACATTTTTATATCTCCTCTCACAACAATAACTTGCTTAATTTCATCTTTCATAAATAACATTTTAGAAAAGAAAAATAAATTGTTTTTATACATTATCCTTTTTTGATTTTATGTAAGTTAAGAGGATTGTTTGTATTGTTGTAATTATTGATAAAATCGCTGTTATAATAAATAGCCAAGATGCCAAATCCTTTGAAAATTCTATTAGCAATAAAGATAAGCAAAATAGAGGATACATCTCTGTTCTGTGCAATATCCTCCAAATCTTTTTTTCATTCGGATCATTTACCGCCTTTCTATGATCTGCATAAGCTACTTCAAAAGTTGGCATTAAGCAAAAGTAAGCGCCAATAACAACCCAATAATTAAATGAGAAAAATTTTGATGGTAAATCAAAAAACAAAAATGAAAATATTAGCAAAAAATCAACAAATCTATCAATAGAGCCGTCTAAAAAAGCACCAAAATTTGTTACTTTTCCTTTAAATCTTGCGATTGCACCATCTATTCCATCTAAAATTCCTGCAATTGCAAAAAATAAAAATGAATAAAAAGCATTTTTATAAATTGCAAAAATCAATCCAATAATTGCTGGTATCAATGATATTAATGTCCATTGGTTTGGGGAAATTGGAAACTTTGAAAAAATTCTTCCTATTTTAAGAGAAATCTTGTCAGTATCAAAAAATTCTTTTAACATATTTTTCACTTAGTTTAATTTTAATTCTTAAATTTTGAAAATATTTATCTTTCTATCTTTCCATTTATAAAATCTTCAACCATTTTTTTAGCTTCTTCTTCATCAGGAATTTGAATAGGCGGATGCTTCATTAGAAATGCTGATGCAGCTATTAATGGGCCAGCAATTTTCCTATCCAAAGCAATTTTTGCTAATCTTATAGCATCTATTACGCAACCAGCTGAATTAGGAGAATCTTCAACAGAAAGCTTTATATCTATTTCAAAAGGAACATCACCAAACTTTCTCCCCTCTATTCTAATGTAAGATATTTTATTATCCTTCAGCCAAGGAACCCAATCCGCTGGCCCTATGTGCAAATTTTCATAGCTTAATTTATTTTTTAAAACAGAGTTCACCGCTTCTGTTTTTGATATTTTCTTTGAGCTTAATCTATTTCTTTCCAGCATGTTTAAAAAATCTGTATTACCGCCAAAGTTTAATTGATAGCTTCTATCTATTACGCAGCCTCTTAATTCAATCAATCTTGCAATTGTTCTGTGAAGTGTTGAAGCGCCAATCTGTGATTTTATATCATCTCCAATTACTGGCAGATTCTCTTCTTCAAACCTTTTACTCCATTCTTTATTAGATGCAATGAAAACAGGCATGCAGTTTATAAATGCACAACCAGCTTTTAAAGCGCACTCAGCATAATATTCAACCGCTTTTTGAGAACCAACAGGAAGATAGTTTATTAATATTTCTGCTTTTGAATTTTTTAATTCATTAACAACATCAACCTCTTTTTCATCAGAAACAACAAAGGTTTTGTCTTCAGGATAATTTTTCATATGTTCAGCAACTCCATCTAAAACCGGCCCCTTTTTTACTTTCACTCCAATTTTTGGAATACCCTTGCAAAAAACTTTTGTACAATTCGGCGGAGCAAAAATAGCTTCACTCAAATCTTTCCCAACCTTTCTTTTATCAATATCAAATGCCGCAACTATTTTAATATCAGAAATTTTGTATCCACCTAAAACGGGATGCATTAAACCAGGAATATTATCGCCTTCAAAATTTTGGTAGTAAAATAACCCCTGAACAAGAGAGGATGCACAATTTCCAACTCCAGCTATTGCTATTCTTATCTCTTTCATATTTAACTATTTTATGACATAAAATATTTAAATATTTTATGTAATAAAATAGCAAGCTTTAATTCTTAATGAAAAATAAAAATTATATGAGAAAGCCTTCTGAAAAACTTTATGATTCGATAACAAAAGATAATCTTTGGATTTATATATTAAAAATTTTGTTAAAAGGAGATTGCCATCCATATGTTATTAGAGAAAAGATTGAAAAGAATTTCGGATTTAGGCCAGGGAAAATGACATCTTATATTGTGTTAAAGAGGCTTGAGCATGATGGTTATGTTAAAATTGTTAAAAGAGAGGCAATAAACGGACCAGAAAGAATATATTACAGAATAACACCGAAAGGAAAAGAAGAAATAAAAAAGGCAGAAAAGATTTTTAGAGAATGGTATAAAAAGATAAAATCTTTTTGATTATTACTGAAAATTATTTTTATAAAAGAATGATTTTTATTTCCATTTTATTTCTACTTGTTCAATCCTCCATCTTGGTTCAATATCAAAAGTATTTGTTGGTTTATAATTATTTTTATGCATTAACATACCAACCAAAGCTATCATAGCTCCATTATCTCCTGCATATTCCTTTTCAACAACAGCAAATTTTGCTTTTCTTTCTTCACACATTATTTTTAACATTTCTTGAAGCCTTTTATTTGCTGCCACTCCTCCAGTTAATAAGACTTCATCTTTTCCTATATGTGCTACTGCTCTTTCTGTAACCTCGGTTAGCATTGCAAAACAAGTTTCTTGTAATGAAAAACACAAATCTTCAAGCTTTATACCTTGCTCTAATTTTTTTATAGCAGCTGTAACAATTCCAGTAAAACTAAAATCCATTCCTTTAACAACATAAGGCAATTCAACATATTTTCCATTCTTTGCAAGCTCTTCTATTTTAGGTCCTCCTGGATGAGCTAAATTAGCTTTTCTTGCAAACATGTCTAAGGCATTACCTATTGCAATATCCAATGTTTCACCAAAGCATCTATATCTTTTTTCAACAAATGCAATTACCTGAGTATTACCGCCAGAAACATACAGTATAACAGGATCTTTTAATTTTGTTGTAAGCATTCCAATCTCAACATGAGCAACACAATGATTAACCTCATAAACATTTTTCTTTATTTTTTCAAAAAGCATTTTAGCAAAGTTTGCACCAACTTTTAAAGACAAAGGCATTCCAGGACCTTTGCTATAAGCTATTGCATCTATTTCATTAATTTTAACTTTTGCTTTTTCCAATGCATTATTAAAAACATTTTCTGCATTATTTTCCAATTCCTTAGCTGCTTCTTTTGGTATAATTCCAAATCCCGGTTTTGGAATATAAGTGTACCTTTCATTTGCTAAGATGTTATATTCTTCATCTACAATACCGATACCAAACGTGTGTGCAGTTGACTCTATTCCTAAGCAGAGCATGATTTAAAATTAACAAAAAAATTATAAAATTATGTTATTTGTTGTGCATCATCATTTCTCAAGAAAAGAGCATTTTGATCTTAGATTGGAAATGGATAATGTTTTAAAATCATGGGCCATTCCAAAAGATATACCATTAGAGAAAGGAGTTAAAAGGCTCGCTATTCAGGTTGACGATCATGATTTACAATATGCAAATTTTGAAGGAATTATTCCAGAAGGATTTTATGGTGCTGGTAAGGTTGAAATTTGGGATAAAGGTGAATATAAATTAATTTCAAGAGAAGAAAATAAAATAGAATTCGAAACGTTTGGAAATAAAATGAAAGGAAGATATGTTTTATTAAAATTTGATTCAAAAAACAAAAACACATGGCTTCTTTTTAAGAAATGATTTTTGCAATTTTTAATTGTAGAATTTTATTCTATAGCTTCGAAAGTCTAGAAGAATCTTATTCTAATATTTTAGAAACTATCTCAATGTGGCTAACTCAATTTTATTCTCCTATCTCTTTCTTTACCTCTTCTTCACCTTTCCTAATCTCTTCTACCTGCTCTTTGTCCCTATTTAAAAGAAGTTTCTGAAATTCTCCAACATGTGTTTTTTCTTCTTTTGCTATATCTAAAAGAATTTTCTTTATGTTTTTGTCATTTGTTATAGCAGCGAGCTGCTCATAAAGGTTTACTGCGTCCAATTCTGCTATTATTCCAATCCTTAATATTTCTTTGTCTATTTCCTTTTTATCTAATTTATCCAAATCTATTGGTATCTTTGACAGCATATTTTATACCTCTATTACACCATAATTAATTTAAATTAATTTATAAATTATTAAAATCATTTTTCTTCTGCTATATTTACCTTTCCAAAATAACACTTTCCGCAATATACTCTATTTTTATATTTTGCTAAGAAAGTACCTGCTCCACATCTTGGACAAAACTCATTTTTTCTTATAACCTTTCCATCTTTGATTTCATAAAGCTTCCATACCTGAGATTTTTTATGCTTGCTTTTTGATTTCGGTCTTTCTTTCTGAGATTTCTTTTCTTTTTTCTCTTTTTCCTCTGCCATTATTTTTCACCTTGTTTATTCCCTTTTTCCAATTCTTCTTTATCTTTAGGTTTTTTATTTTCTTTTTTAGGAACTTTAGTATCCCAAATCCTTATTTTTATGTCAGACTTTCCTATTCCCATTTTTGAAAATATTTTGCAAATCTCTATTTTTTCTAAACTTGTATTAAAAAATTGTGAAGCAAAGTTTTTAATCTCTTCTTTGCTTGGGGTTGCCTTTCCTTCATGGGATATTAATGCCTTTATCTCTCTTCTTTTTAATATTGGATTATATCTCTCTTCTATAATTTCGATGTTCATTGAATCAACCTACCTTTAAAGCGTATTCTCCTGGTTCTTGAATATTTAGTTTTTTTGCTAGCTCACAATTTTTATCATAAACTATTATTATTCCTTTAAAGTCCGTCACTGCCTTTTCTTTACAGTTCGGGCAAATTGAGCCAGGTATTATTCTTTTACATATCTTGCATGCCGGCATTTTACCAACCTTTAATTTAATTTAATTAAATAATTAATTAAATGAAAAATCGTTATGAAATAATAAAAGACGAAAAAACAATAAAAAGCTTTATTTTTAATGTGCTTGAAAGTGCTTCGAAGGAGATAATGGATTATAAGGCAGGAAAGGAAGAATCTTTGGATATATTGGTTGGTAAAGTTTTTAAAGAGAGTAAAGGAAAGGTAGATCCTAAGGTTATAAGAAGAATATTAAAAAAGATTTTAAATTCAAATAAAGCTACAAAGGATTAAATAATTAAAGCAAAAAACTCAATATAAAAAAGGGTCGGTGGTCTAGAGGCTATGACGCCAAAGTTATAAACTGCGGAACGCTTACAACGTGGAGGTCGCCAGTTCGAATCTGGCCCGACCCAAATGCTCCGTTAGTCTAGTCCGGTCTCTTATGCCGGAAAAGGATGCGGCCCTTTCGATTTTTCGAAAGGTTTGAGGAAACGATGAGAAGAAAGGCCGAGACCCGGGTTCAAAATATATGGAAATCCCGGACGGAGCATTTAAAAATAAAAAAGGAAATTAATTAATAAGTGAACCCGATGAAAAGAAGTTTGATTTTCGGTTTTGTATTTTTGATTATTTTTATAATTTTTGCAATTTCTTATTTTTTGTTTTTTAAAGAAAAGGAAGAAAAACAAGGTATTTGTAATCCTTGTGAAATAAATAACTGCATATGCAATATAAGATATTGCGAAAGAGGTATGGCAGGAATTTATAATAATTCTAAGTGCGGAGGAATACCTTTATTCTCATTTTTATTTTCTTCTAATAAACTTACATGGAAGCCAATAAAAAAGGGAACATATTACCTAAAATTGCTTTGCGAAGATAAAGAATTTTCAACATGCTTGCCAATAACAGTTTCTTAAATTTAAATGGAAAAATACTAATACATGAAAAGAAAATTTAGAGCAATAATTCAAGATGTAATATTTTCTGATCAAGAACTTTTTAGATATAGTTTTTTAATTGTTTTTGCTACAATGCTCGGAATGATAATAAACTATTTCTTTCAAGTTATAGTCGGAAGATTTTTAGGGCCAAGTGACTATGGAGTATTTGGCTCTTTAATGGCAATACTATATATCATTTCAGTTTTTGGTGGTGCAATAAATATAAGTATTACAAAAATATCCTCAGAATTTTTTGTTAAAAAAGAAACAAGCAAAATAAAAAGAATATTCAAAACTTATTCTTTAAGACTTTTAATTATTGGATCTATATTATCTTTTTTATTCTTTTTGTTTTCTTCTTCTATTTCAAAATTTTTGAAAACAAATGAAATTTTCTCTATAATTTTGCTCGCTATTTCTTTTCCTTTAACATTTGTAAGCTCAAACATTTTTGGAATAATGAGAGGAATGCAAAGATTTAAGGAATATGCAATTATTTCTGTTTTACAACCAATAATAAAGCTTGCTTTAGCTTTAATTTTAATATCTTTTGGCTTTAAGGTTTCTGGTGCAATTGGAGCTATTGTAGTTTCAGGAGTTTTTGTTTGTTTTTTTGCACTTTATTATCTTAAAGATGTTTTAAAAGAAAAAGAGGAAAGGTTTGATAAAACATTATTAATAAAATATTCTTTACCTGTTCTCATTTTATCCTTTTGTATAACAGCAATGATAAATTTGGATATATTGTTAATAAAAAATCTTTTCTCTTCAGAAGAATCTGGATTTTATGTAGCAGCTTCTACTCTTTCAAAAATTGTTTTTTGGATTTCTGGGTCTTTGATTATTGTAATGTTTCCAAAAACAGCAAGCTTAAACATTTCTGAAAAATCAAAGGCAAGAAAGATATTCAGGACAACAATTGTTTATACATTATTAATTTCTCTTGCCTTTTTGTTTTTTACATTTTTGTTTCCAGATTTTGTAATTTATTTTGCTTTCGGTGAGAATTTTTTAAAGGCAGGTGAAATAATCTTCTTGTTTTTTGTTTTGATGAGTTTGATTTCTATTATACAAATAATTTTGAATTATGATTTATCAATTGATAAAATAAAACCAATTTATATCCTTCCAATCTTTGTTATTGCTGAAATATTTTTGATATATTCGTTTCATTCCTCTTTATTAGAAATTATAAAAAATTTGGTTTTGCTCAATTCTTTTCTTTTAATCCTTTTGCTAGCTTTTAACACAAGGGAATTTCTTGAATAATAGTTTAATTAATTCTTTCAAAAATATATTTATGCCAAAAATCTCTTTAATAATTCCTGCTTATAATGAAGAAAAGAGGATAAGAAAAACAATAAAGAGAGCGAAAAGCATTCTTTTTAAGTTAGGAATAAAGGATTTTGAGATAATTGTTGTTGATGATGGCTCTACAGATAAAACATCTGAAGAAGCAAAAAAGGAGAATGTTATTGTTGTAGGATATAAGAAAAATAAGGGAAAGGGATATGCAATAAAATATGGTTCAAAATTTGCTTCAAAAGATTTGATAACATTCTTAGACGCAGATTCTGAGATAGACCCAAAGCAAATGAAGATATTGCTAGATTATATGGAAAGATATAAAGCAGATTTTGTTATAGGAAGCAAGAGACATAAGCTTTCTAAAATAGAGTATTATCCTTTAATAAGAAAGATATTAAGCATTTCTTATAATATTTTAGTAAGACTTCTTTTTCATTTTAATGTAAAAGACACACAAGCAGGGATAAAACTGATTAAGGCAAAAGCCCTTAAAAAAATTTTACCTTTTATGAGGGTAAAAAGGTTTGCATTTGATGTCGAGCTTATTGCATACGCAAAAAAATTTAATTTTAAGGTTGTTGAAGCTCCAATAATATTGAAATTTTCTAAAAAAGGGATAGGAAGAATTAAATTAAAAACAATATTAAACATATTTTTTGATACAATGGCAATAGCTTATAGATTTTATATTCTTCAATTTTATTCAAGCATTTTGAAAAATGTTCTTATTTTTCTTTCAATCTTTTTGGTTTCAATTTTTGTTTATAAGAATTTTTTCAATCCATATATCTTTCCTTTTGCAGAATTGAAAACAATTGTTATATTATTTTTTATCATAGTTTTAATATCGGTTTTAGGTTTGCCATATGAATATTTTTCAAAGAGATTTGATTAGAAAAGTGAAAAGATGAAGATCTTAATATTCAATTGGCGTGACATAAAAAATCCAGAAGCAGGAGGGGCTGAAGTTTTTACCCATGAAAATGCAAAAAGATGGGTTAAGAAAGGGAATGATGTGACCTTATTTACTTCTGAATTCAATAATTGCAAGAAAGAAGAAATTGTTGATGGAATTAGGATAATTAGAGCAGGTAAAAAATATTCTGTTTATAAAAAAGCAAAGGAATATTATAAAAAATATTTTTCAAAAGAAGGTTTTGATGTTGTTATAGATGAAATAAATACTATACCATTCTTCACTCCAAAATTTGTTAAAAATGAAAAGATTATAGCTTTAATCCATCAATTAGCTAGAGAATATTGGTTTTATGAGACACCATTTCCGATAAATTTCATTGGATATTATTTTCTTGAGGAAAGATGGCTTAAAAATTATAAAGAAATACCAACAGTTACTGTATCTGAATCTACAAAAAATGATTTGATTGGCCTAGGATTCAAAAGAATTTATGTTGTTTCAGAAGGAATAAGTTTTAAACCAGCTAGAAAAATTCCAAGAAAAGAAAAAAAACCAACGATAATTTATGTTGGAAGGTTGAAGAGAGCGAAAAGACCGGATCATGCAATAAAAGCTTTTGAAATTGTTAAAAGAGAAATAAAAGATGCAAAGTTTTGGGTTGTAGGAGATGGCTATTGGAGAGAATATTTAAGGAAGATTGCTTTTAAGGGAGTAAAGTTTTTTGGTCATGTAAATGAAAAGAAAAAAATTGAATTGTTAAAAAAATCTTGGGTTCTTGTTAATCCTTCTGTTAGGGAAGGATGGGGGATAAATGTTATTGAAGCAAATGCTTGTGGAACCCCAGCTATAGCTTATGATGTTCCTGGATTAAGAGATTCCATTATTGATAAAAAAACAGGATTGCTTGTAAAAGAAAATGGAAATGTTGAAAAACTTGCTGAAGCTATAATTAAAATTTTGAATGATAAAGAATTAAGGATGAGGTTAAGCAGAAATGCTTTAGAGTATTCAAGAAAATTCAGTTGGGATAAAAGTGCAGAAGAATTTTTGAAAGTTATTGAAGGTGTGGTAAATGAAAAATTTTCATGAATACAGCGAAAAACATGTTCATTTTATTGAAGGGTTTAACATACCTTTTGTAGAGAGTTTATTAAGAAGTTTCGATAAACCATTTTCTATTGTAGATTTAGGTTGTGGAGATGGTAGATATCTTTACTCTCTTTACAAAAAAGGGTTGTTAAATAAAGCAAGAAGAGTAGTTGGCGTTGATATATCGAAAGAAAGAATCGATAGATTAAAAGAAATTTGTCCGTTTGCTGAAGGTTTGGTTGCAGATGTTACAAATTTAAAGGAACTTAAGAATAATTCATTCGATATAGCTATTTCTTCACAAGTAATTGAGCATGTTTCGGATGATAAGAGAATGTTAAAGGAAGTTTATAGAATCTTAAAACCAAAAGGATATTTTTATGTTTCAACTGTAATAAAAAAATGGTATGGTTTTTGGGTCTATTGGAATGGCGAGTTTAAATTAGATCCAACGCACAAAAGGGAATATTCTTCCGAGGAGGAATTTATAAATTTGTTAGAGAAGAATGGTTTTCAAGTTTTAGAATGGAGAACAGAAAGAATAAGATACCCGTTGATAGATTTGATGGTCCGTTTTTTAATAGATGCAAATATAATTGAGCCAACTTCTAATTTTTATGTCAAACATTCGCATCTTGAGAAACTAAGGAAGCTTAAATTAGGAGTTATTGGGTATAGAACTATAGAAGTTCTTTCTCAGGTGAGGAAATGAAAATTAAAAAACCTTTAGTTTCAATCGTTATTCCAACTTACAATTCAGAGAAAACTTTGGCTAAATGTTTAGAGTCAATTAAAAATCAAACTTACAAGAACATTGAGGTTATTGTTGTTGATAAATTTTCAAAAGATAGAAGCGTTGAAATTGCAAAAAGATTTAGAGCAAAAGTTTTCTTTAAAGGACCAGAAAGAGCGTCACAGGTCAATTTTGGAGTGAAAAAAGCTAGAGGTAAGTATATTTATAGAGTAGATTCTGATTTTGTACTAGAACCAACTGTAGTTGAAGAGGCAGTCAAAAAATGTGAGGAGGAAGGATATGATGCTATTGCTATACACAATACTTCTGATCCTACTATTAGCTTTTGGTCAAAAGTTAGGAAATTTGAAAGAGATTGTTATAGGGATGATGAACTAAACATTGCTGCAAGATTTTTTAAAAAGGAAGTTTTTGAAACTATTGGTGGTTTTAATGAATCACTAGTTGCAGCAGAAGATTACGATTTTCACAACAGGTTGTTGGAAATGGGATTCAAAGTTGGAAGAATAAAATCTCAAGAAGTCCATATTGGAGAGCCTAAATCACTTTGGGAAATTGCTAAAAAGCACTATTATTATGGTAAAACCATCGGGGAATTTATAAAGGTAAATCCTCGAAAGGGTATAAAACAATTGAGTCCTATAAGACCAGCTTTTATAAGGCATTGGAAGAAATTTATAAGGCATCCTATTCTAAGTTTAGGGTTTATTATTTATCAGTTTGTTAGATATTTTTCAGCTGGATTGGGATTTTTAACAAGTGTAACAAGAAGTGAAAAAGAAAATGCATATACCAATCTGCCACAAGGAATCATAACATTGACTTTTGATGATTGCTACGAAGAAACAGTAAATAGCGTTATACCAATTCTATCTAGATATAATATTAAAGCTACATTCTATCTTCCAACCGGTCTCGTTGGTAAGAAGTTTGAAGGAAAAAAGATAGTTAGCGAGAATGGAATAAAAAAGTTAGTTAAAAATAATCATGAAATTGCTTCACACTCATATTCTCATATTCCAGTCTCCATTACTCTCTTAGATAATATTCGCAGATTTATGATATCGTTCTTTGGGTCGGAGAATAAACTAAATTTCTTAAGAAGATCCATAAATTTTATTTTTTTAAAAAGCCAAAGGGGAAAAAAAGAAAAATGTAGAAGAATATATAAATGATATTATAAAGTCTAAAAAAGCGATTGAAAAAAGATATAGAGTTAATTGCGTTTCTTTTACATTTCCTGGCGGGGCATATAATAACAAAATTCTAAATATGCTTCAGAGACTTGGATTTACTTCTGCAAGAACTTCTGATACAGGATATAATCACCTCAAAAAATTGAATCCCTATGCTTTGAAAGTTCAAATTTGGGATAGGTATACAACACCAGAAATAGCTAAAAAATGGGTTATGAAAGCCTATAGAAAAAGATTATGGTTAATAGAGGTTTTTCATCTAGTGGGGAGAAAAAATAATGATAACTATGAATATTTTACCTCAATTTATCATTTTAAAAAAATATTGAATTTATTAATAAAATGAAAACTCAGGGATTGTGGATACTTCCTCAGAAAGAAGTTATGGAAATATTTAGTAAGACGGTGAGAAAATGATTATAGCTTTTATGGGTAATGATGGGAGTGGGAAAACAACAATAGCTAAAGAGCTTGTAAAAATTTTTAGAGACTTAGGATTTGAAGTTATTTATAAACATGAGTATGAATATACAATCTTAAAATTTTTGTTTAGAGCTGTTGGAATGGAAAAAATCAGGTCTGAAAGAAAGAAGATGATAGTTAAAAGAGAGAAATCATGGAAGTATTATTTATGGCCTTTTTTAGTTTGGTTTGATGTACATTGTTCTCTTGTGTTTTTTAAGCTTTTAAAGAGAAAGGCAATCGTAATTTTTGATAGGTATCTGTATGACCATTATTTGAGTTTTAAGCACTTAGGATATTTAACAGGGCTTTCAGAGTTGTTATATACAAAATTTAGTTTAAAACCTGATATCGCCTTTGTCTTATGGGTTGAGCCACGAATTGCATATATGAGGAAAAAAAGAACGCATAATTACGACATAAGTTTCTATGTGGAACAGACTAAAAGGTACATTGAATTGTCAAAGATGTTAAGGGTAAACACTGTAAATACCAATAAGTCTGTTGTAGACACAGTTAACGAAATTTTTATGAAACTACCTGAGGACAAGCTTACTTATTTTTTAAGAAAAGGTATACAAAACAGGGTTTTATTTTCTGTTATTAAAAAATATAGCTTAAATTCCGCTTGCATGAAATTTAATCAAGCTTTGGATGAAAGAGATAAAAAGTTGAAAAAAACTTTTACAGTCGTTAAAGATTTGTTTGAAAGAAGCGGTGTTAGGAAATACTGTGTTATTAAAACTCTCACTTCAGAGGGCTGGATGGGGAACGATGTAGACATTTTAGTTTCTAAAAGTGATTTCGATAAAATCATTGGTAAACTTAAGGAACTAAATACGTCCAAAATTGTATTAATACACAAGTTTGGTGAAAAAGGCAAAGTTGACATTCATGTCCAAGATGGTTTTACTATAGATTTACATTCCTATATAGGTTGGAGAAATGTCGCCTTCATACCATCAGAGGACATTATAAACAAGAATCTTTTAGTTAAAAAGAGAAATAACATTTGTTTTGCTGAAGAGAAAGTCAACAGTATTATTATTCTAACACATGTTTTTGAAAAAGGATTCGTAACCTTAGATGAATATAACTTCTTAAGGAACCGTTTTGATGAAACGTTCATGCAAACTAATTTCCCGCATTTGCACGTTCTTCTTAGCGACTATATTTCATGGATAACGAAAACCTTAAGAGAAAAACGAAACCGTTCTTATCCATTATTTATTCCTATGCCCATCATAATCAAATGCTATTTGAAATTACTTTTTTACTCAAAAAACGGGCATAGCAACATGTTTTGGAAACTTAAAGCCATTGTAAGGGATATATCTTTCATGATTTTTTGGAGAATCCGATATATTCTCAAAAGCAAATTGCCTTTTGAGGGGTTTTCAGATGAACGCTAAACAGAAACATTTTTTTATGGCTTTTGCTCTTGACACAGCAATACTGACACTGCTTGTGTTCTACAAATTTAATTTCATTTTTCCTGATCACAACCAGTTTATTTTTTCAGGAGACTTTATCAGACCAATAACACTTGAAAGCTCAATTAAATATTACGTCTATCCGTTTGTTCTGAATGAACATGGCACATTTGTTGATCCCACATTCATAGTAAAAATACCATATTGGTCTCTAGTAACTCTTTTTTCATATATTGCATCCTTAAATTTATCTTACTGGTTGCTTATAGTGGTTACACAGATTTTAAGTGGTTTGTTTATTTCTACCTCATCACGAACTTTGTTTTCTCCAGAAAAGAAATTTTCATATTATATGATTCCTTTAGTTCCCGCGATTTTTGCAATTTTTTCATACCCTATTAACTATAGACCATACTGGCTTTTTTTACCGCTTCTACCTGGATTGTTGCAATGCGTGTTGATTATTTCATACAAAACTCTTATCAATCACAAACTGAGTATTCGGACTAAGCTTCTCCTTGTCTTAATTGGTTACTTGGCTATTTTACAAGTACATAATATTATTTTTATCTTAATTCCGCTTACGTCTGTTTTTCTCGTAACCGCGTTACTAGAGAAAAAAAGACTTGTAATCATCAAAGATTACTTGTTAATTACTTTCTGGCTATCTTTCCCCTTTTTTCTTTTTATGATCACCACTCTTATGGCATCTTTCGGCGGACAATTGCTGTCTCCTCCATATGTTTACAGTTACAATGTTCTTGAATTTATGAGCTCTAAAGCCAGTTTTGTAAATGCATTTACATTTAGTATTGGATTTTGGGAGAAAGTCGTCTATACGAATCTTGATAAGCTAATTACATTACTTATAGTATCTCTTGTTGTGATGTCATATTCTCTTATCAAAGAGAGAAAGTCCTTTCTTTTGTCAATCTTTCTGGCTTTTGTTATCTCCCTTTCTTTCCAGTTAGGTATAAATAGTCCAATCTACAAATCACTGTCAGATCCTAGTAACCAATTTGCTTGGATCTTACGCGATCCGTTTAAGATTTCACTTGTATCGTTGGGGTTATTTACTACAATTTTCACATTTACGATAAAACATCTCAGTATTAACGCCACCCCAAGTAAGAAAATACTTGCTTCGTTTATTATGGTTTTAGTAATTCTTTCTGTAGCTGTATGGTCACCAGCCACTAAGACATCAAAAATAATTCAACCATCAACAATTCCGAAAGAATATTTTACTGCTATAGATTATTTAAATGAAAATACAGATGGTTCACTTCTTTTCCTTCCCATCGAAGGGAAAAGGTATACATGGGCAGAGAATCCCTACCTACAAGGGTCATTTCTTGCTATGAGTTATCAAGGTAATTATATTGATTATACTGTAACAAGTAAAGAAGTAAAAGAATTGTTGATCTATGCTACAAGCACAAAAAATCTCAAGGCCTTACCTTTAGTCACAAGTGGGATCGTAATAGATGCATCGATAGAGGGAAGAAGTTCATGTTTTGATAAAATGGCTCACTATATTCTTAATAATTGCACTGAACACATTGTTAAACTAGGTGATTATCTGTATTTCTTGCCAAATGAAGAGTATTCTCGTTTTAGAATCGTTGGAGACCCTCTTTATCTTATGACTTCTACAGATTATATGTACCTAGGGTCTTTTGACGAATTTTTGAATATGGGTCAAGGTGTAGTTTTTTTCGACAGTTTCGAATGGCCACTAAGAAATGCAGAAGAGATAAAGTTATCCTCTAAGGTGACTAACCCTTCAATAGCATGGTCTTTAGGATATACTCACGAACCTTTGCACGGTCCTTGGCATTCCTATTTGGAAAAGTTTGGAATAGAAAATTGGCAATCAGATTACGGAAAAGGTTTGGTGTTTACTTGGGCACCAACTCAATTAATTTCTTCTGAAATTAATCCTTTAGAAGGTGATATTTCATATCGCTTTAATTTTGAAAATTCTATTAACTTCACAAATCTTTCTCCTCAATTCTTAAACCACTCTATTTCAGAAAAAGCTAAAGAAGGAAAACACAGCTTACAAGTAGAGGTTGTTAAAGGCAATACTTGGGACTGGAAAGTAATTTCCACAGATTATTTGCCAATTAAGCCAGACAATTGGTATCAATATAAAATTTGGATTTCAGGAAAAGATGTTAACGGGCTTCATTCAAAAGTAATTTACTACAATGAAACTAAAGGTGAAATAAAAGCTGATTATATCATTGGAGGTCAAAATGGAACTTTTGACTGGAAAGAATTTTCAGCTAATTTTCTCTCTCCATCAGATGCAAGATACATACAAATTCAGTTTTGGGTTTGGCAGAACAATAAAACAAACTCTTATTATTGGATTGATGATGTTAGAGTATATGACCTAACAAAATACACGAAACTAAATGATTTAAAAATGAATTTTCAAGTTAAAGAAAATGGCAATTATCATTTACTAATTCGATATTTTGAAAATCAGAAAGGCGAATCAATTAAAGTAATTCTAGATGATAAAGAAATTTCTTTGAATTCCAAAGATCAATTGAATAAATTCGTTTGGAAAGATTTAGGAGAATTCTATTTGGAGAAAGGCAAACATACTATAATTCTTAGAAATATTCAAGGTTTTAATGCTGTCAATTTGATTGCTGTTGTTCCGTCTCAAGAATTTTTAAACATACAAAAAGAGATTAAAGTTTTGCTCGAAAACAAAACAGTTATTTACATTTTAGAAGGAGAAAGCGACATTTATAACGAGAACGCTAACATAGAAAAAACGTCTCAAGCAAGCAACGGAAAAGTTCTTAACATTTTATCGAACGGAAAAGCTTGGCAAGAATTAGAGGTAGTAAAGAAAGGATATTACATGTTTGCATTTAATCTGAAGGGAAATTTTGAGGTTAAAATTGATAATTCAACATTCTTGATAAATTCAGATAGCTTAAATTTCACTTATATAGGACCAATTTATCTTGAAGAGGGTAAACACAAAATTGAAGTATTTCCTAGATCAAACCTAAAGCCCTTTATATGGAACTTTTCGAATGAAAACGAAGCAAATGAATGGAAGCAATCGACACCAGAAAACCAATTTAGTTCATTATACAGAGTCGAATGGGATAAAAACGAGAATGCACTAAAGATAGAATTATACAACTCAACTCGGGGATTGAAAACTATTGACTCGCCTTTAATTCCAGCAAAGTATGGAGATAAATACAAGTTTGAATTTTTTGTTAAAGCTGAAAACGGAGAATCAGTCCACTTTAAGATTTTTGAATTGAACTATTCGAAGCAATATGTTTACGGAACTTATGCCGAAGGAATTGGAGATGGAACGTTTGGCTGGAAAAAGATAGAGTATGAATATGAACCTAAAAATGTTTCTGTCTCGTATTTACAATTACAAATCTGGCATGGACATGAGACCAAAAAAACACTCCCCAATGTATTATGGATAACAAATGTGACAATTTATGGATACACAAAAAACTATTTTGATGTAATTTGGGCTTATTCTGTCAATTCTTCAAATTCAAACATCACTCTAGAAAGCTTGTTCAATGTAACTGAAATTCCAGCAAATGTCAAAAACTATTCAAAAATTAATCCGACTCTTTGGAAAGTTCAAGTAAATGCAACAAAACCTTTCATGCTTTCTTTTGCCGAATCTTATGATCCTCTCTGGGAAGCAAGAGTTTACAAAGATGGAAAAGTAGTAGAAAAAGCTAATTCACTTCCACTTTACGGAGTAATTAATGGCTTTTGGATTAGCACAACTGGAGATAACTTAGAAATTGTTATAAGATACAAACCTCAAGACTGGTTTGAAATTGGTTTAGTCATTTCTGGAATAACTTTTGCTTCTTGTTTGTTTTATCTATTCTATGATTGGAGAAGAAGTAAGAGAGATAAATGGGCAATTAAATTAGAATCAAAATTGAAAAATATAAAATTTGTTCGTTTTTTGAGTTTTATTAGTTACTCATAATCTTCTTTCTCATATTTTTCCTTATTTCTTAAAAAATCTATGAAAAGAAGAATTATTCCAATAACCAAAAAGTAATATGCATAGATAGCTATTAAGTTTGCCTTTTCTTCAAACCCTTGAGCTAATGTTATTGCAGATAGAATTAAAAGAAAGATTGCAACTGCAATTGGATATCTTTCATCCAATTTTAGTTTTAGAGATAATGGAATATAAAGTAATAACAAAAAGAATGCGAATTCATCAAAGCTCAGTTTTGGATATAACCAAAAGAGAAAATAAATATAAGAAAAGATTGCTATTATGATTAAAGAGAATTTCAAAGGATTTTTCTTTGCATATGATGCTAATGCTTTTATGTAAAGAGAAAAACTCTGTGCAAATTTCTTTAATTCTAATTCTTTTTCCTTTTTATGTCTTCTTTCTTCTTTCTTCAATTTTTTTGTTAAGATATTTTTCAAAAATCTTGATTTCAGAAGATTCGAAAGGTCTTGGAGATATAGAATCAAGGAAGCAACTCCTAAAATTGTTGTGAAGATGAAAAGCCTTTGCTCCACCCCTGGAAAAATGTATGGATATCTAAGCTTTATTAATAAAACCAATGCAGTTGCTATGCAAAGGCCAACAAAGATTAAGAGGATATTTTTTCTCATTTCTTTTTCCATATAAACTCAAATTAAAAAATGTTGAAAAATCATTTAAGATTATGTTTGATAGAAATCTTTTTTTTAATAAGATCATTGGTAAAAGATTTGATTATCTAATAATAATATTTCTTGCCTTCATAGTGATGTGGAACCTTCTTTTGCCAGGATATATTCTTACATTGGACATGATTTTTCCTCCGGATGTTTCAAAATCTGCAAAGGAATTTTTTTATGGATTTAAAGAAGGTTTTTACAATTCAGCACCAATAGTTTTTACAATTTATATTCTATCTTTTGCTTTTCCAATATGGTTTATTCAAAAGATTATCCTCTTAGGAATTTTGATAGTTTCAGGAATCTCTGCATATAAAGTATGCCCTTCAAGTAGAATTGGAAAAATTTTTGCAGCAATATTTTATATGATAAATCCTTATACATATGTAAGATTTCTTGCAGGACATTGGCATCTATTATTAGCTTATGCAATATTTCCATTTGTTTTTAAGGCAATGATAAATTTTTTCAGTAACTTTGAAGATAAAAGAAAGGCAATAGAATTTTCTTTATGGCTCACACTTCTTGGAATATTTAGCACTCACTATTTATTCATGTTCTTTTTTGTTTTTGTTATATTTTTTGTTTTTGAATTGGCTTTTAATAAAAAGAGATTTTTTGAGCAGAAGACCTTAAAAAAATTAATAAAAAACCTTTTTGTTATTTTCATAATATTCTTTTTTATAAGCTTTTATTGGATATCTCAAATATTTACAACAGAAACAATATTAACACAAATTGAAGAAAAGGATATAGCTTTGTTTTCTTCAAAACCTTCTCTTGATTTTAATGTTGCTTTCAATGTTGCGTCTTTGCATGGATTTTGGAGAGGAGGATATGATTATGCAAAGTATCATATTCCTTTTTGGTATGTGATATTTATTTTCATTCTATTTTTATCTGTTTATGGCTTTGTCGAATCTAAAGAAAAGCAAAAATATCATCTAGCATTTATAGGAATATTTTCTTTTATCATAGCTGTTAGCAGTGCTATAAATTATTTTTCTCATTTGTATAATTTCCTTTTTGAGAACCTTTTGTTTTTTAAAGGCTTGAGAGAGCCGCACAAATTTGTTGGAATTTTAGCATTTGTTTATTCTTATTTTGGTGGAATTGGAGTTGGAAATTTAAAAATTCACAAAAATGAAAAGATATCAAAAGCATTCCAAATAGCAATGCTTATTTTGCCGCTAATTTATTCTTATACAATGCTATTTGGTTTTAACAATTGGCTAAAAACAATAGATTATCCAAAGGATTGGTATGAAGTAAATGATTTTTTGAATAGTGATAAAGAGGATTTTAAGGCGTTATTCTTACCATGGCATTTATATATGGATTTCAAGTGGATAGAAAATTCAGACAAAAGGATAGCAAATCCTGCCCCATCCTTTTTCAATAAAACAATAATAAGCGGAGATAACATAGAGGCAGGAGGGATATATTCCCAATCTCCTAATAAAATATCAAAATACATAGAGCTTTTGATTTCTGAGCATGAAAAAATAAAAAATATTGGAAAACTTCTATCCCCGCTTAACATAAAATATATTATTCTAACAAAAGAGGTTGATTGGAAGAATTACTTGTGGTTAAAAGAGCAGGAGGATTTGGAAATCATAAAAGAGACAGAGAATTTCATAATATTTTTGAACAAATATCCTATAGCAAATGTATATTTAGCTAAAGACCTAAAAATTTTGGAAAATTTAAGCGATATAATAGAAACTTCTAAAAAAGAGGATATATTAAAATATGTCTATATTCTAAAAGATGGCTTTAATGAGAAAGAGGAAAAAATAGGAAAAGACTATGAAGAAAAGGAAAATAAATTTGAAGACATAAGCATAGAATTTCATAAAAAGTCTGAGACAGAAATAGATGTAAAGATCAATTTTTCGGAAATCTCTGAAGAAAAGATATCAAAAGAAGATGTAAGATATTATTTAGTTCTTGCTGAAAAATATTCACCTTTTTGGAGATTACTATCATCAGAAGGTAAAGAGCCATTTGAAGAACATATTGCAAATATTGGCCTAACAAACGCATTTTTAATAAAAGATTCCAATAAAAGCTTTCCTTGCATAATCTCATATAATAAGCCGCAGTTTTATTTATTCTCATTGATTTTCTTTGTTTTGGTGCTTATATTTTATTTTAGCTCCTCGAAAAAGCAGAAAAGCCCAACAAAAACTTTTTATATGCCCAAAGGTATAAATAAAATAAAAGGAACTATACTTTTGTGATGCCGATGAGAAAAAATGGCATTTTGAAGAATTCTAAGGTCATTTCAATAATCTTGACAATAATTATTATTCTAGCAATATTATTTTCTGGCCCAGCAAGTGCTGTTAATGTAGGATTTTTGAATGTTCCAGCAGAAGCAGAAAAAGGTGAATCAGTAAACTTTCAGACATATGTTGATATTGAAACAAATGAAATAGTGCCTTTCCAAAACTTTACTGTAGTAATAGGAAATGTTTCGTGTACATTTGATATCAATGGAAACAATTTAACAGAATGTTCAGGAATTACTATAACACCAATTTATAATTATAAAAGCTATGGATATGGAGAATTATTTGGCTATGGATATGGATATGATAAAACAACATGGGGATATCAGAATTATAGTTTTGGTTATGGATATGGTTATGAGTATGGTTATGGATATGGATCTCCAAATTATTCAACTTCAGAGATTGTTTTTAACATAACTTGGAATACATCAAATTATTCAGATGGTAATTACTCCTTAAGATTTTATGCTGAAGCAAGCTCTGGTGATAAATATTATCTATTTTCCTCATCAGAGGAAAAAATTACAATAACATCGCCAACCACCACAACAACTACAATACCAGCCACAACATCAACTTCAACCACCACTATAACCACAACAATATCTCAAGCCGGAGGTGCAGTAGGAACACCATATTCTCCAAGAAAGATGGTATCTTACCTACAAAAAGCAATAGGAGGAAATACATATACATTTGATTTCTCTGGTGCAAGGGATTTGTTAATAAGCTCAATAGATGTAAAGTTTGCCTCTGATTCAAGAGATGTTTCGATCTCTGTTGAAAGGGTAGATAACCTACCCACAGGAGCTACATCACCAGTGGGAGCGATAATTTCAGAATCAGGAAAGGTTTATACATACTTTATCATTAGATGCAATGTGCCGAATGAGAATCTTTCACAAGTGACAATAAAATTCAAAGTACCAAAAAGCTGGATAAAAGAAAACAACTTAGATCCTAATTCAATATTCTTAGGAAGATATACAACAATATGGACAAAACTTTCTACAAGCTTGGTAAGTAGTGATAATGAATATTATTACTATGAAGCAATATCTACAGGATTTTCTGTTTTTGCAATATTTGGAGAAACTATAACACAAACAACAATACCAACAACACTTACAACCATTCCAACAACCATTCCAACAACCACAATATCTCCACAAACCACAGTTACCACAACAACACCAACAATTTCAAAGACAGATAAAATGGAAATTATAAAGAATACGATAATAATTTTGGTAGCAATAGGAGTAATATTAGCAATAATTCTAAGCTTTATAAAGCTTTATAAGAAACCTAAAAGTTCCTAAAATTTCTTATTTTTGAAAAAGCCTTTTTTGAATGGAATTATAGCAAAGTTTTAAATTTAAAATACTTAAAACAAACTTAAATCTGTGAATAAAAATGTCACTATTATTAATTTTTTGGGGATATGATCCAGAAGGAAGAGAATGGTTTCGAAATAGGAAAGGAGAGTTTTTCTTTTGTGAAAGAAAAGATGGAAATAAGTTAATATTAAGAAAAGCAAATATTCCGCAAGATATATCTCCAAATTTTTATCCGACCATTATTGAAGACACAAGAAATCATTCTTTGTATATATTTTTAGGAGTTTATAAAGTTAAGAATAAAGCAAAAGAAGTATACTGGGGAGAAGATGGAAATCTTTACTCTTTAGTAAACCTTCCAATCTTAGGGGATAAAGAGCTTCTTTCTCCTCTAGACGATTCAGAAAAAGAAATTATAAAAAGAGATATAGGATATTTAGCAGAATATTACGGATTTATATGAGGTTTTTTGATATGGCAAAATTAAATCCAATAGAACATAAAAAAGCAAAAAGAGTTTTTACCCCTTTTGGATATGAGTTATATTTAGCAGAGGATAAAATATTCTTAGGTTTCAGGTATGGAGATGATGTTCTGTTAATAGAGATAAAAGAAACAGATATATTTAATTCTAAAATATACAAACCTATAGAGGATTTGGAAAGTGAAATATTAGAAGATAGAGTTTTCGGAATTTTGGTTAATTCTGAAAAATCAGAGCCACTTTATTTTTCTTCAATTAAAAAATTTAAGCCAAAAACGATTTTCAGAGATTTTAAAAAATAAAAAATGAAATTAAAATTATGAAAAAGAAGCTTTCAATAACAATTGATGAGGAAATTTTGAAATATATCGATTCCTTAATTGACAATAAAAATATAAAAAATAGGTCTCAGGCAATTGAAAATTTGGTTAGAAAAAGCTTTGAAGAAAAAAGAAAGGCAATAATTCTTGCGGGTGGAAAATTAAGTAGCCTGAAATACAAAGGTATATACAAACCTCTTGTTAAAATAAATGGCGAAGAAATAATAAAACACATAGTAAAAACATTAATAAAATATGGAGTTAATGAGATAATAATTTTAACGCCAATTACAAAAGATTTTATACCTATTTTAAGCGATATTCAAAATATAAAAATATCTTATATTGATGACAAGAAAGCAGGGACAGCCGGAGCTATAAAGATTTGTGAGAAATTTATAAATTCTGATTTTTTTGTTGTTTCTGGAGATGTTTATTTCAATTTTGATTTAAATAAGATGTTTTTGTTTCACAAATCTTCTGGGTCAATAGCAACAATAGCAGTAACCACAACAAAACTAAATGAAAGTAAAGATCAGATAGAAATAGAAGGAACGAAAGTAATAAAGTTTGATTATGCATCGAGGGAAAGAACATTTTATATAAATGCAGGAGTATACGCGATGAGCCCAGAAATATTCAAGCTTTTGCCTAAGAAAGGCTCTTTAGAAAAAGATGTTCTTCCAAAAATAGCGAAAGAAGGAAAGATAAGCGCATATAACTTATCTGGAAAATGGGTTCATATTCAATAAAAATTCTAAACTATTTAATTCACTAAAAAGAAAAAGATTTAAATATTAACTTTTAAAATAAGTAGTATAAGGTAGGATAGAGTAGGATAATTTTAAAAAGAAAGATGAAAAAATGAAATACAGAGCAGCATTTTTTGATATTGATGGGGTGCTAAAAGAATATAGCCCTCAAGAAGCACCAAAAGAATTTGAAAAAGAAGCTATAGAGGGCATCTCTCTTTTAAAAGATAGAGGAATTATTACAGGATATGCTTCTGGAAAATGTGTTGATTATTTGGAAGGATGTGCGGAAATTTCTGGAATTTATGATGAAAGAGATATTTTCATAGGTGAAAATGGTGGAGTGATAAAATTTTCTGGATCAAAAAGAATTTACGATAAACATATGGAGGAAATTAGGAAAGCAAGAGAAAAGCTTGAAAGAAACAGAATAGGAAGAGATATTTATTTAGTTCGAATTAATGGATTATATATTCCTTTGAGAGAGGAAGAAAAAGAGTCGTCAATAACCCTTTTATTTTCTCCAGAAATTGAAAGGCAATGCAAAAATTTCAGAAAAGAGCTAAAAGGATATTTTGATGGCTTAGATGGTTTAGATTTTGTTTTTGGTGAAAGTTATGTTGATATAAACCAAAAAGGATGCAACAAAGGATATGCAATAAAAAACATTTGTGAAGAGCTTGGTTTAGACTCAGGTGAAATAATTGCTGTTGGTGATGGAATAAATGATATTCCTATGTTAGAAATAGTTGGATTTCCAGCGTGCCCTTCAAATTCTAAAGATGATGTTAAGAAGATTGTTACAAAAAGAAAAGGTTATGTTGCAAAAAATCCTGTAGGAAAAGGAACAAGAGAAATATGTGAATATGTGTTAAGAAATTAAAAAATTTGAAAAAGAAATAAAAATATCAAAATAAAAACTGAAAATAAAATTTAAAAAAGGATGAAAAAATGAAAGATGTTCTAGCAATAGGAGAGCTTCTTATAGATTTTATAGGAGGAGATAAATCTTTAGAGGAAACAGAATATTTTAAAAAATGCTTTGGCGGAGCTCCAGGAAATTTTGCCATAGCCTGCTCAAGGCTTGGATTGAAAACATCGATAATAAGCAGAGTTGGAGATGATGCCTTTGGAAGATTTTTAATAGATGTTTTAAAAAGAGAAGGAGTTAACATAAAATATATTCAAATAGATAAAAACAATAGGACAGGCCTGGCATTTGTTTCTCATATAAAAGAAAGGCAATTCCTTTTTTACAAAGGAGCTGAAATGTTTATAGAAGAACCTAAAAAAATAGAAGATGTAAAATATATTTGCTTTGGTTCTATTCCATTAATATATCAAAAATCAAGAAGCACGGTTTTCAAAATTATAAACAAAATGAAAGGAAAAGCAAAGATATGCTTTGATCCGAACATAAGATTAAATTTGTGGAAAAAAGATACGAAAAAATGGGTAGAAAAGGCTTTGGGATATGTTGATATTCTTCTTTTAACAGAAGATGAAGCAAAATTTATTTTTGAACACAATAATTTAGAAAAGATAATAGAAGATATTAGAGAAAGATTTGAGATTATTGGAATAAAGATGGGAAAGAACGGCTGTATGATAATTAAAGAGAATATGAAAATAAAATTACCAGCATTAAAGGTTAAGGTTGTGGACACAACAGGTGCAGGAGATGCTTGGAATGCTGGCTTTTTATATGGAATGATAAAAGGATTTGATATAATTACAACAGGAAAGATTGCAAATATATGTGGAGCATTTTGTGTAAGTAAGAAAGGTGCTATTACTGCTTTACCTAAAGAAAAGGATGTTTTGAAGATTTTGAAAAGAATTTAGCTCCTTTCAACTCTTGAAAATTCGCAAAGTTTAGCAATAGGACATTTATTGCATATCGGCACTTTTTTACAATAATTCTTTGCAAGCTCATCTAATAATGCATGATATTCTTTGTATATTTCAATATCTCTAGGAACATTTTTTTCAAAAAGATTTTGCAAAGAATCATAATCTATCTTGTCAAAGCCTAATCTAGACATTATTCTTTGGGTATATGCATCTATTACAAAAACAGGTTTATCATAAGCATATAGCAATATAGCGTCACAAGTTTCTTTTCCTATCCCCCAAACATTTAGCAATCTCTTTCTCGTTATCCTTCCTTTTAATTTAGCAATCTCTTTTAATTTCTTAGCTTTTTGTTTATAATATCCTGAAGGTTTTATAATATCTGCAAGCTTTTCCATAGGCATTTCTAATATGGCTTTTCTTGAGAAAGCATTATTTTCATACAAATTCTTTATAGCCTTTTCAACATTTTTCCAAGCAGTATTTTGAGTAAGAATAGCGCCTACAATTATCTCAAACCTCTTATTTTTCTTATTAATAACAGGCCACCAATTCTGCTTTCCAAAATGTTTTAAAAGCAATTCATAAATTTTTGTAAGTTTTTCTTTATTTTCGTTGTTCATATACATTTATATTTTCTTTCTAAATAAATTTTTTAGTGAGAAATAAAATGAAAGAAAAAGAAATAAAGGGCCTTTCCTCGGCAGAAGCGAACAAAAGGCTTAAATTTTATGGAAAGAATGAGATAAAAAAGGAAAAAAAGGTCTCTGGAATAAAAATCTTTCTTTCTCAATTTTCCTCACCATTAATTTTGCTTTTAATCTCCGCAGCTGTAATTTCATTAATATTAAATTATCAAACAAAAGAGTTTCTTGACACGATATTAATTTTTGCAATAGTTTTTGCCTCTGCTATTGCAGGCTTTATACAAGATTATAAAGCAGAAAAAACAGTAGAAAGCCTGAAAAAAATGGCAACTCCTAAGGCAAGGGTCATAAGAGATGGAAAAGAGCATGAGATTTTATCTACTCACATAGTGCCAGGAGATATAATTGTTTTAGAGAGCGGGGACATAATACCAGCAGATGCAGAAATAATAGAGGGTATGCTACAAATAGATGAATCAATTCTAACAGGAGAATCTACAGCAGTAACAAAAAAGAAAAATGAAAAGATATTTTCTTTCTGTTCAGTATATACAGGAAAAGCAATCGCTAAAGTAATAGCTACTGGGATGAATACTGAAATAGGAAAAATTGCAGAAAAGGTACAGGAAATAAAAGAATCAAAAACACCCTTTGAAATACAGATAGAAGAATTTACAAAAAGAGTGATATATATTACAATCCTCATAATAATTTTAACATTCTTGGCCGGATTCCAAAAGTTTGGTTTTTTTAATTCATTTCTTCTTGCAATCTCCTTAGCTGTAGCTGCAATACCAGAGGGATTGCCAGCAGCGACAACAATAGCTTTATCCTTGGGAGCAAGAGAAATGGCTAAGAAAAATGCTTTGGTAAGAAGGCTTTCGATTATAGAATCTTTGGGTTCTTGCAATGTTATATGCGTTGATAAAACAGGAACAATAACAGAAGGAAAAATGAAAGTTATAGATATATTTTCTTTTGGAAAAAATGATTTTGCTACATATTGCTGTTATTTTTGTAATAATGTGAAAAAAATAATCAAGAATGGAAAAGAAGAGTTTGTTGGAGATGAGACAGATTTGGCTTTGTTTGAATTCTCAAAAAATAAGGTTAAGATAAAAGGAGAAAGGATAGAGGAGATACCATTTTCTTCAGAAAGAAAGATGATGTCTGTTGTCTACAAATTTTCTAATATTAAAAAATTCCGAAAAAACCTATCTAAGGATACAATAGTTTTTTCTAAAGGTGCGACAGAAGCAATTTTAGAGAAATGTAGTAAAGTCTTAATCAAAAACAAAATTGTAAAATTAGATAATAAGCTAAGAAAAATCATAGAAGAAAAAAACTATGAATATGCTTCCCAATCTTATAGGGTAATAGCCCTTGCATTCAAATATTATAAAAAGCCGGTAGAAAAAGACCTGGTATTCTTGGGATTGGCTATACTTCTTGATCCACCAAGAAAAGGCGTAAAAAAAGCTATTAAAGAATGTTACTCGGCTGGAATAAGGGTTATAATGCTTACTGGAGATAATCAAGAAACAGCAAAAGCGATTGCAAAACAAATAGAATTAAAAACGAATGGAGCAATAACAGGAAAGGAATTGGATAATATGAGTGAAAAGCAACTGAAAGATGCATTAAGAAGTGGAATAAACATATTTGCAAGAATTTCCCCATTTCACAAGTTTAAAATAACCAAAGCATTGAAAAACGAAAATGTAATTGCAATGACAGGGGATGGTGTAAATGATACATTAGCATTAAAAGAGGCTGATATTGGAATAGCGATGGGAATAAGAGGAAGCGAAGTTGCTAAGGAAGCGAGCGATATAATTCTTTTGGATGACAACTTTGCTACAATAAGAAATGCAATAAAAGAAGGAAGAAGAATTTTTGAAAATATAAGAAAGTTTGTTAATTATTTGCTTTCTTGCAATATAGCAGAGGTCTGTGTCATATTTTTAGGTTCTTTGTTTTTCCCTTTTGTTCTTCTTTATCCTGTTCAAATATTATGGATAAATTTGGTAACTGATGGATTGCCAGCAATTGCATTGTCTTTAGATCCTGCAAATCCAAATATTATGAAAACAAAACCAAAACAAAATGAGATCTTGGATAAAAGATTGATGAAGATGGTTGTAACTATAGGAATAGAGATTTCAATTATATTGTTTTTATTGTTTCTGTTTTCTTTTGAAAGGTTTGGTTTAGAAAAAGCAAGGTCAATATTATTCACAGGTTTTGTTGTTTTTGAATTTGTTAGAATAGGTGCAATAAAATATTCAGAAGGCAATACAAAAAATTTATTGAAAAATAAGCTTTTGTTGTTAGCTATGCTTGCTTCACTTCTTCTTCAGCTTATTATAATTTATTCTCCACTCTCAAATTATTTCGGTGTTGTATCTTTAGGATTTATTGAATTGCTAATTTTGATTTTTTCAGCAATAATATGCTTTTTAATAAGCATATTAATAACCAGATTGATTTATAAGAAAGATTAAAATAAAAGATTCGCTTGAATAAAACTCTTTGAACTTTTTTATTGTCAAGCAAATAATTTTCATAAAAACCAAAGCTCCAAAAAACTTCATCCAAAGCCACAATCTCAATATTCTAAGAACCTTCTCAATATTCTTTAAAAATCCGGAGATGAAACACCTTATTTAAATTTTTGCTGTTAATATTTTGGTAATATCTGATAAATTGATTTGCATGAAAAGGTCTTCAAATATTACCGAAAAAGAGAAGGATTCAAAAGGCTCAGAAAAAACAGTAAAAATATTTGCATTAGCTTCTTTTCTAAATGATATGGGCTCTGATATTATATATCCTATATGGCCAATATTTGTTACAAGTGTTTTGAATGCACCAATGACAATCTTAGGCTTTATAGATGGCTTAGGAGATGCAATTGTTTCAGTCTCGCAAGCAATCTCAGGATATATTTCTGATAAGATAAGAAAAAGAAAAGTTTTTGTGTGGAGCGGATATTTCTTAGGGTTTTTGTCTAGAATTGGATATGCATTTTCCGCAACATGGCATCATTTAATTCCTTTCAGAGTTTTGGATAGGTTTGGTAAGATTAGGGCTGCACCAAGAGATGCTATTGTTGCAGACATTTCAAATAAACAAAACAGAGGAAGAAATTTTGGATTAATAAGAGCAGCAGATAATTTAGGTGCTTTGTTAGGAATAATATTATGTTTTTTACTTTTGGGAATTCTTGGTTATAGGAACCTGTTTTTATTAGCTTCAATACCTTCATTGTTAAGTGTTTTATTGATTATATTCTTTGTTAAGGAAAGCTCTAGGAAAACAAAAAGGATTTATAAAGGGATTTCTCTTAAAGATTTGAGCAAAAATTTCAGGTTGTTTCTGTTTTTAAACGCAATATTTGCATTAGGTTCTTTCAGCTACTCCTTTTTGATGATATTTGCTAAGGAATTCGGATTTTCAGAATATTATCTTCCACTGCTTTATCTTTTGTTTACATTGATAGCATCAATCTTTTCCCTACCTTTTGGAAAGCTTTCTGATAAAATAGGAAGAAAGAATGTTTTGCTGATTTCATATTTTCTTTGGATTTTGGTTTGCTTTACAATAGTTAATGCATCTTTTGCTAAAGAGCTTATCATTTTATCATTCTTTTTGTACGGAATGCATAAAGGATCTTTTGAGCCAGCGCAAAAGGCCTTTGTTTCAGAATTATCGAATCCAAAATATAGAGCAAGCTCCTTAGGTTTGTTTCAAATGATTGTTGGATTATGCGCCTTGCCCTCATCTCTAATAGCAGGAATTTTATGGGATAAAATAAGCTTATTTGCTCCGTTTTATTTATCAATCTTCTTAACATTAATATCAATAGGAATTCTAGGAATTGTAAAAACAAAATAATTTTCTAGGAATTTTAAAAGATTGAAAAAGATTTGAAAAATCAAATCTAAAATTTTCAAAATGGGCCCGGAAGGATTCTCGAATTTTGAATTGAAGATTCAAAATTTTCGAACCCTCGACCTGCTGGTCCGAAGCTTCGGCAATTTTCAGCCGCTCTATCCAACTGAGCTACGGGCCCTTTTACAAAATTAAAATTATAAAAGCAAAATTAAAATTATGAAATCAGGTAAAAAAATGAGCATGTTCATGCTTCTCGGAATTTTGTTAGTTATAATAATATCTTTCTCATTTTTTCACTTAATCACTAAGGACATACTTTTTTCTATTTCAATATCTCTTCTAATCACATCTTTCTTGATCACAACCTCAAGTGCAGAAATAGCAGGATTAAGAAATTTTTTGTTATTTTCAATGTTTGCATTTTTAATTTTAATTACAATAATTTTGTTTGTTTTTAATGCCTTAAACCTTACTACAATAAGCATCGCTTTTGTTTTAACATCCTTTGCAATCTTCTGTCTTGTTATATTTATATTATTGTGAATTAAAATCTTTATTAGTGGTTATATGGTTTGGGCATCAACAAAATTAACAATCTGGGATTATATATATAGAGATATAAAAACACTAAGTTTTTCATATAAAGGAAAGAATCCAGAACTTCTTTATAAAAAAGTAAAAGAGCTCTTGAAATATGTTTTTGGAATACTTCCAGGAGGCTTTCAAGAAAAATCTTATTCAATAAATAAAACAGATAATGGATTGGAATTTGAGGCAGAATGGGAGGCAATAAGACAATTAGATGATTTTAGTTATTTAAAAGTAGATATAACAATAAGAGGATTTTCTTCTGGTGGAGTAGGAAAGGTATCAATAAGTTATAGACCAGTTCTAATGACAGAATATCCTCAAGACACATTTTGGCAGCAAAGCATTTTTTATGAAATTTTAAGAAGAATATGGCACACCTTATTTTACAGAAAAAAGAGAGATGAATATTACGAGCTCGGAAGAGAGCTTAGTGAAAAATTCGAAAGCGAATTAAAAGAATATATGCAAAAGATTGGTTGAGTATATGCCATCAATAAGTATTGTAGATGATTTATTATATCCAAGAGATAAGATAGAGATAAAATTTTCTGGAGAGAATGTTGCATCAATATGCAATCTCATAAGGCCAATATTAGAAAGGGTTTTGCAGGTTGAAGCAAAGGATACATATGAAAGATTATTAAAATGGGATAGTACATCAAATCCAAGAAGTTTTTATAATGAGTGGACAACAAATAAAGAAGAGGATAAATGGACAGTATATTCTTTCAAAATAATTATAAAAGGTAGTCAAGACATAAATACAAGAAAAGGAAACGTAACAATAGAAATATATTCTTGGCTAAAAACATCTTATGAATACTCTAATTTTATTCAAAGGTTTCTATGGATATTATATAATCGAGTTTTTTATTATAAGAGAAGAAGAGAATATATGGAAAGAGGAAAATGGCTTACATTTCAATTAAGAGATGAAATAATGAAGGCACTAAATATCCCAAAAATAACTGAAGAGTGATAAAATGGTTTTTGAAAGTCTTAAAAAAAAGTTTAGGAAAAATAGCGGTATAGAGGAATATGAACGAATAAAAGCAGAGATACTTTCTCAAAAATCTGAAGATAAAAAAGCAGAGATAGAAAAGCCTTTGATAGAAAGCTTTAGAACAGGAAGGAGATTTGGAATTAGAGAAGAAACTCCTACTCATGAACTTATTTTAAGAGAGCCTCTAGAAAGGAGAATAGAAGAAAGAGCGGAAAGATTTAAAAGGGAGGAGCGAGAAGAATATGAACCAGGCTTTTTAAGATTTTCAGAACCAAAGCCAATAACTGAAGAGAGTTATGGAGATGTAAATATTGATCAAAGGCTAAGAATAATAGAAGAGCAGCTTTCTGCTATAAAAGTTCAGAATGAGCTAATAATAGAGAGAATAAAAAGCTTAGAGAGAAGGTTGGGGTATGTTTAGATTTTTGAGGCAATTAGTTAATATTTATTTTCAACAATTTCTTAAAAAATCATAGCTGCATTATACAACAATTAACGAATCTTTTATTATTTTTGTTTTTTCTTCTAAGGAGAATCCAATATTTTTTAGGAATAACTGAACCCTTGTTTTGCCTTTTATTTCTAAAATAAAGACTTTTCCAGACTTTGAAATGTTTGAAGATATACCTTGAGATAAAAGAAGATTTTTTACATTTCGTAGATTTTCTAATGATTTGCTCGCTACTCTTATTATAACTCTTTTCCTAACCCTTTTTTCATCTTTCTCTTTTTTTATTTTGACATATCCTTTTATATCAAAATACCCCCTAAGAAAACCTTTTATGAAATCTTCATTTCTTTTTTTGAAATATTCATTTTCAAATTTTTTCTTTATTTCTTCCAATATTAACTTATTGTCGAATTTTATTGTTATTGATATAAATAAGTTATTTTCAATCATCTTTATTTTTTTTATTTCAAGATTTTGTAGATGATCGGTAATAATTTCAGAAAGCGTCTTATTTTTTATTCGGATTTTCATAGATTTTTTACCAAAACTTCCTCTTTCAAGAAAAATTCCAGATATGTATCCAAAGCTATAAATGCTCTTTAAATTAAAGTTATAAAAGCTTTTAATAAAGTTCATTTCATTTTCTTTCATATAAACTCCTCATAGAGTAATAACATTTACTTTAAAATTAAAATTTTTATTTTATAGTGGCCCCACGTCTATTTCATATGAAATTCATATTTTTATTTATGAATTTTTGGCCATTAAAATACCTCTTTTAGGTAGTTATTAGAAAGCTAAATAAAGCGAGTAGATAGCCTAAGGTTTTCATGGAGAAAGAAAATAAGAGATACAAATACAAAACAAAAATAAGAAAAGCAAATAAAACCGAGATGCAAAGCTAAAAACTTGCAAAAATATAAAAATGAGCGGGGGCTGGGAATTTCGTTTTTAAAAGTCGAACCCAGCTGAACCGCTTTCTTCAAGCACTGCAGGCGGTCGCATTGCCGCTCTGCCACCCCCGCATATTTAAAAATTTTATCTCATAATTTTTTAAAATTTCTTTTTCTTTATAACTGAAATTCCTTAAATAAGCTCAATTTGTTTCTTTAATAAAATAAAAAACTTCAAAAGCTATCTTTTTAATATTAAAATTAGGTTTTAAATAAAAAAGACAAAAAATTATTAAAAACAATCAAAAAGGACAAATATTGATTTTTAAACTTTTAAAAGAATTTTTTATCTTTTTTATTAGATTTTAAAAAATTAAAAAATTTTTAAAATTTTCAACTGAAATCGTTTCAAGTAAATTATATATAAAAGCTTTAACATAAGTAATATTGTAATGCTTAAAGGCCTCTATATCGTTGATATAGAGGCTTTATTCACGAGTGATAAAAAGGTGAAAAATAAATGCAAAGGTTAGGTAAAATCCTAACCGCAGGTGCCTTGTCTGCAGTAATGTTAGGAGCAACAATAGGCTTTGCTGCAACGCTTGCTGATTATCCATCCCCTTTCATAGAAGATGGAAGAGTAAATACTTTGGTAGTAGTTGGAGAAAGGGCAGCTACAGCTGACGTGGTAGGTGCTATAAATCTTGCTGCCAGACTTGGTAGCGAGGTTGGTATTGAGGGCACTTGCCCAGCTTGCCCTGCAGTTGAAGGAGTAACAACCCTAAGAGGTGGGGTACAGATAGCAAGCGATGCATTGAAGCCTTTCATAAATACAGAGTTTGACAATGTAAAATCAACAATAACATCAACAGATTTGCCAGATTTGCTTGGAACAAAAACATTTACAGACAAAGATGGAACCACAATAACATATTATGAGCAAATACTCCTAGGCAATCAGAAGGTATTGTATGGAAAGGGAACAGACTTTACAAATCCAGACCTCTATGTAAGCTTTACCAGCAGCAATCCATATACACTAAGGATATTGTTTATTGGAGGTTTGGCTTTAAGTAAAGTCGACACAACATATAAAATAACACTATTTGGCAAGGAATATACCTTTGGCTCAGAAACAAATGCAACAAATAAGAAAATAGAGCTTTACTCCACAACAGGTGCTACAACAATAACCTTGGATGAAGTTGGAGAAAGCCAAACTGTTACTGTTAGTGGCAAAACCCTAACATTTGAGCTAAAGGGTTGGTCATCTGACGGTACAAAGGCTTATTTGTATGTAAATGGTGCACCAACTTCTCCATATGGTTGGCAAGAAGGTAGCACTTATACAGTAAGCGGAGTAAAGATTTATGTAAGCGATGTTTCAGTTGTTAGAACAGGTGCACAAGCAGAATATGGTACAGTAACACTATTCGTAGGAACAGATAAGATATTAATGGAGCATGGACAGAACCTTAAAAAGAATGATGAGCAATTACCGAATGTTGATGTAAGCTTTTCAACATCTGGAAGCGGTGAAGACACAAAGGTCAATTCCATAGATATTACAGTAGCTCCTGATATAGATACTTATATGAAAGATGGAGAGACATTTACTGATCCTGTGTTTGGTTCATTCAAATTCAGTTTGAATGGCCTAACACCAGGATTGAAAAGTGCTACAAGAGATTTAATAAAGGTTGAAAAGAGCGGAACAAATAAGGTAAAGCTCACATTCACAAACAAAGAAGGAACAACATATTCATTCAACATCTTCTATTATAATACCAGTGCAGGTTCATGGGACATGTCATATGACGGAAGCCACAAGATAGTAGCAAAAAGCGAAGATACAGCAGTATCCCTTGGTGATTATGTAATATTATCAGACCCAGACACAAAAGCAACATATGTCTACAGATTAGCAACACATTACACAGGAGGACCAAATAAATATGCAACATTCACAGATATAACCACAGGTTCTTCAATAAAAGTTTATGAATCTGACCCATACATAAGATTGGGAGAAAATTCATTCAAGGTGCAAGGTATAGGTTCAGCAATAAAAGTAGACCTTAATGGAGACGGAAATGTGAATGCAAGTCAAGGAGTAAATATATACACAAAAACAGGAGCAGTATTAAATGTAACTGCAACATCCAATGACAAAGTTAAAATAACAGAGACTCCGATATATAGTTTGAGCGGAGAGCCAACAGGAACATCTATAACAGCAACAGCGTCATATTCTTCTAATGACGTAAGCTTTAGCTTATCCGGAATAACAACAAACCAGTTCGGCTCTGAGAACAGATACGGAGGAGTAACAGATTATGGTACATATGTTGAGCATGATACAGATGCAGACACAATAAAGATTTACTACCCAGGTAATAGGCCAGCATATGCACTTGTTGCTGTTGGAGCAAATCCGGTATGGTCAACAACAGAAGCCACACCAGGAACATCAGCAATAACCTACAAGAAATCTGTACCTGTAACAGTACCATTAGCAGTATTAGATTCTGAAGTGACAAGTGCTCATAGAGCAGAAAAGCATTTGATACTAGTAGGAGGACCTTGCGTTAATAGTTTGGTAGCAGAGCTTGCTACAGCAGGAAAGCTCACATATGAAGGTTCTCCACTAACATGCGATGCATGGAATGCAAGAACATATGCTGGCGATGTTTTCGGTTTGTTAACACTTGTTGAAAACGCATTTGCTACAGGAAAAGTAGCATTGGTTGTTGCAGGTTCAAGAGCCGAACAAACAAGATGGGCAACATCCATACTACAGAACTTTGATCAATACAATCTAAGAGGCACTGCGGTTAAGATAACAAGCCCAAACACAATAGAAACAATATAAATGATATAAGTTTGGGCCAATTTTCAATTTTTTCTTTTTCTTTTTTCATCCTAATTCTGTTTTGTTAAACCTTTTTTAGAACATAAAAAAATCAAGGCAATATTCTGCAAACCTCATAATATGTTATATCAGATTCCCCATCAACAATAGCCCAGAGCATTCTTGCTCTTATATTATTTGCAAGTCTTACTGCTCTAGATAATTCATAAAAGGAGCATTTATAATCCTCTGGAACACAGAAAACAACCCATTTTGTATGTTCTTTTTGCGTTTTTGGACCTTTCTTTAATTCTACTCCTCTTTCATAACATCTAAAGTCACAACCAAACTTAAATCCAGTTTTTACAAGAAGTCCCCTTTCTCTTAAATCTTCATACACCCTATATCTAAAAGGAAATCTTTCATCCTTTTTGCACGCAATCTCATAAAACTTTTCAAAATCCAATAAACTTTTCTTTCCTTTATCTTTTAGATAAACCTTTATTCTACCTTTTTTTATAAGATAAAGTGCCTCAACCAAAGAAAGCTCTAATCTATTATCCAAAATCTTTCCATAATATCCTGGCAAATAAACACTTTCAAAATCTTTAAAACATAGCACCTTTCCATCAGAAAGGTAACAAACTACTGGCTTCTTTTTCTTACTTTCTTTCATTTTTGTTTTCTCAGAATCTAAATTATTCATAATGGGACGGGTGGGATTTGAACCCACGACACCACGGTCTTCAGCCGTGTGCTCTCCCAGGCTGAGCTACCGTCCCTTTTGACCCATGTATTTTTAGATTTTGTTTTTTAAAAATTTATTTTTGCATCTTTAGACCTTTATTTTTTCTTATCCAGAATTAAATAATCCATGTAAGTTTTATAAGCTAAGAATGAAAAAATTTTACAATAATCATCTTATATTTTTCTTAAACTAAGCAACCTTCTTAAACTAAGCAACCTTTTATCAATATTTCAAAACACCTTTTAAATTCTTGCTTTATGCTAATTTTAAATGCCATTTCCATAATTAAAAAATAAATAACAAGCTTGCTTTTATGCCAAATAAGGGTATTTAAAAAGAAGCCTACGCCCTTGGCAGGATTTCCGAAAAGTTCGAACCTGCGACCTTCTGGTTAACAGCCAGACGCTCTACCCCTGAGCTACAAGGGCTTTTATGATTAATTTTTATAGTCTCAATATTTTCATTATCAATACCAATCTTTTTAATTTTATTTTTTCCAGTTTATGATTTCTGTCAAAATCTTTTCTATTCCTTCTTTTGTTTTTATATCTTCACTAAAAAATTCTATTATTTCGCAAAGCCTTTCTAAAAATTCATAATCAAGATATTCTACCCTTTTTTCAACAATATTTTTAAGAAATTCTGCATTCCAATCATCTATTCCATGAAATATTAACCATAAGAGATTTGCTTTTATCCATCCAACAAAATCCTTTGCTTCAATCTTTATTGCTTCATAACATTTCTTATAAAAAACTAGGTCACCATAATTTTTTGCAAGTTCTCTATCAACAATAAAATCTTCAAGAATTCTTATTATTTTTCTTTCCTCTTCATTTTTACTATAAAAATTTTCATAATCCAATCCGTTTATTTTTAGTATTAGCTTGTATAATCCATGAAGGATTGTTATCTTTATACCCTTTTCATCCATAGATCTTATGAAGTCGTTATCCTTATCAAAATAAATCTTTGCGTGCTTGCCTTCTAAAATAACTTTGTCTTCTTCGCATAATATTACCTCTAACGTTTCCAATCTCCAAGGAAAATAAAATGAAGAAAACACCTCATCAAATAAGAGCATAAAATACTTAGATCTTTTATCTGGTTCATAATCTTTTATCAGTTTCATAAACATTACCTAAAAATTCTATCAACTACTTAAATATAAATAAAAAGATAATTATATTGTTATGCCTGACAAAAGAACAGAGCTTATACTTCAAGAAATTGTAAGAAGAATAAATAGAACAGATGATAGGCTTAGATTGTTAGAGCAAAGGGTAAAAACATTAGACTCTAATCTTTCGGGAATAGAGGAAACAACTATTAAACAAAACAAAGAAATAAAGGACAAGCTCATAACTTTGGAAACAAATTTAAAAATAATTTCAGATAGAATAGAAAAGCTTGAAAATATAACTGAAAAGATAACAAACAGTATGAAAGATTTTGCAAAAAAGAATGATTTAAAAGAGATAGAAGAGATGTTTTCATTGCTCAATCCAATAAAAAACGAATTTGTAACTAAAAAGGAGCTTATTGAAATGCTTCAAAAATAAAATTATATATAGGAGAGGATAAATATTTATTAAGGATGATAAAATGGGACTATTTAAAAAGAAACCAAAAATATTAGGTCCAGTACCATTGTCAGAGATTCAAAGTTTAAGAAATGCTGGACTTTCTGATAAAGATATAATAAAAAAGTTAAAAGAAAAGGGATATGATTATAAAGAGATAGAGAGGGCAATGCTTCAAAGCTTGAAAACTCAAGTCTCTCAATCATCTAAGCCAACAGAAGAAGAAAAAACCCAAGAACCATTTTCTGATGCGTCTAGTTTTCAAGAAGAGCTTCCAACATTTGATGATTTTTTGAAATCTTCTCTTCCAACCTCTCCTGTAAAGGAATTTAAAGAAGAGGATCTTTTAAGTTTTGGAGAGCAACCTATACAAGAAGAAACTGTATCTCCTGAAGTTACTATAGAAGAGATTGTTGAAGGGATTATGGAAGAGAAATGGCAGCCAATGCATAAGGAATTGGAAGCAATAATGAATGAGCAAGAAAAAATAAAGAAAGAAATTACAGAAATAAAAGCATTAATATCAAAAATTCCAGTAGAAGAAACAAAAAGCAATATTTTTATCAAAGTTCAAGAGATTGAAGAAAAGCTCAATGAAATAGAGCCGAAGGTAAATGGTTTGGAAAAAGCGTTTAAACAATTTTTACCAACTTTAACAGAAAATATAAGAATGCTTTCTAATCTTGTTGAAAGATTAAAGGAAAAGAGCAAGGAGCAAGAGGAAAGATATAGTTTTAGGCCGCCGGTTTAAGTTGTATAGATTTAAAAATCTTTTCAAAACATCTCCTTAATTTTTCAGGGTCGTGATGACCCTTTATTTTATTTGATGCTACATCGCACTTAATTATTTTACAATCGCATTTATCAATAATTATTTTATTTTTCAATTTTACCTTTGAAGAATCTGCAATTAAAAGATCTATTTTGGTTTTTCCATATCTTTCAATCATTTTTATTAATTCAGATGCCTCTTTATAACTGAATTCATTTCTTGCAACAAGATTGCAAACATATATCTTTTTTGCCTTTGATTTTGAAAGGCTTTGTGAAATTCCATCAACAAGCAATATTTGAATTAGTGAACTAAAAATATCTCCAGGAGAAAATATTATAATATCTGCATCTTTTATCTCATTTTTTACTTCTTTCAATGCTTTTGCTTTTGGTTCAAGCCAGACATCTTTTATTTTATATGGTTTGCATCTCCTGTTTAACAAATCTATAAATCCTTCGCCTTTAATGATTTCTCCGTTTTCAAGCTTTGCGCAAAGGTTTGAACTATCCAAAGAGGGAGGCAATACCTTGCCTTTTGCATTGAAAAGCTTGCAAGCCTTTTTTATTGCTTTTAACTCATTTCCAAAAACATTTTTTAATGCCAACAAAAATATGTTTCCGAACGCATGATTGCAAAACTCCCCTTTATCAAATCTGTATTCTAAAATTTTTTCTATATCATTTTCACATAAAGCTCCAATACTCCTTCTTATATCTCCTAAACCGATTCCTCCATATTGCTTTCTTATCCTTCCTGTTGAGCCACCAGAATCAAAGCATGCTGTTATTGCTGTAATTTGTATATCTTTTATTTTTTTCAAAGCTTTCAAAACATTTTTGCTTCCATTTCCCCCTCCAAATACTACAACCTTCATTTCAATCATCTAAAACTATATTTTTCAATCTTTTTCTTAGGACTAAAAACAGAATGATATTCGCACTCAAAACAAACCCATTCTTTCAATATTCTTTTTAATTCACCTCCGCAATTCGGACATTTCTCTGTTTTTTTCTTTTTTTGTTTTCTTTTCTCTGTTTTTCTTTTTACTTTTTTCATTTCAGTCACTTTTTAATTTTTAATCATTTCCAAGGTATTTTCAATCCCTCTTCTAAAAGGTAAGGCTCTAAGAATCTCTTTATCTTTTCAAGGTTTTCTTTATTTTTTGCTTCGCATCTTATTACAACAATAGGTTGAGTATTTGAAGCCCTTATCAAAAACCATCCATCATAAATATATCCTCTTATTCCGTCTATGTCAATATATTTATTACACTTTGGTTTCAATTTATTGACCAAATTTTTCACAACATCAAATTTTTTTTCTTCGCTGCATTCAATTCTGTATTCTGGAGTGTTTTCATATTTTGGAAGTGAATTATAAATTTTGTTTAAATCATGTTTAGAAGCAATTTCTAAAACCTTGCACATCGCATAAATAGCATCATCAAAACAATACCAATCTTCTGTTATCCAATAATGGCAGCTCATCTCTCCGCACAACAATGCCTTTTCTTCATAAACCTTTTTGTCTAGTAAAGCATGACCTGTCTTCCAAAATATTGGAATTCCTCCCAATCTTTTCGTTTCTTCATAAACCATTTCAGAATCTTTTAATTCAATTATTACCTTTGCTCCTTTATGCTTTGGCAAAAGCTCTCTTATTAGTATTGTTAGTATAACATCCCCTAACAAAATATTTCCTTCAGAATCAACAAATCCTACCCTATCACCATCACCGTCAAACATTAATCCTAAATCAGCCTTTTCTTTTTTTACTGTTTTTATAAGCTCATTATAATTTTCAGGATGTGCGGGATCAGGAATATGGTTCGGAAGTTTTGGATCTATATCACAAAACAATTTTATTACATCACAACCCAATTCTTCAAGAAAATTTGGAATGAAAAGAGAAGGGGTAGAGTTTCCGCAATCTATAACAACTTTCAATCTTTTTTCAAGCCTTGTTCTTTTTTTCAATTCTTTAAAGTAATGAAATGCAGGATTAACAATCTTTCCATTTCTTTTAATCTTTTTCGAGACTTTAACAATCTTTCCATTTCCTTCTAAAAAATCTTCTTTCAAAATCTTTTCTTTAATCTTTTGTATCTCTTCTCCTGTTATTGCATTTAATCCATGACAAAGCTTAAATCCATTATATTCAGGAGGATTGTGTGATGCAGTAACATTAGCAGCACCATCTATATTATAATATTTTCTTGCAAAGTATAGGATTGAAGATAAGGTATAACCAATATCTATTGCAATACATCCAGTTTCTTTTAGGCCTTGCATGAATGCATTTTTATATTCCAAAGAGCTTTCTCTTGTATCACAACCAACCAAAACATCTTTTGTTCCCCTTTCTCTAAGATAAGAACCAAAGCCCTTGCCTATTAATTTGCAGATCTCTGGATTCAAATCTTTGCCAACAATTCCTCTTATGTCATATTCTCTGAAGATTAAAGGATTTATCTTATGCATAATTATTTTTTATCATACATTTTTTTAAAATAATCTAACATTTTTTTAAAATAATCTAAACATATTTTAATCAAAATGAAAAAATCAATATCTACGTGGATTTGGGTTATTGGAAGTTTTGTGATAGCAATGCTTCTCCTTGGAATAGCAACAAACATTATAGGAAATATAGCAATGGAGAATCATAAGAGAAAAGCTATGGACGAATTTTATAAAATGGTTGGAATAATAAACTCTCTTTGCGATTCTAATAAAGGCCAGAGCTATGAAGCATTATTTAAATTTCCTGACATTGTTGAAAAGATATATTCAAGCAGGAGCTTAGATTATAAAGGAGATAATATAACCTATGGAAATTATCTTTGCATTAATTATACTAAATTAGAATGTAAAAAATTGGATTGTTTAACTAAATTTTATGTAGTAAGAAAAAAAGAAGGCTTGATGAGTATAGTTGATAAAATATTGGGAAATAGAAATTATTATGAATATAAAATAAGGTTTGAAAGGGTAGAAGAAGGGGTTTTAATACTTTCTCAAAACTATTATGAGACTGGCGGTTTAGCGAGTTAGAGATAATAATTTAAATTGTTTTAGTTTTATATGGTAACAGAAAAGTATCATAGGGGTTAATAATCGGACTGAACCAGTTGATTATTTGAATATAGAAAATTCTTCAGAGAGCGATCAAAAATAAAATTTAGCAAGCGCTTAAAATAACAAAAACTATAAAAAACTCTTTTATAGAATTTAATTCATATGAGATTATTTTTAGCTTCATTATTCACAATAATTCTACTTTCTGGTTTTTTGATTGCAATATTTTTATCTCTATTATATTTTGCAGGAATAATAGAGATTTATTTTACGATTGGATTAACAATAATTATTAACTTTATTCTATGGTTATTAGGTCCAAAAATCTCTGATTTCATCTATGGATTTTTTTATAAGGTAAGATGGATTGATATAGATGATCTTAAAAAAATAAGCCAAGCTTCTGCAGATATTATTTTAAGAGTATGTAAAAAATACAATTTCAAAATTCCAAAATTAGGAATAATACTTGATAAAAACCCAAATGCATTTACATATGGTTCAGGAAGGTGGAATTCAAGAATTATAGTTACAGAAGGAATATTTACTTATCTTGATGAAAAAGAAAGAGCATCTGTTTTTGCTCATGAGCTAGGTCATATAAAAAATAGAGATTTTATTATAATGACAATTGCTTCAACTTTATTACAAATTTTATATGAATTATATGTTATCTCTAAAAGATTATCTGATAGGAATGGAAATAGAAGAAAATCTTCAGGAGCTTTTTCTATTATAATGATAATTTCATATATATTTTTCTGGATTGGAAGATATGTTGTTCTTTATTTAAGTAGAATAAGAGAATATTATGCAGATGAATTTTCAGCTAAAGAGACAGATCCAAACTTTTTATCTTCAGCCTTAATAAAAATTTCATATGGAATTCTTGTAAATCCTGATGATGTCAGGCTTATTAACTCAACACAATTCATAGGAATAACAGATTTTAAACTTTCTAAGAATATTGGAATGGTCTATTATAACTGTGCTAATCTAAAAGACTTTAAACCATTACAAAAAGCTTTAATTTTTGATATTAAAAATCCTTGGGCATTTATTATGGAGTTGAATTCTACCCATCCTTTAACAGGAAAAAGATTGAAAAGGCTTTCTCAGATGTCTAATAGGCCTTTATTTAATTTCAATAAGATTGAAAAGGAAATGAATATTGATAACAAAAAACTATATCTTAATTTCTTAAAAGATGTTTTTGTTGTTTTATTGCCGAGTTTTATTATTATAATATTCCCTATTCTTTTTATTCTTATGTATTCAACTTTTTCTTTTGTTTCAATTGCTTTATTTTCGTCATTTTGGCTATTTCTTATTGGTTTAAGTATTTTGTTTACTACAATCTACAAATATCCTAATAAAATCCCGGAGAATTCAAATGTTTTAGAATTAATGTCAGATATATATGCTTCTCCTGTGAGAGGAAAACCTGTTAAACTAAGTGGTAAATTAATTGGAAAAGGAATTCCGGGATTAATTTTCTCTGAAGATATGATGATGCAGGATAGAACCGGATTAATTTTCTTAAATTATGAGAGTTGGCTTCCAATAATAGGAAATCTTTTCTTCGGGCTGAAAAAGGTTCCAAAATTAATAAACAAAGATGCAGAAATAACAGGATGGTTTTTGAGAGGTATGTATCCTATTATAGGTTTGAATACCCTAAAAACAAAAGAAGAAATGATAAGAGGTTTTGTTAAATTAGGAGGAATAATTATTGGGTTTGGTCTTATTATTTTAAGCTTGTTATTATTTTTTGTACTCTATTTTTTAATTTAAATGGGGCTGCTCGGATTTTCGCAATCTTATAAACCCAAATTCGAACCGAGGTCAGCTGGTCTCTTCTCGCAGCTCCAGTCTTCTGGAGCCAGCCTTTAGCTCATTGAAATGATGTGCTAGACCTGGCTACACCACAGCCCCATGTAATGAGATAATTAAAAAAGAATTTTAAAAATTTTGATTTTTGCGATTTGCTTTTTACCATCTTTACAAAAGCTATTAATCTTTAAGCTCTTTCAATCTTTTAAGTTTGGATTTACAATCTTTCCAAAGAATAGAATTTGGCCAGTATCCCTTTTTTGAATTATAAAAACAAAAGGATGATCTGCTCTGAATATTTTTGGCTTCTGCATAGCAGATTCTCCCAAAATTACAGCTGTTGCAGCAGCAGCCTCTGTTCCTTTCTCATCAACTTTAACATATGCTTGATGAATTACACTTGTAATAAAAAGGTTTCTTGAACCATCAATTCCAGAAAAGTCTGCACAATCCGAAAATGCACATTTCATTCCAATATCATAAAGGACTTTACTTAATTCATATCTTTTTGTCAACTCAAATTTTGGAATATATATTCCATCAAGTACCTCTTCTTTCATATTAGATTTCCATTCTTTTAGTTTTTCTGTTGTTATTGGTTCAATATCTTCCAATTTGTCCGGAAGAATTATTATCATAGATATATCCTCACCTTTATATGGAAGTTCCAAGATCTTTATTGAACCCAAGTCAGCATAGTTGAATTTTGGAATTTCTTTTAAACCCTTTGGATTTAAAAACATCATATCAACATCTACTTTTTCTTTTTCATTTACCCAGAAATCTTGTTTTCTAGTTTCTTTTTCATCAAACTCAAATAACCAATCTCCTTTGAAGTATATCGCATTTGTTATAATCAATCTTGTTGTTGGCTCTAAATTTTTTATCAAATCCTTAATCTTTCCATTTGTCTGCCTTTCTATAAAATTGTTTATCGTTTCCTTTGATTTTTCATTTTCATTTACAAAATCAAGATTGCTTGCCTTTGCTCCATAAAATTTTTCAGTAACAATTTTATAATCATCCAAAACAGGATAATCTTTTTTGATCCATAAAGCGTTTCCTGTCCTCAATTCATAATCCTTATCTCCTTTATTTATTTCATTATAAATCCTTGCAAAATTATTTCTCATATTATCTGGAAAATGAAAAACATTTTTCATTTCTTCTGCTGTTTGGCCTCTTGCACCTTCGTATGTAATTGCTAAAACAGAAAAAATGCTATAAGGAGAAAAGAAAACATTCTTGTCTTTCTCATTTATTTTTTGATAAAATTCTAAGGCAAATTTGTTATTAGCTTCTACAATTCTTTTAACTCCTTCTTCTGTCCATCCGGTTTCATTAGCTTTTGGCGGGTAAGCAGGATTATAGGGAAATAGAAATAAAACAGAGGTTCCAAGTGCTATTCCTAAAACAATAAAAAATATAATGAGCTTAAACTTCATATTTTTCACGCTATTATATTTATATTTTAAACTTTTTATTGATTTTAATGATCGAAATGTTTGAAATTATAAGCCTAACCCTTTTTGTAATTGTTTTGATTTTAATAGCATTATATATGAAATCAATAAAGAGAATAAGAGAATTAGAATTTGAAAAAAGCAGCATTTTGGTAAAGCATGGAAAAGCAATTGAGCAATTCTTTCCTTTTCTTGAAAATTATCCATACAGCAAAAATAACTTCAGATTTATTGGATCTCCAATAGATGGAATACAATTTGAAGATGATAAAATAATATTCATAGAGTTTAAAACAAGCAACTCAAAACTTTCTGAAAATCAAAGGAGAATAAAAGAGATAATTGAAAAGAAAAATGTTTATTTTGAAGAATTAAGAATATAAAATTTTGATTAATATTTTTCGTAATGGTAGGAATCTTTGAAGCGTTTTGTAAAACCATTTAATTTTAGGTTAAATAAATATTAACATAAAATCGATTTTAGGTTATTTGAATATGACAAATATAAAAGAAGCGCTTAAAGATTCAATGTAGTTTGAAAAGAGATTCTATTAATTTTAATGAACGTTTTTGAGCTCTGATAAAAAAGCATAAAAAAATCAAATATCTTTTCAAAATCTTTCAAAACTTTTTGAAAATTTTTCTCGGATTGTAGATATTCAATACTTCGAGATAGTAAATATTCAATTCTGCTTAAGATTGTAAGGGTGAACTAATTAAATCTTCTAAACGCTTCTTTAGCAAAAAATCTTATCCCACATTAGAGTGCATAGAAAAATTATCTATACTCTTACTCAATTCCATGCTTTGAAATATTGAAGAATGTGAAAATTTGTTTGGATGTTTTTCATAGGAATTTAAAGAATTAAATGGCTCTGCAAAAATTTTGATTTTAAATCAACAAACCATTAAGAACTTTAAAGAAGCTCAAAAAGAAAAAAATCAAAAATTACTGCCTTCCTACCACAACAATATTCAATGGCTGTTCTGTGAAATATCCATAGCTCGATTCAAATGTTAAAGATATAACATTATATGTTGCTGGCACATTGGATATTGTGATTGTACATGGTATTCTTATTGTTTCTCCTTTTCTGAGCTGAATTGTTCCTGTTACTGTTGTGCCGCTGCCTTGCAAATATCCACATTCCTTAAAGTTCCCTCCAATAATTCCCAAGCTAACTGTAAGCCTTCCTATAGATTCTCCAGAGGAGCCACTTCTTATAATAGGCACTCCACTTCCAACATTCTTGAAAATAATATTTACAGGAATCTCATCTCCTGGGCTGCTAACAATCAAAGGAAGCCTTGCATCTAAATCTATATGAATCGGCCCTCTACTGTTCGATACATTATAGCTTGTTGGAATAGGCTTATTCTCTCTTATGTTATATGTATAAAAATCTCTGCTAAAAACATAAACCTGAATAGCTCCATTGCTTTTATAATCATAAGTTGTTCTTGCTATTAATTGAATTGGAAACTCTACACCTTCAGGAAGTTGTGTAAATGGTGAAATTATTCTATTACAAGCTTTTACATCACCTCTTAATGGAGGAGAAACTGTTAAGTCAGGAGGCTTTAAATCCCAAGGTCCGCAAGGATTTACATTTGTCCACGTTGCTCCTAAAATTTCTACTATTGTATTTCTTGCTGTTGTCCCGCCAACATTCTCTATTTCTATACTTACACTTATTGGTTCTTTGCTTGAATATCTGTCATAATCAGCAGAAAATTCAGTAATCATTATTCCGTCTGTGGAAGACACTTTTACTTCTGTTGTTGTTATACAGCCAGAAATAGCAATTACTATAGAAATGGCGAGAATTGCTAAAATTATTTCATTTCCTTTTCCCGAATTCAAAAAGGATTTGTTCATTAAATCTACCTAACAATTATTTCTGCAGAGCTTTTGAGCTGATACTTATACTTTATATTAATTATCGCATAGGCATTTAAATAACTTTTTTCTATGTTTTTCGCATTAATTTTACATGCTATTCTTTCTCCAGTTCTCTCCACATACATTTTTTTAGGAACATCACATTCTATTGGAATATTAGGTAATATATTTATCTCCGGGTTTTCAATATCTTTAACAATACCATTTCCAACATTCCTTATTGTTAAATAAAGATATTGTTCCACATCTCTAACAATAATAGGATTTTCTGTTATTTCTATCAAAATCTCAAGGTCATTATTATTTTCAACAAAAGTTCTCGGCAAAGTCTCTAATCTTCCAGTAATTCTTCTTCCTTCATATTCCTCTTGAGTCATAAAAACAATTTCTTTTATAATAGAAAAATCCGAAGAATAAATTACTGAAGCATAAATTGTTTGAGGTATTTCTTTTTCCAACTCTTTATCATAAATAAGTTTACATTCTAAGCTTTGCTCGAACCTTGGCTTTAATTCGAATTTCTTTTTGCATTCTCCTTTTTTTGTAAATAGTCCAACATCAAAAAATTCTGCTTCTATATTATAACTTTTTGTTCCATTGTTTTTCAGATCTAGAAAAACAGTAAATTCTTGATTTTTTAATACCTCTTGAGGAGCATCTATGGAAATCTCTAATCCATAAAATTTTTTGCTTTCTACGCAAAGAGAAATTATGATTGCACTACAAATTACAATTATTTCTAAAATTTTCATTTTTTTCATTTTAAACACTAATAAAAATGTGTAAGCGAAAATTTATATTATGTTATACAAAGAACTTTGTAATGTTTATGAAAGATTAGAGAAAACAACAAAAAAACTTGAAAAAAGAGATATATTAGCAGAGCTATACAAAAAATGTGAAGGTAATACTCTATATCAAATTGTTCTTTTGTCTATGGGAATAGTATATCCAGCAGGTCAAGATCTAGGAATAGCTGAAAATATGATGAAGGAAATAATATGCAGAAGCTACGGAGTAAGTGAAAAAGAACTTGAAGAAATATTCAAAAAAACAGGTGATTTAGGCTTAACAGCGGAGCATTTTGCAGATAGGAAAAAACAAGTAACATTATTTTCAAAAAACCTTTTGGTAGAGAATGTATTTCAAAATTTAAGAAAAGTAGCAGAAACAACAGGAGAGAAATCTCAAGAAAAGAAGATGTCTTATGTAGCAGAATTATTGACACATGCAAAAGGAATAGAGGCAAGATATATAACAAGAACTGTTTTGGGTGAATTGAGAATTGGTGTAGCAGCAGGTATAGTAAGAGATGCAATTGCAAAGGCTTTTAATAAATCTCCGGAAGAGATTGAAAAGAGTTATAATGTTCTCGGAGATTTCGGAATGGTTGCAAAGCTTGCAAAAGAAAATAGATTAGGAGCAGAAATAAGACCAGGAATTCCAGTAAGGGTTATGCTTGCTGAAAGAGCCCCAGATTTAAAAACTGCCTTAGAAGAGTTTGAAAATTGTTGCTTAGAGGCAAAATATGATGGATTCAGAGTATGCGTTCATAAAGATGGAAACAAGATAACACTTTTTTCAAGAAGATTGGAAAATGTAACAAATCAATTTCCTGAAATAGTTGAATGGAGCAGAAGCAGAATAAAAGCAGAGAGTGCAATAATAGAGGGTGAAGCGATAGCAATTGATTTGAATACAAAATCTCCTTTGCCATTCCAATTCCTTTCAAGAAGAATACAAAGAAAATATAGCATTGAGGAAATGATGAAAGAAATTCCTGTGCAAGTTAATCTTTTTGATATAATATATCTAAATGGAGAAAATCTCATGAATAAAAAATTAAAGGAAAGATGGGAAATGCTTAAAAATATTATAGAAGAAAATGAAAGATTTAAGCTTGCTGAACATATTGAAACAAAAGATTTCAGCGTTGCTGAAAAATTTTATAAAGAATGTTTATCTAAAGGCTATGAAGGAGTAATTGTTAAAAATTTGGATGCCCATTATCAGCCAGGAAAAAGGGTAGGATATTGGTTAAAAGTAAAGCCTATAATGGAGCCTTTGGATTTGGTTATTGTAGGGGCAGAATGGGGAGAAGGAAAAAGGGCAAAGTTTTTGGGCTCTCTAATACTTGCTGCATTTGATCCAAAAACAAAAAAGTTTTTACCAACAGGAATGATGGGCTCCGGCTTAACAGATGATCAATTAAAAGAGATTACAGAAAAGCTTAAGCCATTGATAATAAAAGAAGAAGGTAGAATTGTGGAAATAAAACCAAAGATTGTTGTGGAAGTTGGATACGAAGAAATACAAAAATCACCGAAATATCCAACTGGATATGCACTGAGGTTTCCTAGATTAATAAGATTTAGAGATCAAGAAAAAACTGCAGAAGAAGCTGATACAATAGAAACAATAGAGAAATTGTTTTATCAACAGAAAAAGAGAAGAGTGGAGGAAGGTTAAAATAGTTTGTTTTCGTTCCTTTCCCCTTCTTTTAAAGCTTTCCATAATCTTTCATAGGAAAATCCATATTCCATGCATAATCCCAAAGCCTCTTTTTCAAGATTTAAATAACCATTTCTTATGTATCTAAGAAGCTCTTCATATCTTTTCCTTGCTCCAATTTCTAAAACCCTGTTTAACTCTTTCATTGAAAAGGAATATTTATCAACTAATTCTAAAGCAGCCTCTATGTACTCGAGGTTTCCTTCTTCTATTTCTCTTAAGCATCTTCTAAATTCTTGACACGCGAAATCTATCATTTGAACACCTAAATAAAACTCAAAAAACTGAAGTTGGAAGTCCAAGCATTTCTGCTAACTCTCTTACTAACTCTTCTACCTCTCTTGCTGATCTTATAGGATATAATTTTTCCATCTCCTTTCTACACCTAAGGTAATCTGCTTCTATCTCTGGTAAATTTTCTTTTTTATTTATAAGGTATCGCGGATATGCTTCTCTCTTTGAGAGACTTTCATAATATAGTTGAAAATTTTCGACGTAAAAATTATTTAACTTCATAATTTAGACATATCTTTAAATCTTTTTTAAATCTTAATAAAAATAGTGATTATATGAAATTTGAATTTTACATCCACGGGTTATGGATTTTATCAGCAATATTCTTTTTGATTGCGGGGATGATTGCGGGAAATATTGAATTTACCTTAGGCACAACTCATTTAAGCTATGCTATTTCATTGTTATTAGCATTTGTTCTGTTTTTAATAGCAACAATGCTTTTAATTTCTGCAGCAATAAATGCAATAAAAGAAGAGCGTTAATATGCTCGAATCAATTTTAAACCCAAGAGAGGCAGCAAATAATTTATTAGAAATATTCTTAGTTTCTTCTCTCTTTACTACAATATCAATCTTAACATCCTATATAATGTTTCCTGATTGTAGTTCCATAGTTTTTTGCTTTTTTATTACAATCCTTTTTGGCCCATTCTTTCAAAGATTATTTGCTCATGAAGAGATAAAAGAAGCGCTTGCAATAAGGCATAAAATACATGAAAATCTTTTTAAAAGGCATGAGCAAGTAATAAAGATATATTCAGCATTTTTCTTAGGTACAATAATAACATTAAGCATTTATACAGTATTATTGCCAGATAATATTAAAAATGTCATCTTCAAAAAACAATATGAAGAGATTGAAAGAATTTCTCGATTAGTTAGCGGAAGGTTTTTTGAATTTGAGAATATAAAATTTGAAGGCTTAGATATCCAAAATCAATTTACAGCAGAAAAAATAGAAATGGCAGAGATGATATTCAAAAATAACTCAATGGTTTTATTTTTGTCTTTTCTTCTTTCACTAATCTTTGGAACAGGTGCAATATTAATACTTTCTTGGAATGCCTCTGTGATTGCTGCTTATGTTTCAGGCTATGTTTTTGCTTTAACAAGAAGAGGAATGGATGTTCTTATGGCTTATGCTCTCGGATTTCCTAGTGCGTTGCTTGCAATAACCCTTCACGGAATACCTGAAATTTTAGGATATTTTTTTGCAGGATTAGCTGGAGGTATACTTTCTGTTGGCTTGATAAAAGAAAGATTTGGAAGTAAGGAAATGCTAATTGTTGTAGCAGATTCTTTTTTGCTTTTGGGAGTAGGATTTTTTTCAATATTTGTAGGAGCTTTTATAGAAACAAGTGAAATAATTTATGGATCAATAGCATTTTTGTCTTACATTTTGTTTTTGGTTATATTATTCCACAAAGGAGAATTTAAGGTTGAGAATAAAGCTGAGATGAAATGATAGATTTGAAGGAAATTTCATTGAAAAGTATTGATAGTGAGTTTTACCTTCCTTTGCCAAAAAATTATGAAATAGGAAAAACAAAATATATAATAGTAACAGGAAGTGTGATGTCTGGAATAGGAAAAGGAACTTTTACTTCTTGCTTAGGCACTTTGTTAAAATGTCATGGATTTAATATTACAATGCTTAAATTCGATGGATATTTGAACTATGATGCTGGAACATTGAATCCTTATAGGCATGGTGAAGTATTTGTTTTGGATGATGGTACAGAATGTGACTTAGATTTAGGATCTTATGAAAGATTTACAAATCAAGATTATGCAAAGAATAATTATCTCACCTCAGGAAAGATATTCAAAACAATAATAGAAAAGGAAAGAAGAGGAGAATTTTTGGGAAGGGATGTACAATTTATACCTCATGTTACTGGAGAAATAAAAATGTTTTTGAGAAATCTTGCAAATTTGAGCAAAGCAGATATTGTTCTTGTAGAAGTGGGAGGTACAGTAGGAGATTTGGAAAATGCATATTTTCTTGAAGCGCTTAGGGAAATGAAATATGAAGAAGGAAATAATTTATGTTTTATTAATGTTACATATATTCTTGAGCCAAGTTTTTTAGGAGAACAAAAAAGCAAACCTGCTCAGCTTGGAATCAAAAGGCTTCATGAATTAGGGATTCAGCCTGATATTATTGTTTGCAGATCTGAAAATAAAATTAAGAATAGCATAAAAGAAAAGATAAGCTTGTTTTCGAATGTTCCTTTAGACAGAGTTTTTGAGCTTTTAAATGTGGATAATGTTTATAAACTACCTTTATACTTAAAATCCCAAGGAATTGATAAAACAATATTTGAAATTCTTGAAATTAAACCTAAAGAAAATAAAAACGATATGACGTTTGAAAAATGGGAATCATTTGTAAAACTTTTTGATAAAATAAACAAGAAAATTAAAATCGCAATAGCAGGAAAATATGTTGATGTTAAAGATTCTTATATAAGCATTATAAAGGCTTTAGAACACACATCAGCATATTACCAAGCAAAACCAGAAATAAAATGGATAAACACTGAGGAATTGGAGTTTTTGAATAAAGAAGAGCTTGAAAATGAGCTGAAAAAAATTTTTTCTGATATCAATGGGATAATAATTCCAGGCGGATTTGGAAAAAGGGGAATTGAAGGTAAAATATCTTGCGTAAGATATGCAAGAGAAAATAATATCCCTTTTTTAGGAATTTGCTTAGGTTTTCAAATAGCTTTAATAGAGTTTGCAAGGAATGTTTGCGGACTTAAAAATGCAAATTCTACAGAATTTGATTTAAATACAGAACATCCTGTTGTTGATTTGTTAGAAGAGCAAAAGAGAATAGAAGGTTTAGGAGGAACAATGAGATTAGGAGGAAAGGATGTTGAAATTGTTGAAGGTACATTAGCTTATAAGCTTTATAAAAAAAGGATTGTGAGAGAAAGATTTAGGCATAGGTATGAATGCAACCCAAAATATATAAAAATTTTTGAAGATTTCGGAATTGTTTTTTCAGGAAGAGCTCCGAATAGTGATATAATGCAAATATTAGAAATTCCTAAGAATAGATTTTTTATTGCGACCCAATTTCATCCAGAATTTACCTCAAAGCCACTTTCACCAAATCCAATATTTAAAGGTTTTATTGAAGAATGTATAAAAGGTGAAAAAAATGAGATATGAAAATGTTAAAGGAACAAGGGATTTTAATCCAGAGGAAATGGAGAAAAGAAAATATATCATAGATGTTATAAGAAAAACATTTGAAGAATTCGGTTTTGTAGAGATTGATACCCCATGCTTAGAAAAATGGGATGTTTTATCGAAAAAAGGTGCTGGTGGAGAAGGAATTTTAGAAGAAACATATAAATTTGAAGATAAATCTAAAGCTTTAATTGGATTAAGATATGATTTAACAGTTCCATTAGCAAGATTTGTTGCAATGAATAAAAAGTTGCCATTACCTTTCAAAAGGTATCAGATAGGAAAGGTTTGGAGGTATGGAGATATAAGCAAAGGAAGATTAAGGGAATTTTTGCAAGCAGATATTGATATTGTTGGTGCTGATAGTATTTTAGCTGATGCTGAGGTTTTGGCGTGTGCTTCTTCTGCTTTGAAAAAACTAAAAATAGATTTTTTAATAAGAATAAACAGCAGGAAAATATTAAACTCAATAATGAAAAAAGCAGGAATAAAAAATGAATTGGTGATAGATGCTTTAAGATCCATAGATAAATTAGATAAGATTAGCGAAGATGAAGTTAAAAAAGAGCTTTTTTCTAAAGGGTTTGGTAAAGAGGTTGTAGAAAAGATATTTGAAATGATAAAATCAAAGCCAGAGGAATTGAAGATCGATGGAATAGAGGAATTAAATAAACTTTCAGATTATCTAAAGCTTTATGGTATAAACAATTTTAAAATAGATTTTAGCTTAGCAAGAGGATTGGATTATTATACTGGTCCAATTTTTGAAATTGTTTCTAAAGAAAGGATAGGAAGCATTGCAGGAGGAGGAAGATATGATAATTTAATAGAATTATTTTCTTCAGAAAAAATTCCTGCGACAGGAATAAGCTTAGGAATAGAAAGAATATTTGAGATTTTAAAAGAATATCCAAAAAAGAAAAGGATATTCGTAGCATTATCAACTGAAGATGTTTTTGAAGATGCTATAAAGATTGTTAAAATGCTTAGAGAAAAGTTTTATGTGGATTATGATTTGAAAGGAAGAAAACTCTCAAAGCAAATGGAATATGCCGATGCAGCAGGATTTTCTATTGTTGTTATTGTAGGAAAAAAGGATTTAGAAAATAATGAAGTAACTGTAAGGGATATGGAATCTGGAAATGAAAAGAAAATTAAAATAAAAGACTTAGAAAGCTTTTTAGAGAATTTTAAGTTTAAAGAACACTAGAATTTGAAAGTGTTAAGGCTTTTTAATTTCAATTTTTCTGTAATTAATTTGGAAGATTAGCATTTTGTGATTTCATTTATTTTTTCTAAAGATGTTACTCCTTGAAAAACAATATTATCAACAATAACAGCAGGATATTTTTCTATTTTGTAATGTTTAATTATTGCATCTATTATAGTAAGATTTAAATCTGCTGCTAGAGGAATGAGCATTATTTTGTTTCCGCATTTTTCTTTTAAATCAAGTAATATAGAAGCCTGAGTTTTTTGATCAACAACTTCATCTCTTGTTAAATTATGCTGTTTATAAAAATAAACCACATTATTGTATGTAAAATTGCATTTTTCTTTTAATTCAATGCTATTTAACCAGAATTGTGTTTGCAATAAAACATATCTTCTTTTTTCATCAATAAGTTCTGGGGTAAATCTATTTGCCTTTTCAGCGAATTCTATTTCCAAACCTTCTTTATAAATCTTTTCATTATATGCAAGGTTTTGGTTGAATGCTAACTCACAATACTCTTTTTCTATCTTTTGAAAATATATGTATAATAATCTTGCATCATTCCACGAAATATCTAATGTTGCAATTCTTCTTTTAACATCCTGCAATCTATATTGATCAAGCCATATTCCAAGAATTAAACCAGAAAAGAATACAAGTATTGTAAGAATGCCAGCTTTTAAATAAACATTCATATATCCACCTATTTTGTTAACCAAGCTTTTGATATGTTTTTTCTTTTTATTTCAAAGAATTTAAAGATTGAATAAATCAAAACAAGAGGAAAAAGCAAAATATAAGCTGTTGGAAATAATATTAAAGAGATTTTATCAAATTTATGATTTTTGTCAACCTTGTTATTTTCATCTTTTGAATAATTTTTTAAGAATTTGTAAGAATCAAAGCTTATTGAAATCAGATATAAAGAGCTTAAGAAAATAATAACTCCAAAAATAGTAAATAAATCTATTGCATACTTTATTTCAAATCTTTGAAATGGGTTTGTTCCATATTTCATTGTTTCTAAAACATAAAGCAAAAAGTTTTGTATAGAGTTGAATATAAGATATACAGAAATAAAAACACCAAGAGTTGTTAGCGTATAACCAATAAAAGAATAAGGAATAATAAATTTTCTAAGATTTGTTTTTCTTCTGAGATATCTTAAATATTTTCCTAAGGTTTGAAAACCTCCTAAATTCCATCTCGTTCTTTGCATCCACCATTTTTTTAAATTTTTTGGATATTCTGTCCAAGCCTTTGCATCAAAAGCCATTCTTATCTTATAATTATTTGCAAGTATTCTCCAAGCTATTTCTATATCTTCTGTTAAATTATTTTCATCAAAACCACCAAGCTTTAAAAGTATATCTCTTCTAAATACTGAAAGCGGGCCAGGCGTTACCATTATAGCATTAATTTTTTCTTGTAATTTTCTGAAACAGGATACCATTATAAATTCCAAATTTTGAAGTTTTTGAAGCATCGTTTTAGGATTTTTTACAAGTATGTTTGCAGCGACTGCAGCAACTTTTTTATTTAATCTATTTCCATCATAAAAATGCTTTATACAATTTTTTAATGAATCTTTTTCAAGAATAGAATCTGCATCTATTACAGCAACAAATCTTCCTTTTGCTATTTTAAGTGCTCTGTTTAATGAATATGCTTTTCCTTTTCTTTCTTCATTTTTTAGAATTTTTGTTTTTATTTCATTTTTTTCTAAAATTCTTTTACCTTTTTTCATATATTCAAATGTTTTATCACTGCTATTATCATCAACAAAAATGATTTCAATCTTATTCTTAGGATAATTCAGCTCAATAAAATTTTTAATTAATGAATAAATATTTTTTTCTTCATTGTAAGCAGAAACAAGGATGCTTATTGATGGAAATATTGTTTTTTTATTATTTTTTATCAGAGAATTTTTTGATTCAAACCATAGAAACATGTGCAAAAAATTTATGTAAAGTATTGAAATTATGGTAATAATTAAAATGATTTCGATCATCATAATTCTTTTTTCCTATTTATAACTTAAATAATTATTTTTTTATAGGTGAAAAAATGGAAGGTGAAATAAAAGCAGAGCTTCATTGTCATACAATTCATTCAAAAGGAGAAAGTATAATTATAGAAGGATTGAATAAACCAAGAGATATGATAAGATATGCGAAGAGATATGGAATAGAGTGTATAGCAATTACAGATCATGATACGATGAAAGGAATAAAAGAGGCAGAAAAAGAGGCTAAAAAGCATAATATTATCTTTATTCCTGGAATGGAAATATCTTCTTCAGATGGTCATATTATTGCTTTGGGTATTCAAGAAGAGATAAGACCAAATCTAACAATAGAAGAAACCTTAGATGAAATAAAAAAACAAGGAGGGATTGCAATAGCAGCTCATCCATTTGATTTTAGAAGAAAAGGCTTGGGAGAGCTTGGAAAAAGATGTGATGCTATAGAAATATTTAACGCATTGAATGTTGACAGATTTGCAAACAAAAGGGCAGAAATATTTTTTAGAAACAAGCCATTTATTGCAGGAAGTGATGCACATTGGGTAAAAATGCTTGGATATGGAACCACAATATTCAAAGATTGCTTTAATGAAGAAGATTGCTTAAAAGCGATAATGAAAAAGAAGGTGAAAATAAATAAGAGATACATTCCTGTAAAAATAATAACAGACTGGAGTGTTATGAGAATAAAATACTCATATTTTCATATTATAAATTATATGGACAAAAACTACTCTTATCCAAAAAAATTTATTGGAAATAAGCTTATAAGGCTTGTTGAGAAAAGTCCTGGTAAGATTGATTATCTTTTCAGATGCATTGCATTTTTAGGTTTCGGATTTGTTGTTTCTTATTCATTTTTTAGAAATAGGATTTTTGGGTTTAGGAGGATTTGAATGGAGATTATAATAAATGAGATAATATCTCAATATGGAATTATAAATGAGATAATATCTCAATACGGAATTTTTATTTTAGCTTTATTTGCTTTATTTATTTTAATTTTAAAGATTGTTACAAAGATTATTTTAAGGGCGATTCTAATAATTGTTGCTTCTGTAATATTTCCATTTTTATCCAGAACATTTTTTGGAGTTCCGAAAGAAATAAGCATCCAAACAATATTTTCTTTTATTATTTTTGGTTTTATAATTCTCTTTTTTTATTATTTCCTAAAAATACTTTGGAAGATTAGCGAAATAATAGCAGGTTTTATTGAAAAGATAAGTGGGAAAGAAAAATGCTCAAAGAAAAAGTAATAATAGATGGTTCAGTAGGAGGAGGCTCGATATTAAGAATTTCAATGGCTTTCTCCATTTTATTTCATGTACCAATTGAAATAATTAACATAAGAGCAAAAAGAGCTCAACCAGGATTAAAGGAGCAGCATTTGCAAGGTGTTTTGGCTTTAAAACAAATTTGCAATGGAAAAATAAAAGGTGCGAAAATTGGTTCACAAAAAATAGAATTTTATCCTGGTAATGAAATTAAAAAAGAGGTTTCAATAAAGATACCAACAGCAGGCTCTGTTGGATTGGTTCTTTATCCTATAATATTAGCTTCAAAAAAATTTAGAGAAATTAAAATTAAAATAAATGGAGGGGCAACATTTGGAAGGTGGGCACCACCAATAACATTTTTGCAGAATGTAACATTTCCAATTCTTAAAAAGATTGGAATAAATGTCTCGCTTGATATAAAAAGGCATGGATTTTATCCAAAGGGTGGAGCAATTGTTGATGCATTTGTTGAAGCAAAAGAGATTAAGCCTTTATATTTAGAAGAGTTTGGAGATTTAATAAGAATAAGAGGGATTTCTATATCTTCAAAAGATTTGAAAAATAGAAGAGTTGCTGAAAGGCAAATAGAAGGATTTTTAAAATGCTTTTCAGAAGAGATTGAAAAGATGGAAAATGAAAAGCAAAATGAAAAAATTAAAAAGATAAAAGAGATAAAACCCGAAATAAATTTTGAATATGTTGATTCTTTTTCTTCAGGTTCTTGCATTACAACATGGCTTGAAACAAATAATACAATAATAGGAAGCGATGCCTTAGGAGAAAAGGAAATAAAGGCAGAAGATGTTGGAAAAAATGCTTCCAAAGAGATTATAGAATATATAAAAGGCTTTGTTACTGCAGATAAGCATCTTGCAGATCAGATAATTCCATTTTTATTTCTTTCAAAGGGTTTGCTTATTGTTAGGGAGATTACAGAGCATATTGAAAATAGTATATTCATTTCACAAATATTTACACAAAAGAAGGCAGTTATAAAAGATATAAAATGCAATGGAGGGGAATGCAAAAAAATAGAAATTGTTGAGGAATAAATTGAAAATGAAAAGCATATCAAATCAGAAGCTAAAAAATTTTTCAAATGAACTATGAGTAAGCTCATAGAACAAAACGATTATATAGCTCAAAATCTTATCCAAAAATGTTTCCAAAGCCATACATTGCATCGTTTTCTTCTTCTTCAATCCTTTTTATTATTTCCTCTTGTTTTTCGCAAATCTTTGCAATATCTTTTGTAATCTCTTTAGCTTTTTTAATAGCTTCTTCACTTCCGTCTATCAAAAAATAGCATTTGTTATCATATATTCTTGTTATTATTGATTGCCTGCTTATTATTTCATCGCTTTTTAATATTTTTTCAACGGCTTGGTTTTTATTAATGTCAGCTTCTAAAACAATTTTCATACTTGAGATTTTATTTGTAAAAATTTTTAAATAACCTAGAATTAATTATATAGGATAAAAATTTTTAAATAACCTAAGAATAATTAATTATTAGGATTACAGCGTGTTTTGGATGAAACAAGAAAACAATATGAAAGGAGTTTCTCCTATAATTGCTGTTATTCTTTTGGTAATGATAGTTGTTGGAATGGGATTAACAGCTTATTTCTTCTTTACAAAAACCCAAATTACATTGCAAAAAGGAACCGAGGGAGAGGCCGAAAAGACTTTCCAACAAATATACACAAAGATTAGAATAGAGTCCATAACAAAAGATAAAATTTATGTTAGAAACATAGGCTCATTCGATATAAAAAAGGATTCTATCCAAGTTTATGTTAATAATGAAACCTACCCTTTCCATATTGCAACCGATATATTAGAGCCAAATAGGGTTTATGCTATTCAATTATCTCCTCCATTAAACGAAAGTCAATACCTAATTAAAATAACTGCTGGCATGGGGGTAGAGGATTCAAGATATGTAAACCTAGCAATAACAACAACCACAACAATAACAACAACCACAATTCGAGTTACCACCACAACATCTACCACAACAACCACAATACCAACAACCACCACAACAATAACAACAACCACAATACCAACAACCACCACAACATCTACCACAACAACCACAATTCCAATTAATAATCCGCCTTCTGTCTCAAGAGTAGCCTTTATCGGAAATACAACTCAAAACTCAAGAATAACTTTATTTGTTAATGCAACAGACCCAGAAGATCCAAGCAATTTATTGAATGTTAATCTCTGGGTAGGAAGATGTGTCGGAATAAATTGCTCTTCAGCATCAAGCTATGAATGGAATTTAACTCAAGTTGCTATGAGATATGTTTCAGGAAATAGATTCGAATACAATTGGACAATTCCATATCCCGGAGGAACAATAGTAGGAGCTACTGCTAGAGCAACAGATACCCAAGGAGCAAATTCAAATTGGGGCGATTCATTTCCATTGTTCACTGTTGGTATTACTCCAACAAC